>Ga0307511_10004578_pt1 | contig 14109 bp, 15 predicted proteins | sample 13_EM_MG_FD_200266 | JGI IMG/M metagenome (GOLD analysis project Ga0307511, IMG submission 200266) | Populus trichocarpa ectomycorrhiza microbial communities from riparian zone in the Pacific Northwest, United States - 13_EM | ecosystem: Host-associated > Plants > Roots > Unclassified | place...
CCCTATCCTCGGCTTCAACTACCTCCGGGACCTATAAAAAAATTTATAATCCGTACCTGAGCACTAGTGACAATAGCCTCCACCTCTCCCTTATGCGCCTTCATCAACGTCTCGAATTTCTCAATCACAGGCCCCAACAATCCAAGCCTGTTGTTTTCGGCCAAGATCTGCAGAAGGTTTCCAATGTTCTTGTCTGCACCAATAAGTTTCTGGAGCTCAGCGACGATAGCGCTCTTGGTTTGCTGGTCAAGGGTGGGGGACGCAATGATCCGGTTGAGCTTTTGGTCCTTCTCGAGGGTGACTTTGAGTTGTTGGAGGTTCTTGTCGACGGTGTCAAGGGCGTTGGTTTTAGCGGAGGCAGTGTACTATTTCCCGGTGTTAGCGAGTGGTGTAATTGACTGAGGAAAGCCTAGCTCCCATGGGAGGGGAGGGTTAAGGTACCAAAGCAGACGCATATGTACCGTCAATCCCGAACAATTGCACCGGTGGCTTGACGCTCGGACTGGCCGCAGCGACGGCGTAGCTTCGGGCGAAACCCGCCCTGGGGATGGCGGAGCGGGCGAAACGAGCTGCGAGCATTGTGAAGATGGGTGAGTGGAGAGAATTGGGGGGGGGGGTGGAATTGACCGGAGGTGAAGGGTTGCGGGATAGCCGAGATATTTTGATGTTGGAGGTTGGCGTCAATTTTCGGAGATGGGGTTGCGAGGGGGTTGACTAAGCAGGGTGTGGGTAAATCACGGACCGGAATGCGGCGGGATGTTGATGAGCTTGGCAGGTGGGGTTGAGGGTAATCAAAGTTTCATGATTCGAAATTGCAATCGCGTAGGCAGCCAACGCAACACACGAATTTTGCACCAATCTTGCTTAAGGGAGATAGGCATGTAAGAACATGACCTTATCCTAGCAAGAAACTCACAGCAGGGCAGAGATACGAGGTGAGACTCCCACTACTCGCTACACAGAGCCGATCATGACTTTCATATTGGGCTCTCTGCAAACTCTGCTTCCTATAGTTTTTGTTAACCTATTTGAGATATACCATATATATACATACATGGCCCATCTCAAAGGGAACCCAATACCAGTACAGCCTCGTTGCGATACCCCTAGTCTCTTAACTGCTCTTATATGAATGTTTACAAGGCGGCCCCGCAACCATGATGCCCTGTCCTCGTGCCATGCATGATATCTTAGGAAAGGCTGTGAAGGCCTATATGGCATTGAGAAATACCACTAGCCTCTAAGTAGGCATATTCTCAAGGAGGTGCAATCCACTGATATTGTTTCTGAGGTTGTGGAGATGGCCTTTTATCTAGCCTCGAAGCTAATAGCAACCAGACTAAGCTAATAGTTACGATAAACAGGTGAGGGGCTCTATAAATGATATATACTCGAATCAGGCTAATATGCCCGGACCCAGAGATGATTGGGCAAACAAATGTTCGCGGAATAGATGTAAACAGAAGCCTTTTGAAAGTACGATATAGTAACTAGACTAATTTTGAACTACTTTGGTATACAGTATAACTAGTCTGGTTGGCGCAACCCCCTCAAACAATAGTGGCGGGGAAACCAAGCTCGTTGGACAACTCGAGCTTTCTCGATTACAACTATTACAACCACAAAGCCTTATTGAACATTGATCTCGTATCAAAATCAACACATATAAATAGCATGATAACCAGTCACGAGACTACACTAGCCTCTTGCTATTTCTAACAGGGAAACAAATAATTAGCCCATCTGAGAATAACTGTTAATTCTCTATCAAAGCTCACCACCCTCCAATTCGTCTAAATTTCATTATGGCTCACTACGGGCGCCACAATATCACAACTACCAAATACGCCGTGAAGAACCTAAAATACTGGAGATTCTGAGCCTCGTGGCTCAAACTGGGATTAGATGAAACAAATACACACTGTATTTCATCACGTCTCCAGTTGCAAAAGTTTGGATACCTAGGGATGGGCTTGTAATGTTGAATGTTTTCATGGTATGCAACAGAAATGAAGGGGGTATATCGATAGCCTGAATACGGCCCAGGTGGTATGCAATAAGGCATGTTTAACTTTGCACTTGAATGTTCACGCTTGTATTGTTTGCATTCTCATACTCTAATATTAATATTTGCCTTTCCACTTCAAGAGCGTGCCATTTCTCCGGTTTATCCACCAATTACTGCATGAACTATGGCTGGTCTGACGGAGTCTATTACCCAAAGTGTCCTCATATGCACTCAATCAGCCTTATGGAGTGCACTTCATATCAACGAGGGCAGTGTCCTTATACGGCTACTCAGTGCAGGTATTGGCATCTATCAGAACATCAGGGGGTGGTATCTGTCTGTAAAGACATTACATGGAGGGGGCGGTGTACTAATCGCAAAATAGGACTGCATTCTCGTACGAAGAAAACTCAGGTCAAAGCTTATATGCATGTGCAATTCTTGAAAAAGGCCATCCCATATGAAGATGAATTCCGTCATCTAAAGCGATTCTGCAAGTTTCTTGAGGAGTGCGGGAAGAGGCAAATTCATAATTCATATCATATGTGATTTTCATTCGACTATCTAGTTGATTGGATACATTTGGGACCTAAAAGTCCACCACCCAATAAGGGGGGATATCCACTAAGGGAGGGATTGGAGCATGCTGATGAGTTTATTAAGGATACCCAGTAAGGGAGAACCCGATATGAGAGGTTCGACTGTACATTGAAAATTCTGGCGGGAAGAACAACCAAGACTAGAAGAAATCAGATTCCAGAAAGACCTTGAGGACCAGAGAGAACTGAAGCATCAAGCCGCTCTCAGGCACCCGCCACTCTCCTCTTAAGCCAAATACCAAATTTCAAACTCTCTACGTAACGGTCATTCTTGCTCTGCTGAGAGGAGCCGAGAATCTCGAACTGCCCCCACTGGCCCCCTCCCACTACTACCCTTCCCCGTTTGCGCCACGACCAACTGGCCCGCACCCCTAATAGCCAGCGCCCCTACCCAAAGCTAGAACTATTCCCGTCGGCGAAATCTTGCACAAACGGGCTGACCCTCAAAAGCCAGCATCTCCTACAGCAGTTGCTCACCCCAACAAGAAAGTGCTCCAAAGGAAGTTTCTCAAGACATGATGATGGGCTTTCACATTCCTACAATAGAAGAAGTGAAAACATGCAAAGCTGCCAGTATTTCTCCCCCAATGAGTGAAGCTGGGATCTTATCGACCTTGATGAGATTATGGAAGCAGACGAAATAGCCTCAATGACTCCATTGCCCACGGACTGATTTAATTCAATCAGAAGCTAGCCTCGTCCCATAAGAAGCTCCTCCCGCAAGTGATAATAAAGCAAAGACTTTCGTCGATGAGATGGCTACCAAGTTCTTGAATGAGGTAGATGGAATGAAAAAGAAGTCGTAGGTAAATAAACAAGCGAGCTAACCCTATGATTATATGAACAATACCGACCTGCAATTGCCGCAGGGTTCTTCCTTGAGGATTTCATCAGTGACGGTGATACACATAGTCGACTGGAGACTGATTAGGAAGATCGGCAACAGTCCGTAGAATTGATTACCCTGAGTTACATGCATTTGATTAACTTGTAATTGCCTCAGCACCCTCATGGCTGAGGCCGAGCTAGAGCACTTTTCTGTGACTCATACAAACCTGCTCTCCCCGGCTGAACGGATATTCTTCCAAGGCTGTTTACTCTTGTTTATGGAGTAGGCAAGATATTGCCTACGCAGTCATTCGCCGCCCACAATTCTCGACTTGTCCTGAGCGTTCCTGAGCGTCTCCAATGGCAAGCCGTCAAAGGAAATATGAGGTATTTAAGATGGGGGGAAAACCTGGAGGCTGAATATAATTATCTCCGTTCTTCTGTTGGTTAGATCATACAGGAGACAGACTCCAACACGTTAGCGGGTAAGATTGATTCTTCCGACTGAATTATCTGCGCACTAGTACTCACAATCATGCCTCAGCCAAGCGGCTGGTCCTTTGTAGGGTATATATGTACCTAGGTGTAAGGAATGGGACGAATAAAGTACTTCAGAAAGAACCTGTCCTAGAGAAGTTAGAGTGGAATAGACATCTCTTGCCTCCCAATACAACCACAATCGACAAGATACTCTCTGGCCTTGACTTTTTCAGCCATCTCGTTTTCAAACCTAAGGACTATCGAAATACAGATACAGCAACACCGAAAAAGCCAGTTGGATAAACACCACGCCAAGATACTGTATTTATGGCATAGTCGGGGGCGGTTGGTTTCTCGGCGGTAAGCGCAAATACCAGCTCATGCTATCACCGGAATTACACTAGCTGAGTGTATTGATCATCAAGAAGGAATAACAATGCAATACAAACGAATACCGTTTTGGCTGCAAAACGCACCAGGGAGATTCAGTCTTGCCAACTTTACCTCTACGTGCAGCACTTGAGTATCACCATACAAGACAAGGGGGAAGAGGTATTGTCAGCAGTAGATTCTCGGTGGTTCATACAAACACAGAGGAATTAGAAAATACAGATGAAGAAGATGGCCATGATAATTTAATCATTAAATATGGTCGAGACTCACAACTTCTTTGCCCGAATACACTCTGTCTGCCTTTGGTTTCTAGGCTACAATCACTCAATCGACTTGCTCCCCAGAGAGTAGTGAAAGAAGAAGCATTTATGGTCTTGGTCAGTCTGCTCGGGTTTTCTTCTTTCATTTAGATGGGAAAAATATAGGATGCATATGGAAGAGACCATGAGCTGCATGGTCAATAAGGTAGTCTGGTTGCACAACCCTCGTAGAGGCCTATAATGGTATCTCCGGAAAAGAAGGCTTTCGTTGGTTATCAAGTCGACAACATCTGTCTGCCAATCATCAAGTCTTAGGGCAGTCTTGTCGTGAAGTGGATGAATTGCTTAAGAGCTAAGGTAGTACTTAATAGAGATTTCAAGTAGTGATAGAATGACCGGTTACTAAGGGAGAGATACTTAGCACTGCTAATTCCCTTTCATCCCGGCAAGCCTGACGACACTTTTGACTGTGGAATGCCCTCTTCCCTTGTTATCCAGATTAAAAATAAGCAGGAAGCCACAAAGCCAGCCTTGTCGAAAGCAGTGTTTGCAAAATATTTTAGCAAGAATGTGTCGATTCTCTAAATAAGGACCTTGGAGGGAGGGCCCATCACTGAATCTGTGTATATGTACCAGGTGTTAGGTTTTAAGTTAAGGCATGGCTCAGGTGCGTAGGGTTGGTTGGTAGCACTTACTAGGGAGCAAAGAATTGAATAACCATAGAGATGAGGGTGGAATGTATTGAAGTCTATTGCATTGCAGTTATCTCCGCCCCCCTGTACAGTACCTTATATACTATGCGTGAAGTTGTTTGTTTTCATCCCCTGTAGATACTACTTAAGTAGCAACTACGACTACTACGGTCAATACTAGATACTTAAATAACTTGCATAGCATAGACATAAAGCACATTACCTCGGCATATCAGGTTTATGCAACACAACGCGCCTGCAGGATTGCTGCTCAGGAACAATACAAGGAATCTCGATCTTCTTGTCACTGTAGATCTACTGCGAGATAGAGATCCCAAGACTACTTCGAGTTCTACCCTAGGGAATGTCTCATATATATTATGAATCCAAGATCATTAGAACTTTTCCAAAAAACACATTCTTTGAGTCAGGGTAACAACTGTGAAAACAACAAAAGAAAAAAATAAGACATTCAAACGTCAAGAGACAATCCATGCATACTAGTAGCGTCATCCAGCGGGCATCACCCCTGTCTCAATAAATTCCCGTTGCTACGGTACCATGGCCCAACTACCTTAGCCAGTTTAGAATCCTGCTTCGCGCTCTCACAGACTTGGAGATATCGCTGCGGTATAATAAGTCTCGTCACCAAATACATATATAGTCTGGCTGGCTCGTAAACCAAGCTGTAGTTGCTCATCAAGGGTACTCCTCTCTTATTTCCCGCATGCACAACATGAAAGAAATTTTTTGCCATGGTGTTTCTTATCACTCATAGAAAGAGGCCGGTTAGGATATGCTCCCTGTCACTGCGAGGCAACTGATATTACCGAGAGCGTGGCGCTCGCTCCCATGGTGTAGATCACTGGGCCGGGTTAATTCAGCTCATCGGTATCGGCCGTTATCTGCAGTCTCAGTCTCGAACTTCGACATGAGGCTCAACCAGCATGCACCCTTCGACCAGTGATAATGCAGATCCGGACTTAATTATGTGATGAACAGGGTGGATTAGATGGCATTGATTGGATGAGGATGAGTGCTTTGAGTCTAAAATTTAAGATTATGAAGGAAAGTAGCTGTACCATCCTTTCAAACAATCATGCGTTGGCCTTTTTGTATCTTACCATACGCCTGAACAGTGGCGACAATTGGCGGTGGTGCGAATTCCTTAGTCTGGTTCGAATTCCTAGGCGCTGGTGTTGATGCGCTGGCAAACAACTAACAACTGGGAACGCTGCCAAACATTGGGCATAAAAAAAAGGGAAAGTAGACAGGGCTATGGCATGTGCATTTGGTGGACATTCTTAAAAGAGGGGAATCCTAGTTTGGGATCGCCTATTGTATAATCCCCGAGTATTCTCTTCACCATCTTCTCGTCAGGGATCAGCGTTGGCTCATCCTGGGACTGGGTACTGGTCTTAAATAAAAGTTTACAAGATTAGGAACGTTAAGCTGGCCACTGCGTCTTCCTCAGGTCACTGACACCCTTGACAAAAACACAAGAAAACTAGCCATCCATGCACCCCATGTGCGCAGAATTGGAATTATAGTACATGTAGGGAAGAGGATTATGGTATATTTATTTGCTAGAGAACTCCTTTATAGATATACACGGTACCTTAGAACGAGCGCTTTAATCTTCCACTTTGATACTAGATCTGTAAACGAGACACTTGCAGCAATTAGACCTATTGTGTAGATAGTAGAGTTATTAGTTCTGCAATCCAATCGTGGGTGTACGAGTGAACCAGACATCTGCTTCTGCTCTACCGTAGCAACACTTGGTACATGAGCAATACTTTGCCATTGAACCTGTCTGAATTATGATGCTATGGTGGTGATTGGTGATGTGTGGAAGCTGCATTCTATAACGTACTTCAGCGTTTCTGAGCACAGGCAGTCTACCTAGATCTAAAGTACCACCTCGGGTTGTATCAATGGGCAACATCAAAGAGAGCCCTTCTATTACCTTGCTTCGCGCATTTGCGTTATTATGTTCAGGTATTTAAAGTGACGTAAGGCTGCAAGCTTATCTGAAAACCAAAGTCGTTGGATTCGCTAGGATCCTGAGCAGCTTGAGCAGCTTGAGAGCTTTTCCGCCCATAGGGGTCATAAGCAGTCTAGCTCGCCTGTTTGCAGTCTGCCAGCTTGGGTGCGGCAGGAGGGGCAGGAGGAAATCTAGTCTTGTCTATCAAATTCCTTGACTGGGCTCATACCGGCACCCGCTGGCGTTCGAGTCAAATATCTAATTCTGGAGGGGTGTAAGTTAGTAAGGGCCAATTGTAATATATATAGGCCTGCCCCGCCTACGAAATCTAAGATCTTGCCCATGTATTCCTGTCACTCTCTGGCAGTTTGAAACAACAGCCTGCAATTGATTCCCTGAGGTACTAATAGTGAGAATGGTTAAACGCGGAGAGCACGAAATTCTATGTGCGGAGGAGAAAAGGTTGAAGGAGGACAAGGAAAAGAAGAAGTATTGGAAACGTTGGGGGCCTTACCTGAGCGAGCGTCAATGGGCCACAGGTATGTTCTCAGGTACTGGAGAGCTAGGATGGCTTGAAAGTTTTGCTGACATGTGATATTGTCTTGGGGAAGTGCGTGAGGATTATTCGTAAGTTTCCGAATCAGGGATTACTGCTTTCGATGGTTACAACTTTAGCTAACAGCACTGCCGCCGCAGCCATGACGGTGATGCCTGGGGTCATTTTCCTCACGAACACGCACGATCTCGTACATTTCGATGGGGAGAAGATGGAATTGCTGGAGTTTCAGACTCCCATGGGCTTCAGAATATAGCGTTTGCCTTTTGGAATGAAAAAGAGTGAGTTGTGGAAACCGATGCTAGAAAAACAAAGCTCAGTAGCTAATATCCTCTAGTGATTTCTTGAAGGAGCGTCTGTTTGGTTTGTCCAACCCCGAGGGTAATCATGGGGAGAGTTTGAAAGAAGCACATTTCCACCTTGACAATACACCTACAGTATGCCTTATGAGAGAAATATCAATGCCCGGAATATCCGCTAATGCGATCACAGCACTCCTACATGAAATACCTTTACAAATACACACAGAAGAAGTTTCCATACGAGAAATTGGTTGAGGAAAATAAGAAGCGAACCAAAGAAGAGCGTGAATACACTATCCTTGACTCTGGTGCATTTGAGTGAGTCTAGGATCCTCCTTATTGAGATAAAAATTGACACTGTGCAGAGAGGACCGATACTTCGACATCATCATTGAGGTGGCTAAAGACACGGATGATGAAGAGGAGATTCTCTTTCGGGTAACAGCATGGAACAGAGGCCCCGAGTCGGCACCACTGCACATCATTCCCCATGTGTGGTTCCGCAACACATGGTCATGGGGATATGAACCACCGGAAAATACACCTGTGATAAAGAAAGAAGATGATTTCACTCTCAAATCCGAGCACCACAAGCTTGGTGAACGATTTCTACAATGTAGTCCTTCTCCTGGGGTCGCAGCGGGTTCCAACGATGTTTTGCCAGAACTCATTTTCACAGAAAATGATACAAATTTCAAGAAGCTATATAGTGGAGAGAACAAGTCACCTTATGTCAAGGATGCTTTCCATGCCTATATTATCGACAATGAGAAGTGGGCCGTAAATCCAGCCTGCGAAGGTACCAAAGCAGCGGCATGGTATGCGTTTGAAGAAGGTGATGGAGTTCCACCTGGTGGATGTGCGGTTGTCCGCTTCAAGTTCTCAAAGAAAGTAGAGGAGGAAGGTATCGATGAAGAATACTTTGATGATATGATTGAGTTGAGGAGAAGTGAGGCAGATGATTTTTACTGGAGGATTAGCCCCCTACCAATGGCAGATGATTTGAGAAATATCCAGAGACAGGCCTTGTCAGGAATGCTATGGACGAAGCAATACTACCACTTCGTTTGGGATCAATGGGCCAACGGTAAGTAGATAGTATAACAGATTATGGAGCAGTATGGATGTGGTACTGATTATTTTTGATCCATATAGGTGACCCAGCACAACCTCCACCCCCAGAGAGCAGGAAGAATATACGAAATCATCAATGGAAACATATGTACATCGACGATATTCTCTCCATGCCGGATAATTGGGAATATCCATTCTTGTGGGTCTATAACCAACACTGATCTGGTCCAATGACTAACTTCAATCATAGTGCTGCCTGGGATACTGCCTTCCATGCCATTCCGCTGGCAATGATTGATCCTGAATTCGCCAAAAAGCAGTTGGATCTGCTGACGAGGGAGTGGTATATGCACCCTAATGGACAGGTACGTTTCTATTCTCTCTCAGTGTATGGACACAACCTAATTAATTGTATGTAGATTCCTGCATATGAGTGGAATTTCGGAGATGTGAATCCGCCTGTGCACGCTTGGTCAGTGTTCAGGACATTTAAGATCGAGAGGAAACTGTACGGAAGGGAAGACATCGACTTTCTAGAGCGGGTCTTTCAAAAGCTTCTTCTGAATTTCACTTGGTGGGTTAATCGAAAGGTCAGTTTATCCTGAAATGATCGAAAGTAAAACCTTTTACTGAGATACCCCACATATAGGATAATGAAGGAAATAACCTTTTCGAGGGTGGTTTCTTGGGGCTTGATAACATTGGTTTGTTTAACCGCTCAGAGCCTTTACCAACCGGAGGAACTCTTCAACAGGCAGATAGTACAGGCTGGATGGCATTTTACTGCCTTTGCATGTTGAATATCGCTTTGGAGTTGGCGAAGCACAGGCGTATTTATGAGGATAGTAGGTAACCTTGTGCTCTATGAATTCGGCGTGGCTAATAATTTTTAGTTGCATCCAAATTTTTTGAGCACTTTATCCTTATTAGCGATGCGATGACTTATAAAGATGCGGAGAACAAGGAGGCTTCTCTCTGGAATGAGTCTGACGGCTTTTATTATGATGCCATCTCTTGGGGAGGCCCTTGGACACAGCAACTTCCAGTCAGATCACTCGTCGGATTGATACCACTCTATGCTGTTCTCACCTTGGAACCTGAGCTGATTGAGAAGTTCCCTTCTTTTAAAAAGCGAGTCGACTGGTTCATAGAGCACAGGAACGATATGGCCGAGAGGAACATGAACAGTATGAGGAAGAGAGGAAAGGGAAAGCGAATGCTTCTCAGTTTGGTAAACGAAGATAGGCTGGTGAAGATCTTGCAGAAGATGTTGGATGAGACAGAGTTCTTTTCCGAGTATGGTATCAGATCGCTGTCAAGATATCACAAAGACCACCCATACTCAATGGATGTCCACGGGCAAGAGTTCAAAGTTTCCTATGTGCCTGGAGACTCTGACAGTGGCTTGTTTGGTGGAAACAGTAACTGGAGAGGAGTAAGTCTTTCTGTGTTATATACCCAATTTAGTTATCGACACTAACACGAAGTTAACTGAAAGCCGATCTGGCTTTGCGTCAATTTCCTCCTCATTGAGTCTCTCCTCCGGTTCTACATTTACTACGGTGATTCCCTGAAGGTCGAATGTCCTACAGGCTCGGGGGAGTTTATGCATTTGGGGCACGTTGCAGAAGAGCTTCAGCATCGCCTCCAACACATCTTCGCCAAAGGTGACGACGGCCGCCGTGCCTGCAACGATGGGAACGACAAGCTCGACTACGACCAGCACTGGGCGAATTACTTGTGGTTCCACGAGTTCTTTGATGGAGACACTGGCCGCGGGCTTGGTGCATCTCACCAAACAGGCTGGACAGGTCTCATCGCGAAAATGATACATGACTCTGGTGTCAACTGCCGTCTTCCACATACTCCCCGTACACCGGCTTCTGGAATGAGCCACTACTTTGATGAGACCTGGAGCAAAACAAGACCCAAGAGACATATAGGCAGTAGGAGAATGAGCACTAGATCTATTGCTGGCAGAAGTGATATCGAATCCGAGGCAGATGACGATGAGGATGAGAAGCAGAGAGATATTGATGATAGGCGTGTGCTGGACTATGTGTCCGGTCAGTTACAAAGGGTCAAGAGCTACGATACGCCTTTTGATTTTGATCCGAATGAGGGAGAAAATGAGTTTGAGGCACAGGCAGATAATGGCCCGGGGACATGGAAAATGAGGAATGGGGCTGGGACTCAGGCAGATAATGGCTCGGGGACGTGGAGAACGGCGAATGGGTTTCATTAAGAAAGCTGTTTGAGGGGGGAGGAGTTTTGGGGCACTATACATGGGCAATATATATGGGGTCTTGTTACGGGGTTAGAGGGATTGTGCATATTATTATTATTATATTGACGTTTTATATACCTGGTAGAGAAATGAATTACTTGAGGTGTTCAGCGGAAAGACAAACTTGTTATGGTACCAATTGTCATAACGTCCCTTTGCATAACTGGTTGAGACCCCGTAACGGCCATCTACCTTCTACAGAGGGGCTAGTGCAAGCCAGGCTACTTCTACTCTAGACACAGCAATTAGTTATTGGCCTGGCGGGACGAAGCAGTCATGTTTTCTCCAAGACACTGTGGTACACTATCAAGTGTCCAAGCCTCCTAACATGGTATGACCTAGTCTGTCCAAAGATGTGTGGTGCGACCGTATTGGAGACAGCAAGCCACAGCTGAACAATCCTTCAACGATCAAATATAGAGAATTTTCCAAGAACATGTTTTTATTTCTTTCTATAAACAATGGCTGATACAAGTAAGGTATTTAGACCATTGAAAGATGGACCTCCACACCCACGGAGGACGGGGTGCAGCGGTGAGTAGGTGGTCATATATCTTCTTTGCACCAAAATAGGGTCAAGCCACGGATGTGTATGCTGGACCCAGAGTGTTGGCAAAGGTTGGAAAAGGTAAAACGAGCAATGATAAAAAATCCTTTGAGAGGAGGAGCGAAGAACGGGATAATATGACAAGATTGATTTGTATTGTTTATATTGCTTCATCTATTGTACATAGACATATGATTTATACTGAGGTATAACTGATGAATCCTAGAACGCCTCTAATGTCAAACTTGTTAGTGAGTGCGGGCTTCAGATATATCACGAATGCAAATATCGTATGAATAGAAACTGAAATCTGTGTCTTTGATCAGACATCCAAGGAAGAAATTGCGATCACTGACTCGGCTAAGTAGGTTCTGTTGCCGGCTATCGAGGAAACTGCAAATGGGATTACGGTTTTTTCATCATAAAAAACCAGATTTCGTGGGTATGTGTGTATAGGAGTATAGAAACGAAAAGAGAATAGTCCTTACCGGTTAGTTCATATCGTCGTTCCAGAGCATGGGTTAGTTGTGCTTGCCGAAATGCTTTCAGATCTGAAAAAAGGATCAATTCGTTATTAGCACCAACGCCACAGTTTGTAGACAGACACAGATGTGTGTTCGTAAATAAGTCAGGTCAGGCAAGAGTTACTGGCAAGTAGCAAGTCCAGGCTCAGCCCAAAAGCTGAGTTGGACCCGAATAGCAACGCTATCTTCAAGGTCGGATCGGAAAGGAAAGAAGTTTTGTGTGATATCATCAATCCTGACAAAAGGACAGGGCAAACAAGAAAGACGGGGATTGTAGCTTACCAATTGTGAGTTGATCCGGCTATAAGCATCACGATTCGATTGATGCTCATGGCCGGGAGTGCTGGGATGAGACGAGCATCTCGAATGGTGGTGGTGGTGAGATGAGGGAAGAGGTGGGGTGTTGAGATGGAGGGCAAAACTTGAGGCCCTCTTATACAAATAACCCATGAGTCGGGCTTGGCGATGGAAATCTTGGCGCCACGCTATCGACGCTAGGTTGAAATTTCTTCCACGCTGTTGTCTCATTCATTGTCCGCAAAAGTGCGCTATGAAGGCAGTGTGTCCCTGAAAGTAGTTCCTGAATCGAAGGTTTCTGGGGCCGTTCTGTAATCCTAGTTCATGTATATTGATGTGGCCTGCTTTTGTATGTTCACAAATGCAATTCACGGCCTTAGTGGCGAGGAGGCCTGGGTGGGTAGCATTCGATTTATGGGCTTTTCTTTTGTCCGCAGCCCTTGAGGAGAGGTTGTGCAACCTACTGTACCCGCGGCGAAACAACCACTGGACAGTGGCAGGGTGCCGAGACAAGACAAATGTAACACCCCAGAGTGATTTGTGAATTGGAAACAGATGGGTTAGCATTCGGATTCTCTCTCCTTCCAGAATCCCCGTTCTTTCTTCTGTTCTGTACTTTGACACCGTATCCATATATATCCACATATTTGCCGCCGCGGCGCCTCTGTTCGGCTTTTCTGAGCCTCTTCGGCCTGCCACCGTTCCCGAAGTCGCAACATCGCCATCACTCGTTGAGCTGCGTGTACTTTGGCTTCCTTAGTCGCAGTGCCAGTGGCAGTGAGAGCAGCACCTGACCCATCTAGCCCGCCTGTTCATTGTATCTCCCCTCCCCATATTTTCTGTAATCGCAAGTAGCAGCAGCAGCAGCATTAGAGCCGACTGGGCCGACGTCGGTGGGCTGCTGTTTGTCTCGAAGCAAGTGAACGAAGGGAAGCGGAGTTCGATTAGCGAAGCAACGGCGAGCCGGCCACAAGGCAGCGCACGCCTCTCCAGAGACCGAGCTGCTGGCGGGAGCGCTTTGCCAGATCTCTCTCTGACCTCTCTCTGCTCTCTCTGACCCTCTCTCTGCCGGCGGAGCATCACCACCCTACGCCCTCCCTACGCCCTCCCTATTTAATCTCGTCGAGGGGACGACGGGATGCTGCTGGAGTGCTGAGGTGCTCTGCGAAATAAAAGGGCTCTCCACCGCTGTTCTAAGCTCCTCGGTCGCCTGCGCCCTGTGTCTAGTTTATCAGACACCACCCACCATACCCACCACCACCACCCAAGCGTCGT
>Ga0307511_10004582_pt1 | contig 14103 bp, 12 predicted proteins | sample 13_EM_MG_FD_200266 | JGI IMG/M metagenome (GOLD analysis project Ga0307511, IMG submission 200266) | Populus trichocarpa ectomycorrhiza microbial communities from riparian zone in the Pacific Northwest, United States - 13_EM | ecosystem: Host-associated > Plants > Roots > Unclassified | place...
ATGAGGCCCGACACGGACTCCACGTAGTAGACGGGATTGTCGTGGGTGTCCATGGCGACGTGCAGGCGGCCGTCTCTCGGCGAGACACCCAGGGAGATCACGTTGTGCGAGTCGTCCACGGACAGCCGGTGCGGCAACGTGACCGTCTGCCACGCTCCCGCCGGCAGCTGGCGGCGGGCGACCACCGCGCTGCGGTCGGCGGTGTACCACGCGGCGTACTGGAAGCCCGCGTAGCTGAGGATTCCGCTCTGCTGGAAGGAATCGTTGTTCACGAGACCGTCATAGGAGACGAAGTACAACGCGCTCGGATCCAGCAGGGTGTCACCGATCTTCGCCGCCCCGACACCGCTCACCGGAGCGGCGGTCACCCCTCCCGCGAGCACGGCGACCGCCAGCAGCACATGCCGCATGAGCCGAAGCATTCCGACCACCTTCCCGGCGCGACGCTGCGCCGACCGCGGATCAACGCCTGGTGTAGATGAGGCCGACCTTGTCGACTCCGTCGCCGGACCGACCGTGGAAACCCGCGATCTGCCACCCGTCGGGGGCCGTCCGCGTGACGCAGTCGGCTGTGGTCGAACCGCCGGCGAGGGTGTGCCCCAGGTTGGTCGCGAACTGCGCCGAGAAGATCCGCGTATGGCCCTGGTAGCTGCCCTCGCACAGGGTCGCCGAGGTGACGTACTCGTTGTCGCCCAGCACCAACGACTTCGACGTCCCGCCGCTGCCGCCGTGCGCCAGTGTCGCGCCGTTCTCCAGTGTCAGGCCGACCTGGTCGATCCTGGAGCCACTGCGCAGCGACACCGTGCGGACCCTCGCCGCGGCCGGCACGGCGCCCATGTCGGTGAAGTAGTCGCCGTGCGGTCCGCCGAACTGGTCGGACAGCCGCAGCGCCGGGTTGCGCGTCCAGGCGAACCGCACGGTGACGGGATCGTGGTCGGACAGCATCTTGCCGGCGTCGTCGAGGAACTTCGCGTGCTCGTTGTTGTAGTACATCGCGTTGAGGGTCACCAGTTCGCTGCCGCGGTAGAGAACCTTGTCCACCACCTCGCAGTCGTTGGTGACGGCCTGCTCGTCACACACCAGGGCCGGGCTGCCCGGGGCCGGAGCGCTGCCGCCCCGCACGAGCCGCACCCACGCGTCGGTGAGGCCGTTGGCGGCGGCGAACCCGGCGATCGTGTCGGCGGCGCGGGTGTAGCGGGTGTTGGTGTCGCCCATGACAATCACCGCGTTGCCCGCCGAGTGCGACTGGATGAAGTCGCTCAGCTGGGCCAGGTTCGACGCCCGCGATGCCTCGTCGCCGTCATTGGTGCCGGCGTTCGTGTGCAGGTTGTAGACGTCGACGTAAACGCCCTCGGCGAGCCGGGCGCGCATGAAGGTGAAGCCCTTCGGCGTCAGGCAGTCCCCCGAGTCGAGCTGGCACGAGTTCCAGTGCACGCGTTCGAAGTCGTCCTCGTCGTACGGCAGCGAGGACACCGTGTTCAGGCCGCTGCCGATGCCCGCGCCGCCGCTGGTCGGCGTCCGATAGGGATGGCTGTCCGCGGCGTAGAGCGCGGCGTGGTAGTTGAAGTCCTCCTCGACGTGCACCAGGTCGTACGGGCCGAGACGCTGCCCGATCGCCGTGGTCGCGGACTGTCGTGGCGTCGGTGCGCTGGAGATCCCCTCCGGCAGTCCCGCCACGTTGTAGCTCAGGACGGAGAACGCTCCGCCATCGGTGGCGTCGGCCTGCGCGGCCACCGGGGCGGCCAAGGTCGTCATGGCCAGGATGACCGCAGTGGCAAGGCTTCTCTTCACGACTGCTCCCGCAGGATTCGGACGGACCGGCGCGACCGCGAGGCCCACCGTGACAAGAGCGGACGACCACAGGAATGTTAGCGCTCACAATGCTTTCGGTCGAAGGAAATGGTCAGTGATCCGCCCCGGGCCGTCAAGAGCCGAGCGAGTGGAATCGCCCGCCGTACGCCCGGCTCGGGGGCTTCCATCGTCGCCACGGCTCGAATTCGTCGAATTCGAGCGACCCCTGACCGGTCCAGGACAGAAACGACCGGGCTCCTTGTTCGGCGGGGGCGGGGTGCGCTACCACTAGCCCCAGTTGAAACGTTAAAACCGAGGGGACCCGATGGTCCGATCAGTGTTGACGCGTTTCCGCGCCGGGCCGGGGGTTCGGGCGATGGCGGCGGCGGTGGTGCTGCTGGTGGCGGCCGGGACAGCACCGGCGGCGGCGATGCCGGCGGACCTGGTGGTGCAGCACGTCCAGGCGGAGGCGAAGGCGGGGCCGCCGACGGACTGGCAAGGCGCGCAGTGGATCAGCCCGGACACCACGAGCTCGTGGTCGAACTTCGTGCTGGACACGGACTTCACCATCAAGGCCGCGGCGGCGGGCATCGTGTTCCGGGCCACGGACAGCGCGAACTACTACCTGTGGCAGATCAACACGGTCACGACGCCGGGCAAGGTGATGCTCCGCCCGCACGTCCAGGTCGGCGGCCACTTCACCACGCTGGCCGAGGTGGACCTGAGCCCGGTCCTGACGCCCGCGAACGCCAATGCCCCGCACCACCTGCGGATCGAGGCCGACGGCGCGACGATCACCACCACGATCGACGGCACGCGGGTGGACGCCAGGACCGACGCCTCGCTGGCGCAGGGCACAATCGGCTTCCGCACCTCGACCAGCGCGGGCGTGGCCGAGGATGCCTTGTACGACAACTATCTCGCCGACCTTCCGCCAGGAACCGCGCTGCCCAGCGACGCGGGCAACGCACAGCAGCCCGACATGGCCGGTGGCCAGGTGACGCTGGCGTGGACCCTGTACGAGCAGTACGGCGACCACAACACGCTGGCCGCTCAGTATCCGGCCATGAAGGCCTTCGTCGACACCAACAACGCCCAGGTTCCCAGCCACATCTGGCCGGACAACCGGGGATTCGGCGACTGGTGCCCGCCGGTGCACGACGGCGGCGCGAACGGCGGGCAGGGTGGCCCGAGGGAGGGCGACTGCACGAGCGAGGTGTCGCTGGTGAACACCGCGCTGTCCTACGTGCAGGCCCTGGACGTCGCGAAGGCCGCACAGGCCTTGGGCAATCGCGCCGACGCCGCCACCTACACCGCGCTGGCCGACAGCATCAAGCAGGCGTTCAACACGCGCTTCCTCAACGCCGACGGCAGCTCCTACGGCGACGGCCGGCAGACCACCAGCATCTTGCCGCTCGCCTTCGACATGGTGCCGGCCGGCAACGTCACGGCGGTCGGAAACCGCTTGGTGGACCGGATTCTCACCACGGACGGCGGCCACCTCGACACCGGGATCTTCGGCACCCGCTACCTGGTCGACGCGCTGGCTCGGGTCGACCGGGTCGATGTGGCGATGACGGTGCTGGACCAGAAGACCTATCCCGGCTTCGGTTACGAGATCAGCCGCGGCGCCACCAGCTCGTGGGAGGAATGGCTCTACAGCTCCAACATGGAGACCCACGACCACGCCATGTTCGCCGGTGTCAACGCCTCGCTGTACACGCAACTGGCCGGCATCCAGCCGGCCGCGCCGGGCTATTCGGCGTTGTCGATCACGCCACACGCGCCGGCCGGGCTCTCGCATGTCGCCGCGTCCATCGACACCGCGTACGGCAGAGTCGCCGTCTCCTGGTCGAAATCCGCGAGGACATTCGACCTCGACGTCACGATCCCGGTCAACACCACCGCGACCGTGTCGCTGCCGACCACGGGCGGCGGCCGCACCGCGCATGCGGTCGGCTCCGGGCACTGGCATTGGCACGTCATCCTGTGCGGGAGTAGTCCTTGAGGCGATTGGCCTTGGTCGCCACTGCGCTGACGGCGGCGATGATGCTGCCGGCCGTTGCGAACGCCCAAGCCGACCGGCACACCGCGTTGCCGCCGTCCTCGTTACGAGCCGACGGGCAGGCATCGCACGTGCTGGTCGGCTCCCGAAACCGACGCTGGCCAGCGACGACGATTCCCCTCACTCCGGCGACGACCGCGACTTCGGCCACGATTCGGATCAACACGCCCACAACCACGCTGACCGGCGTCGGCCTCGCGTCCCACCCGGACGGCGCGCCGACCGACTTCACCGTGCGGACCTGGGACGGCGCGCAGTGGACGACCCGGGCGACCGTGTCCGGCAACTCCTCTTTGCACCGCTGGATTCCCTTCTCGACCCCGGTCACGACGAGCCAGGTCCGAGTGGTTGTCACGGCCGGCGTGGGAGCGTTCTCACGAATTACCGAGTTGACCCCTTGACGGCCTCACCACACGGTATCTAGCGTTCGGACACCCTTCCGGCGTCAAACGGGCCCCTGCCATGTCCCGCCGACGCCTTCCCTGAGGAGGAAGACAATGCTGTCCAGACGCACCTTCGTCATGGCGGGCCTAGCCGTCGCGGCGGGCACCACCGTGTGGTCCGCGCCGCGAGCCCAGGCCGCCACCCCGCTGCCCTTGACCCTGCAGAACAATTCCGGCAGCGGCACCGTCTACGCCTACATCAGCGGCTCGGACAGCTCCGGCTGGCCCGGCTTCGTCACCGCCAACGGCCAGTTCCAGCGCCTGCCCAACCCGTCCTCCCCGGTCACGCCGATTCCCGACTACGCCATACCGCTGGGCGGCTCGGGATCGCAGCTGACGGTGACGCTCAACGACTACGTCATCGGCGGCCGGGTGTGGTTCTCGGTGGACAACAAGATCCAGTTCTTCGTCAATCCCGGTCCCGGCCTGGTGCAGCCCGGCTTCACCAGCTCGGACCCGAACTGGCAGACGAACTGGACGTTCTGCGAGTTCACCTTCAACAGCGCCAACCTGTACGCCAACATCAGCTACGTCGACATGGTGGCGCTGCCGGTGTCCATGGCCAGCACCGGGGCCGCGGGCTCGCAGTCGGTCAGCCCGCTGCCCAGCGGCGCGCTCGGCGCCATCGCCGACGGGCTGCGCACCCAGCACGGCACCGACGGGGCGCCGTGGGACCAACTGGTCGTCGCCGACTCCGCCGGCACAGTGGTGCGGGTGCTCTCCCCCAGCCACTCCCCCACCGATTTCGGCGGCTACTGGAACAACTACCTCAACGCGGTCTGGAGCCACTACAGCTCGACCCCGCTGACGATCAACGGCCAGGGCGGCATCGGCTCGTACACCGGCACGGTCAGCGGCGACACCATCGTGTTCGCCGGCCTCAACACCAACGGCGTGCCGTTCACGAAGCCCAGCGCGGTGGACATCTTCGGCTGCGCCAGCGGCCCGCTGTACAACTCCGGCGCGGACGCGCGGGGCGCGGTCGCCGCCCGGCTCGCCGCCGCGCTCAACCGCAGCAGCCTTCTGGTCAGCGGCGGCGACAACCAGCCCGACGGCGTCACGCCGGCGCAGTACTACCAGGACCCCACCACCAATCACTACGCCCGCCTGGTGCACCAGCACGCCTCGATCGGCTACGCCTTCCCCTACGACGACGTCGGCCCGACCGGCGCCCAGCCCGTCGACGGCCACCTTCAGGACCCGGCGCCGACCTCGTGGACCGTCTCATTGGGACCGGGTTCGGGCGGTGGCACCACACCGCCCGGCGGTGGCGGGACCGGTGCCTACTCCACCATCCAGGCCGAGAGCTACAGCGCGCAGAGCGGCACCCAGACCGAGTCGTGCAGCGATTCGGGCGGCGGACAGGACGTCGGCTACATCGCCGACGGCGACTGGCTCAAGTACTCCGGTGTCGACTTCGGCGCCAGCTCGCCGGGCCAGTTCGTGGCGCGGCTCGCCTCCGGCGCCGCCGCCGGCGTCAGCGGCGCGATTCGGGCCCGCCTGGACAGCGTCTCCGGCCCCGTCCTCGCCGAGATCGACTTCGGCGACAACGGCGGCTGGCAGAACTGGCAGACCGTGCCGGCCAACGTCGTCAGCGCGGCGACCGGCGTGCACGACCTCTACCTGACCTTCGCCGGCAGCTCCTCCGACTTCGTCAACATCAACTGGTTCACCTTCACGCGCTAGCGGGGCGGGTCGTCGGCCTCCACCTGGATGACGACGGGGCCGACCAGGCGATTCAGCTCGCGGACCAGCACCAGCAGCGCATGGCGGGCGGTCTCGGCGAACCGCTGGTCGGGCCCGTCCGGGGTGGGCGGCAGGTCGTCCATCGGCAGCGGGACGTCGACGAGCAGCACCGGCCGGATGAACGGGATCTTGGCCACGTCGGCCTCGGCCGGCTCCACGAACTGCCCGAAGATCTCCGGCCACTGCCGCCAGCCGTTGTCCCGCCACCAGGTCTTCGAGGTGCTGAGCGCCGCCGGCAGCCGCGACACCACGGCGACGTGCGCGTTGAGGGAGCCGTCCCAGGTGTTGCGCTCACACCGCACCGACAGCACCCGCCGATGCCAGCGGATGAAACCGGGGTCGGCGACCGGCGGGGTCGCCAGTCGCCATGCGGCGCAGGCGAACGCCACCGGCGCGAAGTCCCCCCAGATCCCGTCGAATTCGGCGACATGATCACGCAGCAGCTCGGCGTACGGGCCGGTCGCGGAGTCGGCGTGGTCGCGGTCGTCCAACCAGAAGGCAGTCGGCGCGTTCATGGGCGACTCCCCCGTGGCTGCTCGTGCGGCCTCACCAAGAGGCTACCGCGCCGACCGCCGCCGCTACGGTGCGCACACAGCGGGCGTAAGGGGAACGGCTGGACGGCCGATGACATGGGGCCGGCGCACGGCAACACTCGACGGGTGGGCTTCCTGGACAAGTTGATCCACGCCGTGCGCCGGAACTCCAGCACCGCCGACGTGCTGTTGGCCGTCCAGGCTCTCGCCAACCGAATCGGCTCGCCCGATCTCGCCGACTGGGCGGACTGCGAGCTGCACGGGTATCCGGACGAGGACCGGGTGCCGGCCTATCGGGGGCCGTTCACCGCGGACGTCCACGTGCGACTACACGGACAGCCGGACCGAATGCCGTCGCTGCCGCGACGGGCCTTCGCCGCCGAGTTGCGGAACTCCAAGCTGATGCGGCTCTACGACGTGACTGTCGTCGAGGCCGTCACGGACCTCGAACAGCTCTCCGGGCAGGCGCTGGTCCGGTCCTGGGGCGCCGTGCACATCGACCTCCTGAACCAGCTGATCGACATCGGCGGCCTGGCGATCGCGCCCGGTGACACCGTCGCCGCCGCCGAGAACCGGCTGGCCGGCAGCCTCGTCCGCGCCATCGTCAACGCCGTGCGCAGCCGCGCGCTGGGTTTGGCGCTCACCCTCGAACGAGTCGCGCCGGACGCCGGCGACCACGACGGGCCGTCGGAGCCCACCCCGGCCATGCGCGACGTCATCGCGAAGACCGTCGGCTGAGTCCCGCACGCCTTCACGGCATGCGGATCATAAGGTGATGACGATCTTGCCGCGGACGTGGCGGGCGACGAAGTCCGTGAGGGCCTGCCGGGCCTGGGCGAACGGGTACTCGGAGTCGATCTCGATGTGCAGCGCGCCCGCCCCGGCCAGGCCGGCGAGCTTGGCGAGCCGCCCCGTGGGCGTGGTGGTGCCGGTGTAGCGAGCGGTGACGTCCCGGTCGAAGGCGGGCGGGCCGCCGAGCGGGGAGACCACCAGGCCGCCGGGCTTCGCCGCCGCGGCGGAGGAGGCCAGCGCCGGCCCCGCCTGAGCGACGTCGATGACGGCGTCGACGCCGGCGGGCACCCAGTCCCGCACCCGGTCGGCGACGTTCTCGGTGCGGTAGTCGATCACGTGGTCGGCGCCGAGGCCCTGGAGGTAGTCGCGGTCGCCGTCGCGGCCCGTGGCGAGCACGGTCGCCCCGATCCGCTTGGCGAGCTGGACGGCGTAGCCACCGAGTCCGCCGGTCGCGCCGACGACCAGCACCGAGGATCCCGGCCCGAGCTCGGCTTCGTCCAACAGCGCGGACGCGGTCAGCGCGCCGGTGGGCAACGCCGCACCGTGGCGGGCGTCGAGGCCGGCGGGGCGCACGGCAGCGGAGCCGTCGGCACGGACGATCGCGTACTCGGCGAAGGCTCCGGAGGGCACGCCGTTCCAGGCGATCACGGCGTCGCCGACCGTGAACTGGTCGACACCCTCGCCGACGGCCTCCACCACGCCGCTGATGTCCACGCCGGGCACGAACGGGTGGCTGACCGGCAGTTCGGCGCGCAGCCGGCCGGTCACGAGGGCGATGTCGATCGGATTCACCGCCGCCGCCTGCGTCCGGACCAGGACCTGCCCCGGGCCGGGGACCGGCAGCGGCGCCTCGCCGATCTCGAGCTCGTCCACGGGGCCGTACGAGCGGGCCAGCAGCGCCTTCATCGGGTGATCCTTTCGTTGCCGGCGAACGGTTTCACCGCGAGCACCCGCCTGCCGCCGAGGTGGCGGGGCGCTCGCCGTCAAATTGCTGACGTGTCCACAAAGTATCGGCGACTCTGTGGACGTGTCAACAAACCCGGCGGTACGGTGGCGGCATGGCGGATGCGGGCTGGCTGGACGAGCGGGAGGCCCGGGTGTGGCAGGCGTACCGGGACCTCACCCGGGACCTGCAACGGGCGTTCGACCGGCAGCTCGAGCGGGCCGGCGGCCTGTCCGGCGCCGACTACGCCCTCCTGGTGCCCCTGTCGGAGACCGCCGACGGCGTCGTCCGGATGCGGGAGCTGGGCAACTCGGTGGGCTGGGACCGCAGCCGGCTCTCGCACCAGATCCGGCGCATGGAGAAGCGCGGCCTGGTCACCCGCGAGGAATGCGTCGACGACGGCCGCGGGGCGATGGTGCGCCTGACCCCCGACGGCCGCACCGCGATCGAGGCCGCCGCGCCGGACCACGTCGCGACCGTCCGGCGGTACTTCTTCGACCAGCTCTCCGAACCCGAACAGGACACCCTCGGCCAGCTGTTCGAGCGACTCGCCGGCCGGCTCGCCGCGGACGCCGACGAGCGATAGCGGCGACGCGTAAACACGGTGTGACGCGGGCCACGGCTTGTTGGCCGGTCCCGGTACGCGGTGTTCACACGGGCGACCCGGCCACGACACGGCCCGCCGGTGGACTGATCGGGACCCGCCGCAGCGCGGGGCGCGTCTAGGGTTCCGCCGCTTTGCGGGTCTGGTCCGAGAGACGCAGGCGGTCCGGAAACGGGACCGTTCCACGGCGGGAGAAAAGCCCGGGAGGCCAATGGCCCCGGACTGCGCGCGTGGGCGGGGCCCGCACGATCCGGAGGCTGTCGTGAGCGTGACACCCATCGACGTGGAGGCCGGGCCCGCCGCGGAGGCGCGGGACCTGTCCACATTCGGCTACGGCCAACAACTTCGGCGCAAGATCGGAAGCTACGGCTCGTTCGCCGCCGGCTTCTCGTTCGTCTCCATCCTCACCACCGTGTTCCAGCTGTTCTTCTTCGGCTTCGGCTTCGGCGGCCCGGCGTTCTTCTGGACGTGGCCGATCGTCCTGATCGGACAGTTGCTGGTCGCGCTGTGCTTCGCCGAGCTGGCCGCGCGGTACCCGATCTCGGGCGCGATCTACCAGTGGGCCACGCGGCTGGGCGGCCGGATCTGGGGCTGGACGGCCGGTTGGCTGATGATGGTCGCCCAGGTGGTGACGTTGGCCGGCGCGGCGATCGCGCTCCAGGTCGTGCTGCCGCCGGTGTGGTCCGGGTTCCAGCTGGTGCCCGGCGACAGTTCGCTGACCAGCCCGACCGGGGCGGCCAACGCCGTGGTGCTCGGCGTGCTGCTGTTATGTGTCACGACGGCCGTGACGGCCACCGGGGTGCGGCTGATGTCCGTGATCAACAGCGTCGGGGTGACGTGCGAACTGGTCGGTGTGGCGCTGCTGTGTGTCGCGCTGTTCTCCCACGCCGAGCGCGGGCCCGAGGTGGTGCTGCAAGCCCAGGGCACCGCCGGGCACAGCTACCTGTGGGCGTTCGCGGTGTCGGGCCTGATGGCCGCCTACGTGCTGGTCGGGTTCGACAGCGCGGGTGAGCTGTCCGAGGAGACCCGCGATCCCCGCCGCACCACGCCGCGCACCATCGTGCGGGCGGTGCTGGTGTCCGGTCTCGGTGGCGCGCTGATGCTGCTGGCCACACTGATGGCGGCCGGCAGCGTGACCGACGGCAGCCTCGGGGACCCGGCCCGTGGCCTGCCGTTCGTGCTGACCGACCGGCTCGGCGAGACGCTGGGGCGGGTGTTCCTGATCGACGTCGCGATCGCGGTCTCCGTGTGCACGCTGGCCATCCAGACCGCCGCCACCCGGATGGTGTTCTCGATGTCGCGGGACGGCGTGCTGCCGTTCTCCGCCGGCCTGGCGACGGTCAACCGGCGCACCGGCACGCCGGTCCGCGCGTCGGTCCTGGTCGGGGTGCTGGCGGCGGCGCTGCTGCTGGTGAACGTCGGCAACCCGGCGCTGTTCACCACCATCGCCAGCGTCTGCATCATGCTGCTGTACTTGGCGTACCTCATGGTTACGCTGCCGCTGCTGGTCCGGCGGCTGCGTGGCGGCCTGCCGGCCCGAGCCGGCGAGTTCAGCCTGGGCCGGTGGGGTGTCGTGGTCAACGTCCTCGCGGTCGCGTGGGGCGCGCTGATGGCGGTCAACCTCGGCTGGCCCCGGGCCGAGGTGTTCGACCCGGCCGGCGGACACCTCTACCTCCAGTGGTTCGCGCCTTTGTTCCTGATCGGCGCGCTCGCGGTCGGGGCGCTCGCGTACCTGGCGCGGACCCGCCGGCCCGCCGTCGTCACGCTGGCACTGGACGGCGCCGAATGATTGATGTGCTTGTCTCCCACGAGATCCCGGCCGGCGCCGCATGGTCGGTGCTGGTGCGCGCGGGCCGGGAACTCCGGCTCACCGCCCTCGGCCCCGGCGCGAACTGCTCCACGCTCCTGTTCGCCGCGCACCACCCGGTCGACCGGCTGAACGTGCCGGACACGTTGAAGGCGCAGATGTCGGCGGTGATCCGGCCGCCGATGGTGCTGATGTCCGATCGCGGCCTGGCATTGTGCTCGGTCACCGGATCGTCCCTCCCCTGGCACGACGCCCTGTGCGGCCACTCCACCGACACGCACGTGGCCGCGTTCGGCCCGTCCAGCTACCAACAGGACGGCAACGCGTGGCGCCGATCGGCCCGCGCGGGGCTGCTCTCCGAGCTGCGCAAGCACGGCCGGGACACGGCGGACCTGCACGGGTGCGTGAACTTCTTCGCCAAGGCGGCCACGGCCGACGACATGGCGGGAACCCTGAGCTTCCAACCGAATCACGCGACGGCCGACGACTGGGTGGCGCTGCGCGCCGAGGTCGACGTGCTGGCGGTGCTGTCGACCGCACCGCACCCGCTGGATCCCCGCTGGGCGCCGCAGCCCGTGCGGGCGGACGTGCGGGCCATCGAACCGGCGGGACCGGACGACGCGGCCTGGAGGTTCCGCGCGGAAAGCGAACGGGCCCTGCTGCTGTCGAAGGAGGTGCTGGCGTGAACGCGACCGAACTCGAGTTCGACCCCACGACGGCCGTGCTGGACACCGTCGTCGAGGCCGGCGACGGCTTTCTCGGCATGATCCCGGCCGGCGGCACGTTCCGCATCGTCGACCTGCACGGCAACCAGGCCGTGGACACGCTGTTCTACGACGCGGCCGATGTGGACAACCGGTACAGCGCCTTCGACACCGTGCGCGAGCAGGGCGCGGTCTACCTGACGACCGGTTCGCGCCTGCTGTCGGTGCGGCTCGACGTCCTGGCGACGATCACCGACGACACCTGCGGCCGGCATGACACACTCGGCGGCGCGTGCGCGCAGGAGTCCAATGTGGTCCGTTACGGGGAACACACCCGCCACCAGCACGCCTGCCGCGAGACGTTCCTGCGGTACGGCGCAACGGCGGGCATCGACGCCCGGCGGCTCGGCCACAACATCAACTTCTTCATGAACGTCCCGCTCACCGCGGACGGCGGTCTCACCTTCGCCGACGGGGTGTCCGCGCCGGGCAAGCACGTCCAGGTGCGGGCCGAACGAGACCTGCTGGTGCTGATCAGCAACTGTCCACAGGTCAACAACCCCTGCAACGGCTGGGATCCCACGCCGGTGCGGCTGCTGGGCTGGTGGTCGCCGTGACCGCGGTGACGCCCCGTGTCCGGGCCTCGGCCCTCACGGTGCTCGCGGCCGGCACCCAGACCACCGTTCAGGATCTGGTCGGCCGCGGCGGCCTGTGGGACGTCGGCGTGCCGCCGTCCGGCGCATGGGACGACTTCTCCTTCGCCCTGGCCAACACAGCGGTGGGCAACCCGCCGTGGGCCGCCGGGCTGGAGGCGGTGGCGACCGGACCGGTCGTGCGCTTCGACCGGCGTACCACCGTCTGCGTCACCGGATCGGCCCGCCAGGCCACAGTGGACGGTCAGCCGCTGCGGCCCGGGACCGTGACCGTCGTCGACGCCGGCTCGGTGGTCGACGTCGGCCCGTGCGGCGGTCCCGGCCTCCGGGCCTATCTCGCGATCGGGGGCGGCGTGTCAGTGACGCCGGTGTTCGGCAGCCGCGCGACGTTCCTGCTCGGCGGATTTGGCGGGCTGGACGGCCGGGCGCTGGCCGTCGGCGACGTGATCCCCTTGGGGCGTGAGGAGAATCTCGCCGCCCCGGTGGACGTCGCTTCGGTGCTGCCGTCGCTGGGCCCGGCGTGGACCGTGCGCGTGCTGGCCGGTCCGCACGGCGCCCCGGAGCACCTGACCGACGCCGGCGCGGTGGCGCTGCTGGCGGCGACGTGGACGGTGGACCACCGGGCCGACCGCACCGGTGTCCGACTGGTCGGACCACGACCGCTGTGGGCCCGGGAGGACGGCGGAGAAGCCGGCCTGCACCCGTCCAACATCCACGACAGCGCGTACCCGATCGGCGGCATCATGCTGTCCGGCGACACCCCGGTCGTGGTCGGCCCGGACGGCCCGAGCCTCGGCGGTTTTGTCGTGCCGTACACCGTGATCCGCGCCGATCGCTGGATGTTCGCCCAAGCCCGGCCGGGCGACACGGTGCGGCTCGTGCTGGTGTCGCCGGAGGAGGCCGACGCGGCCAACGCGGAACGCGAGGCACTGGTCGCCGACCCGATCGTCGCCGTGGCCGCGGCGTTCGAGCGGTCGCTGGCCGGTATTCCCGCGCCGCGGTCGGCACCGCCGGATGTCCGTCCCGAACTGCTGCGCGACCATGGCCTGTTGTTGTCCCGCAAGGCAACCACGGACGCCCCGATGGTGGTCGTTCGACGTGCCGGTGATCACCATGTGCTGTTGGAGGCCGGTCCCCCGCAACTGGACCTGCGGGTGCGATTGTGGGTGCACCTGCTGTCCGACGCGCTGCGCGACCGCGCCGTCGACGGCGTTCGGGACATCGTCGAGGGCGTGCGGTCACTGTTGGTGCGGGTCGACCCGCTGGCCTGCCCGCTACCGCGCCTGGCCGACGTGCTGGACGAATTGGCCGCCGGCGTGCCCGATCCGGCGGCCGTGACGCTCGACGTGCGCGAGGTGACCCTGCCGATCGCTTTCGACCATCCGGCGGCGCACGAGGCGATGGCCCGCTACGCCCGGTCGGTCCGGCCGGACGCGCCCTGGTGCCCGGACAACGTCGAGTTCATCCGGCGCGTCAACGCGCTGCCCGAACGGGCCGACGTCTTCGACATCGTGCGCGACGCCACCTATCTCGTGGTCGGTCTCGGCGACGTCTACCTGGGCGCGCCGGTGGCGATTCCCCTCGATCCCCGGCACCGCCTGGTCACCACCAAGTACGACCCGGCGCGCACCTGGACCCCGCAGAACGCCGTCGGCATCGGCGGCGTTTACCTCTGCGTGTACGGCATGGAAGGCCCCGGCGGCTACCAGTTGGTCGGGCGCACGGTGCCGGTGTGGCGGCACGTGCCCGGTTCCACCGAGCCGCCGTGGCTGCTGCGCCAGTTCGACCGGCTGCGGTTCCGGCCGGTCAGCACCGAGGAACTGGCCGACCTGCGCGCCGACATCCTGACTGGACGGTCCGCATTGGACACTCGGCCGGCGGCCTTCGGCCTGACCGAGATCACTGCCCTGGAACGGGAACACGGCGAGGAGATCGCCCGCTTCCGCACGGCGCGCGAGGCCGCGTTCGCCGCCGAGCGAGACCGCTGGCGGGACCAGTGAACAGCCGGGCCGTCGGGATCCC
>Ga0307511_10004583_pt1 | contig 14099 bp, 7 predicted proteins | sample 13_EM_MG_FD_200266 | JGI IMG/M metagenome (GOLD analysis project Ga0307511, IMG submission 200266) | Populus trichocarpa ectomycorrhiza microbial communities from riparian zone in the Pacific Northwest, United States - 13_EM | ecosystem: Host-associated > Plants > Roots > Unclassified | place...
CCTGAAGCAATTTACTCTTGTTTCAATCAACCCAGCCCGAAATCCTTCCACTGACATCATCATGTCTACGACCACTACTTTCACTAATTGGCCACTTCCAGCGGTCAGCTCAACCCCAGAATCCACTCTTGACCTCTCATTATCCAAGCTTTCTCTAACCGATATCGATGCCACTACACCTCCCACACTGGTGGCGGGAGTCGCAGAGAATGAGCATACTAGCGTAACTGCCGACTTGAAGCACGGAGACCCCTCTTGTGCCTCCGAACCGACTGCGCAGGAAGTTGAAGCAACCAGAAAGGCCATAGCCTACTTGAACTCTTTTTATGCGACTTGGGCCCCGTCAACCAAGACTGGAGACCACGAGCCGACTGAGGAGGAAATTGAAGCATGTATTCAGGACATGGCCTGCTTGGACCCCGATTATACCTTCGAACCGACTGAAGAAGGCTGCTCTTGTGCTTCCGAACCAACTGAGGAGGAAGCTCAAGAAACTAGAAAGGACATAGCCTACTTGAACTCTTTTTCTGCGAGGGAACCAGGTCCTGGAGAAGCTAGTGAGCTGGAACTTGAAATTGAACCCGTGGACTGAATGCGCCCCTTCTCCTAATGACCAAGGTCCATAATACTAGACATGAGGATATTACCTCCTTTTGCTACAGATTTTTGGCTGGTTTTTTTATCGATTATTTACCACTGTTTAACACTTATATCACTGGACATGAGAAATTGGTGCAACGCAACTGGTGATATAATCTTTTCTCTGTGCCGATCTTTGGCCGACGGCTATACTTGCAAGTTAATCCCATGTATTCCTGTTTTTGTATTGAAAGTCATTCCTCCAATATCTCAACTTTTGCTCCCTGCTTAATTAATACATACATCTCTGCTTGCCTAATACCTTTGTAACTTCTTGACATTAAACATATAGAGAAACCCCAGTTTTTATTTTAGCCTAACTGAATCTCGAGTAGCATGTTCAATAACAAGTATACCTCCAGTGATTCGGCTTGCACCGGTTACCTATTCTGATCGGATGTTTTCCGCGCTCAACGTCGTCAATCAGCTGTATAGATTAGTGGCTGTCAAATCATTACCTGGTTTATGTACAAAGTTTTGATTGCAAGCCCAAGGTAGCTCGAGTCATCCATAAAAATATTCCGTTGAAAAGATGTGACATAAATTACTTCTCCGACTTCCACGGCATCTTAGCGGAGGTAGCGGACTGGTGTAGCTTGTCTGTTCGATAGAATATTTTTGTAAATGACAAGCTACCTCGGTTGGGCTTCAATCATTTAGATTCCTCATATTCCAATTCCATCAGCTAAACTAGGAATAAACCGGACACTATCCATCTTGATTATAAGCTCACTAGCCAACAGTAACTGCGTTAGCTCCCTATTAACAGAATATTCCGGAAAGAATATTAGGAGGCAGCGGAGCGTAAGTGGTACTAGGTAGTGCAAATAGCGATCGGAGGCAACGGAGGTTCTAGTGGAGCAGCGTGTTGATGGTAAGTAGCAGTGGATGCGACAATAGAAGTGTGAAGACTAGCTTGATTTTTAGGGTATACAGAACGCAGCGGGATGTCTTTGTATACAGTGAAGTTGCGAAAAGTCAATGTGAGACACACCGGGGTTCCGATTAAATCGCACTCTCCCGTTCTCTTCCCTCCTCACGCAACGTCTTGTATATACTCTCAATACATACGTTCTTCTCACAGTCATAGACCACGAGCACCTTTATCCACAGTCCATAGGCCTTGAACCGTTACACTCATGCCATAACGGAACGGGTGAGGAGGAGTTGAGATGCTGGCCAAGCAGGCAAGCAGTGTGCGCTTGGAGATCAGCCCGTCTCTTCCCCGCCGGCGGTAACCTATTGAGACTAGCGCGTCTCCTTGTTATACTGCAACATCCCGTAAGCGGCTGGGTGGGTGCATCTGACTGGGTGAGGGTGATTGTGGATTTATTACGCTACGATAACTTTGTGGTATGCTACACAGAGTCCTATCCGCAGCAGATTACATAACCCGTAATCAGGGTAAAATCACTTAGAAGGAAATACACAACCCGGCGGGGCGGCTGGGACTCGAACTAGGGCTTTCCTCTAAAGAGACAACACAAGGCCCGAGTACAAACCACTCGGCCAAGGGGGCACAGAGTGGGGGTCTCTTCATTCTTGGTCGAGTCTCCGAAGTTGTCAATGCGCAAGCTACTAAGCTTTGACGTCTTAGCTGGCACTCCCAAATAATTGCGTGACAAAAAGAGTCTTGGCACGAGATCATAGTTCCGCATGTGCATGCAAAGCTCGCTAATTATTTTTCAAAACACACCTTTCTGAAAACAAACCAGCAACAGCTACATCGGCACCCGCGCCCACATCACCCTAAAACAGTGGGCACGACCGCTCCGGAGCCGTCACCCCAAGGTGAGAATATGTCAATCTTACAAAGGTTGACCGGAACCGAAGTGCGACTTTAGGGGCGTGTGGTGTGATTGAACAATTACGTCAATCATTCCACAGCTCAACCTACACCGAGTGGCATTTCCTGCAGTTATCTGCCTTGCGTGCCGCTAGCATAGACTAGTGCCTCGAGCACTCTGTATGGGCTGTACCAGACATATCTAGGACTGCACCAGACACACAACACACCTCCACACTCCATGGCAAATCGACCTACACGCGATAGCTAGAGCTCGGGGTGTCGGTAAAACAGTGTACGCTTCAAATCTGATGGATTTGGCGGAATAAGTCGCCAAACTAACTCCCACTGGTGACTATGAGTCTCTGCAGGAAAGACGCTCCTGGTAGCATTGCGGCCACATTTTTAGCTAGGCTTGGGCATCTAGCACCTCGCACCAGACGCATCTAGAACCTATGTCCGTCGCTGCTAGTTAATGCTCGGAAAGTCGGCACAAGAGTGTACATTTCAAATATGATGAATATGGCGGACATAGCCTCAGAACTAACTCCCCACTGGTGACGTGTTTTCGATAGTTAAGCTGCGGAAAGTCGGCACCGTTGAAATATGATGAATACGGCGGAATTAGTCGTCGAACTAACTCCCCACTAGTGACGTATTTTCGATAGTTAAGCTGCGGAAAGTCGGCACCGTTGAAATATGATGAATATGGCGGACTTAGTCGCAGAACTAACTCCCCACTTACGTGCCATTACCATTTCTAAATGGGCTGTACATGCCTGCACCAGACACACAACACATTTCTAAGTAGGCCACACTCCATGAAGGCTGTGTCCGAGCTACCTATATATTCTCCGTCTGCATGTCTCCTATCTATATTCCTCTATAACATCCTATATCGTCTCACACTCCCCTAATGCATTATCTACCACTCAAGCCCATCCAAGACTGAAGCAACACAACCGACCAACGATTGTGCCGACCGAGCGTTCGCCCAGATCTTCTAATCTGTGTACCAAGGATATTTGGTATCTTATCACATTGGTTATTACCCCGAGGTATGTACAGGTCCCCGGAATACTCCACTTTTAACTGCTTTCATTGGCCAAACGCCAAGCTGACCGTGAGCATTCACAGGAGTTAATCGGTACAATCAATGCCGGTTAATAAGGGCCACCCGTATGGCGGCACGCCGAGTGCTGGTGGCAGACGCCAACATGCTCAACCAAGAAGTGGTTTCCCGAGGAATTACTCCTCGATCTGCCAAAAAAAGGCGATTCCCGAGGAATCTGTAATGGCAGAAGGGAGAGTATACGCCATCGGGCATACTATTCGGATTTTCGGCACTGGGAGGAACCCGTGGTGGCAGCAGAGCGACTGCTGGCATCGAAACTGACCCTCTGGGAGGCATCAATGGCTACCCAAGACCAAGATGAGTCAGAACATAATCCGAGGTGAGAATTCCCACAATCTTGGAATACACCAAACATTCAGCGGCATTGTGTGCTAATTATTGGTAACGATCAGTTGGATGCTAGGGAGCATCACCAATTTGCCCCGGGGAGCGTGATTCGTACTCTTGGCAGAGTAGAAGTAGGAAGAATCTACTTCAAGGATGGGGTTGCGGACGTTACGCCGCAACCTACAACGATATGACAGGGGGACGTTGGTTGTCACGGCGCACGAGATCAGTCGATACGGGGGTCGACTATGCACGAGGTTTCTTAGGTTGGACGAGGTGAGCTGATGAGCATGCACGGGATCGAGGCTAGTATTGCGTTCATGGGTCCATTTTATTGGCTACTTGGGAGGGCGGATTCTATTATATAACCCTCCTATTATATACTCTTGAATACAACTTGTGATAGTCATACGCGCTCCTTGGAGCTATTTACAGTACAATTCCATAAGTGTCCCATTACATCCCATTACATCGTGAGCAGAAAAAGAAAAAGAGAGTAAGAACAAAGAGTTCAACGAAAATCACTCCTCGACCTTACAAGACCATACTATATTTCCTGAGGAATTCATAGTGGCGGAAAGAATAGTAAATACTAGGGCATACTGTTCGGACTCCCAGCAACAGTGTTGGAAACGGGGATGACCCTTCAGGAGCAACGTATTATTTAAAAAGTAAAGATAAAAAAAGGGGGAAGGAGTGCAGTTCATCGACTAGATGTATTCTCTTACGAGGAAGATCAGGCCCGATGGATGTGAATGGAGGTAACGCCAGGCGCGAGGCACAATTGACAGCACAGAAAATAGTCCGAGGTAAGAATGCCCGCCCACACACCAAACATCTAGCGGCTTTGTGTGCAAATTATGGTACCATCAGGTGACCCCAGCGAGCATCTATCTACCACTTAACGCTACGCAGAACAGATTCAGGATGTAAGTTAGTGAGCAGGCCCATTCTTGCCGCTGTGGACAAAACAAATAAGGGCCGAGGCTTCGTCCAATTCCGCATCGCAATCCTTTCCCTCCCTATCCCAATTCTGGCCTACCGAGACGAGCCCTGATGCTGGCTCATCCCTCCAGTGCGCTCCTTCTTTTCTTGTTCCATGTCCCTAGCGATTTTACGACAGCGCTTCTGTAGTCATTTTATGTTCACCCTTGTCTTTCTTGGTCGCCTCATTGGCGTAAAGATAACAAAAACACAAGCAAGATCATTTATCTCATGTCGGAATTCCATTATAATATGTACATACTGCGTAGGGCGGTCGATTAACTCACTGTTCTCTTGAAACCTCTTGGGTTTCCGGGGTCTCACTAAAATTAGACTCACATGTGAGTATTGAATACAAATAATCAATTAAGCAAGAAAGCTCATCACGGCTTCAGGCCGGATTTCCGGAGGATTTATCTATATCACGTATATACTGTGTTTGTATCCCCTTGGGTTTCCTTGGGGCTCAGGTCCGTTTCTGGACTCGCACGTGAGTAATCTATAAAATCAATAAATTAAGCAAACAAATAACGTCATGTACATATCCGCGTGGGTGTGGTCGATTAACCGACTCTCGGAGGGCCCATGAAACCCCTCGGACTTCCAGGAAGCCCACCATAGTCTGCAGTTGGACTCACATAGTGGTGAATACAAACAAATAAGCTAGAAACAGCTTTGTATTCCTCAACATTAGGGATTAGCCGCACCCATCCCATGCCACTGTCCGGTTTGGGAATCTTTCATGTATTTAGTTAACTTTTTTTTTTTTTTTTTGGAGTCTATACGCCTGATCAGCCTTAGGCTATGCGGCGGCCTGGAACCTTTGACGGAACCTTCATTTGGGGCGGTCGACCCCCGAGAAAAGCAACTACCTAAGTCAACTAGCTACAAACTGTGAAAGACGCGTGTATGTATGAACTGTATGGGAATGCAAAACATCGTAACCGGTGACATTCCTTGACCAAGCCCTCAATGGAAATAACCCCCGGTCCCGCCTGTCTCCACTCTCTCCCTTCCTCTGTTGAAGTCGTAGGCTACTATGGGTAGCCATCTTCCCCTCATCTTCAGATGACTCCCAATTGCCAACGTCCTGTTGAAAAAATCACCACGGAGGAGGCTTTCCCTACCCTCCGGTTACCCCCCAAGAGCCAGCGTGCCCCCATAATCCCTCTAACTCCCACATCCTGTATTATTTCTGCCATGGGTCTCTGGCATGGAACCCCATGTATGACGATCGCTCTAGCTGAGCCGTTGTCGCCTGCTGGTGGGGTGTTTTTGGCTGGGTGGGATCCCTTCCTAGCCTTTGTCGATTGACGTCGTTCGACCTGTTTTTTGGTAGCTGGGGTTGTCGCTACCCGGGCATCGTCCTTCATCTCAGTTTCGGATGCAGATGAGTCTTCACCCATTATCACATCCAACTCTTCAATGTGTATTGCCCTCTCCTCCTTCCTCTCTTCTGTCTGAGTCGCCATCTCCACTACCTCCGCCTTGACCTCCACCTCCAGGCAATCGGTCTGGGTAAGCTGATGTACCTTCTCAACTGGTAGTGCTTTGCCCTTGGCCTGCCACTTCTTCCGCTCAGCTGCCACCGCCTTCCCTGCCTTCACCTGCGACTCCTTCTCTGCCCACGCCTTCCACTTTACCTCCGCTGCCTCTTCTGCCTCCTCAACCGCCTTCTTCAAGTCCACCTCCTGCTGTATCTTCAGAGCCTCCAGCTCCTCGTTTAGCCTTCCACTCTTCTCCAACTGTCTATTCCACATCATCACCGCATCCTCATACGATTTCTGGACCTTAGTTAACTCGAACTCCAGCTCACCCTTTGCCGACATTCGTTTCACCTGGTGCTTTAGAATGCTTATGTCCCATTCGAGAGCGGTCTCTCTATCTTGTGCGTCGTCCTCTGCAGAAAAGTATCGATCCCTATCTGCCATGACCTCATCGACGTAGGAACATAGAGTATCCCTCCCCTCAAAATTCACCGATCCATCCTCTCCCAAAATTGCTTGAACGTTTTCGTAGTGGGTACCTAGTGGGGCTCCGTCCCCATTGACCAACCTTGTGAAATGCTTCAGCAAAAACAAGCCCACCGTTTTCCACTCCTGACGGCTCATTGACTTGTATCTCTCCCTCTCCTGTTCAACCGCCCACCTGTCGATCAACTCCTCATCCTCCGAGTCTAGGAAGCCAATAGGGTTCCCTTTCTTCACTCAGGGCCCTGACGTTTCTTCCTTACAGCTACTTTGAGCACTCTCTTCCTCCTCCTCCTTCACCAACTCCATCTCCATCTTCCTCGCCCCTACATTTGCTCCAACCAACGGGGGTGTAGCCTCATGTAAACGCAGTGGTAACTTGACCTGTGGAGTCGTCCTAGGTGTCGGAAGTTGCACTGGGTCTGGGGTTTCGTATCTTGGTTTGTTGTCTAGGGATGGAACAGATAGAGGTCTGCCCCTGCCTTTCTGTTTTCGTTTTTGTGGCATCCTCTGTAAAAATCGTGGTGCTTTCCCGAAGTTGATTTTCCCACACGAAAATGACACAAGATCTAATGCTGCAATAGGGTTGCAACGCGCTGCTCTAAAACTGTGGCCAAGCCTCCTCGGTAACTGTTGTATCCGTACCAATCAAATCCGGACACGGTTGCACTGTTGGAAAAATCGTCCCAGAATCAGATCAAGAGTTGCCAAACTTGATCCTACCGGGGATTGTGTAGCTTGTATCAAATGAACAAGAAAATTAGATATTCTTGCTCCGCTCATTTCGCTCTGTAAAATCCTGTTGTGTCCGACGTCGGAAACCTCCTGGTTGTTGAGATCGTCCAGGCGGGTCCGTCCTGCACTGTGTTGTCGGCGATGATTTAGTTAACTTGGGGCGGTACTTAGACAGGCCTTCACCACATCATCCCCAGTTACCACCTAGTGACTCTTGCTATTGTGCTCAGATACTCTTCTGCCTATTGTACGATCCCGCTGTTATGCACAAGTTGCAGCTTAGCATCCTTGGACCCCTAAACTGGTTCTAGACCCACTGGCAACGTAATCCGGCAACACTACCTACTCTAAACAGATACATATTGACCAAGTCCTGCTCAGACGTCTGATGAATTCGTGCAACTCCCAGGTACTAGGCTCAGGGCGGTGACGATATTCACATTTTTGTTTGCATGATCTGGATATTGAAGTTAGTAAAGGGTGTGGGGAAGATGTATTTAAGATCTAAAAGCTTCAGGGCAGATATGTATAAATTCTTAACACTACGATAATCAATATAACATGTCAGATGCAGAATAAATACATGTGTACTAGAACGATTAGGCGCAATATGCCAGTAATAAGTGTAAATATATATATATTAAAGGCTCATCCCCATACGCCGGTACGAATCATAGTCTGGTTCACAAATATAATACAGCAGGCCCATCCCAGGTGGTTCCCACATGCCCGTACTAGCTATGGTTTTGTTCAGCAGAGTAGTGAATCGGTCAAAATCACTCTCGTAAAAACGCATAAGTGTATTTCCTAGTAACCATGCTATAACTATTGCAGCACATCAAGCCAATCTCACTATTGAAGAAATTGCTACAGTCTACGCACCTCCGCGACCATCAAACCAAGATGACCCATCCACCACTAGCCGCCATTCTGCAGGTCTTGATGACTCCGAACCTCGCTCGTTGATTACCAGAACCGAACTCAATCAAGCATTAGAGGTTCTACAACTAGACCGCACCCCAAAGTGCCACTCTACAGGATACGGCATCCCTCATGCACTCTATCACTACTTTGACGAACCAATTGTGGGAGTTAAGTCTTAAGCGCAAGCAACAATCACACACTGAGAAGTGCAGTGGAGCGAGGGATTGAGGGTGGGCAGTGCACGTAGTATCATGTACCTAGTAGAGTATACGTTGTTTCTCACATTTTCGCTAGTATTGCATAACCTCCCTTACTGGATCAAAAGTCTCCAGACAGACGTCATGCAGTGGGTCCATTCGTGTCTGTTTACAAACATGGCCATCAGGCATCGTGGGACAAGACCCTTTGGGGCTCATTTGACCTATGCAGCGGGTCTGACGTTCGTAGAGAACATGCAAGTTAGACTCTTGTAGAGGTGCCGTAGATGTATGTTATTCCCATAGTTCAGGATAATGTTGTCTATCTGTTCGTTTGTCTTGTTGCCGGCAGGCTTATCGCTTATCAGAATATGGATATCAGGTGATATCAGCATCTTATCCAGTCTTCCATCGTGTCAAACTTGTCAAACTCACCTCACTCCAATCTCCCTCCTCTCCACCGTCAACCATAACCAACTCCAACTCTAGCACCCTAGCATCTCAATAACGTCGAGCTCCATTGTTAGCCAAGGATCTCTCTCTCTATCTTTCAATTATGCCCGTCCTCGTTTCGCCTTCAGAACCTCCCTTCGGTGGGAGTTCGAAGACTAATCACACCTTCAGGTGTCCTATAAACGACCCCTCCCTACCCACCAATGACCAAGGAGCCCCTTCATCAATCTGGCAAACGCCTTATGTCGACACTGAGGCATCAACGGCGAGTCTACGTCCGAAGGCAGCTAAGACTAGCATGGCCTTCACAACATGTGCTACCGAATCTATTGACGCGGAAGTCAATTTCGAGTTTCCTGAAGGCTTGCCTGTTGAGGAGTCGAACGAGCCCAACCTCAGGGACCTGTATCTGAAGGGGCAGACATACACATTAGCAATGAGTGTGGAACAGGTACTCTTGGGTATTAGCCTCTTCGGTGGTAAGGTAAATAAATACCGGCTTTGTATGAAGAGAATATATGCTTTGGGTAATACTTCAGCTCCAGCTGAGCCGAAGCAGATGTCAGAGTGGGATGACTCCGATTCTGGCGGTCAGGAGAAGGCAAGTAATTTCACGGGGGGTAGCCGGAGAGAGAAGGCAAAGCAGAATAAGGAACTTGCAAAGGATGCAGAGAAATGGTATTCGGAAATGGAAGAGGAAGGCGAAAGGTTACTCGTCTCGGTATGCCTACTCTCTATGCACCTGATTGTCGTGGGGTACTATTCGTTTCTTGTCGTGTTCCTTGCGAGGTGCCCAAGGAGTCTAACTTATCAATGACCCATCTAGCTCCATTCCCTTCTTGCACCTCTTGAGAAATCAGTGGAGACCCTGCGCAACAGTATCGAACATGTTCCGAGTCTCTCTGACCCAATATTTTGGGCGAGCAATTATGATGAAAAGCTGAAGAGAGCCTTGGAATGGGATGCGGTCGTGCAGTATGTATACACTTGCTCACTCTCCTCCATTTCCCTCTACACATTTCAAGTGGTCTGTACTGACACAAGCTTCCACAGAATGACCGCTTTGGACCACCTGCTACCTCAATATCTCCCCGTCTACAATTCGCTTGTTCAGGTCCTCACACGGGAGTTCCCGACTGCCACCACCATCTTAGAAATCATACCCGGTGAAGGCGCGGGACTAGCGATGGCACATTTGGTTCGAACCATCTTCAGAACTGCACTCCAGATCAAATTTCAGGCCAAGGAACTTTGTTCGCTAACTCACCATTTGAGCTCAACGCTGCAAAATTGTGTCATGAGTCTGCAATGGCATACTAAACAGCTTCTTGGTGTAGTAGATTGTAACCCCTTGTACAAAGGTCTCCGCCAAGAAGCTGAAGCGGGTGGGGGACCAGAAGGGGGGCCGGGTTGCTCTCCTCATACGGCTCTTGATAAGCGCATTATTGTTATTGGCACGCTTTCCGACATTATCCTTACTCTCCGTCAGCTCCGTCTATCCGACGACAAACACATAATCACCTTACCAACCTCTTACCTTGACATCCCCATCAACACCGATAAAACCGAATGTTCGGCCTCCTACCAAGAGGAGAGGCAAATCCTTGCATATCTCACCAGCTTCAAGTCGTCTGTCGAGTTTCTCAATAAATACCTCAAGATAAACCTTGATATTATAGATCCAAAGTTCCTGCTTCCTTTTTGCTTGGAGATGGGGATGTATACTCGGGGAACTATCCTGACTCAAGCGGATAAACTGCTCAGCGGATGGGTGGTTTGGCGAGAAATATGTCTTACCGTTGGGGAATGGGAGTCAATGGAGTCACCACTTAACACTCGGGATCAGAATGTGATCAACAAGACAATCGTTGGAATGCGCCCCGGAGACGATATATCTAAGGCTAGTAGCGTTATGAGTGCCTGCACCACCAATAGCTCTATTGCAAAGGGCAAAGGTCCTGCCAGCGCTTCTGAACACTCCTCAGGATCTTTCAAGGACAAGTTTTCATTCACACTGATATCGATCCCTCCTGCAGAGGAACTGGCACCAAAGAGTTCACTCCCGAAGGATTCTTTGCCTCACTGGAATCCCATTGCACAGCTTACGCACAAAGTGAGCCAACGCCTCCGAGGAAACATTAATTCTCATTCTCCTCCTAAAGGTCGCGAACTCAGCCTGCCCACGCCGATCAACGAGTTAAACTACCTCGCAGGCCCACCACAGAAAATCTGGCCAGCAGCTGCATTAGCAGTTCAGTCAAAAGGTATTGTTAGTCACATCGGCGGTCGGACCCTATACATCCCGATGGCTGGCGAGCCCCCTAAGGTTCTGTTAGACGAGAACTTTACTCTAGAAGACGTTCTGAGATTTTATGCTGCTGCAATGGAAGAGGAAAAAATTACGCCATTCAGCATTCCGGGGAGTTCGGTTGCTAGAGCATATTGGCAGATAACGCAACTGGACGAAGACAGAAAGAGAAATGCAGATTTAATTGATGCCCTCCTGGCAGAACCTGCGCTGCCTTCTCCACTTAAGAAGAAGCGAGGTACAGATAAACTTACTATGCCTCAACGAGCTTCGTCGATGGAGAGAAAGAAGATAATGATAGGTCACATGATGAAGAGGTTAAGTCGATTTACCTTTGGTAAATTCGATTCCACTGATTCCTTCTACGCTACTCATACTAAAGATTCTAACAATCCGAATGCCTCCTCGGAAGGTGCAAACTGCATCCCAATCTACACCCCCCCACCTCCAGGTCACCTCGATAGTGAACAAATTAGCAGCATCACCACTTGCTTTAACCTCCGGAGAGAATTCCGTGACACGCTCCGCCTCCTTTCGGAGATGAAGACCGAAGTCAAATGCTTGTTTGACAGCGAGAAGTTTATAAAGCAGTATCACGATGCGTATAATATGGACATGCCAATGAGGCGTGAATTGCTCGCCCCAATTGGCCTTTTAGACAGGGAGTGGGCCTGGAGGAAGATACCGAAGAACAAAAGTGGTGGACCAATTAATGACACAGCCGGGGGGGTAGCCGGCGCTTGGAATGAAAGGAGGCGGATTGAGTTGGACTAAGTATTCAGTTGTGGAGAACTTTGATAGGGTGGGCCACTTGGTGAGAAAAGAGGAACGTTAGGAAGGAGGGATATAAATGCGAAGATGCGGTAAGGTTTGCTGTTGATATGTAATAACTGATGATAACGCTATGATAGCACCTGCTATGCAATTCATGTCTGAGGGGAGTAGCGGAAGGGACGCTTAGCAAAGGAGGAAGCTGCTAGAGCTTGTGGGGATATTTGCTGTGGATATATGGTGATCATGATGATGATTTTCTTGCTTACCCTACGATATATTCCTTTTGGGGGAGGTGAGTACATTTAGCCTCTTGGAAAAGTGGAATGGAGTTATTGGGCCCAGATGGATTGAGTTGGGGCTCTTGTGCATTATCTTTTTTGATTCTTTGAGATGATATTTTTAAAATTTTAAGTACTCTGGCTTGATCGTGAATGTGATTGGGATGGCAGGACAGGGTTCTCGTACTTTTAGGCGACTCCTCTCAGATTTTCTACTCTGATATCTGCAATTCCACTTTGGGCTTTGAGCTTGGGGCCTTGATGTTCGGGGTTTGATAGTTGCAATAGTTTAAAGGTATAGCCTTTTGGCTTCAATTTAAGATCAACGCAGTGGATTAGGAGCCCCGTTAAGCGGAAATCTATGTACAGCATGAGGGACATATTTTGAGGATTGCTCTAGTGCCTCTAATGTCCCGGTGTCTCCTGGATGTCTCCAGGTGGTTTTGGGTTGTCTCCAGTGCCTATCGGGAGCCAAACTTTCAAAATAACGGGCGCTAGCTAGAGACACAAGAATACACCCGGACGCCACAAAATTCCACCAAATACACAATAAAAATATTTTGGTGATATGTTCCTGATGAATCTGGACGTAGGAATCTAGGAAGTGTATCTCACTACCATCCTTCACTGGAATGAGGACCATCACCCGGGAAGTGGATCAAAAAACGGTGATTATGCAGTTTTGACGATTTCTAATCCAATATCCAACCAAATTGGATCAGATTTTGGGAATATTTTGTAGTCGTATGGTAGTTTCTTCAAAAAATTACAGGGGTACCCATGTGTATTACTACCCCAACTATCAGGGGGAGAGTAACGTGATCCACTAACTGGTGTGGCTGTAAAATATGTGAATAGACGAGGGTTGTGAGGGCTTTGGTTAGCAGCAATCATTGCACCCACTCAGTACTTGATGTCTGAGTATGCTGTGCATGTAATATGTCTGTATAGGGGTGCTGGTCTGTAGGGGTAGATTAAGCGGGGTCGCGGACCAGGTATTTCTTGTAGTAACTCAATCAAACCAGCACCAAATCAATTTCTCGATAGCCCAACAAAATATACAGATGGAGGGAATTCTACTGAACATACCATTTGACCTGTTGTTGATATCACACGCTTGCCATATCCTAGAACAACTATTTATTAACTTGATATAGATTTATCTTACCTTCTCTCGTTGTTCTCCTCTATAGCTGAGAAGCCGCCTTCATCTTTCCCTACAGATACCTAACGTATTTGACTAGGATCCGGCGTATTACCGGGATCCGGCGCATTTCTGGGATGCATGTAACGTATTTGACGGGGATCCGGCGCACTTCCGGGATGCATGTATGTTCTGACCCGGCCCATACACCAATGGCGCTAATGACCGGCCCATTCACCAATCTGGCGACCACAATAATATTCTAATATTATTATTTCATACGGAACTATGGAATAAACCAAACAAGTAGAGGTATAACATAAATAAAATACTAGAAAACATTCTTCACGTTTCGCTTCCTCCATTTCTCATTCAGCTGCTGTCAGGGTCCCTGATTTAAATAGTATATTGCATTCTAGGACTTGATTTCTAGTATTTAATATGT
>Ga0307511_10004584_pt1 | contig 14097 bp, 15 predicted proteins | sample 13_EM_MG_FD_200266 | JGI IMG/M metagenome (GOLD analysis project Ga0307511, IMG submission 200266) | Populus trichocarpa ectomycorrhiza microbial communities from riparian zone in the Pacific Northwest, United States - 13_EM | ecosystem: Host-associated > Plants > Roots > Unclassified | place...
AACTAATCCTCACCGTTTTCAAAAAAGTTGAATTCCAAATATCACAGTTGCCCTACAATAACAGAAAAAGAGCAAAGTAAATATGTGAAATATTGTAGGATATATATATATATATATATATATATAAGTGAAAAGGCTAGCATGAACGAAAATGTCAGTCTTTAAATTCTGTTGGATTTATATGTTTTGTTTTCATATATCACAATTCACAGATAAATTTATCCAGTTACCTTTTAGTTTTTTTATTAGTAGAATATTAGTATTCTTCTTAGAAAGTGTAATAATAAGATAAAATAAAGTAACTCTCGAGATCCGATATGCTATCCAATCGCCATCTATATTCACCAAAATAAAAGAAAAGGAAAAATGTATTATCAGTGTCTTTTATTTTGGTATACAAAAAAATAAAGAAAATGCCTATGAGATATATTCTTTGTTACAAAATTAAAGAAAATGGCTATGTTTTTGCTATGGTGTGATTTTTTATATCACTGTTGACGTTCAAAATAAATATTTTCAATCGGCCATGAGTAATTGGGTTTAAATTGTAAGGCTTTTTTAGTTCAAGGACTAAGTTCATTAGGTTTAATTATTAGTTTTCTTAACTTTTCTAAAAAACCTTCATAATTCATTAGGTCTTTCTATTTTAAAATCATAAACTACTTTTCTAAAAAACCTTGATAAGATATATAGATTTGGGATGTAATTCTGAATTGATAAAAATGATGTTTTTTTCTTTAAAAAAAAAAACAAAAAACCTTAAGAAGGAATTGAATCTTCCAAATTTCTGTCAGAAATGGAAGGGCATAAAAAATAAAAAAGAATAAATCGATGATGTGGGAAAAAGGAGGAAAGTTTGGAAAATTACAGAAAGCCCCCATGTAATAAACTTAATTAATTGTGTAGAAAAGAAAAGAAGAATATATATATATATATATATATATATATATATATATATAAAAAGAAGAAAAGGGAAATCCAAAAGCCGCCAAATCAAAAACCCTCAGGTCAATAGAAGACGGCAGGGAGTCTTCATTTTGAATTTTCCAAGTCAATAGAAGACCACATGGCCAATAGGAGAAAACATGGGGATAGAAAAGTTGGACACTTCAAGCTACAATTCTTCATTGTCGACAATAAGTAGAAGACAATAACTAGAGGAATGAGCGGCCTAAAACTCCAAAGAATATGAGCCAACAAAATCAAAGTCTTGAGATTGTATCACTCTTTCCATCTTAAACTTCAATCCAATCAAACTCATCATCTTTTTAAACAACAACAACAATAAATAAATAAATAAAACTTTAGAAAAACGCATGAAAAACTTCAATTAATTGTGTAATAAACTTTAATCCAATTATCAACGATGACGCCTATACTTAAAAAAAAAATGTAGTGTAGTGTTAAAAAAAAAAGAAAAAAAAAAAGAGTAGCCTCCAAGCTTTGTAAACTTGGTTACCACGTTTGTTCCTTCCTTGTCTGCCAAGTACGACTGGTTTGACCATGACTATGGTCCACTGCTACAATTTGGATACAACATGCTTACATATATATAAAAGTAGTAGTTCTACTCAGGAGAATGGAAGGCAAATAGACGGGTTTGGTTAGAGAAATTAATGGAGAAGCAAGAAAGAAAGAGTAAGAGTCATGTACTGGCCATACCTGTTCCTGCTCAAGGTCACATCAACCCAATGATGCAATTCTCCAAGCGCCTAGCCTCCAAAGGAGTCCAGGTGACAATAGTGATCTTCTCAAGCAAGGTGCTCAAGCATACCCACCGACTTGGCTCGGTCGAAGTTGTGACCATAGATTTTGTTAGCTATGAAGGCAAGCTTTCGTCAGATGACTACTTAAAACAGCTCCGAGCTACGGTGACACGAAAATTGCCAGAACTCGTTGCAGAACTAAACAATTCTTCTGGGCATCCAATAAGTTGCCTTCTGTATGACTCCCACTTGCCTTGGCTTCTAGACACAGCTAGACAGCTTGGCCTCACTGGGGCTTCGCTCTTCACAGTCATGTGCTGTTGACAATGTCTACTACAACGTTCATGAGATGCAGCTAAAGATTCCACCAGAGAAGTTGCTGGTAACAGTTTCACGTTTGCCAGCACTTTCACCACTAGAGATTACCGATCTACCATCATTCGTGCAAGGTATGGATTCAGAATCAGAATATTCATTTCTACTGAACCATGTGGTCGGTCAGTTTTCGAATTTCAGGGAAGCTGATTGGATCTTTGTCAACACTTCCAGCACCCTGGAGGAAGAGGTACCACTAAAGATCTCCTCTATATATGAAATGCATGTCTTGATCTTAGTACATATATAAATTTAACAAAGCAAACAAATGTGCAATCAAACAAGCAACTAGTCAACAATTGATTGACAAGCAAAGCAACATATACGAGAGCAGCAATGCTTCAAATTCCTATTTAAATTCTTTGTTCATAAGATGATACCATATTTTCAAAGTATGCTCCTTTTACTTCTGTGGCACTCAAAATTTTGTTGATTTCCATCAGGCGGTAAACTGGCTGGCAAGCCAAAGGTCAATAAAGCCAATAGGACCATTGATCCCATCATTTTACTTGGACAAGCAGCTGGAGGACGATAAAGAGTACGGTCCCAGCCTCTTCAAACCCAATCCGGACGGTTGCAATGAGTGGCTAGATTCAAAGGAAACTGGCTCAGTGGTTTATGTGTCATTTGGAAGCATGGCTGCACTGGGAGACGAGCAAATGGCAGAAATTGCTTGGGGGCTAAAGAGGAGTGACTGCTGCTTCTTGTGGGTAGTCAGAGAATCGGAAAGGAAAAAACTTCCAAGCAACTTTGTGGAGAAGTCATCAAAGAAATCTCTGCTTGTGACCTGGAGCCCGCAGCTAGAGGTTCTGGCTCACAAGTCTGTTGGTTGCTTCATGACTCATTGTGGGTGGAACTTAACACTCGAGGCGTTGAGCTTAGGAGTGCCAATGGTGGCAATGCCACACTGGACTGATCAACCAACAAATGCAAAGTGCATTGCCGATGTTTGGCATGTAGGCGTTAGAGTGAAGGCAAATGAATAGGGGATTGTCACTAAAGAAGAGGTAGAAGGGTGTATAAGGGAAGTCATGGAAGGTGAAAGAGGGAATAAGATAAGAAGGAACTCTGAGAAATGGATGAAACTAGCTAAAACAGCAGTAGATGAAGGCGGAAGCTCTGATAAGAATATTACAGAATTTGCAGCAGAACTTGCAAGGAAGTTGCATGAAACCAAAGATTCAAAAGTGTGAAAGCATACATATGCATGGCCTTAAAACTTTGAAAATGCATCTTATTTAGCTGATGTAGTTTGCCTCAATCATAAACTTGATTACACATCCACCATATGCAAAAGCATGATTTCTCAATCTGAATTGCACAGAGCATTTTATTTCCAAAGGCACGAGATATAACTGTCACACCCAATATATCGATTTCTTGTTCTGTACTGTGTACCTATATCTTTTATATATTCATCAGAATTCACTTTTACAGCACTAGCAAGCATGTCCAGCTTTATCAATGAGCTGGGAAAACCAAGGTTACTTGTATATATATGACCCTAACAGATATGGGTCAGGAAAATAGCCCCACGTCAAAAAAATTGCTCAAAAACTCTTCTACGGGTCCTAATCACATTAGATGGCATGCCATTTTATCGTTAAATAAACTATTCGTCAGGTAGGGTACTATCCAGACAACAGCAGGAAAGAATTTGAAGGAAATTTTTTTTACATCTCCCTCTCTTCAGTTGCTTTGGCATCTTCCGTCCAACTGCCTAATTTGACAATGTCTTCCACAAGAATCTTTCCATCTGTTCGATTGAAAATGATCTCGGTATCAGTTATACGAGGTAAAAAAGAAAACAATACTAAATTTAGCAAATGCGCAACAAAATGACAAGAAGCAGAGAAAAACTACAAGGTAGAAGAAAAGCATCATGTTAATTTTCTGACCCTTGATAGATTTCCACAAGCAACTCAAAACACCCAATTGGATTGAGAAAATTATCTGTTGACTAGGTTCTTGGTAAATAAGAGGTATAACTTGTTTGCTTTAGCGGCGAAGAAATATTTTTTCTTGTGGCGTGGTAAAAAGAGGAAAAATGATAAGATGTCTTTTATAATTACACAAAATAAGATGTGGCTTCTTAGAACCAAAACCAGTTTGCATGTAGGAGCTGAGCACAAGAGAACGAATGCATTAATCCTCTCATAAGAAGAAAGAGATGAATGTTGAAACATGCAGCCACATTCAAAATGATAAAAGCATAAACAAAAAATAGAATGACTAGCCGACCTCTATCTTTGGAAAGATTGCTGATGAGTTCTTGGATGCCTTCCTTGCCTAATGTATCCTTCAAGTACATCGCAGCAGCTGCCACCTCCTCAGGAGTAACTTTCCCATCATAATCCCTGCATACAAGTAAGATTACTGGATGTGAGTGCAATCACCGGATGGAGTTCATAAACCATCTTATTCCCTGTATTTGCATCCCTCTGCTGCATACTAGTCAACAACACTCATTTCTGAGACATTCCTTAGGCCCACTCCAGTCTATCACCTAATGCTAGTTCAACAGACTACCTCTTGGCTACTTCAGGTGCAAGAAGTCATGAATTGTGAATGCTAAGTTCATTTTGAACTACATTCAATGACCTGCCCACCCCAGTCTATCACCTAATACTAGTTCAACAGACTACCTCTTGGCTACTTCAGGTTCACTAAGTCATGAATGGTGAATGCTAAGTTCATTTAGAACTACATTCAATGACCTTGAATTGATGGGGCCTCTATAGACTGTGCCCATTACACATAATTAAGTTTTTTAGACTTTATCATAAAATAAAATGCAAGCATTCAAAGCACCTACAGGGAAAAAAAGAGAGCATTATAACTAAAAACAAAACATTGCTGCACCTGTCGAGTATTCGCCAATGATCACCAATTTTGGCATCCACGTCATCAATTTCTTTCTCAAGATTTTGGAGCATGCCATCAACCTTAAAAACAAAAGGCAGCATAACAGTTAATAGCTAGAAAGATTTTACAAAATGTAGATTTGAGCTCAACTAGTAAAGTAATCTGAGAGCATTACCCTTTCTATTAGTGCAGAAGAAACCTCATCTCGTTCATCCGCTTCAGAAGCTCGATCAGTTTCCTCTCGGGCAGCTCTATATGCCTTAACAGCCTCCTTTTCACCATCATTTCCCTCTTTTTCTACCATGCTATTATAAAGTTCTATCTGAAAACATAAAATGATCAAAAGAAGAGCTGAGTGATCATGCTGTTACAAATCCAGCTCACATTTCCATGACCTATAGGTAAGAAAGACTATGGACCACACAGTTCACTTGATTTCTCAAGCAAATAGATGAAAAATAATAGACACACATACCAGAAATTGCAAATCAATAAAACCATAAGACATTAGATACTCAAGGTTTATAGTACCTCCTTGTTGACAAGGCCCAGGAACTCCTCACGCTCTCTGCTTACTGACTGCAAGAATAGTAGAATATAGAATTGAAAAACTACATTGAAGATCACCAAAACTATGATGGAAAGAAACAAATAGCAAAACCTTGACCACTAAAACTTAGTAGCATGACAATACTTACAGATGCTGAAGCTAAAACAGCCAACGCACGACTAAGTTCACAGAGATGCTCTTGTTTCTCCAATGTACTTGCTCTAGCCATTTCTTGCGCTTCTCTTGCTGTTGACAGGGTCATCTCTTTCAAAGCTACATCCTCTTCACTAACTTTAGACTCTTTCATTCTGGCACGCTCTTCTTCCTCGTCCTCTTCTTCCTCCTATAAGTTATCAATTGAGAAAAAGCTTAGGCACTTCAAAAGAAATATCAATGGCCACAAATTTATGAAGAAATAAAAGCTCTTATGCTGCTAACTATATGAAGTAAACTGCAGCCAATTTTCAACCTTGATCATTTCTTCCTGCATCTCAAGGTATTCCAGTTTCCTTCTTCTTTCTGAAACAGAATCTTCAGATGGTAAAGCAGTAACACCAACAGTATCCACAACCTCATCAGGTAAGGAAGATAGTGTTGCCCGAACAGCTTCCTCAGGTTTCAATTTTCCAGATACAGTGAAGGCCCTGCACGTGTTACACAGGCCATAAAACTCAGAGGGAGTAACAGGCTAAAATATACATGACAAGAAAAGGTTTCCTGTGGAACAAAATGATGAGGAAACAACAGGATTAATGTAAGAGGAGAGGATTCACCTTGAAAGGATCAAAAGGGAAGATGGCACAGAGTGATTGAGAGACAGATCCAACCAATCATGAAGCTGAAAGGAAAAGTCAAGAAGTTAACATACCAGTACATGGATATTCAATTTGTAATATTCAATCACATACCAGTAAGGATGATTTACAATGAAAACTAAGAGCAAACAGTTTCCTTGAACTCAAACCCCCGCCCCCTTTTAGGAAAAAAATTGTTGAAACAATGGAGTTATAGAACTGAAAAGGTTTGTTAATAATTCAACATAAGCATACACCAACCCAAAGTTTATATATGCCATTTTAGATATGCAAACAAACATATTCTTGAAATCATCAACATCCGTTTAAAACCTGAAAAACTGTATAATGAAATGGAAAAAACAAGGTGTTAAACACAAAAACCTGTTGCCGCATTTCTTCAACTGAGAGCAATCCAAGCATGCCTCGCTCCCTACAATCTTCACGGAGTTCAGCCTCTGAAAGAGACTCCACACCCTCTGCTTGAATTAACCTGTCATCATTCTTAATCCTGGAAACAGAATAGTTTGATGAACCAACAGGATAATCTCTTTAGTGAAAATCAACAGAAGCAGAGAGGTTAATCAAACACAACTAAGTTCTTCATATCACTTAAAACAACCAAATATTTTTCTTAATATCAAATTCCAGATACAGAACGCTCAATAAACTATTGAGTTAACCACCAGTATCTAGAAACTTTACTATGCCATGATCCATGCTAAAATAAGAATCCACTTTAGCACAGCCAGAGTACCCTCATTCTGTCTCCCCTCAGGTCAACCCAATCTATTTGGTCCTAAGTGAGGTAACAGGCACTCATCCCATTCGTTCAGAGCAAAAAACAAACAGCTAACCTCTGGAGTCTTTTGCGGAGCATGTAACGCAAATACGCATCTGTTCCGAAAGGACTGATTCCCATGTATTTGCACATATTGACCAATCGAGGCCTGGAAGAAGGAAAATACAGGAAAGGGAGAAGCACGTTCCTCAGCAAGCAGATAATATATGTATTAAGCAAATCAATAAGATGCATTAAAATAAAAGGGACATTAAGAAAAACACCAACCTGCTGATATTGTCCAAAGTTAATTCATCATTGAAAAGCTTAGCAAAGCCCAAAATTTCATCATTAGAAACAATGGAGCCTCTCCTAACCTGCAAAATTATTGCGGCGTGTAGTGGTGAATATTAACATGAACATAAATTAAAAACAAAAAAAAAAAAGAATTGAAAAGTAAACAAATTATCCTGTGGAGTGGAAGCTAAAGCTAATTTTCTTACGTTGTTCAAAAAATCATCAAGATCTTCAGCAGTTTTCTTAATTTCTCCACTTCGTGAGTTCTGAACTTCCTTAGCCATTTCTTTCACTGTATCCTGAAGAAACTTGGCATATTCTATTCTTGCATTTAGCCTCCTTTTCAATGCTTCCTAAGTTGACAAGAGAGCAACATGTGTGGTTAAAGGGGGCAAAAGAAGAAAAACCCTGAACACAAGCAAAGTTGCATATGCATATGGAATTGGGGTGAAAACCAGTCCAACCAAGCCAAGCATTGATGTGTTCATCCTGGTTGGTTAAAGCTTGTTGATTTCAAACTCAAACAGACCTAAAATCTAGCTCTCAAACCTAGCTTCAGCTTGTTAAGGGAAGGAGCTTGAGGTTGCCCTTGTTATTAAACTAAGTAATTATATGAAGAAAGAACTATAGTAAACTTTTTCAATATCCGACTAGGATACATGAAAGCTTACAAAATGCAAAGAAAACATGCATCCTTTGGTAAAGTAACATGCATCCTTATTTTATTTTTCATTTGAAATTTCAAATGAATGCAACCAATATCAATCAGTAGTTAACAACTATAAACAAGCCAGGTACCAAGTTTAATCCAAGCCCATCCTCAAAAATGTTTGAGGGCCAAAACAACTGACCAAAGCTGGTTTGAACTTGGATATTCGCTAAACAAGTCTCAAATCAAGCTTCGATATGTTTTTATATATCTATAACAAGCTAAATTCAGCATTGCTCATAGTGAACAAAATTTATTTGCATCCCTATTATAAGTGAATATTTGTGGATACATATTAGCATAACATGTCTGTTCTAACATAAACTAATTTCATCACTGTACTCATTTCAATAAAACTAGAGACACAGTAAAGATCTCAAGCATAACATTGACCAACAAATAAATTATAGAGAATTGCAATGCCCACCAAAATCCATACCTGCTCTTTCATCTTGTCTTGAAATGTAGATGGCAACATGTTAGGGAACAACTTCAAAAACACCGGTAACAGAAACTCCATGAACGGAACAATGATAAAAACAGCAAATGGAACTAATCTGAAAATATCTGCAGTAGTTCTCGTCAACTGTTGCCTCTCCCTCCTCGACAAACTCTTCCCACCAGCAAGTTTTAACAACAATCTCGAACAAATCCTCACATCAGCCCACAATAGCTTAAACCCTAACCAATAATGCTGCAATGTCGACACAATTTCATGCTTCCAGTGCACAAGTTTCTTCGCCCAATCCTCCCTAAAAACCCACAAAAACACAGATGTCAGTCCACATAACAAAACACACCACTTAACACAACACAAAAAGGAAACCTTTTTCATCAAGTTTTCAACCTGCTCATCGACGCTACAGCTCGTAAAGCCGGGCCAAGACCAAGAAGAGCAGCCCAAGTTCTCTGCAAAACCGACTTCTCAGCTTTCATAGATTCATTCAACCTCTTCGCCTTCGCCTTCGCCTTCGCCGAACTCAATCCCTCCACCGCTTGATCACACTCATCCGCTGACGCCTCTTTCCTCTTCTTACCAACCATTTCCTTACCCTCCTCATCATCACTGTCATACTCCGGCGGCAACCTCTTGACCGCCACCGTTGACGCATACCGAACTAAAATTCCATCTCCCAACCTAAACCTCCCATCCACAAAACGCGGACCGACCAAACTCCCATTAAAGCAATACCCAACATTTCTTACACCAGAAAATCCAAAACATTCGGCTTTTTTCACTGTTTCTCTCAACCGATCGTCGGAATTAAAATGGTAACTCGCCGGACAGCTAAAACATCGGGAATCGGAAGAGTGGAGTGCATCGGCGATGGACTGGAAACTCTGAAGAGAACGAGTTGACGAAGGATTGAAGTAGTAAGAAGCCAATTTATTCCTTATGAAAATTGCTCTGGCAGCCATTTTCTCATTTCTAGAGAGAATTTTTTGAGAAAATAATAATAAGAGAGGAGCAAGGAGGAGGAGGGTTTTAGAGGGGGATACAGGGGAGGGTGTAGTTATAGTGTGAGGTAAGGGTGCATGGTTGTGTAGTGAGGTGGCAGGTTATGCCGTTGGATTTTGTACGAGGATTGGTTGTTCGGTGTCAAGATGTGACAGTTGTCAGTCAAAGACGTAATCTTGAACAAAAAGACAGGATTTTTTATTTTTTATTATATTTCTTTTTTGTATTCTTTGTTTTTTCCGGTTTTTATTTTTCAGTAGAAGTGTATTCTTGAGCAACAAGACGGGCAGTTTCTTTTTTCTTTTTCTTTCTAAATTGTTATTGCTGGTGGATTAATTCTATAATTTATTGATCAGGGACCTAGCATGAACTGTCGAACCTTACTGGATATATTTAAGATTTTTTTTTTCTATTTTCTCTAATCCTATCCATATTATTTGTTGGCAGCAGCTGAAAGAAATTACAGCATTGAATTATGTGGACCAAAAATATGAAGTAAAATTTCTATGTCAATCCATGCAAGGAGCGCATATTATACATCCAAAGAAGCATGAGAACAAGGGGCAGCAACTCATTTTCATTTCAATCCCCAAGCCTTTGTCTCCTAGATTATCAATGTGTGATATGAAGCTCCGAAACTCTTGATTTCTTCGACGAAAATCTCCGGTCTTCTTCCATGTTTTTCCTTCTTCAGAACGCATCTGAAGGCCTTGTGTCATTTCCTGCACACAGTAAGCAATAATCATATTAAACATTGAATGGGAACGATGAGGTAAGACACAGTGGTCTATGGAGAGACTATAAATTGCTGCTTCGGAGATGCAGGGCAAGAGATGCATACCATGGAAGCTTAAAGGTATCTTTCAACCATCCTTGTTTTGAACAGTTGGAACAGATTCTGTCCAGTCTTGTGATGATCTCAGAAAAGGTTGGTCTACCACCAGGTTCTGAAAGCCAACATTCATCAATCAACCTACATGAAGATCAAGATGGTTCCCACAAAATTTTAGGCTACTCCCTTGAGGTTCTTCCACTCATTCTTAGTTGTGGGACAACTTTCTATTCAATCTGCAAAAATAAAATTGAGGACAGGATTCAAACTTACTCTCTTAAATCTGGAGGGTAGCTTCTTGATTTGATCTTAAATGGTGGTCTCTGGTTTTCTAAGCACATCAATTTCACAGCCTCTCCAGGAGACTTGGGATAGAAAGGCTGCACTCCCTCAAGCATCTAAGCTCAAACAAAAAAACAAATACAGGAGAAGACCTGCTCAGCGCTCAAATCCTCAAGTTAAAACCATCCACTGTGCAAGGAATAGCAGTAATACATGTGAAGGAAACAGGAAACTAAAGCCAGCTTGCCAAATTAGACGGCAAAGTACCTCATACAAAACGACTCCAAAAGAGTATGCATCGACGCTTCTATCAAATATTTCATCTTTATAAATCTCAGGTGCCATGTATACATCTGCAAAGCAACACCATAACTTAAATTCAAGTCAAGAGTAATAACTTCAAAGTTGCTCGCTGTTCGCAACGCATAATGAGATGGAAGAGAGTTCTACTCTTGAAAGAATGCTGAAAAAACAGCAAGGAATCACTACTGCTGTGAGCATATTCTGTATGTTTTATGTTTCATCCTTACAAGAACACCCTAGACAACATTGAATATTGTAAAAAAGACTTACTTGAATGGTCAATAATAGTCCCTGGAGCTACTTTGGCTTTGTCAGGTGAAATGTTTGACAACCGTATCAAACCAAATCCAGCTACCTTCAATAGACCACCATCATCCAGCAAAATATTTCTGGCACCTTACCAAAATTTCCAATATTACAGAACAGTACATCTTAGGAACCACAAACCAGCTTGCAATTTACACATCACTTTAACTTCTGCATTTGTTGTCTTACCTTGGCTTTAAATCGCAATGGATGATCGGATATGGCTTGCATTCGTGTAGGTAGTTTATGCCCCTGATAACAGAACACCAACCAACACATCTTAAAAATGGAAAAGATAGAGACTTCTTTAGAGGAATGTAAAATAGGACTATCATCTATTGGAAGCATTCTTAACTAATCTCTCTGCACTTGTGGACATGATCTGTGCTGTGTATTTCAGGGACAAATACAGAATTCGGTAATTGAACAAGCAAAGTTTTTTTATTCAAGAATTCAAACTTGCCTAGCAATATCAAGAGCAAGTCTCAAAGCTTTAGATGGGGGAAACCGCCCTTTCTTCTGAAGATAACTTGCTAGGTCACCCTGAAATATAGAATCAATACAGTTAAAACTACAGAAAGAAAGCACTGAGTCTTAGTTGTACATATATCTGTGAACACAGGAGGGAGGAGGAGGAGAAGTATGCTTACTTTTGAATGATATTCTGCTACAATCATCAAGGGAAAATTTTGGGTCACAGCTCCAACAAACTGAATCAAATTCGGATGTCGAACTTTTTCTAATAAGGTTAGCTCATGTTTGAAAGAATTTCTGTCATTCAATGCCAAAAAGGGATAAAGAAACATTAGGGGTAAAAAACCCTCCATGTCTTAGAACCCAAATTACTTAGCCACAATCAGCAGAGTGCAAAGCAATTCAAGCAGCGTAAAACAAGTTTAATTATGTGAAATGACATGAAATTCTGAACTGCCCGTGCTCTATCTCAAGCATATGCATTCATTTGTCAGTCAAAGGCAATCTAACCAGGCAGTTTAATCAGAACAGTCACAAGTAAACATGCATGAACCTCTATTTCTTTAAAAACCAACTCGAAATACCAGCCGCCATGGTTGATATCATACTAAGAGCACGAGTGAGCATGGAAGAATGGTTATTCAAGATGAATCAAAATTCAAGACTTGATTCCGAAACCAGAAAAAAAAAAAAAAAAAAGAGGAAAGGGATCACCTAAATGCTCTCAGGGTCTGCACATCGTTCCTTTTCAAGTATCTTCACGGCAACCTTAGTACCATTCCATTTAGCAACTTGATACATTCCCTGTTATAGAAGTTACAGACTTGTAATCATGGCAGAACATCACAGGAAATAGTAAACAACATAAGTTAAGAACTTGATGTTATTGAGGTTACACCTCTTTATTTGCTTTTGTTAAGGAACAGAGGATCTGCCAATCAAACTCTATGTTGGTTTACCTAGCTTTGATTCCACAAGATCATCTACCAACTACCAACTAAACTACAATAAACCAAACAAGATTTCTTTTCAAGCATCATTAAGAGCTAACAGATGACGAAAAAAAGTTGTCATTACAAGCACAAATTACTGAAATTGAAGGGGAGTAGGACCATGCCTTTGCAATGCCATCAGCTTTTCGGACTTGAAGTTCCAATGGGTTAAGCTCATACTCTGGAATTTCTCGAGGATTTGCCACAGCCATAGGTGTCTTCCTGGTGGTTTTCTGAAATAATCCCATATACGTAAACACCAAATCTCAAACATAAACAGAAGATTTAGGAAAATCAAAGAAATATCTGGACATTTTTACCGGGGCTTTAGCTCCTCTTGCCTTCAAAATGTTATAAACTTCAACATTCCCATAATACTTGGCATCGGCACACACCTATCAGCACACACAAAAAAACCCAAATTTCACAAACTAAAACATAACAAAATCAAGTAATATAACACTTGGAGCGAGGCTATGAAAATGTAACTTCTCATTATTCCGTTTGTTTTAGCTTGGATACCAAGCCAATTCGGCACGGTGGCCTGCTATTTTTTGCGCAAACTGATTAGAGAATACTAATATATTACCGTGCTGCCCCATCGATCACGAGCATCGATATTAGCCCTGCGACTCAAAAGAAGCTTAACAACTTCAACATGACCTTCACAAGCTGCAATATGCAGAGCAGTTCTTCCATCCAAATCGATACTATTAACATCAACACCTTCATCCAACAAATCTTCAACTCCTTTAACGTCTCCTCTACTCGCCATGAATAACAAATGCATTGTGGAATCCAGATTCTCCGGTACACTCAACTGTGCATGATCATGAAGTGGACTTCTCCGTATTGGATCCAAAGAAGACTGTCTTCCAAAGCTAAACCTCAAGTTATTCCTCCTAGGATCGAGGGAAGATTGTCGTGAGAATTGCCTGCTAAGTGACTTTCTCAATGATCCTGTCGAAAACTGACGTGAGATTCCTCGCTTTAGTTGGTTCGCAAGTCCTTCCATGCTTGCTTGAGGGATCGAGAGCGATGAGGAAACACTCTCGATACCTTGCTGAGAAAGGAGGATGGGTTGGAGGAAGATGAAAAGAGAATGAGATCCGAGATAGATGGGAGGGGAAAGAGAGGGGGAGAGGATTTTGTGGACGATAAACCTGTTACTTATACTCTGTGTGTGTGTGTGTGTGTGTGTCTATATATATGTATATATGTATATATGTTTCTGAATTGTGGTTATGGGTACCGCCTGTCTGTGGGCTGTATATGAGTTGGGCGTGTTGGACGCGGCAAAAGAGTGAAGTGATATCTTTCAATTTATCATCATGAGTTACTAAAATGACTTGGTCATCATTAGTTTATTTTT
>Ga0307511_10004585_pt1 | contig 14096 bp, 12 predicted proteins | sample 13_EM_MG_FD_200266 | JGI IMG/M metagenome (GOLD analysis project Ga0307511, IMG submission 200266) | Populus trichocarpa ectomycorrhiza microbial communities from riparian zone in the Pacific Northwest, United States - 13_EM | ecosystem: Host-associated > Plants > Roots > Unclassified | place...
TTTCACGTCTGCCTTGCGTCCGGATGACGACTGGTATGCTATATCGGTGCGTCATCTGCATGTGCTAGGCATGGTTACGTCCCAGTTGCCGTTATGGTCCGATAAGGATGCCGCCCAAGGATGGGTGGTGCGTGAGAGTCATCGCGCACGCCGTCTTACTGTGCGCGTGTTTCACACCGGTCGCGTGGAGGTCGTGGTGCCCTCGCGAACCGCCCCTCTCACCATTGAGCGCTTTGTCGAAAGACATCGAATATGGATTGAGCGTAAGCGTGAAGAGGCCCGCGCGCGCGCAGTGCCCGCTGCGCCTTTTCCGCCGGTGCAGATCGAATTCGCGGCTTGCGATGAGCGCTGGCGGATTCACATCACGGGTGTGGGGCGAAGAGTTCGGCTGAACACGCTTGGAAATGGTTTACTCACACTGGATGGCGATGTCAGTGACGCTCGTGCCGTGCGGCAGGCCTTGCGCCGCTGGCTCGCCGAGCGGGCCGCCGAAGTTCTCGGGCCTACCTTGAAGCAATGTGCGCGGGAGCTGGGTTTTGAATTTCAGCGAGTGCTGATCCGCCGCCAGCGCAGCCGATGGGGCAGCTGCTCGACGCGAGGCACGATCAGTCTCAACTGCTGCCTGATGTTTCAGCGCCCGCAGGTGGTGCGTTACCTGATGATCCACGAGCTGTCCCACACTGTGCAGATGAATCATTCGCGCCGTTTCTGGCAGACGGTGAGCCGTCATTGCCCCGACTACCGCCGTCTCGACCGGGAATTGCTCGACGGCTGGCGGCGCGTGCCTTCCTGGGTATTCGCTGACGACGACACAGCATGACGACCAAGCGCTACGACCCATCCGAACGCGTCGACCTGTCAGACGAGGCTGTGCATTGGGAGCTGGGTTCCTCGCTTTCCTACGGCGAATATCTCCAGCTCGACAAGATCCTCGACGCACAGAAACCGCTGACGTACGAGCACGACGAGATGATGTTCATCATCGTGCATCAGTCCTCCGAGCTGTGGATGCGGCTGATGCTCCATGAGCTGCGGGGCGTGCTCGAATGTGTCCGGCGCGATGACCTGGATCCGTCATTCAAGATGCTCGCGCGGGTTACGCGCGTGCAGACTCAACTCATCTCGACGTGGGATGTGTTGTCCACAATGACGCCGTTCGAGTACTCCGCGTTCCGCAATGCTTTGGGGCGCTCATCGGGCTTCCAATCGGTCCAATACCGGACGCTGGAATTCCTCCTCGGCAACAAACACGCGCAGATGGTCGAGGTGCACAAGCGCGACCCCAAGGGATACGAGGCGCTCCAACGTGCGCTCGAGGCTCCTTCGCTGTACGACGAGGCGCTGCGATTACTGAGCCGGCGCGGATACGGAATTCCCGAAGAGTATCTGACGCGCGATTTCAAGGAGCCGTATGTCGCCAACAAACAGGTGGCCGGCGCGTGGCTCGGCGTGTATCACAATGCGGAGAAGGACTGGGATTTGTACGAGCTCGCGGAGCGGCTCGTGGACCTGGACCACAAGTTCCAGTTATGGCGCTGCCATCATCTGAAGACGGTGGAGCGCATCATTGGCTACAAGCCGGGGACGGGTGGCACCGGGGGCGTGTCATATCTTGCCAAGGCGCTGGAGCTGAAGTTCTTTCCGGAGCTGTGGCAGATTCGCACGTCGATGTAGTTGCTGCGCGCTCCTTTTCAGAGAGCGCGGGCCGGCTCGAGTTTTTGAGGTTGCTAGTGCCAGTGGATGGCGACGGGGATGCCGACCTTGGTGGCCTTGCGGCGTGCGCTGGCTGATCCATTCACCAGCAAGGGCTGATCGGCCAGGCGAAGGTGATCCAGGTCGCTGCCGGCGTTCCCGTAGGCGGCTGTTGTGAGACCGGGATGCAGGGTGCGCAGTGCTTCGAAGCAGCGGGTCTTCTCGGCGCCACGCCGGTTAGGGGTGGTGAGGTGGCCGTCCAGGCGATCGCCATTCCAGCGCACACCCGTGCAGATCACCTCGTCGAAACCCAACGCAGTGCCGATTGCGGGCACGTAAAGATCGGTGCTGGCGCTCATCAACACCAGGCGCGCGCCCTGCTGGCGGTGGCGGGCGATCGCGCGGAGGGCATCTGCGAAGACTCCCTTTTCCAGGAGTGCCGGAACGAACTGCGCGGTCCAGCTTTCGATCCGGGAGAGCGTCTCGCCCCCGAGTATCGATCTGATGAAGGCGGACTTCACTTGCCCGTGATCCCGTCTGCCGATCACAAACAGGAACAACGAGCCCAGAAAGACGAGCATGCCCAGGAGTTTCCTGGACAGGCTCACTGGATAGCCCATCACATAGGGCAACAGCGTATCGCGGCGGGTAATCGTCCCGTCCAGGTCGAATACCGCAAGTTGCACCGGGCCGGCTGCCCGGGCCGCGGTGTCGCGGCCGGGGCTCGGCATGCTCAGGCAGCGCGCCCTGTAGCTGCGAGCTGCCGCAACACGTACTGGAGAATTCCGCCGTGCCGGTAGTACTCGCGCTCCTTAGGCGTGTCGATGCGAACTCGCGCCGTGAAGTTGATCGGCTTCCCGTCTGCGGGCGTTGCAGTGACAGAGACCTGTTTTGCATCGCCGCTGCTCAGTCCGCTGATGTCGAACACTTCGCGACCCGTCAGCCCGAGTGACTGTGCGTTCTGTCCCGGCAGGAACTGCAACGGTACGACACCCATGCCGATCAGGTTGGAGCGGTGAATGCGCTCGAAGCTCTCGGCGATCACAGCCTTTGCGCCAAGCAACATGGTGCCTTTCGCAGCCCAGTCGCGTGATGAGCCGGTGCCGTACTCACGGCCGGCGAGCACGACGAGCGGGGTCCCTTCCTTCTTGTAACGCATCGCCGCGTCATAGATGGAAGTCTGCTCGTTGCTCGGCAAGTGAATCGTGACACCGCCTTCAACACCGGGCACCAGCAGGTTGCGCAGCCGGATATTGGCAAAGGTGCCACGCATCATCACTTCGTGATTACCGCGCCGCGCGCCGTAGGAGTTGAAGTCCACCGGCTGCACACCCTGCTCAACGAGGTAACGCGCGGCAGGGCTCGACTTTGAAATGTTTCCCGCCGGTGAGATATGGTCCGTCGTAACGGAGTCGCCGAGAACCGCAAGCGCTCGTGCGCCACGGATGTCGGACAACGCGCCGGGGGTCATCGTCATCCCGTCGAAGTAGGGCGGGTTCTTCACGTACGTGGATTTCTCGTCCCACGTGTAGCGCTTGCCGGCCGGCACCTTGATGCTCGTCCAGTTCTCATCGCCGGTAAATACACCGGCATAACTCTTCTGGAACATCGTGGAGTCGATGGACCTGGCCAGCGCCTCCTGCACCTCATGATCGCTGGGCCAGATGTCGGCGAGCATCACGGGCTTGCCGGCTTTGTCCGTCCCCAGCGGCTCCGTGGTGAGGTCGATGTCCAGAGTTCCGGCCAGCGCGTAGGCGACGACCAGCGGCGGTGAGGCGAGGAAGTTCATCCGCACTTCGGGATGGACGCGGCCTTCGAAATTGCGGTTGCCCGACAGCACCGAGCAGGCGGTGATGTCACCGGCCTTCACGGCAGCCGAGATTTCCGGCTTCAGGGGACCTGAGTTGCCGATACAGGTGGTGCAGCCATAGCCCACCAGCTCGAAGCCGAGCGCCGCGAGGTCGCCCAACACCCCGGCCTTGGTGAAATAGTCGGTGACGACGCGCGAGCCGGGAGCGAGGCTGGTTTTGACCCAGGGCTTGGAAGTCAGTCCACGGGCCACTGCCTTGCGCGCGAGCAGTCCGGCGCCGAGCATCACGGAAGGGTTGGAAGTGTTGGTGCAACTCGTGATGGCCGCGATCAGCACCGCGCCATCCTTGAGCTCGAAGGTCTGGCCGTCTACGGTCGCGGCGGCGATCCCCTTGGCCGTCGGATTCTTCGCAGCGCGCTCCTCAGCGGCCTTCTTGCCATTGACCTCGTAAACGACCTTGGCAGTCTGCAGCGGCACCCGGTCCTGCGGGCGGCGCGGGCCGGCGAGGCTGGGCTCAACTTTGCTCAGATCGAGCTCCAACACATCGGTGTAGTCCGCGGCCTTGTCGCCATTGTTGCGCCACATCCCCTGGGCCTTCGCGTAAGCGCTGACGAGAGCGATGCGCTGAGGCGGCCGCCCCGACAACTCGAGGTAGCGGATGGTTTCTTCATCGATCGGGAATATGCCGCAGGTGCTGCCGTACTCCGGCGCCATGTTGGCAATGGTCGCGCGGTCGGCGAGCGGCAGGTTCGCAAGACCGTCGCCGAAGAATTCGACGAACTTGTCCACGACGCCCTTTTTGCGGAGCATTTCAGTCACGGTCAATACGAGGTCGGTGGCCGTTGCACCGGGCTTGAGCTTGCCGTTCAGGCGGAAGCCGATGACCTGCGGAATCAACATCGTCACGGGCTGGCCGAGCATGGCGGCCTCAGCCTCGATGCCGCCCACGCCCCAGCCCAACACGCCCAGGCCATTGATCATCGTGGTATGCGAGTCGGTGCCGACCAGCGTATCCGGATAAGCCCGGGGCGCACCGTTGACGTCGCCGTCGAAGATCACCCGGCCGAGGTATTCGAGATTGACCTGGTGAACGATGCCCGTGTTCGGGGGGACGACCGAGAAATTGCGGAAGGCAGTCTGGCCCCAACGGAGGAAAGAATAACGCTCACCGTTGCGTGCGAATTCAATCTTCGTATTCGCTGCGAGTGAGCCAGGCTGGCCGTATTCGTCGACCTGCACAGAGTGATCGATGACGAGCTCGGCGGGCGCGAGCGGATTGACGCGTTCTGCATCGCCGCCCAAACGTACGATTGCATCGCGCATTGCCGCGAGATCGACCACGCAAGGTACACCGGTGAAGTCCTGCAGAATTACGCGAGCCGGCGTGAACGCAATTTCGTGTGAAGGTGCTGCCGCAGGGTCCCACGAGAGCAGGGCGTCGATGTCAGCGCGCGTGACATTCACGCCGTCTTCGAAGCGCAGCAGGTTTTCGAGCAGGATCTTCAGGGAATAGGGGAGTCGCGCGACCTTGTCTCGCGGAAGAGCAGCGAGGCTCCAGATATCGTAAGAGCGGTCGCCGACTTTGAGAGTCGAACGCGCGTTGAAGCTGTTCGTCATGAATCCTCCGCGGGGAAAAAGCGCGGCGAATTATATAGACTTTGCTACGCCGCTGCCTGTTGCGCTGACGTTGGAATCACGGATTCGATCACACCACCGCCGAGACAGCGGTCACCTTCGTACGCAACAGCGTATTGACCGGGCGTAACTGCGCGCTGCGGGTCATTGAATAGAATTCGGGCCGTGCCATCGTCACGGGGCTCGAAAAGTGCCGGCTGGTCTACTTGCCGGTAACGTACCTTGACGGTGCATCTAAACGGTGCGGTTCGGGCCTCGACGAGCCAGTGCATCGGACCGGTCGTGAGCGCTGAGCTACGCAGCAACGGATGATCGTGCCCTTGCACGACGATGAGCGCGTTCCGCGCGCCATCCTTCGCAGCGAGGTACCACGGCTGCTCCGAACGCCCACGCCGCCCACCGATATGCAGTCCTTCTCGCTGCCCGAGTGTGTAGAACGCCAAGCCCTGGTGCGTACCGAGTACCTCGCCTTCAGGTGACTCGATCGGTCCCGGTCGCGGATCCAGGAAGCGGCTGAGGAATTCACGGAACGGACGCTCGCCGATGAAGCAGATGCCCGTGCTGTCCGGCTTATCGAAGACTGGCAGGCCTGCGCGCCGAGCTCTCTCCCTCACCGCGCTCTTCTCGAGCTCACCTAGTGGCATCACCGTCTGTGCCAAGTGCTCCGTCGCTACTGCATGCAGGAAGTAGCTCTGATCCTTCGTGGCATCACGTGCCTTGTGCAGCTCGACGCCGCCCGGGCCGTGAACGAGACGCGCGTAGTGACCGGTTGCAAAGTGAGAAGCACCGAGCCTCTGCACGTACTTGAGTGCCACCCCGAACTTGATTTCCCGATTGCACAGAACGTCGGGATTCGGTGTCCGCCCGGCGCGCTGCTCGCTCAGGAAGTGCTCGAAAACCCGCGCACGGTATTCGGCGGCGAAGCTGATCCGGTGCAGTGGAATGCCGAGCTCGCTGGCGATTGCGCGCGCGTCCTGAAAGTCCTGTGCGGCCGTACAGTAGCCGTCGTCGTCGTCTTCCCAGTTGCTCATGAAGAGTCCCTGGACGGCCCAGCCTTGCTCCTTGAGCAATAGGGCAGTGACCGCGGAATCGACGCCGCCCGAAAGCCCCACGACAATTGGAGTTGCCAATTTGGCGACCATGCTCGGAACGACCCTGCTCAGACGGCCAGCGCCGGCATGGCCGGCGCGGTCAGCAGATCAAGATGGGCAACCGAATCCAGAGGCAGCCGCTGGCCGCCGAGGTAGTCCTCTATGCAGCGCAGGACCAGCGGGCTGCGAAGCAGTTGCTCGCGGTCCTGCAGATCCGCGCGCGATAGCCAATGGGTGCGGACAATTCCGTGGTCGAGCGGCTGTGCAGGCTGGTGATCATCGACGGCGCCGCAAAAGGCAAAGCGCATGGTAGTGACACCGCTCTCGCGACTTCGCCACAGATACACGCCAACGAGCGATGCGGGCTCGAAACGCCATGCGGTCTCCTCGCGGACCTCGCGGACGACGGCATTCAGTAGCGACTCCCCCTGCTCGACGTGTCCGGCGGGCTGATTGAAGACGAGTCGCTGGTTGATTCGCTCCTCTACGACGAGGAAGCGACCGTCGCTCTCGGTAATGGCGGCAACGGTGATTTCGGGCTTGCTGGCGGACATGCCGCGAATTATGCCGGCATCAACCTCGGCGGGCTACGCGTAGGCCGTGGTCTACTGCGCTGGCATTCCAGATGGCGTCGAATTCCTGCAAATACAGCCTGGCAACCGGGGGATTGTTGACGTCAGCGATGCCATCCCAGGTGTCGGCCCGCATGCGATACATGATCGCGCGGTCGTCGGCGATCAAATAGGCCGAGGCGCGTTGGGGGGCTTGAGCGGCAACGTAGCGGATGTCGATACAGCTGGACAGACGCCGCCCCATGGACACGAAGCGATTGCTGTCACGCATCACGCGCGTGGGTTCCGCCAGCAGTACACGCACTTTGGAGAAGCTTCGTGTGAGGACGAAGTGCTTGATTACCTCGAGGAACGAGGTCTGATCGTAGAGCTCTGGCTCTAAATCGGGGGTGTAGATCGAGATGAGGCGCCGGGCACCGGATGCGATCTCATTGACCGCGGCTCGCACCTCCGGGAGCGTCGTCAGCACACTGAGCGTCTCCGACCCCTGGCGGGTCGAAACGCTGGAGTCCGGCCGACCGCCGGATTCTGGTGCATAGCGGGCGTTCGCCAGCTGCGCCAGAGTACTGTTTGCGTCTAATTCCCCGATGATATCCACAAGCGGCACTGCCGTCTGCGCCTGCTCGATGGCAGGCTCCAGTGATCTTAAGGAGAGGATCTACAACGAGTTGCGGAGCCTGTCACGGTTTGAGGTGAGCTGGACGCGATCTAAGATCAAATTTCTCCATCCTGGATCAAATTCACGTTTCAGGAACGGTGCGGTGCGATTGCCAGGGCTATACGTCGCGGGCGAGCTTGGCCGCGAGCCCGGTGTAGGACTCTGGTCGCAGCAACTCGTCAGGGGCTGCGCCCCACGCCTTAGCGGGATCGCCCAAGGGCGACCCGCGAGGAGTAGCGGCGCTGCGCGCCGGGAAGAAGGGCTAGACATCGCGAGCGAGGTGCGCTGCAAGACCTATGTAGGTCTCGGGCCGCAAATCTCGTAACCGCCGCTTCTCGGCATCGCTCAATGGCAACGTTTCGATGAACGCTGAGAGTGACTGTGCGTCTATCGAACGTCCACGCGTGAAGTCCTTGAGCCGCTCGTAGCCGCTCGGTGATCCAGTGGCCCGGAGCACCGTCTGTACAGCCTCGCCCAGCACCTCCCAGGCTCCCTCTACGTCGGCGGCAATGCGGGCGGGGTCCGCGGCGATCTTCTCGAGTCCGCGGCCCAATGCGCGCCACGCGATCAGCGTGTGCCCGAGCGCAACACCCAGATTTCGCAGCACCGTCGAATCGGTCAGGTCCCGCTGCCATCGGGACACCGGCAGCTTTTCCGCGAAATGCTTCAACAGCGCGTTGGCGATCCCGAGATTGCCCTCGGCATTCTCGAAATCGATCGGGTTCACCTTGTGGGGCATCGTCGAGGAGCCCACCTCGCCGGCGACCGCGCGCTGACGCAGGTAGCCGAGCGAAATATATCCCCACACATCCCGGCTGAAATCGATCAGCACGACGTTGATCGCGGCGACGGCATCGCAATACTCGGCGATCCAGTCATGCGGCTCGATCTGCGTGGTGTACGAGTTGTATTGCAGCCCCAGCGATTCCACAAAGTTGCGGCTGACCGCGGGCCAGTCGAGGCTCGGCACGGCCGCCACATGCGCATTGAAATTGCCGACGGCACCGTTCCATTTGCCCAGGATTGCCACGGATTCCCAGCGTTGCCGCGCTCGCCTCAGGCGGGCAACGATGTTCGCGAACTCTTTGCCGAGAGTCGTCGGACTCGCGGGTTGGCCGTGAGTGCGCGCGAGCATCGCCGTATCGGCATAGCGCTGAGCGAACTGCAACAGCTCGTTGACTCGCGTGTCCAGCATCTTGCACAGCTCGCCGCGCGCTGCGCGCAACATCACGGCATAACTCAGATTGTTGATGTCCTCGGATGTACATCCGAAGTGGACCAACTCGAGGGATGCTTCGCTGGCGCCTGCCTTACCGAGCTGCTCCCGGACGTAGTACTCAACGGCCTTGACGTCGTGATTGATGCGCGCCTCGATGACCTTGACGGCTTCAGCCGCATCAGCATCCGGCTCTTGCGCGAGCTGCGCGGCGCGTTCGCGGACCGGCGCGGGCAGATGGGACCCTGCAAGGTGCGGCGCGCTGACCGCAAGGTGCAGCAACCATTGGGCTTCCACGGCGATCCGCGCGCGAATGAGGCCTGCCTCGGAAAGCAGCCCGCGCAGGGGCGCCGTTGCTGCACGGTAACGCCCGTCAATGGGCGACAAGGCCTCAACTGGCGCCAAAGCGTCGCGGATGGGAGCCGTCATGCGTGCGTCAGAGCCTCGAAGTGTTACGATTTGCATGATAACTCAATGGGCTCGCGGAGTGCCTTCATGACGAATTCGTTTCGGATCGAGCGGGACAGCATGGGCGAGCTGCAAGTTCCCGCTGACGCTCTGTGGGGGGCGCAGACTCAGCGGGCGGTTCAGAATTTTCCGATCAGCGGTATCCCGCTGCCGCGCGCCTTCATCGGAGCACTCGCCCTGGTCAAGCAGGCCGCCGCGCGCGCCAACACTCGCCTGGAGCTGCTGGATGCGCAGATCGCCCAGGCCATCGATGCCGCCGCTGCAGATGTCGCTGCAGGCCGCCACGACGAACATTTTCCGATCGATATTTTCCAGACGGGCTCGGGCACGAGCACGAACATGAACGCCAACGAAGTGATTGCATCACTTGCGACGCGGCGTCTGGGCAAGCCCGTGCATCCGAACGATCATGTCAACATGGGTCAGAGCAGCAATGACTCGATCCCGACAGCGATTCACGTCAGTGCCGCCTTGAGTGTCAAACGCGATCTCATGCCGGCGCTCGAGCATCTGCGCGATGTGTTGCGCGCGAAAGAGCGTGAAGTCGGGAGCATCGTCAAGACCGGCAGGACGCATTTGATGGATGCGATGCCGATTACCCTGGGACAGGAATTGTCAGGTTGGCGGACACAGATCGAGCTTGGTCTGGAGCGCCTCGCGAGCGTCGAGCCGCGGCTGCACGCGCTGGCCCAGGGCGGAACGGCTGTGGGAACGGGCATCAATACCCATCCGCAGTTTGGATTGCGGTTCAGCCAGGAGCTGTCGGATCTGACGGGACTGCCCTTTACGGTGGGGCGCAACTTCTTCGAGGCCATGGCCTCGCAGGACACAGCTGTGGAGCTGTCGGGACAGCTCAAGGTCATTGCCGTGAGCCTGATGAAGATCGCCAATGATCTGCGCCTGATGAACAGCGGCCCGCTGGCGGGACTTGCGGAAATCGCGCTTCCGGCGCTGCAGCCGGGCAGCAGCATCATGCCGGGGAAGGTGAATCCGGTGATCCCGGAGGCCACGACCATGGTGGCGGCGCAGGTGATCGGTAACGACACCACCATCACCATCGCCGGTCAGTCGGGCAACTTCCAGTTGAACCTCATGCTGCCGGTGATTGCGTACAACCTCCTCGAGAGCATCCGGCTGCTCGCCAATGTGTCGCGCGCGCTGGCCGATAACGCCATCGCCGGCTTCAAAGTCAACGAGGCGCGCATTGCCGAGGCACTCGATCGCAACCCGATTCTGGTGACCGCCCTGAATCCGGTCATCGGGTATGAGAAGGGCGCTGCGATCGCCAAGAAAGCCTATGCCGAGGGCAAGCCGATCCGTGAGGTGGCGCAGAAGATGACTGATCTGACGGCGGAGGAATTGGCGAAGCTCCTGGACCCTGCCGACCTGGCGCGCGGTGGTATCAAGGGCGGCACGAGCGGCGGGGGCTGAATCGACTCCATGCAGGACAGCGGCGCCGCGGGTGACAGGGGACGAGAGCTGGTGAGCCCGCATGACTGGCGCGCACGGATCGAGACCCGGCTCGCCAACACGCGGCCGCGTCACGCCAGGGAAGACTGGCTGACGCCCGGTCTCACGCTACTGGAGAGCCGGGCCCTGCAGGCCTATTTTCCGCCCGCCCCGATTCCAGCGGCCGTGCTGGTTCCACTCATCGAGCGTGAAGACGAGCTGACGGTGTTACTCACCCAGCGGGCCAGCCAGCTGAAGAACCACGCCGGGCAAATCAGTTTCCCCGGTGGCCGTATCGAGCCTGCAGATGCCGGCCCAAGCGAAGCGGCGCTGCGCGAGGCGCACGAAGAGATCGGCCTCGAGCCGGGGTTCGTGTCGGTCGCAGGCTTCCTGGCGGATCACATACTGTTGACCGGCTTTCGCGTGACACCGGTGGTTGGCTTCGTGCGGCCCGGCTTCGACCTGCTGCTCGCCCGGGGCGAGGTTGCGGACACGTTTGAAGTGCCCTTGAGTCACGTGTTCGAGCCGGCGAACCACCGCTCGCGGCGCCGCCAGTTTGGCGCCATGCCCGGTGAGGTGCAGGTCTGGGACATTGAATACGAAGGGCACAACATCTGGGGAGCGACGGCGGGCATGTTGCTGAATCTGTACCGGTTATGTGTGACGGATGATGTGAGGACGATCCGGGAGCTGGCGGGTTTGCGCGATGAGTGAGGCTGAACGCGCCACTTCCGCGTTACTCGAGCTGATGGCGCGGCTGCGTGATCCGGCCAATGGCTGTCCCTGGGATCGCGAGCAGACATTTGCGACGATCGCCCCCTTTACAATCGAAGAGGCCTACGAGGTCGCAGACGCAATCGATCGCGGCGATCAGGGACAGTTGCGCGACGAGCTCGGCGACCTGTTGTTTCAAATTGTATTCCACTCAAGATTGGCACAGGAGCGCGGTTGGTTCGATTTTGCAGCCGTTGCGGCCTCGATTCACGATAAGCTCGTGCGGCGGCATCCGCACGTGTTCGCCGGCGCCCCGGTCGAGGGACTGGAGGCACAGACGCGCAACTGGGAAGAGCTGAAGGCGCGCGAGCGCGCGGAAGTTGCAGCGCGTCAGCAGTCATCCGATGGCAGCGCGCTTGCGGATGTTCCCAAGGCGCTTCCCGCGCTTGCGCGCGCTGCGAAGCTCGGCAGGCGTGCCGCCCGTGTTGGGTTTGATTGGCAGGAGCCCGGGCAGGTCCGCGACAAGGTCATCGAAGAGTTGGGTGAAGTAGATGAGGCACTCGGCCGGGAATCACATGAGCGGCTCACCGAGGAAATGGGTGACCTGCTGTTCGCCATGGCCAACTGGGCCCTGCACCTGAAGGTGGACCCGGAGGAGGCCCTGCGGGCGGCGAACGCGAAGTTCGAGCGGCGCTTCCGCCAGATGGAAGCGCTGGCCGGCTCCCGTGGCGCCCGGCTCGAGCGCTTGAGCGCAGCCGAGTGGGACGAGCTGTGGCGCAAGGCCAAAGCCAAAGAGACCTGAAGAGGTGTATGGGCAGGACACTCAGCCACGGTTCAGTCCTCATTCACCGGCGGTCCGTTACTGTTAACAATGAAAATGCGCTTTTCATACCCTGCCCTCGTATTGGTGGCCGCGCTCGTGGCCGCCGTGACAGCTGCCGTGCCCCCGGCACGGGCGGACGAGGAGCGCCATGCGGCGGCTCTCAGCTCCACCATATCCCTGGAACAGGCGGTCAAAATGGCCGAGCAGCGCTTCAAGGCCCGCGTGGTGCGCGCCGAGGCGCAGCAGGACGGCGGCAACACGATTTATGTTCTACGAATGCTCAATGAGTCAGGTCGCGTCTGGATCATCCGCGTCGATGCTTCCAACGGCGCCGTGTTGTAGGAGGGCCCATGCGTGTGCTCGTCATCGAGGATGAAATTGCACTGCGCGACTCGCTGAAGGAGCGGCTGGCCGATGCAGGCTTCACCGTGGATGTTGCAAGTGATGGCGAGGAGGGCCTGTTCGCGGCGCTCGAATTTCCTCTGGATGTTGCAATCGTGGATCTCGGCCTGCCGAAGATCTCAGGTCTGGAAGTCATCCGGCGCGTGCGCGCCCAGAAAAAGAGCTTCCCGATTCTCATTCTGACCGCCCGCGACCGCTGGCAGGACAAGGTCGAAGGACTGCAGGCGGGGGCTGACGATTATGTCGCCAAGCCGTTTCACTTCGAAGAAGTGTTGGCGCGGGTGCAGGCGTTGCTGCGGCGTGCGGGGGGCTGGGCCAGCCCCGAGCTCGTCTGCGGCGCGGTTTCGCTCGATACGCGGGCCCAGACAGTCAAGGTGAACGGCGCGGCCGTCGAGCTCACGACCTTCGAGTACCGCATTCTCGAGCATCTCATGTTGCGCGCCGGTGAAGTCATCTCCAAGACCGAGCTGACCGAGCGGCTCTACGATGAAGAATCGGAGCGCGACAGCAACGTGATCGAAGTGTTGGTCGGGCGGCTGCGCCGCAAGCTGGATCCGCAGGATACGGTGAAACCCATAGAAACGCTGCGTGGCCGCGGCTACCGGTTCGCGCTCGCCCGCTCCTCCACCTCCTGAAGCCGGTTCGTGCACTCGCTCAGCCGGCGGCTGCTCGTCTCGGTATCCGTGCCTCTGGCCTTGTTCTTCGGCGTCATGATGGTGGTGCAGGACAACGGATTCCGGGAGCTCACCGACCGTTCCCTGCAGCAACTGCTGGACTCACAGATGGTGGCGCTCATTGCCGCGGCCGAGCCCCAACCCGACGGCAAGTACGCGCCCGAGTCCAACGATCTTGCGGCACGCCTTCGAACACCCCGCTCGGGGCTGTACGCGCAGATCTTCACGGCCCGCAGCAAGGCGGTGTGGCGCTCGCCTTCGACCGCAGGCGCGCCAATCGATTTCGGGCCGCGGCTGGCGCCAGGCATCCGCGACTTCCGTTATTCCACCAATGGTCACGAGCGCATCGAGATCGAAAGCCGCGGCATCGAGTTCGAGGACCGCACGGGGCATGTGCAGCTCACGTTCAGTGTCGCGGCGTCCATGACGCCCTATGAGCAGCAGCTTTGGGCCTTCCGCCGCCAACTGTTCGGCTGGTTCAGCGGGCTGATGTTGGTGCTGATCGCAGCTCTCGCCGGGCTGTTGCGCTGGGTGCTGTCGCCGCTGCGCAGGATGGAACGGGAAATCCACGAGGTGGAGGAGGGGCGCAGCGAAGCTCTCGGCGGTGGCTATCCCCGCGAGCTGAGCGGTGTCGCCACGAATCTGAATGCATTGCTCATCGGTGAGCGAAAGCGGGTTGTCCGCTACCGCGACACGCTCGGAAATCTCGCACACAGCCTGAAGACCCCCCTGGCCGTCATGCGCTCGTCGCTGGCTTCAAACAACAGTGTGTCCGAATCGGTGCTCAATCCCGAGATCGACCGCATGAGTGCGATCATCGAGCATCAGCTGAAGCGGGCCGCCGCTTCCGGCGGCGCACTGTTGGGGCAGGCGCCGGTGGATATTGCGCCGA
>Ga0307511_10004586_pt1 | contig 14096 bp, 16 predicted proteins | sample 13_EM_MG_FD_200266 | JGI IMG/M metagenome (GOLD analysis project Ga0307511, IMG submission 200266) | Populus trichocarpa ectomycorrhiza microbial communities from riparian zone in the Pacific Northwest, United States - 13_EM | ecosystem: Host-associated > Plants > Roots > Unclassified | place...
AAAAAAAAAAAAAAAAAAAAAAAAAAAAAAAATTTTTTTAAAAAAAAAAAAAAAAAAAAAAAAAAAAAAAAAAAAAAAAAAAAAAACAAAAAAAAAAAAAAAAAAAAAAAAACTGCTGCTACAGTAAAAAACCTACGCATTTTAGAGTTCTTATTAATATATCAATATACTCCAAAATGTTTGTTTTTTCTTCCAGGATACATGCTAAAAGAAATAATGGAGGTAATTTGATACCATCTCCTGTATTTTGTGTTTTTTAAAACTATTTATTTTTAATGAGAATATATGAAGGAAAAATCCTGAAACGTGTTTGTTTTAAGAAATATGGTAATATATTATTGGTTAAAAATATAAAAAATAATACTGCTATGTAATTTAATCATGACAATGGAGTAGTGGCAACACGACAATAAAATGCATAGCAGCAGTGGTGAAGATGGCAAGGTGATAATTGGTATATCGCTAAAAATAATGATAAATCAAAGGTTATGGTATTTCACAATAATAAGGACTGTGGTGAAGAAGTGGTTGATTTTGAAAGTATGGCTGGAGTTATTTTTTAAAGTGTTTTTTACTTGAAAATATATTAAAATAATATATTTTTTTAAAAAAATATTTTTGATATCAACATATCAAAATGATCTGAAAACTCTAAAAAAATATTAATTTAAAGTAAAAAAAATAAAAAAATTTCAATTTTTTTTAAGAAATTTTTAAAACACAAACAATCATACCTAAATAAAAACGACAATTGCTTTAATATGGATGATAATAATAATAAAGGTGAAGAAGCGAAATGAAAAAGGAGATGAAAAGGGAGATTATGTTAATTAAAATGGTAATTGAAAATTAGTGATAACGTAACGTATAGAAAAAAAATTAAAAATTAAAAACTACTTTCTGTTATTTTTTAAAACTTATTTTATTTTTTAAAATTATCCATAGAAAAATAAACACAACAATGCAACAGAATATATTTCTACTTTCTTTTTTTTTTAAAAAAACAAAAAATCAAAGCAATATCTAACAAGAACTGGAAAAAAAAAAAAAAAGACTCCTTCAAGAAATCAAGTACGAAGCCCAAGCCCAGTAAAATTGGGTCTCTACAAAGCAAAGCAATTAAAATAAAAAGGGAGAAATTTCGCCGCCTCTCAGCCACTTCCTGAGTTGTTAGCCCTCCTGCTAAAACCTCAGCCTCTCTCTTTCTCTCTCTAAAACCCTTCCCCTCCCCTCCCTCTCTCTCCACATTTCTACTAACATATACTTGCACGCGCTCACCACCACCAACAATATACCCACGTGTGTATCTGCTTGCTGATATAGAGCTACGATTTGTTCAAGCTTTTTTCGTCACTTAATTGGTAATAATAATAATCAATGAAGTTCGAGTCTTTTTGTGTTCTGGTTCCTTTCCTTTGCATTTTGCATGTTTTTCCACGAACCCTTTTTCTTTTATTGGTCGTGATTTGTTTGATATTTCTGTGTGTAGAATTAGTGTTTAGAGGGCAAAGTTTTGATTTCTGGTTACGGAATTTGATTATTTTAATTCTTAATGTAACCTGAAATCTGTTGTATGTATTATCGGGCTGTGAATTAATTGATTTTTATGTTTATCGACACGGGGGTGGGATTGTGGCGTTTCTTAAAACCGGTCTCACAGTTTTAATCTGAAAGTGAAAATAGAATCATCAAAGTGAGTTGATGCCACAGGATTAAAGTTTGTTTACGAGTGCCTGTTGCTTCTGCGATAGACACTGTAACTTAATGGCTGCTTTAGTTCATTTTTTAATGATTGAAACTTGAAAGTGCCTTTTGGCTTTTAAGCTACAAGGTTTGAAACTGATCGAGTGCGTCTCTGTTGAGTTGGTAATCTTGTTCTCTGGCTCTACATCAGAAGCTTTCCAAGATAAGTAAGTGGGGGAATATTGAAAGTCTCACATCACTGTTTTCTAAATGAAATATGCATTCATTTATATGCCAGAGTACTTACAGATGCGCACACACAGACATATCAATGAATGACTGCATTCTCTTGTGGGTATTCTGACTCTTTGATATACTGATAGTGTTTCCATTTATCGCTGAACCGGATAGTTTCTTTTTGAAAGCTAGTGAACCCTGTTAAAGTTTTTGACCTAGGAGGTGAGAATGGCTGGGAAATCTAATAAAGGGAGGAACCGGAGAGGATCCAATAGCACAACAAATTCTTCAGAGCCAACAGCGTCATCTGATGCTCCTGTGAAAGATGACATAACCGCTTCTGAAGCTGCTTCAGAAGTTGGTGTAGCTATTGTTAATGGAGCACCAGCTGGGGGTGAACCTGCTAATGGCACCTCAGAGATAAAGGAGTCTGAAACAGCAAATTCTACGAGTGAAGCAAAGCAAGGTTGCCTTCATGATAGTTATTTTTTGCTTTCCAAAATCTCATTGCTTTCCACCAACAGCTTGGTTTTGTAACATTACTATTTATGTGCCAACCCAACTTAGAAAAATGACCATGCCAATCATTTGTTGAACTTGAACGTAATTAAATGCTGCATTGCTGGTTTGTAATCTTTGTCTTATGTTTTGTCACACCTCTCATGTTGTGTTTTCCCTGTGAGCGCAGGTGATCTTCATCTTTACCCCGTCTCTGTCAAAACACAAAGTAGCGAGAAGCTTGAGTTACAAGTGAGCTAAGTTGTTCATTAAAATAATGTTATTGTTTGACAATTTCAATGGGAATGATACTTGTGCATTTGATTTACCCTCACAGTACCTTTGTTTCTGTCCCCATTCTGCAACACAAGTTTTTTTTGTCAACAAACTAATTACCTCTAGTTTTAAACATGCTCTTTCTCTTGGCACGCCATTTGCTTATTCACGTCAATCAAATGATAAATAATAAACAATCGCAGTTGAACCCAGGAGATTCCGTCATGGATGTAAGACAATTCCTTCTCGATGCTCCCGAAACATGTTTCTTTACATGCTATGACTTGTTGCTGCACACAAAGGATGGTTCAACTCTTCAAATAGAAGATTATAATGAAATATCTGAAGTAGCTGACATTACTTCTGGTGGTTGCTCCTTGGAGATGGTTGCTGGTCTGTTAGCATTACTTGTTCTTTTGGTAGTAGAGATCCATTTATGGACACTTCTAACATGGAAACTTTATTGGCAGCACCTTATGATGATAGATCGATCAGGGCTCATGTTCACCGCACAAGAGAATTGCTTTCACTTTCTACACTTCATGCTTCATTATCAACGTCCCTTGCTTTAGAGTACGAAAAAGCACAAAACAAAGCTCTTGGTTCAGGTGGCTTGTGATATTCATCCTACAATCATTCTCCTTTAATTATTTATGAAGTAGTTCTTAACACTTCATTTAATGCCAAAGGTGTTTATACAGTGCATTTCACTTTAATGTAGATACTGGAAAAACTGAGGTCCCTGAGCTTGATGGGATGGGATTTATGGAGGATGTTGCAGGTTCGGTTGGTAAATTGTTGTCATTCCCAGCAAAGGAGATCATGTGTGTGGACAGTATTATATTTTCATCCTTCAATCCTCCCCCAAGCCATAGAAGGTTTGGCCCTCTCACTCTTTCTCCTCTTTGACTATTGCGCAAATAATTTGACATTTCCCTTGGAATGTGTTTTGGCAAAATAATGTTTTCTTGGTTGCCTCTCCAGGCTCGTTGGGGATTTGATTTATTTGGATGTAATAACATTGGAGGGTAACAAATATTGTATTACTGGAACCACAAAGATGTTCTATGTCAATTCAAGCACAGGGAATGTCCTTGACCCAAGACCAAGTAAAGCTACCTCTGAAGCAACTACCCTTGTTGGACTCCTGCAGAGAATCAGTCCCAAGTTCAAAAAAGGTAAAGGGAGGTGATTGAGAATTTATGGTTTATTGGGGCTTGAAGTAGATTTCTTAGTGCTGACTTTTGAATGATATGTTTCCCCACGTGTTCCTGTTTTGAAGCTCTTCGTGAAATTTTGGAGCATAAGGGCTCTGCACACCCTTTTGAAAATGTTCAATCTCTCCTGCCACCTTGTTCATGGCTAGGATTATACCCAGTTCCTGGTAAGTGTAACTTTGAATATTCGTGCAATTTAGTCCTCATGAAGTTGCGAAACCTTGCTGTGTTAACTTGAATGAACTCCTTTTCCTTGCAATTTCTAGAATAAATCAACTCAATGTATTTTGGCTTCTTCGAGATAAGGCCTGAGCTGTAATTCTAATTTTGATTAGATTTTTTTTCGTTGCTCACTCTCAAACTCGTCCAGTGCCATCCAAGCTTCAAACTCTTCCTTCATTTATATCATTCTTTTGTTCATTTAGTAACGCGGGGGGAGGGTGTTATGGTGGTGTAGCTACATTGAAAACATTGCAGTGCAAGAAATGGGAGGGATGATTAGAGAACAGAGAGATGAAAAAAGGCAATTGAAGAGAGAAAATTGAAAGGAGGAATTGTAGTTCGAGGAGAAGAGAGCTTTTCTTCAGAGTCTGATCAGTTTTCACCCACTTGGGAGCCATCCTGTTTTACAGCAACAAGTCTTTTCAAGCTTAACAGAAATAACAACCAAAAGGAATCAGATAAAATCAACCTTGCCCTGTATCTCCTTACACTTCTTTTATCAGTCTTTATTTGTTATTCCTACCATAATTTTTAGATAATGCTTTTCTTAATAGATTAAATTTGGAAAAAAATTACTTATTTAGGTCCCATGTGATTTTGTCTTCTTTCAGGCCTGAAATGTAAGAACAGTCTGCTACAACTAATTGATTGTTCTGGAAAAGTTTTTGTTTTGAGAAGATAATTAGAACTTCATTTAGTGGTGAAATTTTATAATAAATATATTGACATGTGCTACTAAAATGAAAATCAAAACAAAACAAAGAAAATGGTTTTGAAGTACCAATTCAAGGCACTGCAGCATGTTATAGATAGCATGGAAGAAATATGCACCTTCATATGAATCAGCTACTATCCATAAGAATGACAAATCTGTGGAACTTCTAGGTTCGTTTGACATTTCACCCTTATGAGATTCATGTTTTTTTGTCAGACCACAGACGTGATGCGGCCAGAGCAGAGGATGCACTGACTCTTTCATATGGTAGTGAGCTGATTGGCATGCAAAGAGATTGGAATGAGGAGTTGCAATCCTGTCGGGAGTTTCCCCATTCAGCTCCTCAGGAAAGGTATATTTGTCATCTGTGCTAGCAACTTTATAAAGTTATGCATGTTGTGTGCTGTTTTGTTTCTTCAACGTACAATTCCTTTATATAATTTCATCCCCTATCCCTTATCAGGAATTTTTTGTTGCAGGATTTTGCGTGATAGGGCTCTCTACAAAGTAACTTCGGACTTTGTTGATGCAGCAGTTAAAGGTGCTATTGGAGTCATCAACAGATGTATTCCCCCCATAAATCCAACTGATCCAGAGTGCTTTCATATGTTAGTGGGACCTTTAAAAATTCTGAATTTCTATTCCATCCTCATGAGAAGTCCATGCTATTTTTCTTTGGTTGAGCATTGCATGATATAATTCTGCATCATTTTTTTTTTAATGGTGATGGGCTATGCTAGCCAAAATGCTATTTCTTTGAGAGGTTTGTGATCATCATTAAACCTTTTCATAATAGCTTGTTCTTGTTTATTCTTATTCTAGGTATGTTCACAACAATATATTCTTCAGTTTTGCTGTGGACGTGGACCTTGAACAGCTCTCCAAGAAATGTAATTCAGATACTAGTTCAAAGACAGAGAACACCAGTTCTTCAATTAATTCATCTGAAAAGGTCACCAGCGATTTGCATGGGGATGGTGGAATTGCCAATGGGGTGAAATCTGATGGATCAACCGTTGAAGTGGTGGAATTGCATCCCGAGTCATCTTCTGAGCCGCAGTTGGCTGAGAGTGAACAAGCTACATATGCGTCGGCAAATAATGATCTGAAAGGCACCAAAGCCTACCAGGAAGCTGATGTCCCTGGTTTATATAATCTTGCCATGGCCATAATTGATTACAGGGGTCACAGAGTGGTAGCCCAGGTTTGTATCATAGATGCGACTCACACTCACACTCACGCTCACGCTCACAACCACAACCACATATACAGAAACACTAACTCGCGTGTGACGCTTTAGTCTAACATGTATGCATCTAGTTATCATTGAAATTCTTTTAAAAAGGAATGCAATTTTAGGCAAATTGCCCTTTTTTGTTGCTCGACAAAATTGGTAGTCTCCTTTTCCTTTGTCAGCATAAGTTATTTTACAACTTGTTTGCTAATAAAGACTGCTTATCTCTGATATTAGGGGAAAAAAGAACAATATTGCAAATCCTACTCCATGTTGTGTTCCCTATTGCATTGAACTCCTTGCCTCACTTGACAGCCAGTAGTCATTTTTGTTATTCCTGTCTTTTCTTTCTTAGACTTATTTTTAATGTTTTTGGACATATTATCATCCCACTCTTTTGAATTTTGTTGTAGAGTGTCTTACCTGGCATTCTTCAAGGGGATAAATCAGACTCTCTTCTATATGGTTCTGTTGATAATGGAAAGAAAATATGCTGGAATGAAGATTTTCATTCTAAGGTGAGAAAGAATTTAAGTTATCATGTTATGGGTTGATGGTGATGCAAACATTAATTGAGAATATCTTATATTCAAGGTAGATAGTTTTGTTAATGTATGTTAATATAAACATCAGTATGTTCTTAGATGTGTATATGAGACACTTATTCATTAAGTACTGATCTTTGTGTGTCTCAGGTAGTGGAAGCTGCTAAACGCCTTCATCTAAAGGAACACACTGTCCTAGATGGATCCGGGGATGCTTTCAAATTAGCTGCTCCAGTAGAATGCAAGGGCATTGTGGGTAGTGATGACAGGTGAGGTGATTGTTTTATTGGGTTATTATCTTTTTAAGTTCTCTTCACTTCTATCATTTTGTAGCCCTTTCTCTTTGTCATCTCAATTGCCTTTGTTTGTTATAGTATACTTAGGCTTCACTTATAAGGTGACTGGCATCAGTCTGAGAACTGCCTTACTTGACTGCTGATCATTCCGTAGTTGTGTTCTTTTCTCACTAAAACATGAAATGAAAATCAAAGAAATAAATCAGCATCTGCATTGCTGTATACTTCTGTATATTTAATTAACTTTCAGCATCAAACTGCTGTTGGTGTGGAGTTAGGCAGTATCACATTATTATCATCCCCATAGTATTTAATCTTTCTATGCCATTCTTCACCATGTTATTATATGGGTCTTTTGTTTCTTCTATCCAGGCATTATCTACTAGACTTGATGAGAGCAACTCCTCGTGATGCAAACTATACTGGACCTGGCTCGCGGTTTTGCATATTGAGACCAGAATTAATTTCTGCCTTCTGTCAGGTATGTTCTTATGGACAAAATTATGTAATCTTGGGCTTGTTTGCTCATGTTCTTTATTTTTTATTGGAGAAGGCTGAAGCTGTGGCAAGATTGAAGAATAGACCAAAATCCGAGGGAGGGGCTCACGTGGCTGCAGATTCTACAGAAGTTACTACTGGTGATGAGCAAGTGAAACCTGAGGAAGCTGCAGCTTCCATCAACAATCAAGTAAGCATTGTTTGCTAACCTTTTTCTCACTTCTGGCTCCATGCTTAAGCTAGCATAAATTGCACTCCATGAGGTTCATGGGATTGAAAAGTGTGCACGTGTGGAGTAATCTGGAGGGTTCCTGTGCAATTGAAATGTTTGTTTTTATTATGGTTGTAAATGCTGCAACATGGCATGATTGTGCCCGAGTGTGGAAATTCTCTTATTATATCTGAAGCAATACATGGTTACAGTAATATGTTCAATTAGGTAACATATGGTTACGGATTTCTTTGGAGGGCAAGTGTAAACTAAATTTTGCAATAAATGCCAAGTGATTTATTGTGATATGTATATGAACTTAACTTTCCCACAATTGTGTGAGCAACCATTTGAATCATGTGGCTCTTTGCATTGGTCACAGGAGATTGCTAAAGAAGGGAAAGCTGACACTGTAGAAGAAAGTGCTCCTGCTCTTGCTGGAAGCTCTGAATCTTGTGAAGAAATACTTTTTAACCCTAATGTTTTTACCGAGTTCAAGTTGTCTGGTGATCCGGAGGTGAACATCTAACCTTTCAGTTTTCTTTTTGTAAACCTCATTGAAGTATCCATTTGAATTTGCTCGGTAACTGAGTAGTGAACAAATATCTTGGTTACCAATCATGGCCCAAAAGCTGTTGCGGTAGCCACACAGTAACACCAACCAGCTAGGAGTTCATAGTTCTATTTTCATTTCCATTTATCAGGAGATTGCAGCAGATGAAGAAAATGTGAAGAAAGTGGGTTCATATCTTGCAAATACTGTGCTTCCAAAGTTCATCCAAGATCTTTGCACACTTGAAGTCTCGCCCATGGATGGACAGACTCTTACCGAAGCACTACATGCTCATGGAATTAATGTTCGCTACATGGGAAAGGTAAGCATATACGTTTATTTAATGCTCTCTGGCAATTTGAGGTGCTAAGATTCCAACACAATTATTTTGTTAACTGACAAGTTTTGTAGTTCAACTTCAATTAGTGATCATGGAAGTCACTCTTGTCTATTATTTAATGTGTGTTCTGTTGGGTAGCATTTGACACAAATCGATGATTTCTTCAGGTAGCTGAAGGGATAAAACACTTACCTCATCTATGGGATCTTTGTTCCAATGAGATTGTTGTCCGGTCTGCAAAGCACATCCTCAAGGTGATCACCTTTAACTGACCTCCTTAAATGCCACAGATTGCTTTGGAATTTTCTTACATTTCTTTGTTCTATTTTTCGAATAACTTTTGAAGGTCTTTAAATTAATACAATACGTATTACATGTGCATGTTGACAGCATTTTCTGTTGTGTCTTGGCAAATGGGCTGCCCAGTTTCCTTAGAGAGGCATTTTGTACTTCTCTGAATTGTTTTTTAGGATTTTATTGTTCCAGTTAATCACTAGTTAGATGATATCTGAAACTTCTAATCATGGAATTATTTAGTCAGTCCAGGTCAGGCATCTAACCTTCAAGTGATTAAGTTGCTTGTGCAAACCTGTTTGGGACCCGAAGTAGCTCTGACACATTCTTTTCTAATGAATTATATTTGCGTCCGCCATTAATTGGCAATAGATCTTTGATGCAAATTGTGGAACAATGCTATATGTTCTGTACTGAAGAACACAACCTGGATGCATTCCAAAAAAAAAAAAAATACCACAATTAGATCATTGGAGGGTTCACTGATTTAATGGCTGAATTTTTTCGTGACTCCAATTTGAGGAGTCTCCGGTAGACTGGGCTTATTCTTAATTGCATCTCATTTGATATTCAAATTTAACTTCCCTTTTCTAGTTATGGGGATTGGTGGCTGTTTTGGTGCTATCAATTTTATCATACATGGGAAAGTGCAACCAGCTCTTATTGTGTGTAATCATAATAAGAAATTCTGATTTTTTTATTGGCATTTGCAGAGGGTGCTTAATATGAAAAAGTGCATGCGCACAGACAAATATATTGTCCTTTAAACTTTTGCGTCTGGTACTAAGTAATTGTCTCTCCCACCATTTTTCTGGTGATGCAGGATCTTCTCAGGGATACAGATGATAATGATCTAGGGCCAGCAATTTCTCATTTTTTCAACTGTTTCTTTGGAACTTGTCAAGCTGTTGGCATAAAAGTTTCAGCTAATGGTCCGCATTCAAGAGCAGCAAAGAAAGTATGTCCACAAAAGATTAATAGTCATAGTTTTTTGGTTACTGTATTATGCATTATATTTGGTTCTAAGATGTTATCAGCTACTTCTCAAGGCCCCATGTGCTATGTTGACCATACCATGTCACAGATTTGATAGGTCAAATCTCACAGGGAGAGGAAGAGTTGTCTAAAAGTTGAAATATGTTTAATGCTATAGAGACTCTCTCACATCATTGTTTATTTGACTGGTTTCTTATTTTGAAACACTTACAGGAACAATCTGGCAATCAGTCTTCAGGAAAATCCTCTAGGGGACAAACAAGGTGGAAAGGAGCATCTGCAAGAAAGAACCAATCCTCATATATGAATGTTAGCTCAGAAACTCTATGGTCTGACATTCAGGAACTTGCAGAGCTCAAATATCAGGTATCTTATTCCATTACGTGGGGTATATGCACTACAGGAATAATCAGAGATTCTCTGGAAGTTGAATTAGTCCATTTTATTACATTGCTATCTATTTGTCGTATGGGAAACATTGCTACCATATCATTTGTGTGGGGTCCCTTATTCTATTGCCTCTGCTAAAATAAAACATTTAAGTGATCTTCTGCACTGTAGCATATCCTGAATCTAATGTTCTTCTGTGTTTAGTTTGAGTTACCAGAGGATGTGAGGTCACAAGTGAAGAAAGTCTCGGTTATTCGGAATCTTTGCCAAAAGGTCAGCTTCAGTTCCTATCTCATCCATTTATATTGATATAACTGTATTTGTATTTTTGGAGTTTTCACAATGATTGATTTGTGGTCAATGTCTTTCTCATCCTGTGATGCCTGGAACAGTGCTTTTTAAAAAAGTATATGTTCAGCAGTGGCCATAAATACCCATGCTACTTATTTCCTCAACCAATCTGACTGTTGTTTCCTTTTTACTGTTTTCTTGAAAGAAAAAAAAAAGAGCTCGTGTTTGCCTTTTTGGATGCTATTTTTAATTATATTCTGGTAGTTCAGAATAGACCAATGAATTTCTTTTTGGCTTGTGGTTGACATTCTAAATGGTTAATTTTTCTTTTTGTGGTTTCCATAACAGATGGGCATTACCATCGCAGCTCGCAAATATGATCTCAATGCTGCAATGCCATTCCAACTGTCAGATATCTTGAATCTCCAACCCGTGGTAAAGCATTCGGTTCCTCTATGTTCAGAAGCTAAGGATATTGTGGAAACCGGAAAGGTTCAACTAGCTGAGGTATGCCCTAGACATGCTCATTAGTGATCTCACATGACCATACCGTGTTGATCATCAAGAATTAAAATTTGTTATTGGATAATGTTTCTTCTAGGACAGGTATTGGTTTCAGCTTCAAATTTTATTTTTGGTAAAGACAGTATCTGCAAAATTGGAGTATCATTCATGGGTAGCACTATTTTCAAGTAGAATAGCCTTTCACGTTGGCAAGTTGCAAGTCTATCATATGATCTTTGACTTTGTGGAATTTAAAAACATGTTGGAGTATATGCTATTTGTTTCTTGAACTACATTAGATGGTTATTAAGTACTGTTTCTTTCTTTTGCTTCAGGGGATGCTTAGTGAAGCCTACACGTCATTTTCCGATGCATTTTCCATTCTTCAACAGGTCTGTCATTCTTTTTTTCTTCATTCAGTTAGGAAGTGTCTGAGATACATAACTTGACCATTTTGTATCGTGTTTTAGGTGACTGGTCCAATGCATCGGGAGGTTGCCAACTGTTGTCGGTAGGCATCATAACTCAATAACCAAACTATGCTGGGTTTCTGATTCTGTTTCCTAGGAACATGTAAAATTATGCTTATTTTAACTATTTCAGGTATAAATTAAAACTGCAATGTCATCTACAATAATTCGACCAACTTCAAATTCTGGTTACAAAGCGGTTCTCTGTTAATTTCATTTGCACTTGACCTCAAATTTTCAGGTACCTGGCCATGGTTTTGTATCATGCTGGTGATATGGCTGGAGCAATCATCCAACAGCACAAGGAGTTGATCATAAATGAACGTTGCCTGGGATTAGACCACCCCGATACTGCCCACAGGCATTATTTCCTTGTCACTGTGTCCTTGACATTAAGTTCCTTTTCTTTGGTGGTGTTATTTTGCTATGCACTGACAATTGTCTGGCATAATCTGCATTCTTGATCTTTGAAAATTGAGATATCTTTGTTTAAATTGCTGTAATTAACAGTTATGGAAACATGGCTCTCTTTTAAAATTCGGTAGGTTGAATTGCTGGCTCACTGTGTGTTTTGCAATTATGCAGTTATGGAAACATGGCTCTCTTTTACCATGGACTAAACCAAACAGAACTTGCACTGCGACATATGTCCCGTGCGCTGCTCTTACTGAGTTTGTCTTCTGGGCCAGACCACCCTGATGTGGCTGCAACCTTCATTAATGTTGCAATGATGTACCAGGACATTGGAAAGATGAATACAGCTCTTCGCTATCTGCAAGAGGCCTTGAAAAAGAACGAGAGGCTTTTAGGAGAGGAACATATTCAAACTGCTGTATGCTACCATGCTCTTGCAATTGCATTTAACTGTATGGGCGCGTTCAAGCTATCACACCAGGCATGTTTTTGCATGACATTTCTTTAGCATTAATTTATTCTGATATAAAGGAAATACACATTACTGAATTAGCTTTTCTTGTGCACAGCATGAGAAGAAAACCTATGACATACTTGTCAAACAGCTTGGTGAGGAGGACTCAAGGACTCGAGACTCCCAAAACTGGATGAAGACATTTAAGATGCGAGAACTGCAGGTTGATGCATAGTGTTACAAAAATGTTCTCATTTTTCTGTCTCTCAAGTTTTCTGAATTTCTAATTTTTCTTTTACTGATGAATGCACAGAAGCAGAAAGGTCAGGCATTGAATGCAGCTTCTGCTCAAAAGGCGATTGATATATTGAAGGCAAGTGTTATTTACTTTTTCTTTGATTAAATCTGATGAGATGATTAATTGATATATGGATATGGGCATTTTGTCATTCTGTGCTTGTGGAAATGGTTCCCTATAACAATGCAGGCATTAAGCATGCCCAAGTAGTTGTGTCTTTCATCTTTCTTTGTTTTTCTGATGCATCTCTAATTACATGAATAAATTTAATTAACTAGATGTAACTGTCTGTAAATATGGCATGTCCAAGTATATGTTGCTGAAGTCTCTTATGTAATTGTCTGCTGGTGTCTATTGATGATCGGATTTCTGACATTGATTTGTGTGGCAGGCAAATCCTGACCTGTTGCATGCATTCCAAGCTGCTGCTGTTGCTGGAGGATCTGGATCTGGGAGTTCCAGTGGTTCCATGAACAAATCCCTTAATGCAGCCATTGTTGGTGAGACACTTCCACGGGGAAGGGGAGTAGATGAACGAGCTGCTCGTGCAGCAGCAGAAGTTAGGAAGAAAGCAGCTGCTAGGGGGCTCTTGACTCGTCCACATGGTGTTCCTGTTCAAGCTTTGCCACCTCTCACTCAACTCCTCAACATCATTAATTCAGGGGCAACTCCAGATACAGTCAACAACGAGGAAGCAGCAGGTGGAGTGGAGGAAACTAATGGACAATCTTCTAATGACCCAGTAGATACTCAAAAAGACCAAACATCAGGAGGGCAAGATCAGGCTCCTGTTGGATTGGGCAAAGGCTTAGCATCATTAGATGCCAAGAAACAGAAAGCCAAAGCCAAAGTTGCAGCTTAAAGTTTAGAGGCAGAGATTGGATTGATTGGTAGCAAGGCTTAAACTTCTTGCCATTTGTGGGGGAGGCAACATTTCTTAATGAATTTCAGTGGTGACCAGCCATCTACCACTCTTAAGAAACAGGAGGTACTGAGGCGTGCCAAAGAAACCATCTGTATTCCTCTACTTGCCCAGTGAGCAAGCTCTTAGATATGATCGAGGTAGCGCGCATGGGTATCGTGAGGTGTGTGACATGTTCTCATGTAGGCACACCAAATAAATTGGTGATTAATTTTCCAGCCAGTTAGTTCTGTAACTTCAACTCAAAATTAGTTTTGTAGTTGATTTTGTAGGCATTTTTGTTTTGATTCAGTTCTTGAATTCTTTTTTTTTTTTTTGATATTTTAAATTTATGTTGTTTTCAATGGTGGCTTGCTATTGGCTCCTTTGTTTTGTAAGGGACAAGGGATTGTTACTGATTTCACATGTCAGTGAAAATATTTTTTCTTTTGCTTTAGTAGCCTTTTAATGGAAATTAACAGAGGCCATTGCTGTTGCTGCACTGAAATATTGAAAGATTAATAGCCCGCGACTAATTTTTTTATTACATACATTTGTA
>Ga0307511_10004587_pt1 | contig 14096 bp, 9 predicted proteins | sample 13_EM_MG_FD_200266 | JGI IMG/M metagenome (GOLD analysis project Ga0307511, IMG submission 200266) | Populus trichocarpa ectomycorrhiza microbial communities from riparian zone in the Pacific Northwest, United States - 13_EM | ecosystem: Host-associated > Plants > Roots > Unclassified | place...
TGTTGTAAGGGGGCCTGCTATAGGCCCGACCCTCGGTACGCTTAGTTTTCACCTCGTCACTCTTTCTACGTCGAGGCTACGCCGCGCATCATATCCTTCATTTCCCCTCCCCTTCGTAGTTGTACGCTCTCCTCGGACCACTGCCGCATTCTCTCGCGGCCTTTTTCTTATCTTACGTACGTACACTTATGCATACCGGCCGCCGACTGAGTCCCGGCGGCCGATGGACTAGGGTTCAGGGTTAGTAGCACAGCCCCGTCATAGCCTTAGGGCTTAGGGTTTTCCTATTTAGCTTAGCACAGCCTTACGTTGTAGTATATAGTGAAGCTGGGGTATCGAAGATACCTCAGCTTGATATCAACTTGGTTTCCGGGCATCACACCTCCCCTAACAGTTGTCCTTCATCACCACCAACCAACCACCGTTAAAAACGGGCATTCACACTCGTTTTTAATGGTGGTGGGTTATTCCTCATCACTATCACCCCACCTACCACCACCTAACTGCCCCAACACCCACAAAAACGAGCAGGTATGCTCGTTTTCGACGGTGTTTATTATTTTATATATATTAAAAAACTTATTTTAATATTATAATATTACATAGTATAATTAAATCAGAAACCCACGGGTTTCTCTGAGATACCTGGGGGTTACCCGTGACAATCCCTAATGAAATGTCATCCGGTGCACACAAGGCTGACCTACCTTGAACCACTCATATGTTCCTGTTTTATTATCAATAGCACTTTTGTCAAGAAAGACAATGACATTTGGATTTGTAAATTTGGCCATTACAATCTCCTACACACTCCACAATTCTTCATCTTGTTCAGCTGATGCCTTTGTGAGATTTCCTGGAGTATTGTGTTGATGCAAGTGTGCAAGAGAGTGTTGCAATAGAGACTTCAAGATTTCAGGTATCACTGAGCTTCTTCGGAAGCTCATCCAGATATATCATATACTTTCAATAAAGGTAATATTGTCTTCATTTAGATATGATAGCTGCCCTGTAATACACTGAAAAGGGTTTTTGACCTGCCCATCAAAGTCATGGTAATTCTGAATAGTATTAGATATGAGGCCAAGAGAAACTCCTTCCAGGTTTCTAATTTCCCTATACATCAATCCATTCTTGTAATACCACTTTACAATTCTCTTTTTGAGGTCTTCCAAGAGTTGAGGAGCCATAGAATGAAGCCAAGGGGAGCCTGAGGTGTTGAGCAGCAAGTCTTATCATGGTTGTTTGATTTAATGGGGTCTGTAACACTTTGCTATTGAAAATGTATGGTGTTATTTCAGTCTTTTTTTTTGGTTTTTTTTTCTGTGAAAGGTAGAATTTGTTTTGGGTCTGGCTTAGAGGATAATGTTTTCTATATACTGAGTTGTTACCTGCAATTTATTCAGATTACTTGTTTTACTTATAAGTGCATAAAAATAACACCTAACTATAATATGTTTTCTATAATATATATTACTTACTTGATGATTTTATCTATCATATGTTGGGCTTATAAGATGATATCTGCAAATATCAATTTGTCTTTATAATTATATCTGCTTTGTATATTTGTTGCTTTGGATTGTACCTGTGCTATATATTGAATATATAAAATTAACATAATATAATATATACAATCATAAGTTTGTGCTTAAAATTATTTCTGCTTTATATGTTGAGTATATAAGGTGATATCTGCATTATATATTTGTAGCTAAGTTTATATCTGCACTATATGTTGGATATATAAGAATAAGATGATGTTTTCAATTATAGGTTTGTGTCTAAGATTTTATAAGTTTGTAGCTTACTTTTATATCCATATCATATGTTAAATATATATATTATGATTTTGCAACATATATTGCATACATTATCTACAATTTTTGATAGTGTCTGCAACATTTGTTTTGTTGTACATAAATAAGTTAATTACTTGTTTATTTAGTTAGTATATACTGTACTGTCTGTGACATATATATCTTTTATAAGTTGGATACAAAACAAATATATTAATTACATATGTTGTTACTTGCAAAATATGTTGTTCTTATATTGTGTATATAAGATTATATATGCAACATATATTAGTCAATATAAATTGGGATAAGAACCACATACTAGAAGAATTGCAAAATGGGGTCTAGTGGGCACAACACCTTGTTGCATGTTATTCATTTTGGAGATATGAATGTCTATATATGTAGCATGAAGTAACCTGCATTAATATTGCTCAAAAAATCATTTTATGAGATTCAACAAAAACTTGACAATCAATTTTGGATCAATTCTGAATGGTGTTGAACTGATAGGCCCTTATTCATCAAATTTCACAACATTGACACAGTTTTTTTGTTGATTTTTTAGCAGCTTACTCTTTGCTACATATTTGAAAAAAATTCACTTGAAGCAAAGTTGTTGTGCCTGCTAGACACAATTTTGCATATCGAGTCCTGTTTTGCATACTTTTGCATATGATAGTACCAAGTATATTAAATAATATATGCCAATTATATTTCATATATCAAACACCTAAAGATATTCTTTATCTTTTTAAGTAAAAATGTGAAATATAAATTATTAATAGGGCTTGAATTTTGAAACAAAAAAAACTGGAATGAGGACAGTGTAAGGGCTACTGCAGTTGGGCGGGATGTGGAGTGGAATGCAGTACTAGCAGGGGATCTGAAGTGTTTAGTTTATTATGTAATAAGTAAACTAAACATAACATATCTAGTAGGGGATCGGAAGAGGAAAGGATTAAGGATCCACCTGTGGGTATGGGCTAATATACAGAGTCACGGATATAAAGAATAAGACTGAAACCAGTAAATACGTGTAAGGTACAGGGCTACATGGCGTGCCAGTGCGGCACTAGCAGGAAGCAGGTCAGGAGCAATGGCGGGTGGAAAGTGGTAGGTGCGACATTAAGGGGCGAGCCGGAAGTGGGAGGCGGAAACAGAAGCGGAGGTGGAAGGGGTTCCCCTTACAGACAGGAAAAATATGGTTTGATAGGAAAACCAAAAAATTCAAATTAGGATTCAGGAAAATGGTTCTTTACTTCTGAAGATATATCTAGGATAAGAATATGGAGTTTTGGAAACTATCTGGGTTCTTGTTTTTTTTCTTGGCCCTTATATATATTGCTAATTTTTGTTCTGGATCTTTGCTGGGTTATGCTTCATTTTTCTTTTTCTTTTTCTTCTAGATTTTTGAATAAAATAAAATCATATAAGCATATTCATCTGTATAATTTCATCACCAAGGTTGAATAGTACACTCTATTTGACTGATTTTTGATTTTGTTTAATAAAAAATATATTCCAAGTATAAAAGGAAACTAGAGCTTTTAATAGAATATCCTGGTTGTTAGCTGAATAGCCCTGCCTTATATTTCATAATGTGTACCAAAATCCAGCATGCTATTTCTTTTTTACCCCTAGAAAATGGCCCTACATACTGTAGACCCCTGGTACCCCTTATTAGGTACCATCAGAAATATATGTTAGAATATATGTCTCTGCATATTATTGGTGTACTAGAAATAACCTATGTTATCAAGATACTTTTCCATTAGATATATGGTGACAACATAATATTATGCAAATATATGTATAACTTAACCCTCTCTAAGGTTATTTAAATACCTTAGAGGGGGTATGAAGGGGTCACTGAAGTGTTTACCTTGTAGGTCATTATGTCTATTAAACATCTATATGACATAAGAGGTGGTAAAAGTGGGCCACTGAGGTGGTTATTTCTTTATATCTCAACAACTTTAAATATGTATTTTCCTTTAGCATACTTTCTCCTCCTGTGAGGATCTTTGTTTCTTTGTAAAGCCTTAGTTCTTTAGTAACTTTGTGCCTTTTCAGTCTTTCTCCTTTTCAGTCCTTCAGTACTCACAATAAATACACAAATTATATGAATTAGAGGGCCAGAATTTTCAAAATAAATTCCAAAAAACATATAACCATATTCTACTTGATTTTATATGAATTTTGGCATAGAGTGCATAATATTTCAACTTGTTGAAGCTCTAGTCAATCTAAAGTGGTCATTTGAAATTTCTAAGTCCATTTTTCCATGACCGGCCCCACAATTCCTGGCGCCCATCAACCACATCATTCCTCCTACCACCACCTTCCACTATCCTCAACCACCACTGGCAGCTCCACCAAACACAAACAGCAGACAACAACACCAAACAGTGGAGAAGGGTAGAGTAGTGACAAGGAAGGGGCAATGGGTGTACAAGGTGTGCTGTTTTTTCTTTCTTTTTCAATATCTATCTAATGTCCCACCCCACCCCAACAGCACTGCCTGCTGCGGGCAGTCCCCACAGCTACCCACTCCATCCATACACCCAGCGACAATGGCAAATACGATGAAGAGGGGGGAAACCCTCCTCATCGTGTTTCTTTCCATTTTTGAACGTGACAGGGAGGGAAACTTCCCCTTGTTGTGTTTTCTTTCATTTTGGATGCGACAGGGAGGGGAAAACCCCCCTCGTTGTGTTTTCTTATGTTTTGAGCATAACAAGGAGGGAGGAAACCCTCCTCGTCACATTTTCTTTTGTTTCGGACATGATGGAGAGGAAAACCTCCCCTCGTCGTGTTTTCTTTCATTTTGGATGCGACAGGGAGGGGGAAACCCCCCTCGTCCCATTTCCTTATGTTTCAAACACGATGAGGAGGGAGGAACCCCTCCTTGTCACATTTTCTTTTGTTTTGGACGTGACGGGAAGGGGAAAACCCCCCTCATCGTGTTTTCTTATGTTTTGAACACAACGAGGAGGGTTTTCCCCCCTCCTCATCACATTCCCTTTTGTTTCGGATGCAATGGGGAGGGAAACCTCCCCTCGTCGTGTTTTCTTTTGTTTTGGACACAACGGGGAGGGGGAAACCCCCTCATCACGTTTTCTTTTGTTTTGGACGCTACAGGGAGGGGCAATCCCATCCTTGTCATGTTTTCTGTTTTGAACTTGACAGGGAAACCCTCTTTGCCACACTTTTGTGTGGAACGTGATGGGGAGCGGCTTCCCCCATCGCCTTTTCTTCCATTCCAAACACGATGGGGAAACCCTCTTCATTGCACTTCTTTTGTTTGGAACGCAATGGGAGGGGGCTTCCCCCATCACCTTTTCTTCCATTTTGAACACAACAAGGAGGAGTTTCCCCCCCTCATTGCATTGGCTGTCTCAAACACTAAAGGGAGAGGGAAACTCCCCATTGTATTTCATTTCATTTGGGAAGGAGCTTCCCTTTTCCTGTCATGTCTGTTTTGAACATGATTTCCCTCTTGTGGTGTTTCCTTTTGTGGATGACTGCCCTCCACCTGGGGTATAATTACCCTCTGGCTGCCACTGTCATCTCCCATTGTTTTTGATATGTAGCCATGTTGTACTTAGATAGCTTAATATAACTTTTGTCACCTTTTTTATGACTTTTGCAAGCTTTGGAAAGACATGAGACTCCTTTAATCTGACTTTATGTTCCTTTAGAATACCTTAGCATAACTTATGAAAATTTTACAGTTGAAATAAGTAGTATAAGTTCATTAAGTGAAAAAGTGTCTAAGTACTGTAAGTATAGGAAAGGAAATGATTGGATTCCTTTTGCTCTTCTTATTTCTCCTTTTTCAACCATATATAAAAGGAGCATAAGAAAATGCCCACTTTCCTGATGTGTCCAGATTTGGTTGCCTTCTTCAATTGGTTCATCCAGAAAGTTGGCTTCCAGGTTGGGAGACCGCTCGGGTGTCAGCTTGGCTTCATCTTTCTCATCAGCATCTTCTACGAAGGCTGGGAAGGGGCCAGCCCAACAGGTGTTTATCCATTTGGTGTCCTCCCTCTTTGCATTCCATTCTGCTTTTCAGTCGGCTTGACAGCCAATGCAGCAGCATGGGAGGTATCTGGTCATTTTGACAGAGCAGGCATGGAAGTTGATCTCTGGATTGTGCTTGTCCAACCAGGTGAACCCGAGTATCATGCTCTGCTTGCTGAGGTGGGTGACTGCGAGCAGAATACATTCAGAATGTCAGTTGTAGGTCATGATCACATCAACGACTTCACAGATGCTTCTGGCCTCATCAAGTGTTCCGTCCACATTGTAAACCAGGATTGGCTGGGACAGCTTGCGGGTTGGAAGTTTCATTTGAGAGACAAAGTCCTGGTCAATAAAATCTCCGGTAGCAGCAGTTTTGACCATGGCTTCTGTGGATGTTTCTTCCATAGTGTCTGTTGCCTTTAGATGGATTGGAAGCATAATGCACTTCACATCTAGCTTGAGAGAATGGATGATGAACTTGTGCTTTATCCATTTTTACCATTTAGGCTGGCGCGGTTTGCGGGGTTCAGTTGGCAGGAGTGCGGGTGTATCAGGTTCTTGTGCGTCTTCATCAATTTTCAGTTCAGTAATTTCAAGAACGGAAAATTGATTATTACTTAGCAATGGGGGCACACGGCCCACCCGCTGTGGGATACAAAATCCTCTACACTAACCAGAGGTTCTGCTTCATCCAGTGTCTTCATGGATGCTAAGTCCTTGGTGGCAAACTTATTCTCCAATTCCCTTTCTATCTCGTCTGTGTCCATGTATCAGACGTCAAAACGGAGGTCACATTCCTTTGCCCAATGTCCAGTCTTTCTGCAGCATTGGCAGGTGTCAGGAGTGGCCTTGGTCTTCCATGCCACGTCTATGTCCATTGGGATGGGATTGCCCAGGGACGGGTTGGAATGAGTGAAACACAGAGTGGGCACAGCTGGGACGGGTTGGTGTATTGCCAGAGGGCAGTTGGCAGCAGAAGTCAGGACATAGGGTTGTCAGTGAGAGACATGGAACACCTCGTCTGCTGTGCAGTTCTGATCCATTCGGACTGCAAGGCGGAACCAGGCTTCTGGGTCTGTATCCGAAGGCCTTCCGTATGTCATTCCTGCGAGGGCTGTTGACATTCAGCAGTCAAGGCCTTGAGTGAGAAAGGATGGAAGCATCAGCTATCACCTGGTCATCTCTACAGGTTTTGATTTGCGGGCACTAAAAGATAGGACATAAATAAAATACTTGTCGGTTTGAAGGATAAAGATATACCTCTGCTTCAAAAGCTTGGTCACGACGGCCCTAAATAAGTTTGATCAGCAGGAAAAGGATGAATGGCGGAACCGAATGCTTACCTTGACTTTTCGCTTCTTTACTTGGATGGGAGGTGGTACATTCTCCTCATCAGAACTATTGAGTACCTTGTGAATGGATTGGTGAGCATCGAAATGTACATCTAGATATGATAGGATGGATGATGGAAGCAAATGCTTACCCTGACTTTTCGCTTCAGCACTTGGATGGGAAGCGGTATAATCTCCTCATCGGAACTATCAAGTACCTGTGAATAGATTGGTGAGCACTGAAATCATGTACATTGAGATATGATATACATCTGCTTCACGAACTCTGTTGCAGCCCTAGACAAGCAAATTTAAGCAGCGAAAACATGAACAGCTCAACCGAATGCTTGCCTTGGTATTCTTTATATGGACAGGAGGCGGTACTTTCTCCTCCAAGTTATGTGCCTTGTGAAAGGCTTGGTGAAGTAAAATGGAATGATTAAAGCCTGATACTGACCTGGACTTTTGCTTTCTTTTTCTGGGGCAGCCGGGCTTTGCGAGAGCGTCTGTGAGTTTGAAGAGCAGAACCATCAGCGTTGTGAAGGCCGTCAGTTGAAGCGTGATTCAATGAACGAGAGACGGTCTGGACATCACCATTGGGAACGTTGAAAAGATCTTGAGCTGAAATAGGTGGGGTATGAAGGGCCTTTGTGGTTATGTTCTGAGGGTCAATGAGAACCTGGAACTAGTCCAAAGAGTGAACGAAGCACGGCCGATATGGTCAATTACTTACATCATCTCGAATACCATCGTCACCATCATCTGCTCCAGATGATTCGCTGCCAGACTTGGAGTTTGAGGACAAGCCACCACTGTCTTCAACGTCCCTTGCCTGATGTCTCTGTGTCGGATCTTGATAATAAAAATTTGAATACCTCTGGCTTACCGCCTTTGTCTTCGTTGTCAACTTGAAGTTCTCAGCCTCAGAGTCCTGGCTGTCCAAAGTTGCTGGAGCTGGAGTGCGTTTTGTGTAATTCGGCAACAATCTAAGATTTAGTGACTCACAAGTTTTGCCACCACGGTCCTCAGCGAAGATGCGTTTTCCCTTCGCACTGGCTGTCTGCGTCTAATTAATCAGTGTAAGATAGATATCTGAGTAAACCACTGGCTTACCTTCGATGTATTGGTCTTTCTGGTTTCAAAGTCATCGCTTTCAAGGCTTGGAGGAAGGTAACCTACGTTATTGTTAGGTAAGCGACATGAACAGAGATGAGACTTCACGCGCACGTCTTCAGTCTTCCTCCACTCTCTCGCCATCGGAGTATGCATAATCCTTCCACCCGTTACGCTTGTTCGTCATTCCTGAGGCTATCTTGCAGTTAGACATTATGTATATAAATTGCTCAACTGACCGCCCATTGAATGTTCATTTCCGTCCCCTCTTTTCGATGATGATACCTTCCAAACTGCGGGACTAAGGTGAATAGTACTCAACTTTCGATAATACTGTGAATGCTTACTTGCATTCCGTAGGGCCTTATTCTTGGCTGCCCGTCCTCCTGAATCAAAGCAATGGAACATGCAATGGGCAGGTAACATTGCCTCTCTTACCTTCCATCTCTTTTGCTAACTGTTCAGTCGCCTGTCGTTCTCGTTCAGCGTTCTCTGCTCTAGTCTGTGCGGCTTTCTTTCCGCGGTTGGTCTGTCCGATTGGCATCGTTAGCGTTCTCTTGGTTCGGAAGGTGAACTGTGAATAGGTTCTCAAGGTGTAGCGGGAATTGTTACTAGTAAGAAATGGGTAAGTGACTCAACGCCTTTGCTTTATATCTATTTGACGTATACAGTATAGCGCACTTCAAGAAGATTCCACACAAACAAATACATTTAGACGTAACACCAAAGTTCACCTTTCTGATAACCTCCAAGTCAATGTCAAGTCACTGCCGCGGTTGCCAAAAGTCGTTTACCCAGAGTGGGTACTGGTCGCATCTCACTCAATCCCGAAATCCACTTTGTAGGGCCGTTCTGGAAGGGCAACTTACTGCCTTTTACTCAGAATCAGAAAACAGCGATTCCGAAAGCAGCAATTCCGAAAGCAGCAATTCCGAGTCAGAGCCTAGGTTCCAATGGTTAGATGAAGATGCCAGCACCACACCCGATCCTTTTGCAGGTGACTTTTTTGGTTCTGCAGATGACTACACAAATGATGATTTTGGCCAGACGGGTGAGACGGAGAATGGCGCAGAAGAGAATGATTGTAACGAGGAAGGTCAGCAGCGATGGATGGATTATGAGTTGGAGGAGAGCTGGGAGCCCCGTCGTTACGGTGATCTGCCAATGGAGGACACAAAGATGGACACCGACTCAGAGTTGGATTCTGAGGAGTTTGGCGACTACGATACAGTGGATCGTCTTTCTGTCGAACAACGAATTGAAGAGTGCTTGACCCGGAGTCGCGTTGTTCGCTACTCCTCCCAATATGCCAACTCCCAAGCAGGCGCTGTCGTAAACACACGGCAGAGTCTTGATGACCAGTACTCGAATGCTCTTGGTTCGAACATAAATCCCTGGGCGCCGTTCACATCAGAAATTGACTGGAAGGTTGCTCGTTGGGCAAAATTGCGAGGGCCTGGTTCAACTGCATTCTCTGAACTCCTGGCAATCGACGGGGTTTGTGGAAGCTAATATTGCTTTATTATCCATAATTACTGATTGATTTGCGTTGACAGGTTGGCGAAGCTTTAAAGCTCTCATTCAAGAACACTGATGAACTTAACAAGATTATCGATACCCTTTTGCCTCGCCGTCCATCCTTCAAGCGCCATGAGGTTATCGTTGCTGGCGAGTCCTTTGAGCTCTATGCAAGAGATATAGTCGACTGCTTGAAAGCCCTTTGGTCTGACCCGGACTTCCTCCCTTTCCTTGTTTTCAAACCGGAGCGACACTACGGCGATGATGACCATACCTTTCGTGTCGTCCATGATATGCATACTGGAAAGTGGTGGTGGGCTACTCAGGTACAAAATTGAATAAACAGAGGTACATGTGGTGTGCTAACACTATTCCTTCTCTCTCAGCAACAGGTTGAATGCACAACGAAAAAATCTGGTGTTACAATTATTCCGATCATCATCTCCTCTGACAAGACACAACTCACCATCTTTCACAATAAACTCGCCTACCCAGTCTATATGACAATCGGCAACCTCCCAAAGCATATCTGTCGGAAGCCATCCAGGCAAGGGCAAATTCTCCTCGCATATTTGCCTACTTCAAAGCTTCACCACATCCCAAACAAAGCTGCCCGTCGTCGGGCAGTTGCCAACCTCTTCCATGCCTGTGTAGGCTTTCTTGTCAAACCGCTCGAAACCCTTGGCGTAACAGGCCTTTTGATGGAAAGTGGTGACGGAGCCGTGCGCGACTGTCATCCGATATTCGCTGCTTTTGCTGGCGACTACCCGGAGCAAATCCTCGCCACATGCACGAAGACAGGCGACTGTCCAACCTGTCCTGCACCACGAGATGAGTTGGGTGATCCGGCATCGGTTGGAATGCCCCGTGAACTCGGACCAATTCTGGATGCCCTGGATGCAGTCACTGATGGACCAACCGAATTTTCTCGAGCTTGCCAAAGAGTCGGCATTAAGCCCATTCAACAACCATTCTGGAAAGACCTCCCTTTCGTCAATATTTTCCGATCTATCACTCCGGATGTCTTACACCAACTTTATCAAGAAAATATCCAGCACCTCCTCAGCTGGATACAGGATGCTTGCGGTGCAACTGAGATCGATGCCCGCTGCCGCCGTCTTCCCCCAAACCACAATATTCGCTTATTTCTGAAAGGCATTTCCCACCTCTCTCACGTCACGGGCACTGAGCACGACCAGATCTGCCGATTTCTTCTTGGCCTGCTTATCGACGTCCAGATTCCGAACGCGGTCCGTGGTGCAACTACGTGTCTTATTCAGGCAGTTCGCGGGCTGCTTCACTTCCTTTACTTGGCCAATTACCCAGTTCACACAACCGAGACTTTGGACCAAATGGAGAAAGCCTTGCAGATGTACCAGGAAAACCGTCGCATATTTATTGAGCTTGGTATACGCACCGATTTCAACTTTCCAAAAGACCACTTTTTGAACCACTATCGCGAACTTTTCGAATTATTTGGGACTGCAGACAATTTTAATACTGAGTATACCGAGCGCCTGCACATCGACCTGGCCAAGCAGGCCTTCCGAGCAACCAATTCCAAAGACGAGTATCCCCAAATGACAGCTTGGCTCGACCGTCGCGAGAAGGTTTTGCTACACGAGAAATTTATTCGTCGTCGTTTTCAAGCTAATCACTGGCAGACCCAACCTCCTCCTCGGATTCCGCCTCTAGTGCTTCCAAGAGAAGTGCAAATGGCGACGCGGCCAACAGTTTATGGTGTTTCTTTAGAAGAAATCGAGACAAAGTACGGCGCTACTGACTTTAAAGGTGCCCTTGCACGCTACATTGTCCATTCTCAGCATCCTGAATCTTCAAGGCGTCAAGTCGAAGTGGCGGCGACCAGCCTTTATATCCCCTTTCATAAGCTATCGGTCTTTCATCGTATCAAATTTGTTTCTCATGATCCATTTCGTGTGGATCCATCTGTTGGCATGGTGGTTGACTCAATCCACTGCGAACCTGAAAGCTTTGATCGGCACGGCAACTATGTACCTGGACGCTTCGATACAGCGATAATCAAAATTGACAGCCAAGCAGGGTTGAAAGGTATGTCTGTGTTTCCATCCAATGATTATTGTATATTTATTTTCTCGGAATATCTAGGATACTGTGTTGGACAGATTCGATATGTATTTGTCCTTCCGTCCCATGCCCTCAAGCTGTGGTTTCCAGGACAAGAATCATCTGTGTCCCATCTTGCTTATGTTTCTTGGTTTACACCATTTTCTTCTCTTCGGCCTCGAAGAGACCACGGAATGTATAAAATTTCTCGCCGAGTAATCAATGGAAAACAATGCTCAAGTGTCATCCCAATCAAACTCATTCGACAGAGTGCCCATCTAATACCTGCTTTCGGTCCCGTTGCTTCTCTTGATTGGAAATCGAGCACTGTATTAGATACCGCGTCAGATTTTTATGTAAATTGCTTCTCAGATAGACTTGCTTTCTCCACCATCTATTAGACACGTTATGTAGCAACAACGATCGTTTTAGTTGACTCTGCAACGACACATTCCGCAATCAAATATACAGATTCATTCATGAATCTACGAAATGTACATGCAAGACAGCCAGAATTCGGTCAAATCAAAGTCAGCTTTTCGAAGTCCTAAATTCGATGTCGATCGGTGGGCGGCAAGGTGCAACTCGACTTAGAGTCGTTCAATGGGCCATTGATCACCCATCCCCGTTCCTGTAACACCCGTGTCCATCAATATACAACATCTCAAACTTGAATGGCTCCCACTAACTGCTCTCAATTACCTACGCAATTTCCTGATGCTGCATTCCCAACTTTTATATCTGAAAAGAGTTTTGGACAAGAATGTTACGCATGTTCGCAGGTTTCCCTATGTGTAGTACTTTATGTGATTTTGCCACATGTGGTAGTATTCAAATCGTCGTTCTATGTATCGGGGTATTCGGCTGTCCATCCCTTCCGACGGTGACGGGTTATCTTACAATGCCAAAATCACATGTACACACTTGGCGCTGACAATGTGACATCTTCCACTACAAAGACTCGGACTTGACTCGGAACCACGACTGTCTCACAGTCCCTCCACATCTTCAAGCCAGCGTCGAGAGCTGACTTCATCCGCAGATCATGGATCCAAGGGCCGGTGGAGGCGCCAGTGCCAGTGGAGGTGCCAGTGCCAGTGGAGGTGCCAGTGGAGGTGTGCCCAACGTACTTATTTGGTATTCAGGATAACGTAACATTTTTATTCCAGGGAACGACCTTCACAAGCGATTCCGCGCCCTTATCATACTTCTTACTTTGCTCACCGCGATCAATAGCAATGGTCGCCCACTATTCTCCGCCGTGATGGGCGATGAGCCCAAGCCATTCGTAGCTGCCCTCAAAGAGGGCCAGCCAACCCGCAACAGGTTATTGAACGCTATCACCGCCCTCCTTGTGCGAAACCACGAAATTATTGCAACTGTAATCAATAAATCCTACGAGCAAGTTTTGGCACTCCAACAATTTAACGACGCGAAGGAGCTTGGAGACCCGGACTCTGGCACAGAGGACGAATTGGACAGGGCAAACACTGCTAGGCCTCCTGCTATCGGCTCGAACAAATCTGCAATATTTACCACTGTCGCAAATCCAATGAATACCGAAACCTACGGTTCCACCAAACATTACATGTTCGCGCAGAGAGGCAATTCTCACAGACGGCACTTTGGAAAATGGGATGAACTCTTACAAATACCGTGAGACTCGTCATTTTTCAACAGCTCCCAACTCACTTAAATGCAGGAAAGACGACCCACTTGTTAACCACATTGCTACCTTGGAAGATATTCTCAATACCTACCGCAGCACGTCAGTGCAAGCGGAACGCGAATCCCTCATGGTGGATTTCAGCAAGTATATAGTTGCACTATGCTGGAAGAAAATGTTCCAACGGGTCACCCACTGGTCCTCCCGGGCTAATTTCCGATGGCTTATCAAAGTAGACTTAAAGAAAGTTCTGGCATCCTACAACCAATGTTTGCGTGCTGGCAAGTTTACCACCTCCAAATGGAATGACTCGATGCTGGCAGGGTTGTTGATGGGGCGGCCTGGGGAGGAGGAATCTACAAATTTGGTCGAGGATCTCATCAAACGACTGTCTCCGTTTCCCGAGTTCTATACAGACATCTCCAAACTAGTACGAACTTACAACGAGAAGAAGGCACCAAAGGGTTCGGAGCGAAGGATGGGTTGGTATACGGAAGATACCTGCATTGAAGTCCACAAGCTCCTTATCTCCACAGTCGTCACCTATACGAATGC
>Ga0307511_10004589_pt1 | contig 14091 bp, 20 predicted proteins | sample 13_EM_MG_FD_200266 | JGI IMG/M metagenome (GOLD analysis project Ga0307511, IMG submission 200266) | Populus trichocarpa ectomycorrhiza microbial communities from riparian zone in the Pacific Northwest, United States - 13_EM | ecosystem: Host-associated > Plants > Roots > Unclassified | place...
CCCCGCCCCCCCCCCCCCCGCCCCCCCCCCCCCCCCCCCCCCCCCCCCCCCCCCCCCCCCCCCCCCCCCCCCCCGGGAGTCATGGTGCTCGTAGTGGAGTTTGGGATCCCGGCAGGAAAACCGCCAAACCACCGTGTGAGGCAGCTTAGTCGTACAACCAACTAATTAATTGAGGGTCTCTCGAGCTTGGTTTCCTGCTCTATGGTATTTACATGCGTGTCGTGTATACAACAGGGTATATGCAATAATTTCAACGAACGGAACGGGAACTAAACGAATAGGTGGGGCGCGCTGCGGGTGGTACAATAAGCGGACGTCTGAGTCCGCCGGTCGGATTTCAGCCTCTCGTCGAAGCTGACACACGGATGGGGTTGACTTTCGAGATCAGACCTGGTCCACCCGGGAGGCGAGCGGGATCGCCCCTTCCTTTCTCCGACGATCCCGGCGCGGTTCCCGGTCGGGATTCACCCGAACTTGCAGTGTATAGAGCGACCCGTCTCTGGAAAATGTCCAGCCTATCTTACTATTAAAAGAATGGTGGGTCAGGGATCCGGAATCGAGAATTAGACGGAGTAGGCGCGGACCTAATCACGTAGGGAATGGTGCTCGCCACAAGAAGGCCGAATGATGCATAGGAGCAATACAACCCGTCGCCAGCGGACACGTGTATGCCGAGGGGAACGTGGGCGGTGGTGACTGACCATGAATTGATGCTCCCTGCCATGTTGATCAAAACTGTCCAAATGACCGAACCAACGAGAATGGTTATGCTGGCTACGATGGTGATTAAGGTGGAGAACCCGGGCATCCAGGGGTGCTTGAGGGTGTGCTCTACGATCCCGCTGAGTGGAACAACAGAAGTGAGCCAAGACCAGGGATCAGCGAGTGGGATCATACGGACATGATAAGGGCCATGAGTGCTGCGGTGACACCACTCAATAGGAAGCGACGCGCTATGTGAGAACTTCCCCCCAGTAATATAGAATTGGAAAAGGTAGTATTGTGGATGATGGCATTGGTGTGGTCGCTGTAATTGGAGGGCATGTCGTTTGTGATCGTCTTATACGGCTGGAACACGTAGAGGCCGCTAGCCTTGCTACACAATCCAGCGGTTTCATTGACGTAGGCGCAGTGTGAGTAGAGTCCGAACTTGTAGAATCTCCGCAGGCCGGTGTGATTGTTGAGTGGGGCTGAAACATCGTCTGTGTAGAGCCCAATGATTGAGTCGTTGAATGCGAAGGACAGTGCGTTTCTAAAGACATGGTGAGAAAGAAGTGGACCACGTTTATAACATTGGCTAACCCATAATCCGAGACATCCACTTGGGCCTGGAAGTGTGTGTGAGTTGTGGCGGGGGGTGGTGGTAAAGCTGCACGTACCATAACGGCAAATTTTGGCCCCGAGGCCGGGGTTGTACTGAGCTGCCCGACCTGTGATCGCGATGTTTGATACGCCGCTTACGAGGCAGAGGGATTGGAAACAGCGCACCTGAACCCAAACAGATATCAAGACTGCAATGAGCCTGCGTTGTTGGATGGGTGTCGATGAGCGGTCATGGATGCGAATCTCGATGATGGACGTTTCGGCGCGCACCTCAGGAAAATCGCGAATAAACCGAGTATCGCACCCGGTGAGACCTTCATTGTTGGGCGGGGTATACACAGTCTGGTATTAGGGGACGTAAAGACATGTAGGGAGGAGGCGGGGACCTTATAAGAGTCCCCTGCTCCGACGGGCGCCCCCCCTAATCAGATCGGACGTCCATCCTCCATGCCACAGCCACCCCCCTGCACCGCGCATCAAGTTGATCGGCGTGGGGAACAGCAGTGTAGCACAATGCCCATCGGTCATTGGTGGGAGAAATCCAGACTCCGGAAATCCCAACTGGTGAGTTCTATTTTCGCCCTCTGGTGGTCATCGTGCCGGTACGGCGAGTCGATGCAAACTCTGCCCCCATCTTGTCAGGCAGCTCAATCGTATAAGCCGCCGATCAAACTAGGGGACTCTTAATTTCAGCCCCCCACCCTGTCGTACATGTATGTGTGTATTATGTATACAAAGAGAGTATACAATAACCCGCCCGGCCAGGTGGGACCCAGCCGGGGTTAATTTTACAAGAAATCGGCCGTGTTCCAGCTGGGCGGCAAACGAGATCTACCTGCACCGTTCCTGGCGGTCAGGACCCAATTTCCTGGATGGGATCTGTCTATCCAATTCCCAGCTGGGATACGTGGCGGACAGAGTGATCCGACTCTTGGAAGTAACCGATCTTGCATCAATGCAAAGCAAAAAGCGGATCAGGGCTCGGGAGTCGTAAGAATCGGCCCGACGGAAGGACAACGCGGACTCAATCATGAGTAATGGCGCCCGCCGTCAGAAAACTGGACGCTATCCAGGCGCGATATAACCCGCAGCCAGGGGGCACCTCTACACCAGAGGAAGATGGGCAGGTTTTGAACCGCCACGAATTGACGTCTTCCGCATTCTTGATGTCAGCTGCCCAGAAGGCTGGACCGGCAAGAACAGATGCGGTGGCCAGGACCGCAGCTGAAGCGGATGCAAGGAGCGCCCATGGATGAACAGGATGGGTCCACTGGGTGGAACCCAGGCAATGAGCCAGGAACAAATATTGGTTTGCGAAATATACGGACATGATAAGGGATATGGTTGACATTCTGGTCCTGAGAAACAAGAAGTAGTACGCTGCACGAGAACTTCTCGCCAGCGACGAAGAGTTGGCAAAGGCAGAATTGTGGAGGATGGCATTGGTACGATCACTGTAATTGGAGAGCATATTAAGTTAGTAGTAATCCATATTGCAAGTAATCACCGTACGCGGCCGGAATTGGTAGGCAATAGTAGTGCCAGTACACATGCGGTTTCTTTGACGTAGGCGCGGTGCGAGTAGAATCCGGATTTGTAGATTTGTCGCGGACCAGTGCGAGCGTGGAGCGGGGCCAAAACATTACCCATGTAGAATCCAAGGATAGGGTAGGAAAGGCGGGAAACAGGACATCCCAGAGGGCGGGATGAGACAGGCCTAGGTAGATCACGTCGGAGGGTGGCGGGAGGACGACGGAGATGCCCACCATTGCGACAGTTTGGAACTTGCCATATCTGAGACTCTGTACTCACTATATCCAACATGCCGCTTGCCAGCCTGTAGGGGTGCGAAGGTGGCGTACGAGAACCCAAATGAGAATCCGAGCTGCAAGAAACCCGTGCCATGGGATTGACGAATTGTCGTTTTGGTCCGTAGGGAAAACGCAATGAAATCGGGAACACCTGTGCGCATCGTGCATTCGAGCATCGTAAAAATGTGCGAGGAGGGATTTCATACGAGCAGTCCGGGTTAGCTCCGCGAGGTCATCCTAATCAGAGGGCCCTCACAACCATCTTTGGGAAAGCGCACGAGGAGCTGTGTTGAAGCCCACCGGCCTCTGGCTGCCCGCGAATCCGGAGGAAATTCTGGCCTCCAAAAATCCCAACGGGTAAGCAGTCTTCGTCCTCTGACGGCCATCACGCGGGCACGCCCGGACCATACTAAGTCGATGCAACTTCGTCCCCGTCGTGTCAGGCAGCTTAATCGCGCAAACCGCTGGCCAACTGAGTGATTCCTATTCTTCAGCTTGATTTCCTGCTTTGTAGTGTGTGCAAATCATATATACGGCGGGAATACATAATGATTTCAGCTAACGGTAAGGAAACTCAAACCTACGGAGTGGGGAGCGTGGGTGGCGCAACACCGAGTGAACGTTATGGGGTTGGTGTTCAAAACTCAGCTGTGTATCGGCTGGACTTCAAGCGGAATCCCCCTGTCCTCCTCCGGACGATCCGGACCTAATACCCGGTTGGGATCCACCCTCCGCGAAACTCGTGGTGCGGAGAGTGGCCGGTCGCTGGGAAGCGACCAGCCCATTAGGCTAAACCGACAGAGAAAAAGGTGGATCAGGACTCGGGGATCGTAACACTCGGGCAAATGAGTGACACGGACTTGATCGTATGTGAAATAACACCCATCACCAGAAGAGTGAACACCACCCAGCCAAGAGGTAACCCAGCCCTCGCCGTCAAAAGGCAAACGCTACCCAAATATTTTGTAATCCTTTGCCAGCGGATACGTGTATGCAGAGGGGAAATGGGTAGGTATGACTGTCCACGAATTGATGTGTCCCATCCTCTTGATGAGATTTGTCCAAATGGCTGAACCAGCGAGAACGAATACAGTGACCATGAAGACAACTGGGGTGGATACGACGGGCGCCCAGACGGACCGGTATGGGACAAAAACAGGTGAGCCAAGGCAGAGGGTAAGTTTGAGCGGGATCATACGGACGCGAGCGTGGCTATGGTTGAGAAGATGAGACCAAGCAATAAGAGGTAGTGGCGAGGCTACGCTGTATGAGAACTATTTCCCAGTGACAAACAGGTAACGATGGCAGACCAAAATAGCCATCCACCCAGGCGGTCGGAATCCAAACGGTCCCCTCAATCCTGTCCAGGCCGCAACGATAAGTCTCGAGGACGCCGCCGTCGCGTCCCGGAGGAGGTGGTCGGGGGTCGCTCGAGGCAACGAGTCTCCACTCAAGGGAACCCTTAACCGCAATGCCCCGGGCAGCCGAAGACGAGGAAGATTATACGACGATGGCGCCACTGGCCAACGCTGATCGGTGCCTGACTCTAGGTTGGGATCCAACCATACGGTACGGTTGGGGTGCCGACGATCTCTCATCTACCATTCTCGTCCGCTCTTGGGGTCCCGGAGCCCGAGATTGGTATCGAGGTAGCGACACTTGCGAGTAGATCTTCGGGGTTTCCAGGTGCTGGGTACTCTTTCTATTCAAGACCCAAAGGGAATTACAAAGAGTGTTTGCGGAATCATAACCAGGCGTATGTCGCGTGCTCTTGTTCGTTCATGACTTGCACGAGGTCAACCAACTGGTGGATGGGGGTTGTCAATCATCCTCCTCGTTGGACTCGACTCGGCGGCTGGGTGATAGGAGCGGATCAGGGCCCGGGAACAGTGGGAATCAGATGATGGAACCACGGACATGATGAGAAGGAGAATAATGCTCGCAACCAGACAGGCAAATGCTGCCCAGACATAATATAACCCTTTTTCAATGGACACACGTATGCCGATGGGAATTTGGGAAGGTTGAAGCGTCAACGAATTGATGTGTCCCGCCCTCTTGATGATGACCGTCCAAACGGTTGCACCGATAAGAACAAAGATACTGGCGATAAAGGCGGCTGTGGCGGCTGTGGTGGACGACCAGGAGGTCCTGTGTGGAACAAAGGCAGGTAAGCCAAGTAAAAGACCAGCTCGAGTAGGATCGTACGGACGTCACCGAGGATAGGCCTGAGAAGAGGGTACCGATCAATAGTAGGGGATACGCTGCGCGGGAACTTCTCCCCAGTGACGGAGAGTCGGCAAAGGCGGTATTGTGGATGATTGAATCGGTATAGTCGTTGTAATTGGATGGCATGTCGTCAGTGATTATATTGTACGGTTGGAATCGAGAGCCAGCAGTGGTGTGGCTACACAATCCATTGGCTTTGTTGACGTAGGCACAGTGTCTGTAAAGCCCGAACCTGTAGACTTGTCGTAGACCGGCATGAACGCCAAGTGGGGCAGAGACGTTGTCTGTGTAGAGTCCGAGAATTGGATCGGAGAGTGCGACAGACAGGGCGTTTCTGTGGGCGCGATGAGACAGTAACAGGCCACATTTATTATACTGGCTAACCCATAACTGGAGACGTTCACTTGAGCCTGTGTTTACGGGTGAGCGGTGGTGAGGAGAAGTGAAGAGCAACGCTCACCATAAAGGAATGCTTGCCATAGGATCCCAGAGGTGTGTATTGTCCTATCTGTATCCACGACATCAAACACACCGATCACGATGTAGCGGGGTGGGATCAATGTACTTGGACACCGGAGAGCAACACACATGCGCTGGACCTATGTTGTAGGGTGGATGAGCGATTTGGAATGCAAACGTTAGATATTTTAGTCCTCACGTCAGGCCGGCCACGAGAAAGTCCAAGAAATATCCCTTGGGTGACGACATATGCAGTCGAGTGTTGGGCGACGCAAAAACGTGTGAGAGGTAGAAGGGGGGATGCAAGGCGGAGATTTTATGAGAACAACACTCACCGTCGGTCACTCTCTAGCGCTGGCGGCCCTCTAGGCCCACGCCTCACGGGCACCCCCGGGCACCCTCTTACGATGACGATCATCAAAAAAATGCTGTTTCGTTTTGTTTTTGTTCTCGAAAAAGACATGCAGTCAAGTCGATCGAATCTTGCGCTTCGATCAACGCCTAAACTTGTGAAGGCCCGTGGCCAAAAGAGGGGCCTGAGTGCGAAGTCGATGAAAAGTAAACTACATAGCACAATGTCCGTACGTATGGAACTTGGGCGCTGAAATACTTATAATAAACGTGGTCACACCACCTCACCCTCGCAACATTCCACCGTCCCCCCCCAAAGCCCCGCACGACCCGCACCACTGCATGTTTTTACCACGTGTCGTCCAGATCGCGATGTCCTTCCGTTTCGCTGATGAAGGTAAGTAAGTGAGCCAAGGCCGAGGATTAGTTTGAACAGGATCGTACGGGCGTGAAAACAGATATGGCTACCAGGATGAAACCGAGCAATATGAGGTAACTCGCCGCACGAGAACTTCTCGGTGATGAAGAATCGGGAGAGGTAGGATTGTCGGTGATGGTCTCAGTAAGACCGCTGTAGTTGGAGAGCATGTCGTTGGAGATTACCGCGTACGGCTGGAATTGGTAGGCAAAAGTTGCACCGGTACACGATCCCACGGTGGCGTTGACGTAGGCGCAAAGCGAGTAAAGCCCGAACTTGTAGATTGTCGCAGACCAGAGTGAACGTCGAGTGGGGCGGAGGCATCGTCTGTGTAGAGTCCGAGGATTCGGTCGGAGGGCGTGACGGACAGGACATTTCCGAGGGCGCGATGAGACGGGGGGAGACCACGCTTGCTGGTTCATGGCCCGAGACGGTCACTTGAGCCTGTGCGTGTGGGTGAGCGATAGCGGGGGGACGATGAAGCGGTGTTCACCGTGAAGAATCGTTTGGCAAATACCGTGACGGCACTAGGTCTGGATTGTCCGATTTGTATTCACAACATCCAAAATACTGTACACAAGGTAGAGGGATGAAAGCAACGTACGTGGACCCCACTGAGCGTCACAGATACACAAAGCCTGTATCATGGGGTGGATAAGCGATCGGAGATACAAATGTTGGACATTTAGTATGGGCAGCCCTCTAGAACCTTGTCCAAAAGGCTCGCGCCTCACCGGCATCCCCCGTTATCCTCCAACGATGACAACGACAGACCGAAATAGCCATCTGCCCGGGCGGTCAGGATCCAAACGGACCTCTCGGTCCTGTTCTGGTCTCCGCGACAAGTCTTGAAGACACCGCCTCTGGCCTCCGTCCCATCCCGGAGGAGATAGTAGACAGCGTCAGGAGTCGCTCATGCCAACGAGTCCCCGCCCGAGGGAACCCTCAATCGCAATCCCACGGGCAGCCGAAGACGAGGAAGATCACGCAGGTCATGACAGTGGCGCCGCTGGCCAGCGCTGATCCGAGTCGGTGCCTGACTCTAGGTCGGAATCCAACCGTAAGGTTGAGATGTTTACGACCTCTCATCTACCCTTCTCGTCCGTTCTTGGGGTTTCGAAGGTTGAGCTTCGTATCGAAGAAGCGACAGTTACAGGTAGACTTTCAAGGGCGTTGGGTACTCTTTCTATTCAAAGACCAAGGGGATTACAATAAGCGCTTGCGGAATCGTGACCAGGCGTATGTCGTCTTGTTCGTTCATGACTTGCACGAAGTCAACCGACCGGTGGAGGGGGGTTGTCAATAATCGTCATCATCGTCGAGGGCGCTGAGTAATAGGAGTGGATCAGGAACAACGGTAATCGGATGATGAAATGGTACGGACGAGATGATAAGGGGAATAATGCTTGCCACCAGACAGGCAAATGCTGCCCAGACATAATATAACCCCTTTTCAATGGACACATGTATGCCGATGGGAGTTTGGGATGGTTGGAGCGTCAACGAATTGATGTGTCCCGCCCTCTTGATGATGACCGTCCAAATGGTTGCACCTATGAGAACAAATATGCTGGCGATGAAGGCGGATATGGCGGCTACGATGGGCGCGCACGAGGCTCTGTGTGGAACAGGTAAGCTAGGTCAAAGACCAGCCCGGGCAGGACCGTACGGACATGAGTGCGGATAGTCCTGAAAAGAGGGCACCGATCAATAACAGGGGATACGCTGCGCGGGAACTTCTCCCTAGTAATGGAGAGTTGGCAAAGGTAGTATTCTGGATGATAGAATTATAGTCGCTGTAATTGGATGGCATGTCGTCAGTGATTATCTTGAACGGTTGGAATCGAGAGCCAGCAGTGATGTGGCTACACGATCCATTGGTTTTGTTGACGTAGGCACAGTGTCTGTAAAGCCCGAACCTGTAGACTTGTCGTAGACCGGCATGAACGTCAAGTGGTGCAGAGAGGTTGTCCGTGTAGAGTCCGGGGATTGAGTCGGAGAGTGCGACGGACAGGGCGTTTCTGGGGGATGATGAGACAGAAACAGGTTACATTCATAACACCGGCTAACCCATAACCAGAGACGTTCACTTGAGCCTGTGGTTACGGGTGAGCGGTGGTGAGGAGAAGTGAAGAGCGGCGCTCGCCATGAAGGTTTGCTTGCCATAACTTGCCAGAGGCTTGTACTGTCCCAGCTGTATCCACGACATCAAACACACTGTGTACGGTGTAGCGAGGTGGGGTCGACGTACTTGGACAGCAAAGAGCCACCCACATGCACTGCCCCTGTTTTGTAGGGTGGATAAGCGATTGAGAATGCAAACGTTGGATATTTTGGTCCTCACGCCAGGACAGTCGTAAGTAAGTCCAAGAAACATGCCTTGCCTGGCGACATACGTGCAATCGAGTGTCTCGGGCAACGCAAAAACGTCTGAGAGGGAGAAGGGGGGATGTAAGACGGAGATTTTATGATAACAAGACTCACTGTCAGTCACTCCCTAGCGCTGGCAGCCCTCTAGGCCCGCGCCGGCACCCCCCAGGCACCCTCTTACAATGACGATCATCAGTAAAATGTAGTTTTTTATTTTTATTTTTTCGGAACGATGTGCTCAAGTCGATCGAAGTGCAAGAGTCAGTTGAGACTAACGCCTAAAACTATGAGGCCCCCAAAATGGCCAAAAGTTGGGTTCAAGTGCGAAGTCAATGAAGTAGAAAAGTAAACTACATAGCACGACGTCCGTACGTGTGGAAGCTGGACGCCGAACTACCTATAATAGGCGCTCAACCCCCCCGCACATCCCATCTGATCCTCGCAACATTCCATCATTCCTCCCCAAGCCCCGCGCGACCTGGACCACCGCATGTCCGTTGTCCAGATCACGATGACCTTCTATTTCATTCATGAAAGGAAGACCGAGGATCAGTTTGAGCGGGACGGTATGGACGCGAAAACAGATATGACTGCCACGATGAAACCGAGCAGTAAAAGGTAATCCGCTGCGCGAGAACCCCCCCAGTGACGAGCCGGAAAAGGTAGAACCGTCGGTGGTGGTATCGGTAAGACCGCTGTAGTTGGAAAGGATGTTCGCGCGTGGCTGGAACAGGTAGGGAGAGGTGACGCTGACGATCCAGCGGTTTTGTTGACGTAGTGGCAGTGCAAATAGAGCCCGAACTTGTAGACCTATCGTGGATCAGCACGAGGTTTGAGCGGGGCTGAGGTAACATCCATATCGAGTCCGAGGGTTGGGTCAGAGAGCGTGGTGGACAGGGCGTTTCTGAGAGCGGGAGGAACAGAGATGGACAACGTTTATAACACTGGCTAACCTATAACCCGAGACGTTCACTTGAGCCTGGGTATATGCGTGAGCGGTGGTGGTTGTGGGGGGACGGTGAAGCGGTGCTCACCATAAAGGCTCATTCAGGTTTCACAGTCGTGTGGGCTCCGAGTTGCCCGACCTTTGTGCACGATACGCACAGCTTACACGTCAGAGAGATGAAAGTGACGGACGTGGAGACCAAGGATTGACAAAAACGCAGTAAGCCTGTGTCGTGGGGCGGGTGAGTGATCAGGGATAAAAACGCCGGGCATTTCGGTCCCTACGTCTGGAGATACGCAGCGGAGCCTAGAAATGACATGGCTGAGTGACGTATTTGCAGTCGGGCTGGGCAACATAGAAACGCATGAGAGGGGGATGCAAGGCGGAGGTTTTATAAGGGCGGCTCCCCCAACACAGGTCGCCCAGCGATAACGATGACGGGCCAAAAACCGCCGTCCACCCAGGTGGTCGGAATCAAAGTGACCCTCTCTATCCTCCCCAGGTCGCCACAATAAGTCCCGGGGTCTCCGTTACATCACGGAGGAGACGGTAGACAGAGTTGGAAGGAGTCGTTCATGGCAACAAATCCCCGCCCAGGGGAATCCACAATCCCAAAGATTATAGGGTCACGACGATGGCGCCCGCCTTTCAGCCTGGTAAATTTTCAGCACCGGTCAGGACGCCCTCCAGCGGTTCTTCCTTCCTGCTTGGCTAACCGAATGGGGCCTGTTGCGTCCACTGCAAGGCGTCCCCAATCCAACGAAGTAAACGTGTGGGTGAGAACGAGGTAACAAAAAAAAATTCTTGGAAAGCCGATAACATAGATAGGACTTGGATTAAATACAAAAAAATTAGATAACTTCCCTTCTTCACCTCCATTACATTCGTGTACCGCGTTGTTGAGGTTCCAATATCGGACTTTCTAAACTGTGGAAGGACGGGGGGGAGGGGAGGAGGAAAGATGAAATACCAAATGCCCAGGAAGAAAACAAGATCCGACGAAATAGTAAGCGGGGGAGACATAAGAATAAATAGAGACAAGATTTGCGACAGCGCGATCCGTTACAACGAGAGGGGTGCGAAAGGGAGAAAGCGATCTAGCTATACGAGCAGTTGGGTTTCTACGCTACAGGGAGGAGATAGGCAAACGCGAGAAAAGACTGGACCGATAATTTATAGTACGATTGTAGTGGCCTTGAGAACGATAGATCATACACGGGGGAGGAGGGATATAGCGTCCGCAGCCGAATGCACGACGAAAGCAAAAAGGCGTGAGGGAAGAGGGAAAGGGGTTGGCGAGATGAACAGAGTGACAACAGGTGGAAGGTTGCGGGGGTTATGGGTATGGGGGATGGATCGAAAGGCGAGGGACTCGGGGCGCATAGCGGAAGGCGCATCCGTGGTCGTTAACTCATCGTTGTGTCATTACATTAACACCCCACCGGTCATCCAATTGTCGGGTTCAGATTTGACGCCGCCATAGTAATCACCGGAGTTCAGGTCCATCGCGACGAAGCTTCCCGCAGAGTCTGGGGGACCGGATCCCATTGAATTTCCAGAGCCGAGCCCAGAAGAATTGGTGGCGCCACTGGCTTGAGCTTCATCTTGGGCCTTCTGACAGTCCTGTCCTCCTTCTGAACGTACTGAAGGGTGTTAAGCGGAGAGTGCGTTTGATAGAACGAACGAACACTTACGATGTCGGTTGAGTGCATCCATCCTCTGGAACGACTTCCCGCAACCCTCGCACTTATGGGGTCGGTAATTGAAATGAAGTTGCTCGTGGCGCTTGCAATCATGGGCCCTTGCAAATCCTTTCCCACACCCAGGCCATTTACACTGGAAGGGCTTCTCCTCGTTATGTGAACGCATGTGACCTGTAACGGCAGGTCAGTACCATTTCACGTAAAGGACGGCATAACGCACCCTTCAAGTTGAAGTGCCTGGTGAAGGTACTTCCGCATCCAGGAACAGGACAGGCGAAGTTCGCGTCCGTCTTCCTTCGCCTTTCACTAGCCTCCGCCGTAGCGGTGGTTGTAACGTTGGGTTTACTGACGATCGCAGAAGTGGAGTTGATCCCCTGGGTAGGCTTGTCGCCCAAAGTGTCTGATAGATTACCCCCAGGGCCGAGCTCCCCGATGCCGCCCGGTGGAATGCCATATGAGGAAGCTCCGTATGCCGGCATGGAAACGGGTCTACCTCGTCCCATGCCAGAAGAAACCGGGATGCTCTGTGGAGTGGGAATGAATGGCAGGGAATCATAGGTGAGAAGTGGGGAAGTGCGTGGGCTAGGGTAGGGACTGATACGAGCGCTGCCAGGTGCACTGTGCTGCAATCCGCCAATGCCACGATCCCTGGAACCGCTTGAGCTTCTCCTCTGATGACCCCGAGTGATGTTGGGGAGAGTTTCGGTCGGATGTAGGAAATTGTGCCCCCCTGCATCCAAGTTGCGGGTGATGAAGTCTGAGTGTGCGGATGGCGGAAAACTGATCCCACTCTCGGATCTGGATTGGCGATGTCCCCCCACCCTTCCGCTATCTGATCGGACTCTCCTGATCGCGTTCGGAAGTTCGGGGGTTAGATACACGCCCGATTGCGGTCTGCCAGCGAAGGAATAGTGGTTCAACAAATCCGGTTGCGGGGATGGGTTGGAGAACCCGGACTGGTATGGGTCGGCGGAAAACTGGATATGCCCCTGAGGCTGTGGACTAGCGGAGGGGAGGACGTCATTAAGGTTGACGTTGGTCCGGTTATTGGAGGGGGAGGGGTCGAGCGAAGTATCCCATGTTGGCGGTCGGGTCGACGTATCAGACTTGCTACGAGCTCGCTGTTGGTGAACCATGTAGGAATCGAGGGTGTTTGATTGCGAGTTATTGAAATCTGAGTTGATCTGGGTATCGAATGAGAGATTCTGGGGGGCTGCTTCCGTGTTCCATGTTGGAGGGGCAGGAGCTGTCAAAGTGTTGAGGTTAGATATGAAGGGCGGAAAAGGGAAGAGAGGGCGAAAAAGGGAAGAGAGGGCGAAAAAACGTACTCTCTGCTGGATCATTGATAAACGGGACTGTCGGCGGCACTCGCCCTGAAACGGGCGTCGCTGGGACGATGTGTAGCTGAGGGCCGTTCATGACGCCCCCATCGCCCTGGGGGGCATTGATCTGGGGAGCTCTTGTATGTAGGTTTTCTGTGTTCATGGAGGGTGATGCGTCAGGGATGGCCAAGGAGGGAGGCGTCGGGGGTTTCTGGGAGGGGGGACTGGACTTGTCAGTGGGAAGGTGGGAAGTATTCCAGTGTGGGGAACCAAATCCGAGCGACTCGAAGCCCGGGATAGGAGGAGGGGAGGGGTGGTAATGGGAGTGAGATGACACGGAAGAGGCTCTCGAACGGGTTTCGCTCTCTTGGTCTGGGAGACCATTAGAGGAGGCGGGGGAGCTGTGATCAAAGCTGTGGTCGAAGCCGCCATCCACCGCTGGAGGAGTCAATGACACATGGGGATTCATCAAGTCGAGAAGGGGAGAATGGTGATTTGAAGGGGCGTCGTATTCAGTAGGATTGTAGTCTTGTTGGTCGTCGTCGACGACAAAGATGTTTCCGTCGAATTCGAGTTCTGAGTGGGTGGTGTAGGGAGAACCGCGATAAGAAGGAGTTGGAGGCAGGTTTGGAGAGGGGGCGTGGAGGTCGTAGTCGTAGCAATCGTCGAGATTGGAGGCGGATAGGGCTGGAGAGAAACCATGATTCTGGTCGTATATATAACCGCCTTGGAGCATGGTGGAGAGGAAACGTCGTGGTCTGTAACCTGTGTACTGTGTCTGTCCCCTTCGGTTGGCTGTGTACTGGGGATCGGGATGATGAAGATTGGAGGTAAGAAGAAAAAAAGGACGGAGAGAGAGAGCTAACGGGATTTGAAACTCCGCCTCCTTCCCTCTCCTCGGCCAAAGGGATCACAGCCGGCTCAATAAACTCTCGTCTGCACAATCTGTGGGCGGCATTTTCCACTAGAGCTGCTACTGAAGAGAGACCATCGTTTTCTCCCGGGGTTTTCGAGCCCTCCACCGTTTCAGTCGATCGCCACATTCCATCCGACTGATTCTCCACCGCTAATCTCCACCCCTTCAGACCTCCAACCCCCGGATCTGTCCCAGCAGTATCCCTCGGACATCACCAGGATCCAGGGTTTTTTTTTCCCGATT
>Ga0307511_10004590_pt1 | contig 14091 bp, 17 predicted proteins | sample 13_EM_MG_FD_200266 | JGI IMG/M metagenome (GOLD analysis project Ga0307511, IMG submission 200266) | Populus trichocarpa ectomycorrhiza microbial communities from riparian zone in the Pacific Northwest, United States - 13_EM | ecosystem: Host-associated > Plants > Roots > Unclassified | place...
TTTGTCGGGAAGATATTGCTTCTAGTTTTCATCTGGAACATTATGGCCATCGAAACAATACAATGGTATTGTACCATATCGAGTCATCTTGAAAGATATAATGACCTCCAAAGCGATGTTTCAAAAAGATTTTCTTCTGAAACAAGAAACAAGATTCCCTACGGTGATATTCTTGGTGTAGTATATCTTCCTACTGCCCAAGTCGGGCTACTAGTCTTTTCTGTCAGTGAGATATTGCTTCTAGTTTTCATCTGCAACATTATGGCCATCGAAACAATGCAATGGTATTGTACCACATCGAGTCATTTTGAAAGATATAATGACCTCCAAAGCGATGTTTTGAAAAATTTTTCTTCTGAAACAAGAAACATGATTCCCAACGGTAATATTCTTCATATAGTATATATTCCTACTGCCCAAGTCGGGCTACCAGGCTTTTCTGTTGGAGAGATATTGCTTCTGGTTTTCATCTAGAACATTATGGCCATCGAAATAATGGAATGGTATTGTACCACATCGAGTCATCTTGAAAGATATAATGACCTCCAAAGCGATGTTTCGAAAAATTTTTCTTCTGTAACAAGAAACATGATTCCTTACAGTGATATTCTTGGTGTAGTATATCTTCCTACTGCCCACGTCGGGCTACCAGTCTTTTCTGTCGGGGAGATATTGCTTCTAGTTTTCATCTGGAACATTATGGCCATCGAAACAATGCAATGGTATTGTACCATATCGAGTCATTTTGAAAGATATAATAACCTCCAAAGTGATGTTTCGAAAAGATTTTCTTCTGAAACAAGAAACATAATTCCCGACAGTGATATTCTTCGTGTACTATATGTTCCTACTGCCCAAGTCGGGCTACTAGTCTTTTCTGTTGGAGAGACGTTAATTATAACTTTCCTCTGTAATATTCGAGCTTAAAGTATACATGACTCAAGTACAATATGTATAAAAGGGTATCCCTCCCTCCGTAGGATATCGGACTTCCAATTCCCATAAACTGTTTACATCTCGACATAGAGTCTAAAATATCACCAACATTCTCACCTATCAGCAACATTCTTACATATCTTCACATTGACCGCAAGTCCCTAGTATTTTCTAATTCAGTAATTCTGTCAACGGTAACCTTCCCACTGAGGACCAACATCTGACATCCCGTGTCTAATACTATCCGGATCTAGTTATGATGGTCACCGCAAAGAATTTGATCAAGAACTCCAAGGCAGACTTGGGTTGGGATGCCTGAGATGCCGATTACACGTCTTGGCGTAATGCAGTGAAGGACTACTGCGCCCAGCACGAAATCATAAGCTGGAGTGAGCCAAGTGATGCCCAGAAGCAGGCACTTGTGGAAGCGGCACGGGGCTTTACTGGCTTCAGGCTAGCCAGGAGAGCACGCCTGGCGTCGGGTTCCGAGTTCCACAAGAAAGCTTTGGAGTCGTTGTTGCAAGACTGAATGAAAAAGCGATCTGAAACTGCCAAAGATTTGGCAGTGAAGAGCGCTTTAAAGAGGCCTCGTGCCTATAAAGATGAGGCCGACGAGGAAGATGGGGAATCCGATGTGGAGGACTCGAATACTGCTGTGGTTTTCTGAATCATAAACCCGAATGACCCGAGTCACAAAGATAATAATGGATGGATGTAGAATGTGAGGAAACGGAGGAAATTGGGCATATTTGCCCAAAAGACACTAGACGGGATCTGGGAGATGGTAAAGACATACATCCCAGAGGGGAGAAATGTGCGTGAATTTTGGAGTGCCCTAGTGGACCTAGACCAGGCCAATCCAACGTTTCCAGCAACGCCACCAGTCTGGCTGCTGACGGAGAAGTGTTGGCATTCCTGCAGCTAACAACCTCTAAGCCAATTCGGATTCTGATCGTGCTACATGAAGCTGGCCAAGCAAATATAGCGCCCAACTACTTTAGCCTTGGCAGATTTGATCCGCCAGTTAGATATGCAAATCACGAGGAAGATTCCGATGCCGTAGTGCGGAATGCTACTGGCGTACATCAGCGCCGGCTACCCAATGCAGACCATACGTTTGAGTAGCGCATTCACAAGCTGCGATATTGGGAGAAGCGCCAGCACGACACCAAACAGTACATAAAACAGCAGCATAAAGAAAAGTACCCTGACGCAATACATTCCGACGATGAAAACTTTGTATACATTACGTGCTTACGTGACCCGGATGTCAATACTGGGCAATGTATGCTCCTGGCCCATCAGGTTGTGCCTCCTGCACGTCGGACGTGGGACCGCAACCGTAGTTTTGGCGTGGGGAAAATTCGGTCCCTGGCTAGATCGTTCAGTGCTGCTCAGAACCGATGGGAAGATCTGCAACCAGGTGCAGCTGGACATCCGGGGCCAGCTCCAAAACAACCCCCAGTAGGGTCACAAGTAGCCCCACCAGTGGTCCCACCAGTGGCTCCTCAAGCAGCCCCACAAGTTGCCCCACGTGCTAAAAGAGATAAGCGGGCTCGCACGTGCAGATTAGGAGTTGCTAACCCATAGCAGGTTAAAAACATTCCTCGCCTGACGTTTTGCGTTGGGATTTTGTTGAAAGGCGAAGAGGGAGGGGGCCCGGGGGGTACCTAAAATTGTCGCAACCGTTTTCCTTTGTCTCCTTAGTTTTTGCCAGTATTCTTTTTTTGGTTGATATTTCCAATAGCCAGTGTAGTTGAAATAGAATGTTCTCGGACCTTTCATGTCAAATAACCGTTTTATAAAAACAAATTTCCTATGCAATCCAATTTTTTACAAACGCAACTTTTCGTCAGATCACCATGACAAACACGCGGTCAAGTTCTGGCCTCTCCGCAAGATCCACTGTCCCTAATTCCATTCCTAGTCTTCCAAGACGCCAACCTGTGCGTATTGCAGGATCTTCGCAGGATGACGACTAGCAAGGTGATAATTTTCCCCTCCCTCCGCACTTGGCAGAGTGATCCAAGAGACGTGCAGCATCGGATGGCAGACTTCCGGCGAGGAAAGTTCATATTCAGTATGACTGTGATAATAGTATGGGCAGCTCAAGGCTTCAGGTAGCTAACGTCAAACTAAATTTCGTACATACCTGAATAATAAGAATCTGAAAGTTTTCTCCACCTCCGAGTTTGCCCAACGTGCAGGATGACCCCTCATGTCTGGACTATGACCTTTGCAGCATAGATGAAGGGCAATATGAGACTGACGCCCTCGTGGAGAGGCCCTCTCATGTCGGACCCAGGTCTAGATCCTTTTTCCAGGTTTCAAACAAATATAAAGACCTGACAAGTCGCACCGCCGCACATGTGAGGCATTACACTTTCTTTGAAAATCCCATGTTGAATGCCGATGAGATCGCTCAACTTTTGTGCGAATCCTGAGCTGATGCCGAAAAAGAATGAGGGGAGACCCTCGAACGCATTCAAGTCGTAGATGCCCATGTGAGTGATATTCCATACACATCACGTTGGATAATGGGATGAGACAGATTAGCTGCGAAGTATTCATTCCAGAACCCAGGCACATCTGGTGTACGAATGTAAACACAGCATCATGGAAGTCTTCGGTCTTAGCAAGCTGGCACAAGCGGATATAGCAGACAAAGTGGAATGCTTGTTGCATGACGACAGATTTATCTGTTGTGCAGATGTACGAGAGGTTGTATAGCACATCCTGCATCGGTTTGAATACTCTATAAAACTAATATAAGCTTAGAAAAATGAACGACACTTTCGGGCAACAGAAATTACGGAAATCATATTCCGTAAATATTTTGCTGGGGTCAAGATGAGGGGTCATTTTGATGATACCTTTTTCGATTCAATAAATGAAGTATTCATTTGTCTGGTAAGCCCCGCCATGCGTCATTGTCTCAAGGCATGGACAACTGGGGGCTACGTTGAACCTGGGAGAAATGCTGACTTCAAGTATGAGACGACCACTAGTAAGTATCATACATCCGACGTAGGAGAGCCAAAGTCTGACGAGTTCAGGAACATACAAAAGGTTCCTCGCAACGTGGGATGCACACGTCCCTCGAATCTGGAAACTATTGCTGTCAACGATCAAAGCTGATATACGAGCTCGCATTGGGGAAACCCAACCAAAAGCAGACCTGAAATCCGACCAACCGCTCCAGGTGGGGTATACTTCTCGTTATAAGGCAGAACTCATGCAAGAGCTTCAAACAGCGACATCAGCTTCTAAACTGAGTCATGGTCATTTCTCCGACACATAGGGTAAGGAGGCTGACAGTGCAGATGAACGGGAGGATACGGATAGAGAACCCACAATTTTGAGTGAGGAAGATGAAGACGCGGACACGTCAAATAGGGAAGTAGCAGAAGAGGAGGAGAATGCGTCCAACGGGTGAAGCACCCATGTCGACGCCACGTAGAGGACTAAGCATAGGAACGGTGGCATCGGGACAATTATGTAGTACAAGTTAAACAGCGAGCAGATTAGATTAGGAAAAATATCAAACGATATGAACACTAGAATTTAGAGAATCGCGTTACGCTGAAATTGATATGAGAGACTGGGAACCTGGAGCATGTCACACGGGAAGAGGCATGCAGGATGAGGTACGTGGGTTGTAATCATTAGGGAGAATTTGTTCCGAAGTTAGGGAGTTGCAAAGGACCCCCTTCACCCAGAGTCCGATAGGACGAGGTATGTCGGGGTCGCAACATGGGAGAGCTCGACTAGGATCCATTGTGAAATATAGATGAAGGACCCTATGCCAGCGGCAGTGCAGATGCAGACAAGCAAAAATAGATGGACCATGGCGAAGAAGCCAAGGGGGTAAAAGTTGGGGAGGAAACAGGTAATCTGATTGGCAATGAGGATGGCAGCAACTAGAGGGGAGATGTCAATAACTTTTTACATGGACGGGAGAGGCTCAGGGACGTCGGTAAGAGACACAATGGCATCGGAAGGATGTATGCCAAGTACGATATGCTAGAATGAAGGACACAGAGTGGTTATGTCGAGAGGCTAGCCCATATAGAGTTGGCATCCAGTTCTGGGGTTTTGCTCTAGTTCGTCCTGTGTATCTGACGCAGGGGAAACAACCCAGTTTTCTCGCTGATTCAAATGTGTTATTCGGAGAGCAGGAAAAGGGGGATATCAACTTAGCATTAAAAATCCTGCTAGATTTCCTCAATGCAATGCAGTTGGAACCAATTGTCATAAGTTACTCTGAATAAACCGCATAACAAGGGCAAGAGCAGATGTAACGGAATGTTAGAAGGTAGTGGGAAGGCGGAGGGAGTTAGAAGGTAATGGGGAGGGGAGGTTTAGTTAGCATTTTGCATTTTAATTTGGTTTTTTGAAAAATGGGATTATATAGTTTGAATTTATTTTATGCTAGATCCTATTTTGGGTATTACTTATGACGCAGGTGATGCCAGAACTATAAATATCTGCTGCCTCATTATTTACTTTATGTTGTATATAGTAACTGGTGTTTGGTTGAATGATTCAGCAATAGATTTTTGCTGCATGCGTTACTTATTGGTGGTTCGGTTGAACGATTCAGCAATAGATTTATGCTGCATGCATCACTTATTACATGCATTTATTGGTGGTTCGGTTGAATGATTCAGCAATATTGGTGAATCGGTCGCGCTAACGACCGTCTGTGCGAAATTGGTGGTTCGGTCTACCGAACTGTAAATAGCGCCCGATTAGCCAATCGGTCGACCGATTGCCAAATCGTCAAGATTGGCGTATCGGTCAGAACATCATCATATATATCATCGAATATATATACCACCTCTTCACTCAGCCAACGGACTTGACATTCATAGTAAAGAACCCTTTTTTCTAACACCCCTATCCCCTAAATGCTGGCAATCAGCCCTTGTCCCCCGAGCCCGAACAGTGTTGATACATATCTACTCTTGGCGTAATCAGTTCCTCCTCTCCTGAGCCCTGAGAGTGCTTACCTATGCGAAATTGATCCCTCATCCGCTGAGCCTGTGGGGTATGGCTGGCGACAAGTCCCTGGGTGGCAGGCAAGGGGGATCTGGAAAATACCAGCCCCCTGCGTCGGATAGCAGCACTCACGACGTTTCCATAGTGCATTCCGTCAATCCGATCGTGATCGATATCCTTCACACAGCATCACTAGAGCGTGGCTCTAAACCCAAGTCGAGTAGTTTTTGGTTCTTAATGTGGTCTAAAAGGAAGGCAATTTTGGGCTAACACTGTAGTTTTCACATCGGTCGAGTCTTGGGTCTATCTATACCTGGGAAAATCGGTTTCCCATCCACTAAGGCTAGTATACCTCGCTGCGAGATATTAGCTATGGCTGGCGAAAGCAGCTCCCCACCCCGTGAGTGCCGAGGGTGCCCTTACCTATTCCTAGTGAAATCTAGCAGGGCTTCCTGGCAAGATTGTGTTGGCAAGTTGGCACCTCGCATACATTTTCAGGTCAACGAGACAGTGGTGGGCATAGAACTGTACATCGTACGCTCCTTTCTCAGAATCCCCGACTTGCTCTCTGAAATAATATTGAGCCTCGATCGCTCCTTATGCGGCATACCCAACGTCTGATAGTAGTCTATTGCTAGGCGGTGAAAAGGACAACCTCTACACCACCCTATATACTAAATTTGGTAGAAAGCGATAGATTGTTACTAATGCTAAATAGGTTAGGCACCAAGATTTCTTGACCGCTATGTTTGCAGAGGATACCAAGAAGACAGCGAAGAGACAGAACTTCCTACAAAGGCATAACGGTGAGTCTAGGACGAGAGTAGCGCGCCACATGCTGCAGTGACCGATATTCTGGACACTTTCAACCACAAACATGGTATCGCCTCTCCTTTTACACATCACATCCCAAAAGCAATCACTATGTGCTCAATTATCCTTTAGTCCTTGCCTGAAATATCATATACGCCATTTACCACCCAACCTGCGGTCTATTCAAGCTCATCAACATGCCTATTGAATTCTCTCAATCAGCACCAAGCCATACAACAGAGGTACTCCCCGGGATACTTGGGTTATCGAAGGGAGAAGGCAATATTGCCACAATCGCTCGATACATGACGGATGGTCTTTAACTCGATCCTAACTATTGCACGTACGGGTGCGGAGTTTAACTTAAAACATTGCCCGCGGAGCCAAAAATCTATATATCAGAAGTACGCATATATATAGGAAAGTAAGGTCCACCCATCATCTGGAGGTACCCACCCCCAACCTGCCTCTCAGCTGTAATAATTTGGGTGTAAACGACATAATAGCTTGATGACTCCCAGACCGATAGCCCTGAATATTTTGCCCCCGGTATCTTGGTATTTGCTCCTATGGCCGGCATGTATGTAGTCACTGCACAAGGATCCTTGAGGAGTGTTTAGATATCTAACAAATATTCTCCCCCGCTCTCACATCCACTATTTACATGGTAAAAGATTGTTCTGTCCAAGGCTGTATGCCACATCGGTCGTACGTCTAGTTTACACCCTAAGTGTCGTGGATTGACCTAGCTTCAGGCTCTCGAGTCCGTACCTACCGCACATATTTGGTGCATACACTAGGTCTCCTCAAACTACAAGACACTTGTAGTAGCGAGACTCAGATAAAAAAGGTTTTTTCTATGTGCCTTTGTTTTATAGACATTCGCAAGCTTTATATCTAAGCCATCTAGGTGCGAGCCCAAGTTACCCGCTTAATCGTTATTACTTCTTCAATAATAGTTTTATAAAAGCAATACGTTTTATCCTAATAAAACAGTGTTGAGGTACATGACTTGTGTCGTGTATCCCATATACATATACATTACCCTGAATTCACAAAGCTTGGGAAAGCAAACTAGTTACAACATGAATCTCGCCACAGTGTCCGCCATGCCCAATTACGGATTATATATTTATATACTTGTTGACATCATTCCGAGGCCTGTTGTAGTTGCATGAACTATGGCACCATCAATCCTCCGCAAGCTTCATAACCCCAGAAATGATCTTCTCGATACTCGTATGCATATCCATAGGGGACATATGACTAGCCAGGCAGAACCTGTACAAGTTAATCTGCATGACCCGCAGAGAGAGGAAAGTATAATAAACCCCTTCCATCCAGAAATGATCTTATACACCAGTGGCAAAAGTTTATTGGAAGAATTATGCCGAGACTAACCTGTCCGGGGGGAATGAAAGAAAACGGTTGGCTTATTGGAGCTGACATGTCATAGAGGACTGTCTGTCTGCTTCTCGTTCCAATGGTCAATAGCCAGTCTCTGTTACTCCTCAATTCTTTTCAGCGTCCCGTACCCTATATGAATCTCGATACATTAATGAACCTACTCACGTTATTAACTCGCGACTAAGACAGCATATCATGCGGAAAGACAGTATTCGTGTACAAGACAAGATATCCGAACTGCGCACTAGATGGTATAGTTTCGTATTAGATAGATGTAATGCTAACGTCATTAGAGTGACGCAGTCTGTTTCATTTCCATCTTTCTTCGCGCCTCTCTTGTCCCCGCCTCACTCCCGCTAGTACCTCATGCTGGACAGCAGATATACGGCTTCCCATCGTCGAGTTCATGGGTGACAGCCGCATGGCGCGAGGTATCTGCAAGTAGGGATGTGATTGTGGGCTTATACTTCCGCAGCGTTGCTTTTTACTAATATTTTATTAGACTCGATCCTACCAGAAGTGTGGAATGACTGTGCCTATCCCTGACTCCCCCCGAGACTCTGAACTCCATATCGAAGGAATCTCGGACTATACAGTACCTCATTAGCAATTGTCCCCTACCTCCAAAGGCCAACTAGACCTATCGCCGAATACAGAAGATGAACGCTCGGACTTTCGATGAAGAGGAGGAAGCAGATGGAGGTGATGATGGGCAAGGGGAGTATATTGCTGCACAAGAGGCTGCACAAGATTATGCTTGGGGAGGAAATTCTGGAACTAGGCTTTTGTTTATAACACAGTATCTCAAATATAAGCAGGTATCATGTACAAAAGACTAACCGCAAGGTCCTCCCAGCCGCTCGTTCGTGCATAAGATAGCTGTCATAGTCGCGAGTTCATACGGTATAGGCCCATGTCCGCTTCCTTACTCTGAGGCCTCGGCGTCCTTCTGAGAATTCGCCCCGTACCACATGGTGGGTATAGATATAGTGCACCTGAGTAGTCTCCAAGTAATACTACCAGGGTTGTTAGTCACTCTTCTCGATGCTATTTCCCCCCCACAAACACGATCGATGAAAGAGTATCTCTGAAGACCTCCCCATTCGGTCTTGTATAGGCACTCATCAAACAGGTTAGATCTCCGACAACAGTCTACCAAGCTCTTTCCCCGGGAGAAGTAAACGATGTTATCGTCCCAAAACGTTGCGTGCGGTCCTGTCTTGATGCCTTTCCCCAGTCTCTTCCTAGCAGAACTTTATTCCTTTCGGTAATTGAAGCCTCCTTCGGAGGAATGCGGGGGTTTGTCCTGTCGACGTTAAGTCTATTATGTAACTTTCTTTTGGGCAGTGAGAGTATTGCTTTTGTCGGTCCTGGTAAACTGAGGTCTTGCGGAGTTTGCTACCCTGATTCACGTTGAGAGTGAAAATTAGGGACCATTCAACTTTGCTATGCGCTGACTGTTAGCCCATTCTTTGTACACCGAGTTAAATGTAGATGCACACTAGGGGATTCATCGATCTACAGTAACTGTCGTCTGGGTATCCCCAAGTTGTACAGTGGCAGAGGGAATAATGGTATGCTGCAAGTACCATGTAGCCAGCAGTGGAGTGATAGATCACTGACGGTAGCGCCCGAAAGAGAGCCATGTGAAAACGAGCAAATGCTGTTTATTATTGGCTACAGCTACTAAAGTACACGATAACGCGTTATTCAACATTGGTAACTTGAACATGACAATCACAGCAAAGCGGGCACATTCCTTGAACACGCGACACCTCTACCCCCCCCTACTACTCCCATCCCAAAACTTTCCACAAGCCCCAGCATAGCAGCCAGAACCGATAAAAAGCAATAGCAAGAAAAGCAATTTCTCTCAATGGTCTTATAGAAACCATTTGAAAGATAATATGTCAAAAATTCCTCTCCCATCCGAAGACAAGAGAGAGCAGTCAATATAGTTGTAGTTTTCAACTAGCAAAAACGAGAGCTCAGACGAATCTTCACTGCTGCTCGTATCGCCCGTGCACTTGGACAGTTTGTAGAAGAAGGGGTGTGGGGGAAAGGGGGTTTATATATGGATTTCACAGCCCTGCCAAGATTTGTGCCAAGCCCGCTCTCGTGTGGTGACTAACAAGGTGACTCTGAAGTGCCAAGCCCGACAGGAGACGTTCACGTGTCAGCTTCGCCGTGGTGGCTAGAGCCAATAAAGCCAAAATATAATGCTCAGAAGTAAAGAAATCGATGGACCCTCAGTAGTAAATTAAATTACACAGCAATAAACACTAAAAGGCAACTTTGAAAGTAGAAAGGACAGGACACCACACAAGGCCAAATAAGGAAGAACAGTAAAGATCATGAAAGAGCTATTTTTGTCTGCCAGCCATAATATACATGTAGTCGAAGATTCTCCCTCATTTCCTCGTAGCTTTCAATCCATAGAAGCAGTCTTGATAGTATAAGCCACACCTCACAAAAAAGACCATCTCTAGTCGGTCCAACAGATAACCATTTATTAGTAATATACACCGCGACTGTATTCAACCTCCTACTATTCTACTTCAACAGTCTGCTGCCTCCCAGGCTCATTTCTCAACACCACCCCCAACAGCTTCAAATAAAACCTCGTAGCATTCTGCCGTGCAAACGTTATCTCCTCCGTCAAATACTCTGGCAACAGGCTCAAAATTTTTGCATCCCTCTTTGGATCCAAATGAGGCGTGAATGTTATCTCGTCCTCATCACTCACCATTGTGACTGGCGTTGTGAGTTTAAAATGCAGTGTCCCATTCTTTCCTGTCTGAATACAATCATAGACACGCTGATGTGGTTGGTCAGGGAAAACCTTAACCCCGAGAACAGTAAGCGCAGTCAGATCCCCATAGAGATCTTCCTTTGCTACTATCTCCCAGGGTATAGGACCTGCCAAGGTGGTATTACTGTGACCATTTATATGTGGGAGATCACGACTATGTGTTTTTTGTTTAACAGCTGATCCAGGGACTTGAGGGCCAGCCGCTGCTTGGCGGGCCACGCTGAGCTTCACGGTGAGGGATTCTATCTCGTTTTCCGCCGCGTAGACATCCTTTTCGAGCTCTCTAACTTTGTTGTTGAGAGTACTAATCTCGACATCTTTTGCAGCGAGCTCCCTCTTTAGTCCTTTATTCACAGTGCCGAGCTTCTGGTAGGCACTTAGATCTTCTTGTAGGGCAGCATTGAGCTTTTCAGAAGCTATTCCGTAATGCTTAGCTAAATTGACCAACACAATATGAGGACTGGGATAACATACTCGCTATTCTCGCCTCCATCACCTTCTTGTACTCTACAAGCGCTGCCTCCGCATCCGTATACTTCAACTTTGCCAATTCCTTCAGCCGCTTGTCCGTATCCTCGAACCTTCTTGTCACCTCCTCCAGCTGCCTTCTCAAACCCTCTTCGTTACCCTGAATCTGCTCTGGTATAGAAGGGGCGACCTTTTTGGCTGCAGGCTGCTGTATCATCGATGCTGCACGTTTCCTTGACGCCGGCTTCGGTGGCTGTGCCTCAGCAACTTCATCAACCTCCTCCCCCCCCTCCTCCTCCTCCTCTTCCTCCTCCTCTACTACCTCTTCATCCACATCCATCGGTGTATACTGTGTTTCTGCAATCTCCTTTTCTGCCAACGCTTGAGCCTCCTTCTCCTTTTTGGTCATCTTTCTCGATGGTGTCTTTTTCGCAGCAGCCGTCTTGCCCTTCTTGGGCTTCTCAAGGACTTGGATACTATCGTCGTCGTCTCCATCGGCCTGAATAGTGTTGGCAGTCGTGCCAGCCTCTCCATCAGTTTCGATCTCGTCCCCATCGACAACTTGTTTGGCGTTTGCTTTGGTAAATCTCCCAGTCTTCCTCACTCTGGATGCAGGACGGGCTTTCTTTGCAGCACCCTTTGGCGGAGGTCTTGACCCCCTTCGCGCCGGAACCTGTTCCGCTACTTCTATCTCATCCACATCCTCGTTCTCTGTAATGTCTACCTCCTCCGGCTCTGATTCTGGTTCGGCAGCACCCTTTCTCCCTCGGGCAGGGGCTTTGCGAGTTGGTGTTGGGGGCGGTGGTTTGCTTGACTTTGATGCTGCTCGTTTGGGTGGCATTTGGCGGCCGCTTGTAGACTTTTTCTTTAGATCGCCACGTACGACTATAGCTTCTAAGATTGTATGACACACAGTGTGTTAGCCAAATGTATTTTTATTTTTTTTGGCCTTGATTGACGAGAGTATTGTAGCAGTTGAGGCAGACAGATGTTGACAGGGTTCGGAGATGAACCCAGGGGAGTGCAACGTGAATGGGTTTGGTTGCTGCCGCCAGGGAAGCTGGGGGTAAGCAGCAAGAGACCATGTTAGAAAACACTAACCTTCAGCCATGCTCTCATCGGTGTCAGATGACAGGATCAAATCCGACAGCGTCTGTGCCGGCCTCTGCTGTGACTTTCTTTTAGACGGCATCAGGGATGTAAGATCGGCCCGATAAATGTGGGCGAGGTTGTATTCAGCTGTTTATTCTCGATCCTGTAGTCTACTTCTGAGTAGTGAGCACCGATAGCACAGGCGGATCTTCTTGTTCAAATCCAAAACCCGACACAGCATTCGGTGCTGAATCACGTTTTTTTTTAATTTTCTTTTCTTTTTCAGCTCTACGCACGCGTCCAGGGCCAGTCGAAAAAACAGTGCTGGGCAAATGCCTGGCTTGCGTCTGTTTGCTGGATCCCCGTTTGCAACGAGGGGCAGTACCGGTATTTGTCGCAGCTGGTGATCGTTGGAACAAAGCAGGATGACTAATAAGGCCGCAAGTTTTCTTGTGGGAAGCGACCGCTCGTTTACCGACAAAATCTGATATATCAGACGTGAATATGTAAAGGCAGGTTCCCAGATACAAATGGTACATGTACATACATATGTAGAACACAAATAAAACAAAGGACCATACTCGCATGTGCAGCCAATTGACCTCCTCTGTGTGCACCTACCTACTATATCTACCTATATATCTGCATTGTGACGAATCTGCGAACTGGCTGAACCCTCTGCTCTGCCCCCAGGCTGCTGGGGCTCTTGCTACCTAGCATGTATGTACATACGGTATACCGGTACTCGAGATAGGCAACCTCACACGACCCAAACAACAAAACAAGGAAGCGTCTCTCGCTCCCAGGAACAAATCCACAGCCTCAGCCTAGCGGCGTTGCCTGCGCAACGGCGGCCAATCAGCAAAACAAATCAACAAAACACGCCATAACGCACGCCTCATGCACGCTCAATTAAACGGGGGAAGGGATACGCAAGGGAATGCTCTCGTTTGCAAACATTCCCTGGTCGAGGCCTGGTTCCGCTGAACACTGAAACTTTGAGTGACATATACACCCCACCCCATCCCCCATCTACAGCCATCCTCCTTACCTCAATGCATGTGCCCCCCCGCCCCGCCTTGCTTCACCTGCACAGTAACACAACAGACTCTCTCTCCTGAACGGCGTACAGAAAAAAGACCCTGCAGCCCTCGCCCTGAAATTTGATTGATTCGATTTCATTTCTTTTCAGCTTACTCTGTGTGTGTTTGGGCGAGGCGTATATGTGTGGGTAGTGGTACTAGTCCTAGCTAGGCACCCAAACAAACTGCCTGCAACGCAGAGAAACAACAAAGTCTCTCGCTTCCTCAGCAAAACGCAACTTTGAACTGCAAACGCTCGCTTTCTAAACAAAAAAATCATGGTCGACGACCTGCCTGGTTACTCCTCCGGCCCGCCTTCTTACGCTCCAACTGGCACCGGCAGCAGCGACGCCTCCGAGCCTCTCGTCCACCCCTCCAGCTCCTTCAGTCGCACCCGGCAAGTCTCTGATGCCCCTCCTCCATCCCGAGTCAGTCTACTCGCATCCCAATATGAGGCCATCGATAGACCGTGTGGGGGGG
>Ga0307511_10004591_pt1 | contig 14088 bp, 17 predicted proteins | sample 13_EM_MG_FD_200266 | JGI IMG/M metagenome (GOLD analysis project Ga0307511, IMG submission 200266) | Populus trichocarpa ectomycorrhiza microbial communities from riparian zone in the Pacific Northwest, United States - 13_EM | ecosystem: Host-associated > Plants > Roots > Unclassified | place...
CCCTCTTGTTTCAACCACATCCGTCAGCTCACAACTCCCTTCCTGCCAGCGTGACGGAAACGCGGTCCATATACCCATCGAACTCATTGACGAAATTCTGGATTACCTCCGCTCCGACAGACCCAGTCTCCGAAGCTGCGCACTGGTTTCCAAATCGTGGGCTCTCAGCTGCAGAAGGCACTTCTTCGGTCATGTCAATTTCCGATCCATTTCGGACTTCATGAAGTGGTCCATATTCGTCTCCACAGCACCAAATGGTCCACACCTCTACACTCGAGAACTCACTATCAGCAATCGTCACCTCGAGAAGAATTGTTACCGGTTACCCGAGTCCCAGGCTTGCTTCCTCCAACACCTTTCCCTCTTCCGCAATGTCCAGATCCTCATTATGGAATGCACCGCCAACCAGCAAACGATCGACTATATATCTGTGCCCCAAGTTTTCGGCCACCTCTCTGGCACCCTACGGTCCCTAACTATACGAGGAGCTTTTTGCTCTCCGCAGGCATTGATATCCCTAATCGCCTCTTTCCGACATCTGGAGCACCTGGACCTCGAAGAGATATGGTTCACAACCGCAGAGACACCCTACTCCTTACCCGAACACCGAACGTTCAAAGGCACATTCCGGTTGCTGGACTGGAGTGATTCATCCGAAGAATTTGCCAGCCTGCTTGCCGATCACGACCTTCGGTACCGTGAGATGTTTGTGAATGGGGAGTGTTGGCTGTTGGACACGGCGTGGAATAGGTGCCTGGCTAAATGCGCCGATCACCTGGAAAGGCTCGGCATACTCTGGGCAGAGAGTGATTGTAAGAGCGCTTGCCGTTGGTTAAATGTATTTTGTTCAATTCTCTTTTTCAGGCTCCCCAGCAGATCGACCCAAGCCGCTGAAATTCCAGAATCTGCAAAGCCTAACGATATACGTTTCCTCAGAGTGGACGGTTATCTTACCCCCTCAAGAATTCTTCTCTTCAATCATGTCAACCCAGCTCTCCGAAATCATCATCGACACCACCGTCTTTCCACCCGGCGCCGAGTTGGATGAAGCAGTGAACGCAATCGGGAGCTTCGACGAGGTGTTCTGTCAGCTCGGGAGTCAACTCGATCCTTCCTTGTCTGGAAGCGAGAAGTTGGTCCTGACGCTGGTAGTGGTGGAGGAATTACCTGATCTTTCTGCGGTTCTACCACGATTCAGCAAGGTAGGAATCTTGAAGATGGAGGAAATGGGGATGTAAAATTTTGCGCACACGCTGTATGGGTGGGCCTCCTTTCTTCGAGTTTCGTCGACAACGCTAGATTCGCTGATCCTGCGGCACAGATAATCTACCCGGGCTCACTTTGTCGTATGTTGTTGCGAGCGCGCCTACTGGTGGACCTCGTATCTGGGTTCCACGCCAAGAATATATGCCTAATGACCGGTTTTAGATATCACCGACTATATCTCTCAATCAATCACTCAATTGTTATACCATGAACTCGGGGGCCTTGTAGACGGGATTTTCCCGCGTTACGGTTTGCGTGCGTCGGGCGAGGGTGTCTGGGGTTGGCTATTGGTTAGAGCCGGGGTGAATCAATACACGTTTTCGCCGTTGATTTGTGGATCACTGCGTTGCCTGAGGAGATCCAGGGACGATCACTTGGCATATCAGCATGGGACACCAGCAGAGCTCGAGGGCGAGAGGAATTAAAGGCACACTATGAGACACATTGAACGGCCAGCGGTCTCGATCCAAGGTCCGGCCAGCAGGTTGATGCCTCGTGTGTGAAGGTACATCGTTTCAGAGGAGTACGATGGCTCTGCTGTGAGTGGCGAGCTGACCACTTCCGTTCGGAAAGTCAGAAGCGGGTGAAATGGAGTCCAACCAGGGATTGGAACTTACGGCCCTTGTTGCCTCGACGATAACATCGGCCTCAAGCTTCTTCAACTCTCGGCATCGGTGGCATCATCTAGTCTCGCCTCATGAGGACTGTCGCCAACGAGGAAGGCGAGATGGGGTTTGAAGAGGAAGGCAAAGGTGAAGACATAGTCGAAGACTCACTCGGACAGCACGTCAGGCGGTTCTTACAAGCATCGCGGACCCCACGTCTCCCACCGTGAGTCGCAGATTTGAGGGTATTCTAGTCTTCGAATCCCCGTACCCCACCGACCAGCCTGCTTTTGGCTGAAACTGAAAGCCTCTGACAGAAATCGAAATTACCGTGAAGCGAGAGGAGACCGTTTGAAAATGCCACAGCTTTACTGAAGTAGGGTCGAGGATACAAGGTAGCGCCTCCGCCGGCGCTTTCACGACCTCCCGCGTTCCTTTCTTGTGCTGTCCAGGGCTGAGGTGGTCCGAAACAAAACGGCCTACGGCCTCGCAGGCTGGTAGGCCGCTCGGAGGTGGCGCTGGGAATGTCGTGGAGGCCCGCCTGTGCAAGTAGTCTCAACCATGTATCGGTGGACGGAGTCACGTCCAGACCCGACTTCTGATCGAGGAATGGACGGTACGGGCTCCGACTTGGCCGAACGGGCCGTGTTATACGCTACGCCTCCTTCACCGCGTTACTAAAAACCAGCGCTACGTGAGTTAGTTGTATGCGAGTCTATAGAAAACCACTTAGCTAGATACGAAGGGGTGATAGAGGCAAACGAAATGCCAGCACAAATATTCGACAGCGAGCGATACACGAGCAGGGATCAGCCTAGTAGGGGGAGAGCGAAGTAGATGCCTTCCAAATAACGACGGTGAACGGAAATTCGGTGCCGGTGGTAAAACCCTCTCGTTCTGTTGGATATCGTATCGCCGCACCTGCACGTTATTTTACTCAGATTCGACCGTCATGTTGTGAGCTAAGGTGTCCCAGACGCGGGACTCGGAGCGGGACCAGCCGAGATTGAGCGCCGGATACATGATCTTGGAACTGGATCATCCGCGTTCTTCATCAGCCCTCATCTCTCCTGGAACTTGATTTTGAGCGGTCAGCGTCGCTAGGGACGGAACAACCCATGCGATGCCGTCGTTCGCCGACATCAAGTCTCATGCTTTGAAGGCGAAGGACACTGCGGCGGACAAGTTCAACAGTACCAAAGGTCGATATCAAGTGAGCAGTCCTTTCCCACCTCGAGTTTGTCGTTTACGAGGCTGCACGATGGTCTAACATCAGATATCCGACGCAGAGCAACTCTTCTAAGAACCTCGATCTACCGGACCCGAAGTCAAATCCTCCTCCGCCGCCGCCTCTACCGTCTCTACGGTCAAAGTCGAAACCTGAGTCATATGGACCTCCCCCGGTCGTACGAAGCAGGCGTCCTGAACAACCCTCGTATTCACCTTCACCCTCCATTTCACCGTCTACGTCTCATTCACCTTCGAAACCTCCGACCCCGGGACTTCCTCCGCTACCAGCGAGACGATTCAACACCTCTCCGAAACCAACTCCAAACTCTCAACCCGGTGCGAACACGATCGATTGGGCGAATCTCTCCGATGAGGACAAGCAAGTGTTCTTCAGCTGGTTGGACGAGTTCTTCGTCAAGTTTACGGGAGACGACTCGTTCATTCCGGAGGGCCAAAAGCAGAAGCCCGCACCTGCCACTAAGTGGAGCGTACCTCCAAGTGTGAAGAATGCTGTAGCTAGTATGGTCGGTGAGAAGGGTCAAGGGCCTCCTGTGAGTACGGTCCACCCTTGTCTTCGTTTGTGAGGCCACTATATACTATGATCCCAGCCGCCGATAGCAACGTGGTCGAAGCCCAGCGCGCCCGCGCCCGTTCCTTCCCCTCAACCTGTGATATCAGGTAACGGTGCCGGTGTATGTCATCAGTGCGACCGCTGACCTTGGTACTAGTTTCACCTTCGTCAGACAACTTCACTTCATATCCCCCTCAGCCAACCAATGGCAGCGCGGCCGAGGACCTTGCCCACTACTTCCACCCTTCCACTCATTGGGATCGCGCGTGGTACGACGAAGAACCCCCAATCCGCCCCCCAGCTATGTCTGAGGAAGACCTTTTCAACATGTCTGGGCAGACCTCCCGTAGAGGAAACGTGCAGGAGCGGGTGCTCTTCTATGGAGCTTTCTGCCGCGACTTGAGCATGTTCTGGGGCAAGCTCAAGATCACAACCTCTGGATTCAAACCACCGAATCCAAACCAGATCGAGCGGAGCGCGAGATTCTTACCGTGTCCCCAACCCCTCGACAAAGAGACGTTGGTCGAGGCGCATAATACCTATGGCGAGACGATCGCTTCATTCGCCGAGGGCTTCGTCGAAGCCCAACAGTATTGTGGTCGTGGCGAGTGTTGGGACCTCGCTTCGGAGGGACTCAAGTATTTTGAACAATTTGACTACGTGGAGAAGCCGATCCCGAGTCTCGCCAGGACACATGGACATCTGATTGCTAGCTTCAACGCGAACGTTTCTGGAACCCCGATCGGAATGTGGAGAGGAGGCGACGATACGGTACGGAGAGGGGATATCATTCAGTGGAGGAGTGTGAAGATAGAGCTTCGGATGAGTTGGGGTCGGGGGACGGCCACTTTGGGAGCTCCGGACCACACTGCTATCGTCGTGAGCGATTTGGTGCCGGGTTGTCCTGTGGAGGACGGGGAGTGGTTGGAGGTTGCGAGGTTCGGGACATTGGAAGTCGTTGAGCAGAGTGTGAGCACCGGGGGGTTGCCGAAGAAAGAGAAGTATGACCTCAGCGGGTTGAAAGAGGGTGAGGTGTGGATTTACAGGCCGATTGGGATGAAGACGTATATTGGTACGGAATTCAGTCCAATCTGTCCTGAAGGTATCGAGACTCAATCCATATGATCTTGCCCTGGTATGCGGGTGCCCTAAGAGTTACGTTACTCTGGTTCATATCTTATCACCCCAAACACAAAAAACGCCACTCGCTGGTCCCTGAGGTTTTCGTGATGTTTTTACCTCACACCCTCTCCTTGAAAGCCCCCCTATCCCAACCTCTGTGACATCTCCGTCAGCCCCATGACAGGGTCTTCGTGCATCATTCAAACTCCTTCCGGTGCCTACCGAGGGCGCCCCGTAAATCAGGCGCTCGTCATGAAAGTTCTCCCTGTCTCTTCTTGGCCCCATTCTTGGCCCCAGCATCCCTAAACGTCACCACACCTGGGCTCAGGCGGTTTTTTGGACGAGTTTCCGACGGTATTCTGAAGCTTTCACGGCTGGATGTTGTCGCGTGGATCAACACTCAGGGTCAGCGGGAAGTTCGCTAAGCGTATCCTTCGTGTCATCGGTTAGCTTGTCGCGCGGTTGGGGGCTGCGGGTCGGTTCCTTCTAGCCTGTAGTGCCGCGCGCTCTGCATGTCAGGTCGGCCAACGATAACGAAATGGGGTCAGACTGGAACGTAGGCCAGAGGAATTTGGTATATAAACCGGTGCCACTCCGGTCTTCCTGGTGGTGAGGTCGTGAAGCATACACTCCATAGAGGGATCTGGTATTATTTCCCTCATTTCCAGTCCCTCCTTCGTCTCCAACACCCCAGATACTACCCCGGGTGTTCCTCAGGAGGTCCTCGAAACCGTATCCATCCTCCGGTCACGAACTGCCATGTCGTCGCGCCAGGGTCCCCCGCTGTCACCGCTACTACCGCTCGGTATCCGGATTTTACTCCTCTTGTTTTGTGGTCGTGCTTTGTCGATACCGGTTGAACACCCATTGGGATCTGTCCAGTATCCACTTGACACCGAGCTCCGTGACGGACTCGATGCGAAGGTGTTGATACTCGGAGCAGGGATCGCTGGAGTAACCGCCGCACGGAGACTCGAATCTCACGGTATCTCGGATTTCCTTATCGTCGAAGCCCACCACGAGGTCGGAGGGCGCTTGAAAAGTCGACGCTTTGGATCCCCTTATCACGTTCCCACCTCATCTTCGCAGGGGAGCGATCCCCTCAAATCCATTGAGGTTGGGGCTCAGTGGATCCAAGGATACGACGAACACAATCCGATCTGGGGACTGGCTAGGAAGCATGGGGTAAAGACTCGGTTGAGCGATTTTGCCGGGAGTGTTAGTGAGTTTCTCTCGTTTCTCCTCCCCGTAAACTGCGGACTAAAGGCACGTTGCCAACCGGCAACGGTATCCGACTGTATGCATCCATCACTGACGTTTGAGGCTCGTCTTCGCTACCCTTGAACAGCGACGTACGATGAGACAGGAAAGGTTGATTTTGCACACGAGATCCGAGACGCGTTCGGCGCCTACACCAAGCTTATCGTGAGCGCTGGTGAGTTCGGTTCTTTTTCTTCCTTTCGATCGTCCCGTGGTGTGGTGTGTGGCCACGGCATCATTGATGGATCCTCTAACCTTCTTTCCCCGCATCTCCGCGTTACCCACCTTCCGTCATTGTGATGGACTTCGTACGGAGTAGGTGAACGAGTTTCCAAACGCAGACGCGATATGACTGCTCGGGCCGGGTACTCCATTGTCGGGTCGAAACCCCGGACCCCTCAAGAAATGGCCGCGGAATACTATACCTTCGATTTCGAGTATGCACAAACGCCAGGACAAACATCTTGGATCGCATCATCATGGGTGAGTCTCCCCGGTATTCCTTCCACGTAGGTCCTACCCGTGATATTCCCTCCAGGCGCACAACTTCACATTCGAAGCGAGGTCTGGCGGGTTCTCGAAGGAAAACCATCTCTGCGTAGATCAGCGTGGGTTCAAGCGCCTTGTCCAAGGGGAGGCTCATACGCTCCTTCACCATCCCGATGATCCGAATCGTCTCCGAATCATGCTGGATTCGACAGTTCAGGTGATACGGTACGACGCGTCCGGGGTTGAGGTTCAGTTGGAAAGTGGGAAAGTTCTGAGGGCGGAGTATGTGATCGTAACTTTCAGCCTTGGAGTTCTCCAGAACGATGAGGTCGTTTTTGAACCGAGGCTGCCGGCGTGGAAGGTGGAGGCTATAGAAAGCATGACTATGGTAGGTGATAGACGTCGTTCGTGTTTGCTGGCTGACCAACGTGCGCCCTTCCTAGGGCACTTACACCAAGATCTACCTCCAGTTTCCTCGGAAGTTTTGGTTTGACACTGAGGTGAGATATCCTCGGAAGAAATGGTCTGTCGAAAACTTCCTGATAGCGTATGAATTAGATGGCGCTTTACGCAGACCCAGAGCGTGGAAGGTATCCCGTATGGCAAAGCTTCGATCATCCAGACTACTTCCCCGGGTCGGGTGTCCTCTTCGTGACCGTCACAGTGCGTCCATTCTCGCCTGGAGTTCATTATCCGCGGCTGATCCCCGTTGAACTCGTCCCGAAGGGCGATTTCTCTCACCGAATAGAATCCCTCACAGATTCTCAAGTCAAATCCGAGATCATGACGGTTCTACGGACGAAGATGTATCCACACCTCTCATCCGAAATCCCTGACCCGATAGATTTCTACTTCGAGAGGTGGTGGAGCAATCCGCTTTTCAGGGGATCGTATTCGAATTGGCCTGCTTCGTTCTTCGAAGAGCACCATGAGGATTTGACGAGGATGGTGGATAGAAGGGTCGGGTTTGCTGGGGAGCATACCAGCGCGAAACATTTTGGTTTGTCCATCGGGTCTTCCGGGTAAGGCATGTTTGATGTACTAACTTGCAATCACGTTTCAAGGGTTCTTGCACGGAGCCTACTTCTCTGGGGTCAGAGCCGCGGATGAGATACGCGATCTCGTTGGGGGTAGACGTGGCCGCAAGCGACGATCGTGATCATAGCACCTTCGGTGACGCAGGCTGGCTCGGGGGGGGGATTGCATCTCCGATGTGATCAGCAGTTTCTTGGTATACGGCTCACTCGATTGAGCAATGTTTGTACATCTGTAAAGTAGTCTGGATGTGTAATCGTATCTTTTTCTCATCTCCTCGTCCGGAGTTCAAGTTGTTAGTGCCCGCTTCGGTGTAATCCTGGAAAGATTACAACATGTCCTCGGACATATCGATGTCGCGACTTCGACTTCTTGACTCCGCAGCTTCCCGATGACGTATGTGTGCGCGTCAGCCTGTGCTTCCCGATGACGTAGTTGAACCAAAGTCAGATTAGATATAAACCGACGACGGACACGGTAGATAGTTCACTTTTCGCTTTTCCGAATCCACTGCGTCGTCCCCTCTGTTTTCCTATTCGACCTCCAGTCTCGAGTGTCGCTACCCTCCGGGTAGCTTCCATTCAGGCCGAGTTTCCCGATCGCTTCGTGTAACCTCAGACCTCCCACAACGTCGTCGAACTTGACCCTCGCATTTTCAAGCTCCTCAAGACGCTCTTCGATACCACAGGTTTCAATAACCAGGACCACGAGATTCGCGCGTTTTTCGAAAGTTCTCGTCCCGATACGTCAACCGCGTCTTCGATATCAGGTGCGGTTTCCCCACCCATAGTATACCCATGAACGGATCTAATCTCGGCACTATTCTCACAGCGGGAATGGGCGTCTCGACTTTCCTGACGGCCATTTGGCATCAAGGCAAGGCCCTCGTCAATCACCTCCTCGGTCATCCGTCCCCAACGTCTACCACGCAAGAATCGACCCGTCGTATCTCAACCCACCGCCTTTCACACGCACTAGTAGAAATCGTTGTTGCCCACCTCGCTCACGATATCGGCGCCCTCAAGGCGTGCTCGCTTACCTGCCGCTCCTGGTATATCGCCGCGGTACCACTCATTCACCACGCTCTCGTTCTCAATCTCGCGGGGAGCTGGATCGTCTATCGCAGCCTGCTGGAGCCGATATCGAAGCTCTACGAGTTAGATCTTATCCATCTCGTGAAATCGATCCAAGTTGCGCAAGAGCCTGGCCTGGGATGGCGGCTGCTACCACAGTCATTCACCGACCGCGACCTACAGCACTTTTCCGCGCTTGCGAACGTTCACACTCTGAAGATCCAATGCCTCGAGATCTACCGCTTCATTCCAGATATCGAACACCATTTCGGACACTTCTCGCAAACGCTGCGATCCCTCACCTTGTGGCAACCGTACTGCACTCCTCAGCAACTATCTCATTTTCTCTCCCTTTTTTCAAACTTGGACGACGTTGGGATCAGGAACGCTCAGACCTATGCGTCCAACCCGATCGGCCCCGACGTAGAGCTCGTTCGATTTTCCACGCCGAAACTCCGAGGACGGCTTGCGCTTTACGGTTCTCCTTCCGTTGAGATTTGGACTGACATCGTTACTTCGTGCGGTGGGATACGGTTCCGCCACATGGACCTGCGCATGAGCACAGGTTGTGCGCCCATCCTTTTCAATGGTTGCGCCGACACCTTGGAGACCCTGCGATTCGGTGGCATGAAGGATGAATCAGTCGGTGAGTAGTTCCGCGTGGGTTCATCTGCGATTTGGAGCTGACGGCGAGTGGAAGATCTCGATCTATCCCCTCTCAAGGTCCTCCGATCTCTGCAATTCGACGTCTGGGGTCACCATTTTACCGCTGCACCGGGACTCTTCTCGACTATCACGTCCACCGCGTTCTCCGAACTTGTTCTTACCCTTGGACGCCGCCACCTACCCCTACCGATTACGTTGTTCACGGCATTGCGTAGTGCGTACGAGATCAGACACTTCAACTTGGTGTTCTTGTTCTTAGCCGAAGGTCCGGACGTTGGCGAGGGACGCCGAGAGTTGGCGGAAGCCCTAGACTCAGCTACCACGAAAGGTCTTCTTGATTTTATCGATCCCAAGCCCACCATCCGCATCGCACGACCCCGCCAGTATAAATGGGACCTCCTCGACTTTGATTAGACGCTGTCACCCTCATGCCGCGACCCAAAACTCAGGTTTTCGCAGCTGTAATACTCCTTTGTAATATAGGATCGGTCTTCACGCAATGAACTCTGGCTTCTCGAAAATCTGCAGTGCGAGCGAGCGTTGAAGGATTTGATTGCGCGAGGACGCGATGGGACTTGGCACGTACGTTTTACACCACCGCCTCTTCAGCGCTTCAGTGTCTGGGCTTCGGGGCAAGCGCTCGATGGCGGCTACCCACCACTACCAAAGAGACCATGAACGTCAACATTGATTCCCATTAGCACACCACTTTATTATTGTGTCTATGTTAACGTGTCTAAACGTTCTATCCTCGTCATCTACGTTCGGATCGGGTCCCACATACGGGCGATACTGGTTGATCTGGAATCCCCCCACAGAGGATGTCCAGAACCCGTCCCGACCGTTACCGCCTGATAGAAAAACTCTCCCAAAGCAACATGATACTTCGTCGTGGCTCCGGAGGATCGAACGTCGTCAGGTTTGTGGGGAAATCCGGGGCATGAGAACCGAGCGTGTACCTTTGTCCTAGGAGCAGTAACATCCATTGTCAGCTCAATCAAGGATGCAGGTACTCGGTTCGGTTGCAAACCTCCAGGTGGCGGCAGAACGAGAGACGAAAGCGAAGGCAGCGCTGATCGCGAGTGCTACCATCAGGCTTTGCGTACGTTGCGAGAAATTGGATGCGGGGGCGGCTGGTGTTTGGTAGTGAACATTGCGCAGAAACCGGGGGACGCGACGCTACCAGCAGCGGCAGGGGTGCTCACAGTTCCCCGAATCGACCCCAAAACAGTCAGTTCTTGCTCCCGGGACGGAGCCGGGGAGTCGGATGGATTACATCGGTGACGCGTCTTGTCCGGATCTTCACCAGTGTCATATGGGGCATGAGGCGGGGAACGGCGGGTGAGTGAGGAATCATGCGAAGCAGATTTGTGCTGGCTGCAGGGCGACTGACTACGCTCAATGATTGGCAACGTTGATACCCAACATTGAGAGAGACGGAGCCGGGGTTATGGAAGGTCAGAACAATTAGCCCGACGCGAGCCCAATACTTCATGCTAGACTCGCCTTCGAAATCCTCCACGTCGGTCTTGACGCCAACGCGTCAGAATAATCCACCCGACGCCCTCCTTTTACAGACCAATCTTTCTCTGCTATCTTAATTGTGACAGAACATTCCTGATGCCTGGAGCGACACAAATGGCATTGAAGGTGAAAAACAGGCAGAGGGTATGCGACGGGCAGGCGTTCCAATGACGTACCTTAGGCGGCGCGACAGGTGAGGGTAATTCGAGAGCAAGACATGGTTTGGACTCAAAGAGATTGGCCGTTCCTTCTTGGCAACGTTAACGAGAGATCGAGTGGGAGCATAGAGGGCGTCGGTGGCAAACCGGAGAACGGCCAGTCGATCGCTGACTAGCTCCCTTCATCTGAGACCCGCCATGCAAAAATAGTTCCTCACCTGTATGTATTAGGGTTCGGCGTTCGGGTCCCTCCCTCATACCCTACGCGCCACGTCATTTTTTCTCTGCTACCTCGAGCTGCGACCATGGACCCAAAGTCCCGCCGACAGAAACATCGGGACGGCGTCCTATCATCTTTGGACGGGACTATCGACGCTGTGACTCGCGGGGGTTGATTCGGGCTCGTCACTGACCGTGGCGATTTCATCTCCCTCACAGACGATCAGGGTACATTTTCCCCTCTTCTCCGAAGATCTATTCCAAGTTTACGTGCAACTAGGGTTCCGTAGCCAACAAAACTGGCTACGTCATACTTGGGGTTGCCTGCGCTGGTCTTTGCGGAGCCCTTAATCGAGACGGATGAGTTCAGTCCGTCCATGGTCGAGTCGTTGTCAAGGTGAGCTGAACCAACAATGGGTACACCGGCCGATCCACTTGCCCACTCGTAATCATAGGATTCTGAGGGAGATCCAGTAGAACGTTACCAAACGGCGTAAATTTGAACGCAATGCAGTCTGCCGATTCCTCCACGCGAGGGGTGATAGAAGGAAAATCGCCACCTACATCGTTCGAAGGATCGCGCAAGCTGAGCGAAGTCAGGCCGCTCAAGTCTGTGTTTTTTGTACGAGGGTCCATACCATGGCGTAGGGGGGGCACGATTGGATTTGGCGAGAAGTTTAGACTTGGTGGTCACAGAGGGTCTCCTCGGCTTCCTCGACTCCCCGCCCACCATCCGTACCGCGTGATCTCGCGATTATGGGTAGGACTTCCTGCACCTCGGTCAGATGCCCTTCACGCGTACCTCACGAAATTGTAACGTATATCACAGACCGTGCCCTAACACAATAAATTGGCATCGGGAAAACCCGCGTTATGACCTCCATTGACACCGATAAACCCGGACAACCTTCGACTCGAATTCCCCACATCCTCTCGTGAGGGTTCTTCGTGTTTTTGGGTAGCAGTGTTTCGAAGACGCGGGGAGCTAAATTCAACCGGCTACCGCGGAGCGGAGTGTAATTGCAAGTGTAAGGGTTGTGCGTACCAAAGTACTATGGATAATCACACGCGAAGTACATGAACGAGACAGGTGCTACTGGACGTCCCGACAACACGTCCGTTGTCTGCTCTCCCCCCTCCGCGGTAGCCGCCTCCCTCCGTGCTGTAGGGTCATACCCAAACAAGTGATACAACCTCCTCAGCTGACAAATCTGATATATAGGAAGAGCGACCATCGGATCCCTGGGGGTCGCGTCCGGACATGGCGCAAGAACCGGATCGGGTTGTCGAACACTCCCCACACGACACAGAACACCCTCGTATTTTCGTGCGATATAGGTGAAGTGGGTAATATCCATGTGTGTGTCAGTGATATGTCGTTTCAACGTCATTGGGCACCCCGCCTCATTGGTTTGACAGAGCCGGAGCGTATCGCGCCCAATCGATCTCCACGCCTCGTGATCCGCCGGGTCTATGACACCAGCAGTCCAGGCCCACATGATTACGACTTCGGCTGTGTTCAAACACTTTAAGAAGCCTTGTGGCCGCTGTGATCTTCGCGGGTGTATGAAGAAACTTCGGCCGTAAGTAGGTTGCCACGTCCAGCATCAATCTGAGAGCGGTTTTCTTCCCTTCTTCCGTGGACAGGACGTCTTCACAGGAGGCGAAATTCGAGTGGCGCAGGTAGTTTTTCCACAGGTCCAATGACGCAAACTCGATCAAGACAACCACCGCACTCATGGGACGGTAATAGACGGCGAACGCGGGTTGTCCATCCTGGAGAGGGAGGTCCGAGGGGAACTGGAACGGGTCACCAACTGCTCGAAGAAACCTATCGAGATCCTGGTCTAGGATGTTCTCCGTCTGGAAGGATAACCATTCAGGCGTGAATTCGCAGAAGATGTTCAGAGCCAAACGGCGCGACTGTAGAGGGTGGGTTGGTTGGAGTATGGACGTGAGGATGGGGAAAATCGTTGCGGCAAATATGGAGCATCTTGGGCCAGACGATAGAATCCAGAGGGCAATGGTCCGTGAATATGGTGGGGGTCCCTCCGTATAGAACTTCTCGCACAACGACAAGAAGCCTAAGAGGGGAGGCATCCCAGCGGGGTGAAGACCCTCTGAACCTTCTTGGACCACGGTATGGAAATCCTTCCACAGCAGTACCATTATTGTGCTAGCCATCTGGTACCGCGCGTCCTCTGGGTAGCCTGAATTGAGAAGTTCGGCGAGCCACAGAAAGCCAAACTCTGGGGTGCCCGTGACGCTGAACAGGTCGAGTTCAGTCAATGTGGATAGAACCGAAGTAAAAACCCGCTGGCTAGTCTTCCGTTCCCTTATGGATATCTGGAACTGTTGATTGAATAGGTAGAACGCCGCCTTCAATGCGTCGCTAGTCCTCCATGTGCGAATTTTGTAAAGAGGGTAGGAAAATCACTTACTTATCGTTGGGGGCATACAAATCACGGATACAAACTCGAAGTCCCAGGGAGATCGCCATTGTGAGGAAACTGTTTGTTTTGAGAATGGCAAGGATCGGACCGTTGCCTGCGCGAAGGGTCCGGCCAATTAGTTCTACAACGAAGGGGTTGAGGGCCACGGTAGGACCACCAGCATAACTCCACCACCAAATCATCTGGAGCATTATCCTACTCAACCACAGTTGATGCGTGGTGGGTAATTGACGTGGTATGCTACCGGAGAGGCCAAAGCATACTTCCCACGTACTGGTTTGGTCGCATGTGACAAACCTGAGGGCCGCCGTGATCAACGCGAAGGTTGGCTCAGATGAGGGCGCCCACTCAACGTTATCGCGAATGCGTATACGGAGATTCCCAAGCGCTTCATTCCCAGGTTCTATGCTGAGATGG
>Ga0307511_10004593_pt1 | contig 14087 bp, 4 predicted proteins | sample 13_EM_MG_FD_200266 | JGI IMG/M metagenome (GOLD analysis project Ga0307511, IMG submission 200266) | Populus trichocarpa ectomycorrhiza microbial communities from riparian zone in the Pacific Northwest, United States - 13_EM | ecosystem: Host-associated > Plants > Roots > Unclassified | place...
CCTATAAACTTCTTTTATATATATATATATATATATATATATATATATATATATATATATATATATATTTCAACCTACCCACTAATTAAAACCAAGTTCATGTATTCATTCAATATTTAAAAAGAAGTAGAAAAGGGTGAAGGAATCTTTTTAACAGAATTCGAAAGAGATCAGAAACAATATACTAATTAACATACATAGAAATTAAGGGTATAAGGTCAATAAGCAAGTGAATATAAAAGCAAGTCGTGATATAAAGTGATTAGGGATATAAGCAAATTAATACCTATTGCCAAGAAGGGAATGCAAATGGATGGTCATCTCTTCTTCCTGGGGTGAAAATGCACCTCTCTTGAGATCAGGCCTCAAGTAATTAATCCAACGAAGCCGGCAACTCTTGCCACACCTCTGCAAACCAGCATTCCTTGCTACATCACTCCAACAACCTTGTCCATTGTTTAGTATGTAGTTCATGAGCTTGTCGTCTTCCTCCGGCGACCACAAGCCCTTTTTGAACTTGTTACTTATATCGTTGTTCTTCCCAGAGGCCTCTGGCTTCCTCATTTTGAGAGCCTTTGGATCCCTGTCACTAGAAAGTTGATCTATATATATCTCTTCCCAACTGGTTTGATGTAGATCAGTTAAGGCTTTATAGAATGGCAGATTATGAGATCTATATATATTTCTTCCCAACTGGTTTGATGTAGATCAGTTAAGGCTTTATAGAAAGGCAGATTATGAGAAAGAGAGAGAGGAGCTTGGCAGAGTGGGCATGCCGATCATGATGGTGATGATGGTTGTGGGTATTGCTTAGAATATAGGAAAGAGAGAGCGAGAGAGCGAGAGGGGTTGGTTGATGAATGAGTCTGAGGTCTGAGCAGTAAAACGGTTTGGAGAGGGACTGCAGGGGAAAATGAGAGAGGTGTTTGTCTTGTCTTTGACTGCGTGATCTTCTTGTCCTTTTCCTTTACATTTTTCTTCACTCCAAGGTAATCACCATACATTGTACCGTAAGATAGACTGAAGCCAGAACACCCACCCACGGAAGGGAGGCAAAAAAAGGGTTTGTTTCATAACCAAGCCAAGATACTTGCTTCCACTTCACATAATCTTTAGCCATTCTCTCCCTGCCCAGCATCCACACGTGTAGTTGAAGACACTGAATAGGATAAGAGAATAATTTTGCAAAAACACTCGGGAAATGTTCAATGGACCACAGAATCAATATGCATCTTTATTGGTGATCACAAGTTGAGGCCTCGATCAGTTCATCAAAAGGCATGCTAGAGTAGAAAAGACTCAACATTTGAAATACAAACTTTTAATTATTTTCATGTGAGAAAGGTTAGGAAAGGAGAGAGATGACATTTTCAATCACCATCTTATAATATATAATATGTTAAAATACTCACAGTCGTATAAATCGCTAAGTTGCATATATATGAAACTTTCAGACCATTTTTCCATCCATGGAAACCATGTAAAAGTAGTTATCTACCTACCCCGACCTGTGATTTACGACTTTCCTTTCTGTTGGGTAGCTTAATTCTCGAGTTTGTACAGAAAATTAATCAAGCTAGCACATTATTAACATGATGACTAGCTAGTGACTTGTGATATGCTGTGATTTATGAATTTTTTTTATTAAAGAAAATTTATCAAAATGATATAAATATTATTATTTTTTTAAAAAAATCTAAGATTATGATTATTGAGTTGTATGAGGTTAATAAACTCAATTAATTTAATAATATAATTGAAAAATAAGATATCAATAACAAATAAAGAGGAAAAAAAAACAATTCAATGCAAAAGATGAACGCTTTTTAATATAATAAAAATATATCTGTATAATATTTATAAAACATCGCAATGATCTTATCTGTATAGTATTCATAAAACATCTGAGCTCCAGTTTATTTTAACCAGAAAGAAAAAAGTTCAAGAGACACTTATGTTTTTAAACAAGTAAGAGAAATTCGATTACCTAGTTAAATTTTGATTAATTTCATAATAGGGTGGACGATGCCCCGATCATTTCCAAACAAAAAAAATGCATCCTCTAAATCAACAGACGACACGTCGTCCACTGAGCTTAAAATCTGGCTGCTGGTGTGGCGGGAAAACGAGGTATTTTACTCAAAAACTCATTTTCAATCTATTTTTAATTTTAAACACCTAGGAAATATCCTAGGAATCTTGTTAAACCAATCCATGACCTCTAAAAACACAAAAAAAGTAAAAAACCCAAATTTAACCTGAAACCCAAAATCTTCCTAAGTCCATATATATTTTTTAGGTGGGAACTACTCTAGGAACATTGTTAAACCAATCCATAACCTCTAAAAACACAAAACAATAGTCAAAAACCCAAATTTAATCTCAAACCCAAAAATCTTCTCAAACCCAAAAATCTTCCTAAGTCCACATATATTTTTAGGTGTTTTCAAGGTACAAAACACATTATCATAACCTCTCTCATTATATGGAACCATTTGACACAAAGAACAACTGTTTTAGTAGTTGTAATCGTCACCAACGACAACTTTATCTCTCTATACCGGAACCCGACGACTCCCTCTCTCTTCTCCAACAAAAAAAAAAACTAGAAAATAATAAAAATAAAGTTCGGTATCAAAATAGGATTTTTAAAAATTACAGGCACCGGTGACCTAATATCTCAAAAAGATGGGGGATGAAAATGAACTTCCACAACAAACTTCAAACATGACCCCTATTTTACTCGCTTTTTTTCACTTTATTATCTTTAAATTCAACCATCTCTCCTTAAAAAATATGCAATTGGAGGCTAATTTGAGCTCAAAAAGGCTAAATCATGCAAAATAAAAGTTTGGGGATCAAATTAAATTTTTTTAAAAGAGAATACTACTCTAATCCATAGTATTTTGTAAGAGAGTGAACAATAAACAAAAAGGCTGATCTCTTGAAATATATTGTATAATTACTCTTCTGTTGATCTAAGGAAAATATCAGAATCTGCACAGGATTCTACTGAATAGACTAATTAAATGCATTGTGGTTCAAGAAAATGAGATTATATCTTTGCCTTAACTGTTCAATTCTCCCAAGAAATATCTTTATCAGCAGCTAACAAAATAAATAATGTTAAAAGAGAAGGGCAAAATTCTCTACCAAGGCTCTACTGAGCTATGTAGCTCTTAATTGAGATGTTGCATGGATTCCATATGTGGACATTTCTCGATCGGATTCCTTTAAACAAAGTATAATAATGCATTGTAATTCAAGCAAGTGAGGTTTTTTTCCCTTAAACTTTCAGTTTTCCATTGACATATTCAATATACAGTCGCAAGAGATGAACGATGTGAAATAAAGATGAAAGAAATGGCGAAACAAACAATTGACCTTTTTTTCTGACTTTTTCCATACAAAACAAAATCACTTTGCTTCTGTTTTATTGCCAACCAAACATAAAGAAGCACATCTGTTTTATCTAAGAATTTAAGAATAGCAGACTTGACATTTAAACCTATGATGAGAATGCAGAGCTATGTTAATATTGACGGCAGCCAGCAGCAAATGGGGTAGGTTTTTCTCTAATTACGTTCTGGACTTGGAAAATCATCTTCTAGAAGGCGAGGAAGTGATACATGCTTGAATTATTTCTCTTCTACCAAACATACCCCATAGCCGAATTGATATTATTTAAGAATGCAGCTGTATTCCTATCGATTACTGCATGCAAATCATTTCTCTTATGCCAAACAAATACCTGTGGTGGTTCAAGTTATAATGGGAAAAGTCCAACGCCTTTCGACGCTGGATTGGCAAGATATAAAGGCCAGATCATACATGTTATGCATAAATGGTGGACACCGCATGAGATGATTGTCTAAACTCAGACATGTTTGCACCAAATCTCTCTAACCAACAAATTGAATACGTACATGTAGACCCCTGTAGGCTCAAAACGAGGAAGGATATATTGGAGTAGAGAAACATGAATAATGCGATGACAGGTGCCATACATACATGATCCTACTTTGTCCATGCTAAATTCTGTGCATGATTGTTCTTTTTCATTGTTTCACCACTTCCTCTCCAGATTCCAAAAGGTTAAAGGAAGGTCATAAAGTTGTTCAAGTAAGTACTGAAAAGCTAAAAAAATTGTCTGTTTATGGATCACATAAGTGTATTTTTTAAAATTTTAAATTTTAGCCTTATACCATATCTAAAAGTTATACCATATCTAAAAGAATAAAAGACAGGGTGATAACCCAATATATCTAGATTTTATAGAATGTCAGGTCCAGATGACATGAGTCTGGCTTGCTTCCAAACCCAATATTCTTGGGTTTAGTTGAGGACTGACCCACCATACATATGAGTCTGGTGAGTTACCAAAACCAATATCTTTGGGTTTAGCTATGTGCTGAGCCTAAACAGATATGGATCTGATGAACAGCTAGACCTAATATTCTTGGGTCCAACTATGAGCTGAGTCCAAACAGACGTGGGTCTGGTGAGCTACCAGACTCAAACATCCTTAGGTTTATTTACGTGCCGAGCTCAAGTTGACAAAAGTATGGAAAGCTGCCAGACCCTATATCCTTGGATTCAGTCACGCGTTAAGCTCAAGTACATATAGGTCTGGTGATTTGCCAGACCAACACCTTTGGGTTCAACTACGCATTGAGCTTAAGTGGACATGGGTCTGGCAAGCTGCCAGGCCCAACACCCTTGGGTTCAACTACATACTGAGCCAAAGTGGATATAGATCAGGCAAGCTATTAGACCCATTGTCCATGAGCTTGGCATCGTGCCAAGTCCAAATAGGTATAGGCCTAACAATCATTATAAGGCCCATGTTGGGTCATAAGGCTTCATTTGCTTATTCTTATGACTTTTAACATAAAATGTTAATGCCAAGAAAACTCATATCTCTATATCCGTAGGTGTATAAAAGTCTTTTAAGGGCTTACAATATTTCCATCAACATTAATATTATATAAGAGATATTTGTCCCTTATTATTGTTGTGTAAGAGATATTTATTCCTCATTAATACTACCAAGAGGAAATGACATTCCAAACCCCTCTATTTAAACAACATGACAAGGTTCATGGGCTATAAATACCCCTTGAACCAACCAAGTAAAGGGTTTATAATTTATATTCTCTAAGCATTCATAATTTAATTCTTAGAGCATTTCTCATGTAAAAAAAAAACACTCTTTTTCTTAGAACTTAAAGTTTATTCTCTCATTTGTTGTAATCTTTTACTAAAAGTCACCGACTTTATCATCTGAGGGTCCCTAAACCCCACTAAAAAGGATTGTTTTGCAGGTGTTAAGCGTTCTACCACTAACCATCAACTTTATGAACTCTAGAGAAGGAAATATTGACGTGAACGTGTGATTACCCATTGTCTATACACTCAAAAACCTCATTCTTAAGACTACAAGCAACAAAGAAAGTAGGGGCAAGGTAGCCCTAAAATGGGATGGTCTCTTGAAAGTCACAAAGGTGGTAAAGACAAATACTTACCATCTACAAGATATGAAAGTGAAAAATCTCTATCACGCTTGATAGTCAATGATAGAATGTAAGTTTTTTTATATATGAATGATTTATTTAAAATGACTATGTTTTTATTTTCTTCAGGTGATTCCTAAGGGCCTCTTAACAACTAACCTTGAAAGGAATTGATAAAAATTATTCCTAGTGCAATTGTATATTTTTCCGAGGAAGGGACTAACTCAGTCTCCTTAGTGCAACTACACAATTCTTCAAGGGATTGGTATGGTCTCCCTAGTGTGATAGCATAACTCATCTTATAAGGGACTGATCAAGTATCTTTCTAATGCGATTGTACATATCCCCAAGGAAGGGGTTGATTCAGTCTTCCTAGTGTGATAACATAATTCTCTAGGGGATTGACATGGTCATCTGAGTATGATATCACTACCCTGGAAGGGATTGATCAGCAAGAATCTCCCAAGTACGATTGCATATTTCTTAAAGGAATGGATTGACTTGATCTCCCTAGTGCTATGACATAACTTTTCAAATGATGGGTTTTAGGCCTTCTTAATACAATAACACCAACCTTCAGGTGATACCTAGGGGGCTCTCACCAATTCACTAAGGATACGTTCACAGACAACTAGATTAATGGAGTAAGAACTCCTAAAGGAAGGTATACCTGCAACCTAGATTTCCTCTAGGTTCCAGGCAGGGGGCGAGTTCTAAATAAGGTTAGGCGAAGTTCAAATCTTTCCAAAATTTGAAGGCAATATTTTGAAATTTTTCTAAGTATAGGCATTGGACCCATACAAACTGCTTAAAGGATTTTCTTCTAAATATTTTTTTCTAAGTATGGACGTTGAGCCTATACAAATTGTTTAAAGGATTTCCTCCTAGATATTTTACTATGGGCATTGTGCCCATCCAAATTAAACAAGTTTACCAAAAATGAAAACATGGAAATGAAAGAGCATTTTTCATAAAATTCTAGTATATTACAAAAGGGCAAACCCCACAGGATCGTGGTTATTTACAAGGCTAAAAGGAGTTAGGGGCTAAGGCTTAAATATTTAGGTCATGCTTCTCAATAAGGTATTAGTCACATTAGGCAGTTACAACCATAGCAAGGAAGACACCTGCAAAGTTAGGTACAATGACTAAATGAAAGGTAGCACTGAAGTCTACCTGTATTCCTCTTGACTAATTGAAGAAATACAAGTTGAATATGATAAGAAATATCTTGTCTCCAGCTTTTCCAGTCAATGTTGTAGACTTTTCAAAAAAATTCCTGGAACTTATCAAAAGAGTTCCTCAAAGCTTCCAACTATATATAGCAGCTCTGGGCTTTTTCCCTAACAGTAATGATCCCAACTCTTAGAGCATATTGGAATGCCTTCATTCAATTATCCCTTGCTTCAAGGTGTCCATTTCATTACAAGCTAAACAAAGCTCCTTTTCAATGGAGCTCGACTGAAGGACATCACCTTTCATATCGTCCTTTAGTGTTGCATAGGCTACCTTAAGGTTCTTTAGTTCATCCCCCACTACAACCTTTTAATCCCTTAGCCTTTAAAGGATAGTTATCTCCTAGCTCCTCACCTAGCTCCTCTCAATCGTTCAATGCCTTTTAGAAACAGCACGTATCATAAAAGTCCACTAAAAATATTTTTTAGAAACAATAGTCATAAAACTAAAATAATGAGATTAGATAAAATAGTTCTTACATTGAAGGTCGTTTACCTAGTAAGGGCTAGTTGACAGTTGTAGCTCTCATCAAACATCATAAGAATGTCTCAAGGAATTGTCAGAACCCTCTTCAGGTGATTCACCATCTTTAAGCCATTCTTCATGAGGCTAGACCTCCCACCAATACAACTTTTATGACTTGCCTTTCCTTCTCAATCAATGTGGCAAAAGCATAAGGGGCTTGACTAAATACAAGGTCGGCAAAGTCATCCTCACACCAAGGCTGCCAATTTCTTTAAAAACACTTGGACAAAGGTCCCAACAGCTGAGTCTACAACGCTAGACTCCATAGAGGTAGATATCTTTTTTCTTTTAAAATATGTAGCAACACGTGCAAGCACTTCAGGAGGGGTCAACTGCAATTGACCCTCAACCAAGGGTGGTTCCCTTTATTTTTACGAGAGTAATGGCTCCCGCCATTGTTTCCTCAAGAATAAAAAAACCCATCTATGTTAATGGGGTCGTGTTCCATCTCTACTCCAGTCCTAACTCCAATTAAGTCAAAAGATGAAGACCCAATCCTCGATGCAGACAAGCTCTCCTCTGCAGACCTTGTTAAAGTTTCCTTTTCTTTTTCATCTGTTAACCCTGCACAAAAACAAAGTTAGGAATAAATACGTAGATGCATAAAAACAAGGGATAAAAAGGCTACATATTTTACAACAAGGTCTAGTAATGATCTTTAGCCATCTTATTAATCTTGTGCTCGATTGAGGATAAGGTCAATGCAACACATGTTTTTTCTCATTCAAGCTTAGACAAGACCTATTATTCACCTCAAAGGTAGATACTCTCCAATAGTGGGCATAACCCTATATTTGTTGCTAGCTATCTCTAGGGTTAATTGTCTTATTATATCTCACTATCACCCACCCACCTCCCTTTCCACTTCCTGACACGTGCAGGCTTGCCATGCAAGTTCCTTTTTATGGATCCAGTGGGTTTGTTGGTGAAGGTAAAAAAAAACTAGCGCACATCGTTTCTGCCATTAGTACAAGCAACCAAATGGTAACAAATCATAAAATGTTTTATAATAGGCTCAATTTTAATAAACCTAATGAACTTGTCAAAAACAGATAAGATTATTCATCCATTAGGATGCAGCTGGTCTAGACCTAATCTATAATACTGAAAAATTTCCCTTGCAAACCTTTTAAAAGGGAAGATATACCTTTAATTCGTACATATATATATTAGGGCAATAATTTCAAAGTGCCCTTGGCAAAAGGCCAATGTTGCTTGGCTAATCCTTTCATCCCTGAAAAGTAATTGAGCTATATAATCTCTTGGCTACCGATCATTTACAAAGTCCACCTCATTTATGCTTAAGGTGCTAGAAGCATCGTCCTTAGAGATTTAAAGCAACATTTTTCTCCCTCGGGCTTCCATAAAGGCAATAAGGGAAGAACTTCTCCGATGTTGAGAACTACCTTACTCCCTACCAGAGTTGGATGCTAAAGTTCCACTCTTTCTAGTTTTAGGGCCTAGTATAATAAACCCTTGTCTCTTACTATTTCCTCTAGTTTCTAGTTGGAACCTAAACTTACTATCGGAGGAAGTAACATCCCTACTCTTAGGGTCAGATTTAACTCTTCTAGAGTCAATTTTTTTTATAAGAAAGAAGATGAAAGAAATGTTTTAGGGTAAGGAATACCTAAAATGGCAATATTTTCTTAAACAAATAGAGCAAATCTTGCTCAAAGGCTTTTTCAACTATTTTTACAGAGAAGTTACTAAGAGTGAAAGTAAAAGAAAAATGGAAGCAATAACGGTTAGTGTTATAAAGAAAATAATTTTTCATCCTCATCGTTGGATGAATAACCTTTCATGTCACCACAGATCTCTAAAAACCCACCTGATTATTGCATTAAATGCACGCCACCATTTTGTTTCTAAATAGACATTTCTTTTAATAAGGATAAGCCATTTGGCCATCTCTTTAAAATAAGGACAAGACACCTAGCTATAAGAATCCCAATAATTTTGCTTAGGATAGTCTATCTCATGAGGAAGGTAAAAAGTCTCACGTGAAAGTTGTCAACCTTTTAAACCTTTGCGCATTCAATATATAAAAATTTAGGGGTTACTGATGGATCAACATATTTTTTTAAAAATCAACTTTTAGCCTAGACCAAATCTAAAAGGGTCAGAGGCAGGGTGATAACCCAACATACATAGGCTTGGAAAACTGCAAGGCCTAAGTGACATGGTTTTGGCTTGCTTCCAGGCCCAACATCCTTGGGATCAACTAAGCATTACGCCCAAGCAGACATGAATCTAACAAGTTACCAGACCTAACATCATTGGGTTTAGCTATGCGCTAAGCTCAAGTACATATATGTATGGCGAGCTATTAGAACTAATGTTCTTGGATTCAACTATGCACTGAGTCCAAACAGACATGGGTATGTCGAGCTGTCAAACATAAGTATATATAGGTCTAGCGAGCTGTCAGACTCAATCTTCTTGGGTTTAACTCCACGTCAAGCCCACGTGAGCGTAGGTATGACAAGCTGTCAGACTCAACCTTCTTGGGTTCAACTATGTATTGAGCCTAAATGGACATAGGTGTGACAAGTTGCCAGACCCATCCTTCTTGGGTTCAGCTACATACTGAGCCCAAATGGATATGAGTGTGGCAAACTATCAGTCCCAATATCCTTGTGTTCACCCACGCGCGCTGTCACACCCAACAATTTTGGGTTCAGCTACAAACATCACCTGTGAGCTTGACATCATGCTAAGTCTAAGTAGGTATGAGCCTGACAACCATTATAAACCCCATGTTGGGTCATGAGGCTTTGTTTGCATATTCTTATAACTTGTAACATAAAATGTTAATGTCAAGAATACTCATATCTCTACACCTTGGGGGTATAAAAGTCTTTTAAGGGTCTACCATATTTCCATCAACATCATATTATGCAATGGATATATGTTCCTCATTAATGCTGTGTAAGATATATTTATCCCTTATTAATATTGTATAAGAGATACTTATCCCTCATTAATGCTATCAGAAGGAAATGACATTCCAAACCCCTCCATTCAAGCAACATAACAAGATTCAAAGGCTATAAATATCATTTGAACTAACCAGGTAAAGGGTTCACAATTTCTATTCTCTAAGTATTTATATTTTAATTTTCAGAGCATTTATCATAAAAAAAACAAGCAAACACTCTTGTTCTTAGAATTTAAAGCTCATTCTCTTATTTATTGCAATCTTTTACTAAAGTCACTAAATTTATCATCTGAGGATCCCTAAACCCAACCAAAAGGAATTGTTTTACAGGTGTTATGCTTTCTACCATCAATTTCGTGAACTCTAGAGAAGGGGATATTGATGTGAACATGTGATTATCTATTGTCTAAACACTGAAAAACTTTATATCTGAGTATATTGAATTTTAAAACATATGAGAGGGTCAAAAATCAATTAAGAGGAGAAGATGATAAGGATTCTACAATCACATTAAGTGCTTATTGAACAACTAACATGTATGGAAATTTATAATTCGTGGGGTTTAGCGTTGAAGAATCATAATATATAGCCAGCTCAGCATTTGATCCATGAAGTCATATGACACATAATATTGCTTTGACTTAAATAATTTCATGATTACAGTATTTCTGGTGAGAGATTAATTAAGCCTTATACTGAGCGAACGGTATCCAAATTGAAGAAAAAAAAGTAGTGGAAAAAAAATCAACCATTAGAAATATTATTTTTTTAACGTTTATTTTTGCAGCAGTATCCCTGTGCTATCTAGAGTAAAAGACACGTACATAAATGATGAAAGGAGAAAAGTTCTAGGGAAATATTGGACGGTACTCATAGTATTCCAACTTTTTCCATGCTTTCTCTTCACTGTTTTCCAAAGCTTTGTCTCTACCTGTTATGGTTACTAGTAAAGAGATTCGCCTTTAAGGTGATGAGACTGGGCCAGTGAGGAAGGCCTTCTAAGTCACAAAAGCAAATTAAGATGGAGGATCAAACGAGAAAGATTCTCAGCAGGACAAGGACACTTGATCATTTGAGTTAAAACAACTAAAAAAGAAACCCATGGAAAGGCAGAGATATTGGTAGGGTATGCCAAATGAATGGAGAGTATGCATTTTTTCCAATAGCCCACTTTCATTTTGAATAACAAGGACAGGATATGACCACAATAATGATGTTTCACAGCATAAAAAAATAGTTAGTAGAGAGAATTTTCAAAGGAAATACGCTCTCCAACTTCTTCATAGCTTACAGATAGCAGTTTCAGAGCAAAACTTAGGCAAATGTTAATCATGAAAGATAACTCTAGAAAGGCTCACATGAAATCACCTCCAACAAATAAGTGCCTTCTGTAATTTTTCCATCAAGTAGTAATTGGAAGTGCTCAATTTTTTAATACAGAATATTAGGTCATTGTCAAATATTAATCACAGTGCTGGTAGAAAACACTTTATTTTTGCATTAAAAAGAAGAGTTGATGACTTCGCAATTTAGAAAGGTATACCAACCAATTACTGTAACTACTAAATTACAAACAAACAAAAAAAATCTCATGTTTTAGTTGCTGAGCTAAATCTCAATATTGTGCTACCCTTTCTTTCCATCCTGAGAGGCACCAGAATAAAATAGAGTTCTGCCTCAAATTTTGTTCTTAGAAGGAAAAGCTAGAGGTGGTTTTGGCATTAGTTGAAGTTCCTGGTGGAAATCAAGCTGAAAAGGGAAAAACTTGCGAAGGTTTAAAAGCATATAACAAGGTTGTGTCGACAGGAAAACCAAGCAGGAGCATTTTTCTGCACCTGAAAGCTAGCTCAATAAATCATTTGGGGCCTGGTGGTGCCCTTATCTTATGAGTCTGGGACAATAGTTTGACCAAACAGTGAGAGTATGATTATATACATACAAGTGCTATGATTGGTTAAGGCTGCTGGCCGATTTGAATCTTTGATTCTGATTCAAAAGGAACATCCTAAATTACTGATGCTGCCTTCTATGTATCTTGTCTAAACTCCATGGATGTAATATAATTTGGGGCAATATCTAACATGATCCACAAGGATTGACATAATCGGGCAAATGACCTTTCTTGTATGTTTGATTGGCAAGAAATCTTGACACATGTTTTGGAGGAACTCACTCAAGTTAATCGCGCAAGGACGTTGCACCATGAAATTTCTTGCAAACCTATAGTCATCACCTAATTCTTGACTTCCATTGCTCTCAGCGTCAGTCAACAGACAGCAACATTTCCTGCAAATTAACTGGGGAAAAAAAAAAAGTTAGACCATGCATGAACTGAAGGTTGACTTACAGGGCTGACCCAATGTATAAGCCTAACTTAAGGGCAACTTGAAGATTGCACAATGGACACCAAAAGTGGGCATTCCACAAGCTTCCTCTCACAGATAGATAATGCGTCATAATCTCACCATATACAAAGGGAAAAGGATAATATAGCAATCTAAAAAAGTCAGAATACTCTTTTAAAAGAAAAGGAGAAATGAAAAAAGATTTAAAGCGTCTTCTTTCACCTCAGAAGTATGATGAGACACCAAAATATTCAAAAACTTACGAGTCACTTTCTTTGCAGCATTTTCTAAAGTAACCTTCTCCAATCCACTACATGAAGGGTGCCTTATAGCCTACGCATCACGAAGCATTTGACACAAATTATACTCAGTGACAGAAGTTGTACAAGTGATGCACAATTTTATGGATTTCCTTCTTTTGATGTGAGCGTTGTTTGTGTTAAAATCAAAGCAATCCTTTTATATCAATCATGGATTGACAAAGACTAGACAGCCCTTGCTTTTACAAGAGTACGTAACTTGATGAGAAGGCAGCAAAAGGTGAAATTAATGCACTGAGATCAGATTACTGCAAAAGCAAGGACCGCATTCTAGTTCGTTAACATTTGCTGGCTTATGATCCACATGTAGCCATGCAGGGATAGTGGATCAAAGCTCACGACCAAATTGATCAGATCAACATACTTATTGTTAGAGATAGGATTGTGGGCTCTAGAGGAAGCAGTGGCTTTTATCAAACATATTGGGGTCAATGGGGTGCTCTACACTTAATGCTCGTAAGACCCATGGTAGAGAGAGAGTCTTTCAAATAAGTAGGCAGCACTTTGTTATGAGCAGAGGAACTTGTCGTTTTGCGTGGCTATCAAATTCCAATGCTAGTTCTGATGCGATTATTGTTATACAATGAGATCAGTTTTTGGTGCTATTGTTCACCTCCTCGTATAATATGGATTAGAGCATTATTTTTTAAAAAATTTAATTTTGTTCTTCAACTTTTATTTTGTATGATTTAGCTGTTTTTAGTTTAAATTAGCACCCAATTACATTATTTTAGGAAGAAATGTTGATATTATTTTAGGAAGAAATGTTGAATTGAAAGATTTAGGATTGAAGTGAAAAAGACGGGTAAAATATATGACGGATTTAAAATTTATTATAAACACTCATTTGAATCATCTATAGTTTTTTACTATTAGTTAATTGGTTCCTTTAATTTTAATTTTTTTAACTTTTAGCCTAAAATCAAATCTAAAATGGATAAAAGAAGCATGATAACCTAACATGGATAGACTTGGAAAACTACAAGGCCTAAATAACATGACTCTAACTTGCTTCCAGGCCTAATATCCTTGAGATCAACTGAGTATTAAGCCTAAGCAAATATAGATCTAGCAAGTTGTCAGACCCAACATCATTTGGTTCAGCTACGCGTTGAGTTCAAATACTTATAAGTATGACGAGTTGTTAGAACCAACGTCATTGGGTTTTGAGCTCAAGTACATATAAGTATGGCGAGTTGTTAGAATC
>Ga0307511_10004596_pt1 | contig 14081 bp, 11 predicted proteins | sample 13_EM_MG_FD_200266 | JGI IMG/M metagenome (GOLD analysis project Ga0307511, IMG submission 200266) | Populus trichocarpa ectomycorrhiza microbial communities from riparian zone in the Pacific Northwest, United States - 13_EM | ecosystem: Host-associated > Plants > Roots > Unclassified | place...
GTCTTGTACATACATACAAGACATACCTCGCTTCGCTTCGGTATTCTACTTATTTCGTAGTGTTTGTGATCGTGAATAGATGTCAATGTATTTGATCTCTTTGTATGTATGTTAAATAAGGATTTCGTTGTAGGTAACATTGGTGGTCGTGGTTTCACCCGGACGCAAACGTATACGTGCATGGGATCGGTGTCTTATACGGGAGAGTGCAGTGTACAATTGTCCGTGCGAGAATACAGGGCGCGTAAGGTCAATTCCTACACAGTCTAAGGTGAGGCCTTGACAACTATTGAATGTCGTGGCGTATGCAGGTGCTAAGGGGAACTGTTTGCGATGGAGGGTGTGCCCAGAATGAAGGACTGTTTGGAAGGAGATGCGAGGAATGAGAATATCTTCCGTTTCAAAAACAGTGGGACCTAAAGATCCTCGTACTATCCTTACAGTTATCAGGCGAGTGCCAGCATGCACAACAACGACACGAACGTTCTTGACGAGTCCAAGGTCCACAGAGAAGTTTCGTAACAAACGAAAAATGGCGTTAGTCTTGATTTCGAGAGTGTGATGAGGGAAGCCAGAAGGGGTGTGTCGTGCGACATAATCAAGAACACTGTCTGGTTGCACGAGGCCTACGTCTTCGGCCTCCTTCATTGTGTCAGCTGCGAGGTAGATTTTTGGTTCACCGTCAATGCGTTGAAGAACATTCTTGTTGTATGCATCAACTTGGACATGTGTTAGCGCAAGAATGGCTCGTTGAAGACATGCTTGCGTGTCAGGTAGGATGTCGTCAGGATATACAAAATTTAGGAGGTCATCGCTGTTGTGGACATGCTCCAAAAGCGTCAGTGGAACTTGGGGTCCAGCACCATCACCAATCGCGTCGACGAAGTGTGCAAATTCAGGGTCTTCCGCATTGCGGATTGGGATAGTTAGTCGATAAATAGTGAATAGCTCCCATAGAGGCGAAGATTTAATAGAAGCATCGATAACTTGTGCGCGTGTGCCACCACGAACAACAGGACACGTTTGACGGAAATCACCAAGAACGACAACGATTTTTCCCCCAAAGGGTTGATCATTTCCCATTACCGTACGGCATACCTCCTCAACGCAAGCTAGTACAGCTCGATTTACCATCGGGCCTTCATCCCAAATGATGATCGATGCTTGCTTTATGAGTTCTCCACGTGAATCAGTGGCTTTGATAGGTGATTGGAGCATCTCATTCTTATCGTTCACAGGGACCTAAATGTGTGGAAAGTGAATGATTATTGTACAGTAGACGTGCTTGATATTATTAGCTGACCTTGAAAACAGAGTGCGTAGTTCGTCCGCCTGGGTACAGTTGTGCTGCAAATGCGGCGGTTGCTGTTGGAATGACAATTCGTCCAAGAGAGCGAACTTTGTCACATATTGTATTAACGAGGTAAGTTTTTCCGCGCCCAGCTTTTCCATCCACGAAAGCGATGTGTGACTGTCCTGTGAGGACACATGACATGATGTGATCGTAAATGAAACGTTGTTCATGCGTCATGCGTGAGATAGCTGCATGGGCACGGTTACGAAGTGCTGTTGGGTCACGACCCCATTGCTCGAGCTCATGAAGGACCTCAGCCGAGAACGTTGTCGGTTCTGGTAGTCCATAGAACGAAAGTGACTTTCCGTACTCTTCGAGTGACTTGCTTAGATCTTCTAGGGTTCGATTCAATGCAAGGTCAACATTGAGGCCAAGCTGGAGATTGAAGTCGTGTGCCATATGTTCCCTATACGTTGTCCAGAAGTCAATCGGAGTGAGAATGCAGTCATTGACGAGAAGGTGGACAAAGAGGAGCCGAAGTTGTCGTGGGGTGGCAAGAGAATTGATTGCCTCTTGCATCGCATATTGTGCCTCATTATGGTCTGCGAATAGCCCTAACGCAATTGCAGCCTGTTGGAAGGTTTCATATATGTTGCCATTGACAGTTCGTGTGTCAATAAACGATAGTGCTGGTCGAGATTGTAAGATAGCACGTAAGTAGAAGAGTTCACCCTGAGACGGTCGAACAGAGTCTATTCGAGTGAGGTGGGGGTGTGCAACATCTCTTTGCACGACGTGCATGAGGGGTGCATCCTCTGAACCAGGTACATGTTCACAAAAATATCGGTGTTTATTTGTGTTTCGAATGTCAAAGCGTGTAAGTCGGAATAGGGAGAAGTACTCCGCATAGGTCAAGTCTGAAAAGACCCGGTGAATGCCAGATGTATCCATAAAGTGTCCTATGGGACGTCGAAAATATCGATCAAGTAATGAGACGGTGCTGCTTGTTTTGGCGGTGCGTAGATACTGGTGGTGGGAATGTGACTCTGCGAGATGGATAGGAAGTGATGTCACAGCAGGGTCTTTTTTCGCAACGTGAAAACCAAGGATTCGCCATGTAGCTTCACCTGCAGAAAGATATCGAGCATCCCAGTAGTCTTGAATTTCATCAATTGGGTCATCAGTGGTGGAGTCTTCAACATGGTAGCGAGTACGATCTGGAGCTGATGGATGCTGAGAACATCATAACAGTAGATTGTATAGACAACACACCCTTGTGTATATATTTAAACAGGTACTGGAATATGTGAGACGTGTTTGCAACCTCGAAATTAATATGGCATTCAAATTTTCGTAACAGTGGAAGACAGTGGGCGACAACCATTTCATCACCTGATTTGCGTTGATGGTAATGAATACGACCATCTGGATCAACAGTTGTTGTGGCCTGTAAAGGGTGTGGATATCTGAAACGACATGTTCTTGTACCATCAGGGAGTTCGTACTGACAGTATTTCGAAAGTGGCCGATTGGGGGATGGATGGTTGTGACGCATGAAGGTATTGACTAATATGGCATCACCCGCGTCATCAGGCAGTTCTGCAGAGACAACGGAGTCGATGTCATTGGGGTGTATACAATCACTTGCAAATTTGATGAGGATATGAGCATGAGGTAGTCCACGTTTCTGAAACTCGATAGAGTGTATGCAGTATAATACACGGCCAGTATTGGGGAACATAGTCTTCAAAGTTTGTAGTAAAAGGGTGAGTTTGCGTTTGAAAACTCGAACGACGACGACAGGAATATCAGTAAAATCTTGTCCAGGGCGCAGTTGGGACTGAATTTCGGGCCAATTTGAATTGCAAGTCATAGTGATGAAAAAGGTAGGTGTTCCTTTGACAGCAGCAATTGCCAATGAATCAGCAATTTGATTCGAAGCCCAACGTTTCGAACCAAGGAATGAAGCTGGAAGATAGATGTTCTCGTTTGGTTCGAGATCAGGTGTATCCATGAGAGCTGCATCGTCCCGTCGCAAACGCTTTTGATTCGTTCGTATATAGTTGAGTCTGCATTCAAGGTCACGGCTGAACATATCAACAATATACTCATTTGTCAGCCGACCAAAAATTTGAAAGCGTTCGTCACGTAGGATGCGTGCACGGTAGAACCAGATTTGGGTTGTTGGTACATCAGCTGCATCACCTTCAAGCTGAGCAGTCTCCGTGACATGATGATGGTTACCAATCAATCCCCAACCGAGAGTGCCATGAGGAAAGAGAAGTGGATATGTCAGTGGTTCCCAGAGACGACTAACAGTGGGAATGGTTTGACTTGTTCCCGTTCGTCGAGAGATAATGAGTCGCCTGGGTTTGAGTTGGGATTGTGTAGTATTATTATAAGACATGATGGCTGCAACTTCAGCTGCACCGGAGTCATGTAGAATGAGTTCGGCATTTGGACAGTGAGACGAAATGGAACTATAATGTTGCAGTGCCGTTACAAATGGATTAAAGGTGACCAAGGCGAGTCGCACTGCATCAATCCAATCGGGTGGAAGTAAAGCAGCCCAAGTGGGGTGTGGCACATTTTGCATGAAACCATCATACAAAAGCCAGCGAATAGCTGAGTTGGCATGGGTTGGTCGGATGCGATGGTAGACACGACCTTGAATGGCAAGGAAGCCAGGGGGCCCATCCATATTCGGAAAGGCATGTGATGTCTCCAATGCAGCGAACGAAAAAATGAGATTAAGTATGCGTGAGTGCCGTGAAATGTCACGATGGTTAATAAAGACCTGATATTGTGGGGGCAAAGGAGGCAAGGGAGGAACTTCGTGATATTTAGAACCACCAGGACCACAGCAAAATCCAGAGCGTTCGCCAGTGAGAAGTACAGTACTGCAGATACGACAGCTGTGGACACGACCAGCACGGATTTCACCCCAATGGAGCCTTGCACTAGATAAGGGTGCTATCTGCCAAGTGGGTTCCAGGGTCATGTCTAGTAGTGCAATTTGTGTTTGTACTATTAGTAGTATGTGAGGTATATTCAATGTTATATCGTGAAGCTGAATATTACTTACATTTAACAACAAAATGCAGACAGTGAGTAGGTAGGAAAGATTTGTGTGTCTCAGACCACACAGTTTGATGACGACGAGTGAGCATGATGCCAGAATGTTCCTATATTAAATTGACGTGATAGGTGGATTCAGTCCAACCAGCACATACCTGTTTGGAAGATAACAGATCTGTGAGCTCTGATATCTGACACAAAAGGTGGGTTAGTATAAAGTTTCCGGCCTGCTAGTCCATCAGATGACGGAGTACCACATGATTACAGTTTGTGTGAGCGGACTCGTCATTTGTGTCACAAATATTACTGACCATTAGGGAATAGTATGGGTCTGGCCCTGGGTGACTCAGATGCCGGGTCACAGGTCTGGATACTACTGAGATACAGGTGCAGGTCTGGAACACTCGTACTGAAACTCAGACTGCTAATGTCTTACTACTGGTAGATGCATATTAATATTATCTGAACTGACTTTTCGTATCATAATAGCATGCCTGTGTGGCACTTTTGGTCACATAATGTGATGAGTTTTATTTTTCCCAACCATTTCGGTGTGTTTCTGTAGAATTTGATGATATCTTGATGACAATGACGGTTGCAGTGACCACCACTACCAGCACTGACGAGACCCAAAATAATGACGATCACGGGTGCGATTACCAAGGCTAGTAGTATCACTTACGACAATGATGATAACCATCATTGCAGCCACCATCATCACGACCTGTACCGGCACAACCACGCCGATTTGTAAAACTTATTCAACTTATCCATTTGTTTCCAAGTTAGACCACATCAATATGTTCAAACACATCAGTTCTAATCTATAAAGGTAGCCATTACTAGTGTCAAATGTGTTGAATGAAAAATGTCAGTATTAGTGTTTCATGAACCGAAAACTAGAGTACACGTGTTTAGCCTCGGAGGCTCAGGTTACTTTATGTGGAAGAATACTAAATCAAGTATGAAAGCTTGGACTCGACCTGGATTAGCTCAAGATGGTGCATATGGAAAGTCAATTCAATGCACTGGTTCACCGGATCAAAGTCCTATCACATGATTATGATTGATAACTTATGGTGGCGAGACATTTGTCAGGTTTGAATAGGTTTGACGATCCACATTTCACACATTGTTTATAGAGTTTGATCTGAACAGCTCGACTGAATCGTTTATAGTTTGTACAATAGTAACAAACACAGTGGCAGTCACGACAGATATGAGCACATAATAGATATCATGTAAGGACAAACAGTCTCATTTTTGGTACAGTACAGAGAGAGGATATTCATGTCTGTAGTCTGAAAAAGACTTGGTCAATGAATGTAACACATAATAAGTAGAAACACAATAGTTATGGAGCATCTTTGGGAGCAGCAGCCCTTTTTTTTCCACGAGCTTTGGCCGATGGTACAGGTGTTACCGGGACAGCTGGTGCTGGGGGCACACTAGATAAATGTGGTGGATCTATGGGTGAACTCAACTCGTCTGATAAAGGTGAAAGGCGGGATTGAGGAGGCTGCTTTGATTCAACACCGAGAGAACTACCACGTCTAGATATTGTTGTGATAAAAATAAAGTTGTGAGTAAATCTTCTGTACGAAATGAGAAGAAACGAGCATACGGACATTGGTCCAGTTCCATGAAGAGATGATGGAACCACATCTGGTATTGAACCTGATTCAGTGGCGATGGGTTCAGAGGATGCCGAGAGAGACGATAACATGGGTGTAGTACCCAAGGAAACAACTTTTGACGATGAAGGAACAGGTTGTATTGCAACGGAGGTGGAGGAACTTGCAACGGATGTAGATGAAGAGGAAACTTTCTGACGCGCAGGTGATGATCTGAAATCAATGATACACATGGCAGCGAAAAGAAACAGAAAGGAACAACACGGACGGCGGAAGATTGGTTGCGATGGCATTAAATTTACGCCGTTTTGCAGGAGACGCCTGTGAACCAGGAGAGGAAACAGATTCGTTTGTCGTCGGACCAATATTCAGAGCAATATTCTCGACGTCGACGCGGACGAGACCTGCAGAATTGACATCTGCAATTGTTCCGAAGAAATGAATGCAAGAATTTGCATTGGGGAGCGGCGTATTGCTCCACCGTGGACGAGAGCTATTGAAAGCACACCTGAATATGATTAGAAAATATGCCAATGTAATTGAAGAAACAAAACATACTGTACAGTCGAGGTCTTCAGACTATCACGTACATACTCATTCACAATGACTGAAAATACCTTCGTCACACCATCAGCGAGTACCTCCGCACGTCCAGAAACAGTGCCAATGCCTGTGACGAAAGGGTGAGGACAATCGGGAGCAAGCGACTCGTAGTCTTCATCTCCAGGATTACCAGGCACGGGAAAGACGTGATAGGCATCGAGGAGCGCAATATCATTAGCAGGGCAGAATGCCTTTGCGATGACAAATGCGATCGTGTGATCAGCATGGATAACATCATTGAAGGGACTGTAGATGCGTATCTTTGCAGGAATGTGGATACCGTTGGAGCACTGCAGTGAAGTCGTATAAAAACAGTGCCAAACTTCTTTTCCAGTGGGTCTAGTGGTCGCAACGCGCTCGGCACCAGCAAGTCCGAAAAACCCAAAGACGGTGAAGGACGACATTGCACAGAATGAGAGCAGGAGACGATGAGCTATAAAACGGCCTAGAAATAAATACCGATCACGAAGTGCCGCGATCCTTTCAAGTCGTACCTAATCTCACCTCACAGGAAGAGAGACGCACCGATTTGTGCTGAAAAGTATCAACACCGAGGCGTCCGAGACAGGTATAGTGGCTGCAAGCCTGAAAAGCTAGCCTCCACATTTGTTCATAAACAAATGTCCAATACAGCACTTTTCAGAAAACGGATCTAGACCAATTTCGAGACAGACATAACCCAAACGATGCAATCGAGGGGTGTAACTTCCAGGACAGGGTACGGAGCAAACAGGAGTCAACGAAAGCCGGTCATCTGCTTAAGTATACGATATATTAGCTTGCCATCAACTTGGACGCTTAGGATACAAACTCGTGGAAGTGCAACCAACGTAGAGCCTCCACTGCAATGGTAAGGTCGTTCTTGGTTGATCGTCCATTCCTATTCCACGCTCATCTGTTTCTCTCGATCACGGGCCATCCAACGCCCCAAGTCTCACTGCCTGATCCGTGTTTCTCCTTTGATTGCGTATTGACTGAAGAAATCTCACGCAACCGTTTGCGGAGAATCTGCCCCCCACCTGTGGCCGTCGACGTACTCAGCCTCACACAAGCCATTCATGAATGGAGCATCCGTATTAGTTGTGTGTCAACTTTGCGTAGCCTTCATCACGCATTCGTGGATCCAAAGTTCCCATATTCGACACATGACGGCTTCTTCCGAGTGTGTGCTTTTATCTGCTTCCAGGAGCTCATTCAGCGCGTTCTTGAATTTGAAAGACACTACACAGTAATCATAACTGGTCGCGTATTTCGGTCCATAAAAGATGGGGGAATGCACTTGGACCTGTAATTCGGCATGGCACTTGAAGGAAAAGCTGCCGTGCTTCTTCGACGGGACTCGTGCAATCAGTCCGATGAAAGAGCAACGAAACACGCACTCGAAAACCCTGTCGGAACATGAACAAAACTCCTCTGCCATCCGAATTCTATCAGTTCAGTTGTTCATTAGGAAAGACTCACGAAGACCTGCTCCAGGAACCGGTGCAAGTATGCTATTTGACTCCATCAATGGCTTTAATCTCCACTCTCGGGGTCATATCCTCAGGTGGCAGGGGAATGGAAGTGATATATATGATTCGATACACAGGACAACTTCTTTTACTAGATACAACTCGGAGTTCATAAATTATGGGCTAATTCCTGGATGAGCAATTATCTTCTTCTCAGGGATCATTGCTCGAGTCACTGGGTCTGGATGTCATCCAGATAGCGCTAATCGCAGTCGGAGGCAGGACGGTGCTATGACATGCTGATAAGAGAGACCCCGCAGAGAACGTTATAACTCACCAACATCGCACAGCCCCGGGTCACATGCCTTTCAGTTCACAAAGTCTTCTTCTCTGAGTAGGTGCCCATCCAAGATCTTGCCCATATGGGTCAGTGTAAACCGCACGCCCATTCTACGGCGTTCAACGAGTTGCCTCAAGAAAAGTAACGGAGACTTCTGGAACGAGCATTCTCTTCGGACTCCCAATGGACGATGCGCAGGCTCTATGAAACCGTCATTCTGAACCTCGAAGTAACCCTCATCACCGAGATCATTGGCATAGACACAGAGGAAGCGGCAAACTCGGATATAGGTCTCGTAGTCGCGCAAATATAGCTGACCTGCGAACAAGTTTAGCTGGTCCACAAGCGAGGTTGGTGCAGCCCAAATGGGTGGGACAGCGGGGATACTGTACAGCAGCAGATCGTCGCAAGAAGGCAATGTTTTGTGTGTACGAGGGGTGTAGATATGGAGATGGACATGTTTGCTGGTCCTAATTTCGGGTAGAAGTTCATTTACTTCAAATGGGCTGAGGATGACCAAAGTTGGTATTGATGGAGAGGGTCTCGAGAGTACCCAGTTGACAGGGCGGAGATATTCGCCTGCGTTACCACTGTCGACGACCTTACAGAAGTCAGATGTAACAAATAAACTCTGGCTCCACGCAGGTACGTCTTCAGGGTGAATATTGCATACCACCGAAGAGGCGAAAGCACGAAAGGAGGCAGGAAGACTGACGAATGTTCCCTGTATAAATTCACGGATGCCCCAGCTGACCTGATGCAACGCAGGGGTTTCTTTTTGGGGCCGTTCCACCTGATGCTCACGTTCAACTTCATGAACGACTTCTCGCTCTTGTTCTTCGTCCAGATTCTGGTCAAGTAATGAGAAGACACCAAGCTCTATACACCGTTTCCGAATGTCCGGCATGGAGATCATACCGAGGTCACGAGGGCTTGCCGGCGAATACAACTCCTCCAGGGTTTTCGCATCCGGTTGGCGCCACGCCCGTGTAAGTTCATTCGATGAGATGTCACGGTTACAGAAGTTGGACCACGAGTCATAACGCAAAGCATGATCCATGCCTTGCTGGGCCCAGAGGGAGGCGCGGCTTTCAATCTCAGCGCACGTCTCAGCCATTGCCCACTGCAAGATGTCCATAGTATGGATGACCTCCAACTCGGTTTTGGAAGCTATGGTACGGATACTCCTGTCCACATCCAATGGTGCAAAAAACATGACAGAATGGCCGTTTCCGAGTTTACGCATGCGCATACACCCTTTGATTGGTATCAGTACCCATGCCATAGCAAACGAATCAATCTGATTTCCGTACATACCTTGGGTTAGGCGGTCCTTGGTGACTTTGGGACCAAGAGTAACGGCAGCGCGGAAGCCATCGGGAAATTTGATGTCCGTACCCCTTGTATGGGCGTCGTCTAGGTACACGACGCACTCGTCCAGCCGATGTGCGAAGGAAGACTCCAACAAGAGTTGTGTAGTCCCCTTCCGCGTGAGCACTGTCAATTCGTCGTCTTCGTTGAAATAGATGGCAGCCAGTGCGTCGGGTTTTGCCTCTAACCATACTGAGGCGAATTCGCTGTTCCGAAGCTCTAGTACCTGTGCGCCAACGTCCAATATGGCACGTATTTCCGGCTTTTGGTCAACCACTAATTGAAGGAATTCACGAGCTGTGCGACGTTCGCCATCTATCAATGACGTTTTCATGTAAGAGCCATTTTCTGGTTGCAAAAGGCATGCAAGCACCCTTGCATTGGTCCCTTGCTGATGATCTGGGTCCCGCTGCGTGATGCTCGTAGGTAGGAGGTAACGACCATCATTCGTTCCAGAAAATCCTTGGGGAAACTAATTCAAGAAAAGTTCAGTAGTGTAGGGTGTACTCACCGGTTACAACATGTGTCCTCTCCTCTGCAAGATCCCAACTTGAGCAAGAAAGCTTGAACGAGAATTCTTGGGCATCTCTTGGGAAAACAACTTGCGATAGATAGAAGTCTATGGTGGCTTTATTGCATGAGAACATGGGTACGAGAAGATCTCTCCATTGTTCCGAAGATTTGGTGTTGATCCCACTGATATGACGAAGAGCGTCCGGAACCAGGGGCAACTCTCGGACCCATGTCTCGTATTCTTGCATTGGGTCACCCTGCTGCAGAAGGCGCTCAAAACATACCACCAGTTGCTCCTGAGTAAGTCCTTCATAATAGTAGGAGAGACAAGTGAGAGCCACAGCAACGTCTGGTTGCCCGAATTCGGCCCTTGGTGCAGGTACGTCTTTCGCACGATAGGGAACAGCAAGCATAGTCCTCCAAGGCGCAAGACCGAAGTCGACGCGCCATCTCCGCTCTTTCAAAGTGAACAATAGTATTCCGCATGCTAGGAGCCCTCGCAAGTGCAATAAACCTGTCCAGGTGCGAGTACCCTTCGTATAGTTCTGTACTGTTCGGACTTCAGAGGGTATGACGTCTAAGAGTGTAAGGAAATTGAAAATGGCAACCCGAACATGCTGAGATGCTTGGCCGAAGCTATAGTTTGGGAGAAGACCGTCCATAATATCCCAAGCTATCCTGGAGATGAGCTCTTTTCCGGCATCGTGGTGTAGAATGCGAAAGCGAGGGAATGCCCCATGTATTAGGCGGGGCTCAACTTCCACCCCTCGAGGAAAACAGAACTGAATGGAGGCAGAAAGGCTTTTTACGAGGCCCAGAACTTGCTGTACATTCGTCCACCGTTCTGGGAAGCCCTCCAGGGGCCTCTGGGAACCGATCGTATACACCAATTGATTCCGGACATGCAGAATCTCGTCACATTCATCAAGGATGTCACGAGCGTGTGATTGTAACCACTGTTGTGTTCTCAGCAGCTCAGCGGCGGTGCTTTTGTCTTGACCAAGCTGCTTCTCGACCGTCATGAGCTTGAAAGAGAGTATGTGTTCGGGTTGAGCTACAAGGATCCCACCTTCATGCTTGCATTCTTCCAAGATTGCGAATAAGGCGTTGACATCAGACTGGTTGAATTTATGGAATCGTGAAAACGGTAAATGATAGATGCGTCTGTTTGGGAGTCCACCGAGGCGATCGACGAGAAGCTGGAACATTTGAGTGGTCAAAGCCTTGGGAACGACGACTCTGACGATCTGGTCGCCGTTCGCAAGGGCCGAGGCAGCCATCGGGATGATGACCGATGATTTCCCCTCACCCATATGTAACTGCAAGGTGGTGTTTTCACCCGATCGTGGAGCCATCATTTCACCAGCAACATTAGCTTGAATAGCTCGAATATGGAAATTTCCTTCCAACTGGCAGGATGTAAGAATTGGAAGGACATAGGTTACGGAAATCGACACCTACTTGAATCAACAACCAGTCAGGATGTGATTCTGCCTCCCATCCATCACAACCAACGTTCTCCATTTCTTTGCACAGATCCTCGAATTGGTGACGCATGGCCAAGAGTAGCATCCGGCGAGCGCGTTGATACTCTAGGCCAAACTTTGCGAATGATATCAGACAATCTCGCCAGAGAAGAGGCACCTTGTTTCGGGATGTGGATGCAATGCAGCTGAGGAGAGCCTTTGGTGTGAGGCGGGGCCATTGACCTGCTTCGTTGACTGCACAGTCGCTCTTGGTTTTGGGGCCTAAGCTGTCTGCAAGGATGTCTAAACACTGGATGTATCCCTGCTCGCTGTGGGCGTAATGCTCCCTAAATAGGTCCAGGTGTTTAAGAGCCAGTGGGAACGATGAGGATTTGTTACGACAAAGAGAATTACGAATCTCGCTCAGGTGAAGGTCATCGGCATATTTCACTTGGAATGAATCTGTAGACCTTCGACGGACTGCATCGATCAGCTGGCGTAGCACTTCTGAGGCCGACGCGGAGGGAATTTGGATGGGTGCTGCGATAATCTGCAGAGTCACCCCGCTTGGGGGCAATATCGGTGGCGGGCGACCAAATAGGTTGAATAAAGTTGTTTCGTGACTAGTTTGAAGAGAACGGCCAGTTCCAGTCGTGAAAATATAGTCTGACCATTTCTTTGGAGAAACCTCAGGTATTTGACCCAAGATATGCCGAACATGAACCAGGTGCATTTTCAACTCCCAATTCTGGTGGCAGCTGGCGAACAATTTCCGGACCTTGGAGGTTAATGCTCCAACGTCGTACAAGGAATGATCCAGGAAATCAAACGGGGGTAGAGTCCTACTTGGCCATTGCATCGTCAATTTCGCGGTTGCGATCGTGGCGTCTCTTTGGAGCCGTTCCTTCGTAGACTTTTTGGAACTTCCCTTCAATGATACTGTGCACGATGACAGAAAGGTGTTCACCGTCTGTTCTTCTGGCATGTATTTATCAGAAAGGACATAACTTGTGTGTTCGGGGGGGTTTTCGTCCTTGAACTGCGGTACTACCGCAAACGCTACTAGCGTGTGGGCGATATCATCGAGATGAGGAGAGCTGTATGCCATGGCAGGAAGTGAAAATAGGAGTTGAAAGCGATGCTGATGCATGTTGCTCTGGCGACACCTGTCATACATTGGTAGCCAGTCGTCTGGTAGATTTGGACTCAACCAGTCTTTACTATAGCACAGAGATATTGTCTTCCCCTTGGTGCCTATCACTGGTTGTGTCACCTTTTCCAATACGGAGTAGATGTCAATTACTAATGGCTTGTGCGGAGACCATGAATAGATGGCAAGGGCAGCACCATATGCGCGAACTTCGCCACTAGCGGGCTGCAACAAGTCACGCGCATTATAGGTAGTATCATGGTTACCGCCCGGTAGTGGTTCACGAAACTCTGGAGGACACAGAGCTGCAGCCCTGAGCGATGCTCGATGAAGAAGATGTTCTTCCCTTGTTGGAAAGTCTACCACCGGCGACGAGGAGTTATGGTCGTCATGAAGAAATGGCTGGAGGCTTTGGAGGATTTCTACTATTGACGCACAGGAGAGATAAAGTCCATGATGTTGGGAAGCGACAGGAAGGGATGCCCAATGCACACGTTGCATATGCTGGAGGTGAGGGGGGTACCATTCTCGTTTGGTAGTCAATGATGCGATGCTACGCAAGAGTCTCGCATCTCGATGATCGATCTTTGTAAATGATTGGCAGGCAGCAGATTGCAGAATAGAGAGTGCCTCCTCGGTACCCGTCCTCTTAGTCAAAGGGTCGACCGAACACGGGTTGCTAGACAACGCGTGCAGATATGCTCGATAAAGTTTGTTTGCAAGGCTCACATTACCCGTGAGGCAGCCCATGTCGGTGTCAATCACATACGTCTGGTAGTTCATTCGCTGGTGTCGGGAATCATGAATATCAACCAAGACCCTGACATGGTGGCCATGTCTAGAGAATGAAACATCGCCCTCGGGGATCAGCACGCATCTCTGCTCGTCCGCGGTATTGAGCTTCGGTCGCAACACAAGTCGGTTGACAAGGCCAACCATAGTTCCCATGGACTGCGTATCATCGTAGACCATGTCACGGAGGTTACGAGACTCCAGTTCACCATGGCTGTTGATGAAGAACGTAAGGCCGTAGCGAGGTAACTCCACATTCACTTCGGATGTGTCACTGCCTGAGGTTAATGTTATGACGAGATTCCGTGGAATTTCCAGGGGTTCCAAGCGACTAGATACCATTTTCCATGTTGTACTGCGAATGTCCAGGAGATTCGTATTGCCTTTCT
>Ga0307511_10004597_pt1 | contig 14080 bp, 9 predicted proteins | sample 13_EM_MG_FD_200266 | JGI IMG/M metagenome (GOLD analysis project Ga0307511, IMG submission 200266) | Populus trichocarpa ectomycorrhiza microbial communities from riparian zone in the Pacific Northwest, United States - 13_EM | ecosystem: Host-associated > Plants > Roots > Unclassified | place...
TTTTTATTAAAATTTAATATGATTTATATGTTTTGGATCGTTTTGATGTGCTGGTGTCAAAAATAATTTTTTAAAAATAAAAAAATATTATTGACATGTATTTCGACACAAAAAATTATTTGAAAAACAACCATTACCACACTACCGAACACACTCGAAGCATCCACATCTAATTACCATTGCGTTTTTTCTTTTCCTTTAATTAATAAATTATTTATTTTCTCCACTTCACAACATATACTGCAAAGCAGCTCCCACCCCTTCTCTTTTAAACATATTCACAAACATCGTGTCGGTGAATCTGGATTTTCTTTCTAGCTATCACCCCTCTATATAAAAAAAGATAAAGGAGAAAGAAAAGGAAAAGAAAATTTTCCATCCATAAGGAATTGGTATCGACGTGTTAGCTCACCCAAATGACACCCCTTATTCTCCAAGACTCATTCTCCAAGACTCATCACAACATCTCCTCTCTGCTCTCTTCCCAATCCTAAAAACTAGTTGCTTTGCTTTCTTAATTCTTCCATGAAAACTTGTCAAGAATCCGAACCCTGAATACCCTTTTGAAAGAACAAAAGGAATACATATTTTAAAACAAATATTGGGGTGAAGGGTTTTTTGTGTGTGTGTGTGTTGAGAGATCGATGGAAAGCGGGGTAGACAAGGAGATGGCGACAAGAAAGAGAGGAGGGATGGGGAGTGAGAGGCAATACAAGGGAATAAGGATGAGGAAGTGGGGAAAATGGGTGGCTGAGATAAGAGAGCCTAACAAAAGGTCAAGGATTTGGCTTGGTTCGTACTCAACACCTGTAGCGGCGGCTCGCGCTTATGACACCGCCGTTTTTTATTTGAGAGGACCGTCGGCGAGGTTGAATTTTCCTGAATTTTTGGCTGGAGAGAATTTTAGCTGCGGTGGATCATATGGGGACATGTCAGCTGCTTCTATAAGGAAAAGAGCAACCGAGGTTGGAGCTCGTGTCGATGCTTTTGAGACAGCGTTAAACCACCACCACCACCGCCATCACGATGACCGTCAAAGAAATAGTAGTAATAGTACCAGTAGCAATGATAATAATGAAACGGTCGTTGATAGTAGAGAGTTAAAATCACGGCCGGTTGACCTGAATAAGGTGCCTGACCCAGAGGATTCCGATGGAGATGAGTGGGAGAGGAGTTTAGCCACCGGTGGTAATCCGATGGGTTGCTAACATGGCCAAAAGGAGGTATGTTATATGGCTGATCAAAATCATGAAGCCTTATATGTGGATTAATCACTTTTAATACTAGTATTTTACTTACTAGTCAAGTAGTTTATGTTTTCCTCTTGTTAATTTTTTTGCTAGTTTTTATTTTTAGTTGATTAAACTTTTTTCCTTATTTGATTATGGTAATTTAGCAAATTTTGGTAAATGTATATTACTTGGTTTATGACTCAAGGATGTTTATATATATTTTTCTGTGTTTCCTAGAATAACATAGGATTCGAACTCGATGCCTCTTTTGTTTTCTGTGAAGGTTGGACTATGTATTAAAGGACAATCAGTTATCCTTTCCTTGTTTTGTATTCATGGGAAATGGATGCAACAGAGAGAGAGAGAGAGAGAGGTCTGAGGGATTTCCCGACTTGGCAAAATTTTCGTTTTCCTTTTCTTTGTTTGAGAGAGCGAGAGAGAGAGAGAGAGAGAGAGAGAGAGAGAGAATAGATGTTGAAGCGCAGAGCTGGGGAACAGGAGGTGGCCTACGTAGCCTGCAGTTGGTGCAAATAGCCATGCTAACCACTAAAGTTATAACTACTAAAGTGATAAAATTTTGAGTTAGGTATTTTCTGGTTCTGCACTGTTGCATAATTTGAGTTGTGGGCACCCCTGGGGGGAAGAGAGACGGATGAGAGTGATTGCTATCGTACTAGTGCAAGCTGACCATGGTCATGGGACCAACCTGATGGGTTACTATCTCAGATCATGTCAAACCACCGCTCCCGACTTAGCAAGAAAATTTGGCATTCGCCATTAAGCCTTCAACCCACTCGGATCTTTTTGAGAAGCGTATAAACAACTTGCCTGTCACTGTTAGACGGTAGAGGACAAGCAACTAGCTCACCATTAGCGGATATGAGTGTGTATTCATTCCTGCATTGATACTCACTTGTCCTCTCCAAGATAATTTGCAAGTTGTGAGACACATAATTTCAGGTAGCTCAACATTCAATTACAACCAAGCCAAATCATTGTTCTTGGCCACAGCATGGTAGGGCAGCTCAGGTTTATTCACTAGTGCATTCACGTTCCTTGGCCCTGGTTTAGACTTCAAAAGAATCATGTCTGCCATGAGTAAATATCCAGAAAAAACAACAGATATGCAGAGTCTTAAGCCTTGTAATGAGCTCGAAATACTTCCAGGCATAAAAGATGTCCAGCTCAGCAATAACAGCAAAAAATGGTAAGAAGATTCCAAATTCGGAAGTGAATGATTTGCTGCCCTGAGTCCAAATGTTCTACCTGATATTCCTAGGTGTTTTTTCACAGATACTATGTGGTCTCCAACGAAGACTACATTTTGCCAACAGAAAGGGATTGGCATAAAAACAATCAGCATAATTTCACTTCACAACTAATAGTAACACGCCATCTTTCAATTTTTTACCATGCAAGGCTCCTCCACTATTAGGTTCAGCAACCAGTACGACAACAAAGGACATAGAGCAGTCATTATCACTTTCAATTTAATCACCGTCCAGATTTAATGCATCGCAAGGACGGGCAGACAAATATCTGCTAGTAGCTTATAACATCATAAATCTGAAGAAACCACCATCATGATCATACTAGCGTCTTGAGATGAACCATTATTGGCTCCTTGTAACTATAACTCCTCTTACTATACTAGGAAAAGTAGAAAATGATGTGATACAAACACGAGCCAAAATTGTATGTATAAAGCAGCCAGCTTCTTTTGTTGCCGAGCTCAAAACAGCTCGCATAAACCAATCAGACCCAGCTTGCCATGTTGACTGCTGCATTTTTCCTTGAAAAAATAAAAAATACGGGGATACTACGCTTTCCTTTCCATGGCATGTTTTATATGCAAAGCAGCTCTTACAACATTTCCTCTTGTGATAATTCCAACCTTCAAGTTAAAGAAAAATGGCTGATTAAACCACCATTAAACATGATTAGATGATATTGATCAATACAAAAGTCTGATATCTCTTACAAGCTTGCCGTCGGCATCCACAACTGGAAGTCTACGGTATTTTGTCTCAAGTAATAATCTGGCATTAGATAAAAACAAAGTCAGAAGTTAATTTTTGGCCACAACTTGTCAGAAAAAACATAAACAAAGTGAAGGGAATATTCAGAAAGATCAACTTGGAAAAAAAAAAGGGAAAAAAGAAGGGCTACTGTACCTTACAGAATCCTCAAGATTGGTGGTTTCACGAACAACAACTGGTGCTGGTGTCATCAAGTCACCAACAACCTTCCCATTGGTTTTATTGAGCAACATTTGTACCTCGTTGAAAGTCTGCAATCATCATTTACTTAATTGTATCAGCAAATTACATAGTTGGATTATTGGATCATGTGCAACATCTCATCAACTCAAAGCACATGAATTTGCAACTTAATTCTCTGGAATGAAATTTCATCAAGAAGATCCAATATATGAAGGATAGAAAAGTGCTAGCAAGAGAGTAACTTCTGGTGCTTAAACTCTCACTATAGAGCTAGAAGTTCAAGTTGTTGAATAGAGGCCTTTTCTATTGAAATATGATATGCCTAAAAATACTGTTGAAATATGATAGAAGGAAAGAGTTTGATGCAGACAAGGAAAAAAAAAAGACAGCAAGTACAAGCAACACAAAATTCTGCTGAATAGAGTTACTACAATGATTTAGCAATGAAACAAATAACTTATCCTAAAAATCCTCCTGCATCATTCTCCTCGGGCTGGAAGGAATTCATCATTGAGTTCATGTTTTTACCTTGATCTTGTCGGAATCCAATCAAGACTCTCTAACTTCTTTTCTTTTTTTGCTTCAAGTGTATAACAGTTTTAGATATTAACTTCAATCTCTTCACGTTAAATTTTGCATAAACAACATCAATTGACAAATGATTTCTCTCTCACTAACTTTTAGAGCAATGAATTGCAAACCACGAACTTGCTTCATCAACATGTGTTGTATCCATATAACATTTAAACAAATCTACCTTTGTGATAATAAATAATAAGCTTGTAATCAAAAGGATCAACATAGCCTAAATCAACAATTTTCTTTGGTTGAGCACCTTCCATGTTCTATTTGCACTCAACCTCTAACTTATCAATACAATGACAACATTATTGATGACATCATTATTGTCATTTGTATCAATGTTTATGCCATCATTATCAACATATAATCATTATCAAAATAAGCATCATAAATTGAAGGTTAATTTCAATCCATAAAATAAATAGAATCATAAAAAAAAAAAAAAAAATTAGTTTCAATATCATAATCATCCATATCAAGAAGGTGCCTCTTTTGCTTGTGCTTCTTAAACAGGTTCTCAAAATAGGTCATTGATCCATGATCACTCTCCTCAAGTTTTTTCTTCTCCATCTTTGTTAATCAACGTGATAATTCTTCAACTTGTCTCCATAATTTTATCACCGCTAATTGATAGGTTAATTCTACAATCTATCTTCACATGTCTTCTATCACCAATTCCTGAACGTCTCTTTCCTGAAGTAGAACCTCTCCATCCCCCTCCTACACGAACATGTCCTATTCTATGACCACCTCTTCCAACCATGTTTTATTAAACACATATATAAACCATGTTTTATTAAACACATATATAGCAACTAACCACCAGGAATTGTTGAGCTCTGATATTAACTAACATAGACGAAAAGAACACAAGAAAAACAAGCACTAGTAACACAACGTTCTACCAAATAAGGTTACCACACAAACCCTAATTCAAAATTTATTACTCAATGTTTTCTTTCAAGTAGTCTCTTGAATTACAAACTAAATAACCCTATTTATACTAGTCCTAGGCATAAACTAAATAAGAAAAATTCATAAACCAAATGATTCCTAAACTAAATAGGAAGAATACAAAACACTATAAGAAAATATTTTCCTAAACTAAATAGAAATAGGGTTATTAACAAAACAATAAAGATATGCCTAAAAATATCTTTAGTGTTTTGTTAATAATCTCTAAGGTTCCTAATTACAGACAAGGACTGTTCATAAAAACCTAGCAATATACATTACAGGCAAGTGAGCAACTTCTAAATCAATTGGGGAAAGCAACCATATGCCCTGCACCCTTGGGATTTCATCTACGAGTATGAGTTGCATCAGTCGCACAAATTCCCTCAATTGTTATTCAAGGCAGTAAAGAATTGCCAAGTGATCTCAAGCTCAGCTCAAGTCAATTTCAGTTGATGTCTTGAACTTTGCCATTTTTTTCCAGCCCTATCCATTCATAGCTAATAGAATCAATTCTCAAACCATTCACCCATTAGTGGACCAGCTCTCATCATCATCATCCTTGCCTCCCTAGGAATATGCTAGAAATGCAGAATTCAGACTACTCCAAATACATTACCCTTCTGAATGTTGTGTTGCAAAGAGGTTGGTTTATGAAGCTCCATACAAACAATACTTGGGAAAAAAATGTCAAAAGGTGGGCAATAAAACATGCATGTATTTGCATTGAAAGTGTGCAAGTCTGGGTTTGAAAAAAGGAGAAAGTTCTCACATACTTTCCAAGTGCTGTCGACTTCAGGAAACATGTTAGTTTCGGTTCTTCCACCACCTAGTTGAAATATTGAAACAGATCCTTAAGTAAGAAATGATAAATCACAAATTTTTCTGATATCAAGAATCTAGTTTGATGCCAGTTACATATAACTTCATCTATATTGTTGATTGAAGAAATTGCAACATAAAAGGACAAAATGAATTGTTCTTTTCTTTTTCTTTTTCTTTTTCTTTTTTTTTTTTTTTTAAAGAAAATAAAGGTTAAGATTAGATTAATTATTTTAAATCACCTGATATGGAGTCCAATGCTAACAAGTCATAATCTGACACAAGACCAACCTACAATAGCAACGAACATTCAAGTTATTCCCACAACTTAATTGTGTTAGCTCATAAGAAAATTGCAAATAAATTGCACCCATAGATTATAATCATAATCCCAGAAAGGGATGGTTATAACCAATCTAAACGAAGGCATAAACATTCATACAATAGCACCAGCACATTAAAAGCAATAGCTTAGAAATGCTGGTACGGACATATGAGTATTTGTTTTGATGCATCCAGAAAATTTCTTCATCATCCCAAGCTGATTGAGGATCGTTTACAATTTTCAAATCAGGTTTTGCTATCATTCTTCATTTTCAAAAAAAATTTGGTCATTGATTTTCCAAGTGAATAACAGCATCCTGAACTGGTTGTTGTTAGGAGGAGATAAAAAGCTGAAGCAAAAAAAATATACGTGAATTGTTAGTTTAAGCAGCAAAGACTGCAACAGACTCTCAGATTGGGGGACCCCGAGCCAATTTGGATATTCAATATCGGATATCTTGAAATGCCTTCAGAAAGTGAAACGAATAACTTCAAAAAAATAATAACGAATCGACCTTATTAATAACCAGACCCCAAACCAAAAAGAAAGTCAAGGAAGGGTTACCAGTTTCCAATCATCATCAATCACAGGAAAACCAGTAATTCTACGTTCTACAAGAGTCTCCAGTGCTGTTAATTGGCATAAAACACAGCACATTAGGTGTTGGAAAAACTATGTGCGCTCCATGGATAAAATATAGAAATCTAAAAAATACCTTCATTTACAGTTGTTGTCGGTTTTACCACATGCAAATCTTCTTTCCTTGTCATAAAATCACCAACTGTATATACCCCACTTTTTGGCTGCGCATCAGCAAGTCAAAGAAAAAGAATCACATATAGAAGAACGTTAACTTTCAAACCACACTTCATGGTGCAAAAAGACTTCAAATGGGTAAAACCAGATAGAACCTGCCTTAAAATTCTCATTCTTTTGATTGGTATTTTTCAAACTTAGGACCAATCTCAGACCCAAACCCCAATCTTGACATTTGCGGCTTTTGGCTAAAACTCCAACTGCCTAAAGTACAATAAATTACCAAATTGAATTCTTTCTCCATCACAGCACCAAAATTAATGACATTTTCCAGTAAAGAATTCTCTAATATCGCCATCGCTTACCCTCAACAACACACAAAATCTGAATATAGCTTTCACACCAAAATTCAAATCCTCTCCGTAGACAACCTTACACACCCGACATGCACAGGGGTAAATTAGCTTCTTTAATGCATCAATTGAAGTACCCAAAGTGCTTTCTCAAAACGCAATTGATGCATGCTTTCTTCCTATCTCCCACCACAAGCAATTAAATTACCCAAAATACCAAAAATAAAAAAATAAACTTTCAAACGAAAATATAGAATTGCTAACTAAAAAAATAAAAAATGATTAAACAAAGTGAACAAGGGTGAGACAGCGAGTTACAGAATTGGCCATCAAGGTGCCACTACTTGCAGCTGCTATAAGGGAAGGAGACCTGCGAGGCCAAGAAATGGAGGATAACGAGACAAGTTTCCGTCCAGGAGTAGAAAAGAGAAGGCAGGGCATCTGGTGAGTGAGGGAAACAGCAGATGCTGTGGTGGTGGTGACGCACAGGCGTGTGCGGGAGAGAGAGTCGGAGTGTAGAATCGAAGCGTCCATGTGTCGGCTCTTTATGGATGGTTAATTCTGGAGATAGAACCAACGATAGTGTTTAAGCGAGGTCGGAGAAGAGAGACACACAGGAGACCAGAGACGTGTGTGTGTGTGTGTGTGTGTGTCTTTTTTTTGGATGTGGATGTCGAGCTGGAGGAGAGATAGATGAAACCGACCTCACCTTTATGTGATATTTAAGACCAAACTGGGCTTCTTTTCTAAAAAAAATCTTTTTTTAAAGTGGATTAAAAGTTACTTAATAAATTAACTGTTACCAGATTTTTAAATATTTTTATAATTTATTTTAATTTATAATTATTTATTTATTTATTTTAGATGCGGCTTCCATGTTTTTTTTTTTTATTCTCATCTCAAAGTTTCTTGAGGTTTTTTTCATTAATTAACTTTTGATATTTTCATATATGTAATTTCTCTCAACCAAAGTTAAATTTTATTTTTTGTTTTATCCGTGTCTTCTTTGTCTAATGTTTTAGAAGTTTCTTTTTATTTCTTAACTTTTAGTATTTTATTTTTGTATAATTTCTCCCAAACACTTGTTAATTTTCTATTGGATATTTTTGGGAAATCATTTTTGGTGTTTAAGGAATGATTTTTATGTAGTTTTATAATAATTATATAGAAACATGGTGTGATTTTCAATTATGTTGTAATTGGCTGGTTGGTTTCTCAATACTGAGTGGATTGGATCGTTCTATTTGAGAATATGCTTTAATTATTAATTATTGATCAAATAATCATATCACTAATGAAATATGCTTGATTTCTTAAGCTCTTTGAACTTCCTTTCAATGGAGCTTTCACTAGTCTTCCTAGGCCAAGAGGAGAGGATGAGAGTTTACAAAGTTTTATAGCTTACACACTTTTAATTATCCAAGTTTTGCTATTTTCTGGAACTTTTGTGCTTCATTTCATATGAGTTGTTAGATTAAGTTAACTTTGCAAGAAGATAGAATAGACTGTATTATTAACAAAACAATAAAGATATAGCTAAATCATTATAGTCACACCTATAAAATACTATTTACTAGAATAGTGCTTGTGTTTTTATTTTCTTTTCGATTTCACCTTCAACAACCCAATCTTGTTTATGTTTTTGTTTAGTTTTTTTCTTCAATTTCATTCTTTAATATTAAATTGTTTTAGGAATTGTGCTTTATAATTTCAATTTTTCTTGTGTTGGATTATACATTAATTTAAATTTTGTTTTTTTCAATTTCAACCTTCAACTAATGATCTGTTGGAACTAGGGCTTCGATTTTTTTTTTCAAATTTCTTTTTATTAATTTATCTCGATATCATAACCTAGGTTATGAATTTAATAGGTTAACTCTAGTTGACTCGAGTTTTTTTTTTATCGTTTCTTCTAATGATTATTTTTCAATTTCATCTTTCAACACTAGATTGATTGAAAATTAGGCTTTGTAATTTTTTTATTTGTATTATAAGTGATTATCCTAATCTCATAACTTGGGTTGTAGGTTTAGCAGGTTGACTTGGGCTAACTTGATTTATTTTTTTTTATCCTTTTAAAATTGATATTTTTTTAATTTTACCCAGAAATAACCCAATCTTAGTTTTTTTCAATTTTATCCTTCAATATTATGTTATTTAAGAATTAAGCTTCATAATGTTTTTTTAATTTGCTTCCTGTAAAGTTATCCCGACCACATGAATTTATTTTTTTCCTCGATTTCAACATTCAATATTGGATCTATTGGAAATGGAGTTTCATTATTTTTTTTTATTTGCTTTGTATAAAGTTATCTCGGTCTCATGACTTAGATCACGAGTTTAATAAGTTAGCCCAAGTTGAGTTGGGTTGTTTTTTTAATCAATTTTTTTTATTTCATCTTTCAACACTTGGTTGGTTTGAAATTGGACTTTGTAATTTTTCTTTTATTTTCTTTCTATAAGGTTATTCTAATCTCATGACTCTAGTCGCAAGTTTGGAAGGTTAACTCGGGTTAACTTTATTAAAAAAAATTTAATTGAATTTTTTTAATTGCGATTCATAATTTTTTTCAAATTATTTTCTATTGGGTTATCTTGATCTTATGATCCAGGTCACGAGTTTAACATGTTAACCCGAGTTGATTTAGTTTATTGTTTTGTCTTTTTTAATTGAATATTTTTTTCTTTCAATTTCACGCTCCAACAACTCAATCTTCTTCTTTTTATTTAGTTCTTTTTCAATTTTATCCTTCAATATTAAGTTATTTAGGAATTGGGTATTGTAATTTTTTTTTCAATTCCATCATTCAACATTGGGTTAATTAGGAATTGATCTTCATAATTTATCATGATTTGTCTTAGGGTCATCAAGGTCTCATGACGTATGTCGCAGATTTGATAGGTTAACTATGGTAGATTCAATATGCTTCATCTCAGTATTTGAAAACAAATGTCATACAATATGTCATTGTATCAATGTTTTAAAAAGATATTGTTCAATATGCATCATATTATGAATTCATGATTTTTTATTATTATTATTAAAAAGCATGTTAGCAACGCTTGGATAACTTTTTTTACTTTGAAAAAAATATTTGACCCTTAGAACAACATGGAACAATAATCTAGTGTGATATGTGATATATGTTAACATTCTTTTCGTGCATTGCTTCTACTTCAAGATGTTTTGTCTTAGATCTTATAATGGGTTCTCATTATGACTATTTATTCTTGTGTTGTAGATTGAAACTGCATTTTTAAAACAACACAAAGTGTTTATTAGGTGATGTATTAAAATAACAAAAGATGTGGAGTTTCTATTTTAGGGTCTTTTGATTTCATATGGGTTTTTTTTTTTGTATTTTGTTTTTTGTTTTGTGTTTTTTGATTTGTATATGTTTATTTTTGGTAAATATAAGAAATTTAAGAAAAGAAAAAGGCCCGGAAAAGGTGGAAACAAATTCTGAAAGAGTTGTTGTTTTCTATTTTTGACCCCACAAAAAAATCAAAAAATAAAAGAGGATACACATAAAGAAAGCCCAGAAGATTGTCCAGGTTGGTGATGAAAGACCAAAACGACAAGTAGAAAAGTTGAAGGACCAGAATGTACAAGATTGGCAAAACTAGTGACCCATTTTTGATTGACAAAAAACCCATTCGACAACAATATTTATATTTAGGGTAATGAAATACAAATTTAGATGAGTAAAGACTTAATGAGGATTTTGAAAGGCTTAATTAATTTTATTAAGGACTTAATTGCAAGGAAAATTAATTTTTTAAAATCAATTTAGGTGTTAATTAAAAGAAATTAAAGTTTTGAGGTTGAAATTGGACTTTAAAAAGCTTAATTGGTCAAATTAGAGGCTTAATTGTGAAAAGTATTAAAGTTTGGTAGCCAATTAAGGGTTTTATTGAAGAAATTCAATACCAAGAACCAACTTGTAAATGGCGCGCGATTTCAAGGGTAGAAATTGGTAAAATTAGGGGCCAAATTAAAGAAAATTAAAAAGTTTGATGGTCAATTGGGAGTCCAATTAAACAAATCAAAAACCAAGGATCACAATGAAAATGACACTAAACTTCAGGGCTGATATTTGAGTCTGGTAGGGGTTAAATTGCATGCATTTAAAAGTTTTTGTGTCAATTAAGGGTACATGTGCCATAATGGGAAGAACATAAACTAAATTGAAACTTTGCCAAAATTCCAAATTAAAAACCTTAAATTCTAGGGTTTAACCTAGTTGTCGTATTGTTTAGCCTCTGATCATCTTCTTCCTTGGTAATTCACGATGATGAGGTTGACACATTCCTAGTGCTCATTGTGGAGTTTTAAACCACCAAATAACATGCAGTTTTTTGTAAATAGAAGAGGAACATCCTCTCTATAACCCCGTTTCCATGAAATTAAATGTTTACATCCTAATTCTTCAATGAAATTCCTCAACATCTTGTCCCTAATCAGTCGTTACTCAATTTTTAGATTCTAAGCTGATCGAGTTGGCACCTTCAAGGGAGTGAGCGTAAAGCTACAGACCTCTAAATTGAACAAGGTTGGATTTAAACAAAAAATATGCACCCCTTTTACCAACTTCAAGTGGTCTTCAATGAAGATGACATCAGAATTGCTCTAACAAAACCTTAAAAGTGGTCAACTCAATCAGCCTTGATCGAGATTGTCATTAGTGTAAAACCACTTAACCTTTTCGTGTGTTCACACTTAACCTTTTCATGTGTTCACACTTTAAATCTCCAAAGGGTTCTTATCAAGGACTATAAATCATTCCCCATTCCCCCAGGATCAGAAGGTGAAGAATACATGTCTTTGTCTCCAAAAAAAGAAATACCACCTAGGCCAAAACCACCATTACAAAAACCCATTGAATGACAAAAATTCTAGCTGTGAAATTTTATCCAGAACTCTCATTTTGATTAATGGGCTCAGTTTTGATCAATCTTTGATGAAATCCATCAAAAAAACCTTTAAAAAAAAACTATAAAAACCCTTAGAAACTTGAGTTGAAGAGAAAGAAAGAAGAAGAGAGAAAAAAAAAGAGAAATACTGAGAATATACCCTACTTGTGAAAGTTTATGAGCCTAACATAAAAGTTTCTTCATCTTTGAAATGGCAGCAAGTTTGTGGAAACAAAACTTTACAAAGAAAAGCAAAGAAGAGTAGTAACTGTTCTAAAAGTTTGGAGGTACATTTCTTAACCTAAAAGTAGAGTTCATGTGGCCTGCTTGATTTGATCTTGATTGTCTTTTGGTTTGTATTTATGTTTACAAGTATGAAAATGTGTTTAGAATGTTTGAAAAGTAGGGAGGTGTTTTTTTTTTTTGTAGTTTTTATTTTATGGTTTGGTGTTATTCTCTGAAGCATTTTAGAATGTGTTTGATTTTTTTATGTAATAAAGGCCTTCTAGTTAAGTTAGTTTTTGATAAAATAGTGTTTTTTTTTATCTTAGTTTTGTTAGTTCGATTAATGCATTGATAAACCATGTTGTTAATCCTGGGTTTATAAGGCTTTGGCCATTACCAAAATATGTTTTGAAAATAATTTTTTAATCCAAATTGCATGGATAAGATTGCTGTTTTATTTGCTAATTTTGAAAAATAGGATTTCATACATGTTTTCCATGATATGTTATTTTCTTATTGTTTGTTTTGATTCAAATGTATATGACTTTAACAATATGGTTTGTGCAAATAAAAAAGATTTGGTTTCGAGGCTTAGTATGCATTTCTGGGTTTGGCAGTAGGTTGATGCATTTTTGGGAAAACATCTGGGTTGCTGTTCTTCATGTTCTTCCCAAGAACATTTTTTTAGTTATGAATTTTTGACCTGTTTTATTTCATTTCTTTGCATCTTCACAATCACATGACATCATTAGACAATAATCTAGAGTCTTTGTGCATCAATAACATGTTTTCAATTGTTTTAATCTTAGTGTTTGGTTTCAGACTGAAACCCTCTTTCAATAAAATTGTGTTGATTTAAAGATAATCAAAGCAAATGGACTCTGGATTCTTGATCTATGCTTGATTGCGAACAAAACCTTACTTTTTATTGCTTGAAATCTAGTATGATTTGATATTCATGTTGCTGGGTTTGAATTTGAATGTTCTTCATTGTTCTTCGTGTTCTTCATTTTTCTTGATGTTTGATCTATTTTCGTAAAATTTTTTAATGATTTTCATGTTCTTTTTAGTTTTGATTTTATTTTGGTTTAAATCATTGTTTTGGTTTAGTTTTGGGTTGAACCTTGGTTTTTGGTTCAGCCCATGGTTGAATCGATGTTTTTGGGTCGACTCGGTTAGGTCAAAATCAAGTCACTTGGTAAAGGCCTGTTTTGTTTACTAATATTTTTGTGAAAGGATTTTTGGCCTAAGAGGTTGTTTGACAAACACACCCTTAAACTTATTTTGACAACTTTGTTTTTTAAATAAAAATGAATTTTGCCAAACAGACACCAAATAAATTCCACAACATTTTAAAACCAATCTAAAATTATTAATGGGTCCTCGCACCCTTTTCCAACATTTGTATTTGATTTCAAGACTGTATACTTACTTTGTAAGATGTGGGTCTAGTATTAAAATACCTGCTTTCCATTAAAATTTCAAAAAAATAAAAAAAAAACTTCTCATTTCAAAATAAAAAAATATGTTTTATTTGGTGTGCATACAACCAAGTTTCTAAAAAAAAATAATTAAAAAATCATATTAAAAAATAATAAAATATATGATGAGTTTTAGTATTGTTTTTATAAATACAAAAATATATTTGCATGTATTTTTGAATTTAATAATCAGTTTATTAAATTCATGAGAACT
>Ga0307511_10004598_pt1 | contig 14076 bp, 11 predicted proteins | sample 13_EM_MG_FD_200266 | JGI IMG/M metagenome (GOLD analysis project Ga0307511, IMG submission 200266) | Populus trichocarpa ectomycorrhiza microbial communities from riparian zone in the Pacific Northwest, United States - 13_EM | ecosystem: Host-associated > Plants > Roots > Unclassified | place...
TCGTTAACTTCAGGGCCCGTGGGATTAGTCGAGGTGCACGCAAGCTAACCCGGACACCCACGTTAAACTAAAAAAAAAAAAAAACACATATGAAGTCCGATAATAATACAAATAAATTGCAAAATGCATGCTACAAAGGGAGAGATATAAAAGGAAAGTCTTCAGTCTTCTTCACATTATCGTCTCCATAACCATGCATGGTAAGTTTCTTTTGATAACGCAGCAAAAGCCAATAAGAAGAAGAAACACAATGTCGGGCTAATTTTGGCATTGCAGACAGTCCTCCACAGATTAATTAAACCTATTTTTAACTGTCTCGCCAAAATGTTCCAAAAGGGCATATCTGCCATTACAGAACTCATCATTTTGAAAAAAATAAAATAAAAGAGCCTTCCATTTTCCCGCACAGTGGAAGTGGAAGTTGAAACCATTAACATTAACGGTTATTTTTTAAAATATTTTTTTATTTAAAAATATATTATTATATTATTTTTTTATTTTTAATATTAATATATTACAGAATAATATAAAAATTAAATTAAAATAAAAAAATATTATTATTTTTAAAACACAAAAATAAAACAGGATAAGCAGACGGTATTCTCTCTCCGAGCAGAAAGTGACAAGCCAATGAGAAAGCCACACACATACAGAGAGTTACAGGCGACAAAGCAAAAACCTCAAATAGCAAAAAGCCACTGCCCACTAGTACTACTACTCCTACAAGTAAGTACTACAGTGCTCCTTCCATTTTTTACTTCTTCAACGACCAAGGTTGTCTTTCTTCTTCTTCTCCTTCCTCTTCAACAGTAAAAATTCCGGGAAAAATAATAAAAGAGAAAACAAAAAATAAAACCTCCACTTATTACATGTTACAAAGGCAAAAATCTTTTACCTTTTTCTCCAAAAAAACGACACCATTTCTGTTCTGTTTCTTTGCTTTCTTTCTGCTGTGAATAATAACCCATAGAGGGGGGAAAGGAAGAAAAAAAAGAAAGATGTTTCAGCGGTTGGGGACGATTGCTTTTCAAGTTTGGATCGGCAATACGGTGCCGTAAAGTGAGAGATCTCTGGGTGGTGAATTTTTTTTGGGTTTTGTGGATGAGACAGATCGTTTGGTGTGGAGCTCTGATCTCGAAAGGTTTATGCTTTTCTTGTGTTTGGGGGCTGTCTCATAAATAGACAAGATACAAGGAGGAGGATAACGATGTATCCTTCCTGGATATCGCTGTCCCTTGTGGGTTTTTCTCTATCTCTGCATTTCTCAAACAACAACCATTAAAAACCCGGATAAAAAACTTTTTTGTTCTCTTTAGCAGTTCAAATCCTGGTTAAGGACTAGAGACTAGCTGGGTTTCGTTTACTTTTATGTTGGCTGTTTGATTTTTAGCAACTGATCTCCCCCAGCTGTGTATGTGTCTGTTTGTTTATGCCCTTGGTTTTCTTTTCTTTCTATAAGCTGCAAGAAAGTGTTGCTACTTTGGTGGATTTAGAGCTGCACAAAGTTGGTTCAAGGTATGATAACTTAAGTACAACAAGGTACCTGTGTTAGAAGAAAGAGCCACTTGGGGGGGTTTTGTCAGGAATCTTGTCGGGACTTGGAAATTTAGGAGCTTGAAGGGAAAAGAGCCCTTCTTTGGGTGATAGTTGGGTTGCAAATATATATTTGGTGGGTATCTGTGAAGTTGAATTTTGATGATGGCAATGTCCTGCAAGGATGGTAAGAATCCTATTAACATGGACAATGGCAAGTATGTCCGGTACACGCCTGAGCAGGTCGAAGCCCTGGAAAGGCTCTATCATGATTGCCCCAAACCCAGCTCCATTCGCCGCCAGCAGCTCATTAGGGAGTGCCCAATTCTCTCCAACATTGAGCCCAAACAAATCAAAGTTTGGTTCCAAAATAGAAGGTATGGTAGTAAAATATTGGTTTCCCAGCCAAGAAATCTTATTTTCGTTTCTTTAATTGTGTCTTGTATTTGTTTAATATATTAAATTTTCATGCTTTGCTTGTATAAAAGAAAAGAAATGGAAAAGGCCTTTTCTCTATTGTACATGGCTTGATGCTCTCTTAACGGACAGTGTGATTTTTGAAATTTTTGGATTTGTTGTCTTTCCATAATCTTATTGTTAAATTCTCCTGCAATGCTTGTTATATTCTTCAGGTGCCGAGAGAAGCAAAGGAAAGAGGCGTCGCGCCTCCAAGCGGTGAATAGGAAGCTGACTGCAATGAACAAGCTTCTAATGGAGGAGAATGATAGGTTGCAGAAGCAGGTGTCGCAGCTTGTGTATGAGAATGGCTACTTTCGCCAGCATACCCAGAATGTGAGAATTTATACCTCTTTTTTTCCTGCTCCACATCCTAACATATTTGGTTATTGAAAATTTGCAAGGGAAAAACAAATTGAAATTTTGGAATTGCTGATAAGATTCAAGATAATGCGTTTCTTATTGCTATAACCTGTCAGCAATCAAGGGTTGTTATGTAAATGCCTTTCTTTTGGTTTGAAAAAGAATGTGTTATTTGTTTATTATTCAATTTTGTGGAAAATGAGATAAAAGAGGGGCTGGGTTGTTTTCCTACAGACAACGCTTGCTTCCAAAGATACAAGCTGTGAATCAGTGGTGACGAGCGGTCAACACCACCTGACACCTCAGCATCCGCCAAGGGATGCTAGTCCTGCAGGGTTAGTGGGGTTATGGTTGTTAGGTCCTTTTCTGTTATCGTGCTTTGTGACCACTTTTTTGGGTGTGTTACTGTGGAATATTGAATTCATGCTTTGTATTTTTTCCAGGCTTTTGTCCATCGCAGAAGAGACTTTAACAGAGTTTCTTTCAAAGGCCACTGGAACTGCTGTAGAGTGGGTCCAAATGCCTGGAATGAAGGTATCTCTCAGAGCTTTTTTATTTTTTATTCTTATACATTTCATAAATGAAGAACTGTTCTCTCCTATAAAAAAAAAATGCAAACTTTAATTATTTTATTTTATTTTTTTGTTATTATTTCGAATTGAAAGAAGAATATTAATATGGGCAAAGATAGAATTAAGTTGCTCTCCTTATTACAAGAATCTATGATTACTGGCCACTGAATGTTAGAACTTTCTATTGATTTTTTTCTTTACGAGGGTTTAATTTGAATTTCTTGGTCTGATAGTACATACATTGTTCTTTGTCCTTGTTTAGCATTATGCTTGAATTCCACCAATTGCTTTTCACCTAGTTGGTTTTTACTAATCTGTATCTTCATTACTTTTGTTTTTTCAAATGTGTAGCCTGGTCCGGATTCCATTGGAATCGTTGCTATTTCTCATGGTTGTTCTGGTGTGGGAGCACGAGCCTGCGGCCTGGTGGGTCTTGAACCTACAAGGGTAAGTGCACTTTGTTTGCCATAACATTTTCCTACTCTGAGCTACCAGCATTATGTTATATCATGTTCCTTGCAGGTTGCAGAAATCCTCAAGGATCGGCCATCGTGGTTTCGTGATTGCCGAGCTGTGGATGTGCTGAATGTGCTGCCCACTGCTAATGGGGGAACGATTGAGCTGCTTTACATGCAGGTAATAAAATCATTATGCACTTCTCATTTCTGTTGAAACACTCCAGGTGCAATTATATAATTACTTCTGACTTTAATTGATGATATAGCTCTATGCGCCAACAACTTTGGCACCGGGTCGTGACTTCTGGTTGTTGCGTTATACTTCTGTTTTAGAAGATGGAAGCCTTGTGGTATGCTCCCAAACTCTTAGAATTTGTCATTCCTATTTTAGGAAATTCAGTAGACTTGGTATTCTGTGGTCATTGTCATACTCATGCAATATTCAGGTATGTGAGAGATCTCTGAAAAATACTCAAAATGGCCCGAGCATGCCACCAGTGCAGCATTTTGTGAGAGCAGAAATGCTACCAAGTGGGTATCTGGTACGGCCTTGTGAAGGTGGTGGTTCAATCATACACATAGTTGACCACATGGATTTGGAGGTAGGATGTGCTGGTACAATGTTATTTTTTGGATGTACAATCTAAAGATTTTATTTGACCCAGATATAACTTGATTTCTGATTTCTTCAACTAGCCTTGGAGTGTGCCTGAAGTGTTACGTCCGCTTTATGAATCCTCAACTGTACTCGCTCAAAAGACAACCATGGCGGTAAGCAATTTTTCTATTTTTTATGTCATGAACATTTAAAGGATGTCTGAAGCACCTGTATGGTATGGGTGATGCATTTGTAACTTCTCATTTTCAATAATGTATATCACTCCCAATCAGGCTCTACGCCAACTGAGGCAAATTGCTCAGGAAGCTTCTCAGTCTAGTGTGACCAACTGGGGCAGACGACCTGCAGCTTTACGAGCGTTGAGCCAGAGGTTGAGCAGGTAGATATCTTCTGTTGTTTGATGGTATCTGATTCAGTCCCTTAATGATTATCTGCAAGTAAGAATCTAATGTAAACCTGGCAGGGGTTTTAATGAGGCTCTCAATGGATTTAGTGATGAGGGGTGGTCAATGATTGGAAATGACGGCATGGACGATGTTACTATCCTAGTGAACTCATCTCCTGACAAGTTGATGGGTTTAAATCTTTCCTTCTCCAATGGGTTTCCAGCTGTCAGCAGTGCAGTCCTGTGCGCTAAAGCATCAATGCTTTTACAGGCAGGGATACAAAATTGTTTCCTTTCTTTACAACACTTGGTAGCTTGTGTGCTATGTGTTTAGTTGCTGTAGAGCATTTGCTACATCTAAGAGATATGTTTGTCTTTTCTATAACTTCAACGGTTAGGTTCTTGCAGTAGGGAATTGTGTTTTTTATACATAGTATGTCTACTTAAAATTGAAAACAATGAAAGGCTGACAATTTGTTTCTAATGAACTCATAGTTGAAATCTTCTTCCCTTCTTTATTCATGTGCCTTATAACTGTCGTTGTTTATCATCTTTTCCTCATGTTGTGCACTTTCCTTTTGCAGAATGTCCCTCCTGCAATCCTTCTCAGGTTCTTGCGGGAGCACAGGTCAGAGTGGGCAGATAACAATATCGATGCCTATGCAGCCGCAGCGGTTAAAGTCGGTCCTTGCAGTTTACAAGGGTCTAGAGTTGGAAATTTTGGCGGTCAAGTTATACTTCCACTTGCTCACACCGTGGAGCACGAAGAGGTGAATGATTTGATCTTTTACTTTTACAGCTGTTGGACAACACTTTATATCAGAAATTAAGCGTGGCTTTTATCTTTATTATTTTCACATTTGTTTTGCTTCTGATAAATTTTGTGTGTTTATTAGTTCCTGGAGGTCATAAAACTAGAAGGGGTTTGCCATTCTCCTGAAGATGCAATTATGCCCAGAGATGTGTTTCTTTTGCAAGTAAGACCTTTCTTTTCATTGCTTTCTGTGTATCTCTCTTGCATCCAAATACATCAACAGCTTGTCCTATTAGGTAAGAGGATAAGTTATGTTTTCTTGTCCCTAGTTGGCAGGTAAGTTTTAAAATAAGGCTATGGAGAGAAGGAATTCACTGAGAATTCTCATATACTTTTGAAATGGACCCACAATGTAGTTCTAGTTTGGAATGGACTACAGAATATGAAAGACAGAAATAGTTGTATAAATCTCTCCCATTCACTATTTGTGTTCAGATAGATATTAGTGGAAATCTGCTTTTCCTTCTGTCGAAAGATGACATAATGGTTTCGTAGCAGGAACAAGTTTATCAGGTAGAAGTGTAAAATGAAAATAAATTTTTGCCTTCCTGTTTTCAACCTTTTCTCTTCCAAAATATCTTTTTGAAGAGCTGAATTGCCAGTCACCAGGTTGGGTTTGTGTGTTATGAGCATCCTTAATTGTTTCTGGTCTGGGATTGCATGGTTTGATTCTTTTCTTTCTATTATCACTTGATGACATTTTTCTTTTTGGTTCTCCTTCATATTTTCTCCATTTATACTTTTCTGACAGCTCTGCTGTGGAATGGACGAGAATGCTGTTGGCACATGTGCTGAACTTATATTTGCTCCCATTGATGCTACTTTTGCTGATGACGCACCTCTTTTGCCTTCTGGTTTTCGCATCATTCCCCTTGATTCTGGGAAGGTTAGCTAATTGTTTCTTAAGAAGTTCATTTCTCCATGCCTATTTATTAACTTCTTTATTAATGCATTGAAAATGATGCAGGAAGCCTCCAGTCCAAATCGTACATTGGACCTCGCTTCTGCTCTTGAAGTTGGAGCTGGAAACAGAGCATCCAGTGATTTTTCTGCTAATTCTGGCTGCACAAGATCTGTAATGACAATTGCATTTGAATTTGCATTTGAGAGCCACATGCAAGAGCATGTAGCATCAATGGCTCGGCAATATATCCGCAGCATTATATCTTCAGTTCAGAGGGTGGCTTTAGCACTATCTCCTTCTCATCAGGGTTCACAGGCTGGTCTTCGGTCACCACTGGGTACTCCTGAAGCACAGACACTTGCTCGTTGGATCTGCCAGAGCTACCGGTGCGTCAGTTGTTCCTTTCTATAGATGTTATCCGAATCAGAATTTGTCATTTTTTGACCTGGACGATAATCCACTGCATTCAGCTTAACAAGTCAATTTTATTAGCTGAGAGATGTTGCTGATGATTGAGTCGTTCTAATGCACATCTTCTCCTTCAAGAAATAAATTTATTTGCTGTCACTGAATTCTCTTTTCCTTTTTTGCATGATTTTAAAGTGATAATGAATTTGAATATCTTGAGAAAAGTCTTTCTGGATTCCAAGAGGATTTTCTCATTTCATATACAACAGTTGAAAATATATGTGGAGCTAAAAAGAATTGATGTTTTGTTTTGGTCAATAGGACAACTTCATTGATTTTCATGTGGATTTTAAAGCTTTTGTATAATCTATTAAGGCGAGTACATTCTCATGAAAATGTATTTCAAACTTGGACAGCAGAAATGTTTCATTGACTGAACACATTATCACTTTGTGGTCACAACTTTGCAGGAACTATTTGGGTGTGGAGCTACTCAAATCCAGCAGTGAAGGAAGTGAATCTATTCTGAAAACCTTGTGGCATCATTCAGATGCGATCATGTGCTGCTCATTGAAGGTGGGCACAACAACATGATATCCTGCTTTCCTTTTACCGTTAATGATATGAGTACTTGAATTATTAACATGAGAACCTACACAAACACGGTATTAAATTGAACAAAGCTATATCTGCTCATGAATGCTCCTAGTACCTTATAAAAGGAGGTGATACGAAGCAATTGTATCAACATGATGCTTTTAAAATACAGCAGATAGATGTCTGAATAAAGTGAAGTTATTGGAGTCTTTTCTAAATGATTTGTTCTGGATATATCTTGCTGTCATATTTATAAAATGCTGGAAAATGCTTTGAACCAACAGAATATTATAATCATTGCCCTAATCCAACAGTCAGTTTTTTATGCACATAATGCAAGCCAAATAAATATTGTTAGGTCCTTTGTTTAACATGCATCACTATTTTGCATTCAGATCTGAATAAAAATGTGATTATTATTCTGAAGTATTACCACAGTTCTATAGCTACCTTTTGCATTCATAGCAATTTGGTCTAAAACTTGGGTGATTTTTGCAGGCGCTGCCGGTCTTCACTTTTGCTAACCAAGCAGGACTTGACATGCTCGAGACAACCTTGGTCGCACTGCAAGACATAACTTTGGAAAAGATATTTGATGATCATGGAAGGAAAACTCTCTGCTCAGAATTCCCTCAGATTATGCAACAGGTTTACACTTCTCTCTTAAATCTGATTGAAGGAAAAATAGTTTCAGGTTATGTTGAGAAATTTATATTTATGAAATGCCACCACAAAGGGACAAAATAGTTACAATGCTTGGGAACAAGCCTTAGCTTTTATCCTTTTTTTTTCCTCTCATTTATCACAAGTAAAAACAAGAATCAGTGCCTATTTGGTGTTGTTGTGCTTTTACTTGCTTTGGTTCTTAAACTAGTGTTTAATTAAGGGAACGCTCACTAGCCACTTTGGGTTGACCTCTCTAAATACACATTTTTAGGGCTCTTTTATATATATATATATATTGAAAATCAAGCACAACCATACATGAGAACTTGATATCAAACTCATAGCAAATCTTTATTCAAATATAAGTTTATCCTACACAGACCTAACACATTTAAGCAAATGCACAATAATTAAAGTATCAATTTAATAAACATTGAACCATAATAGTTGTGTAAAAGTTATTCTGTCATAGAAGTACGTGCTGTAGTCTGAAAAATATAGTATTGCAGGAATGCTTGGGTGAATAGACTAGTTATCCTCCAGAAGTAAACCATCAGCTGTAACTGAGATATTAAAAATAACAACTGTATTTCTTACTATAGTTCTCACAAAGTAAATGATGGAAAAATGTGAGTTACAAACTGTGATAATCTGATTCTTAGAGCTGCACAGGATATTATGCCAAAGAATTATTTCATTTTCTCTGGGCAGTCCCCCCCCCCCCTAAGTTACTGTGGTGGGTAGCCTGGTTTGGCCGATTCTATATGCATCACCTTATTTGTATTTATATTTCTCTTGCTAGGGTTTTACTTGTCTACAAGGTGGTATCTGTTTGTCAAGCATGGGCAGACCAGTCTCATACGAGAGAGCGGTGTCCTGGAAAGTGTTGAATGAAGAAGAAAATGCGCATTGCATCTGCTTTATGTTTATAAACTGGTCTTTTGTTTGAGACTTGAACCAGAATCTATTGGAGTGGCAAGTTAAGAGAGAGAACTCTTGATCGTCCTATTTTGCTGGCTTGTTCTTTTATCTATGACAGGTAAAACCGTGGAGTACTTAGTTCATTTGCTGTATTCTAAACTTCATTTGTGTGTGGGGTTCATTATCCTAGAGATGATGGATGTATCAATGAGACGATATAGTTGTTGGGGATCAGTTTGTTTGTGGCTGGTTTGGTCTTAACCTGGTCCGGTGCTAATTATCTGCAACTGAAACATGTCCAAGCAGATGTTTTCTGTCAAAGTCCGGTTTGTCTTGTGTTGCATACATGGATTGTTCTGTTGTAATAATTTATTTCCGGGGTATGTTATGAAGAGCAAAAGCAGGTTCTTTCTGCATCAGAGAATCATTGATGAACTATTGAACCTTTGAAAAAGCATAGGCTTATAAGGGTTTTATCCTTGGTTGGGATGTTTATTGGTTAGTAGAAAGTTAGCAGTTCCATTCTTAGATATATTTTCAGTGAAGCATTGGGAGGTCATACCATTAGCATCAGGTTAATTTGGTTGCAGAGGGATGAAATGCTAGGAGGGACGGGAGAGGGTGTAAATACTGATTATAGCACTCTTGTTTTGGTTTATTAAAGTTTTTCATCCAGGATCATTCTTTGGCGTAGGAGGCATATGTAGATTGGCCATTAGTCATTTTCTAACGGTTTTATTGATTTTGATAGTTGAGTTGAAGTTGGTTTTATTGATTTTTATAGTTGAGTTGAAGTTAAGTTTCATACAAAAAAACTTAAGTTTCAAGGTGGGTGATACGATGCATTCATTAGCAGGTGGCTGGATTATTTCCAGAAGTACAGTGAATCATGAACTCCTTGTGTGTTGATAAATTTAATGCTGAGGTTATTGGCTTAATAATGCTAATTATCTCCGTAAAATTAACTCCGTTCTGAGTCAATTCAGACGAAAACTTTCTTATGGTCGAGTGTTCGTTGTAGCAACGGAAGAGGGGTGCTGAGTTCCTAACTCTATTTTTTAGTTGCGTGTGTGCTACCTCTGATTGCATTACTAGCTGTTCATGCAGCATGGAAGAAAAATTGTGATATCAAAGAATGGCCCAGCCTTGTTCGCATGCCCAAAAGGAGTTTGACAGTAGATAATTAATTAACCGACTCAACAGCAGAAACTGCTATTTATCATGTGCAATGCACATGGTTTTCTCAGTTTCTTGACTGAAGAACAGGGCAAACACATACATGTAAAGTAACACAGTTTATTCTACTCATAACATTTAGTACATGAAACTGGGTTTTACACATCTTGCTGTTAGATATAAATGGTGGCAGTCCACAGCAAGGTCTAAATCTAACTAAATCCAATTGTTTCATACAGATGGCAAATTATCTTACCCTTGTAATTGGCCAGAGTTTGGCATCTATAGCCAAATGCTAGTCAAGGATTCATGTCATGGGGGTGGCTAACATAAGTGGCAGGAAGAAGAGAGGATTTGGAACAATCCTAAAACAGCCCTGATAAGAAGTTTTGACGGAAGTCATAAAATAGCCATAATAAAGGGTATAAGAGGTAGGAGAATCTGATCATCCGGCCACCTAGAGAAACCCTAGAGGGTAGATTAATAGAAGGTGGATAAAAACTGCCCAAGGGAAGAAAAATACTCCTTGGTTCAGAAGGACAGAACAGGTTTGGATCAACCCAAAAAAACGTTGTAAGGTAACACGAAAGGTTGGTCCGCAGCATAACTGGTAAAAATATGTAACAACTGAAACCTGAAGTGGAGAGAGGAAGGAGAGGAAGAAAAAACAAAATCTTAAAGAGTTCAAGGGCTAGTTAGAAAAGATGGGCGTTGATCATTTTTTCAAATTTAGATAATTCACGTCTCTTGTAATTGCTGCGATGCAGCTTGAACTCCTTGCAATCCCGCTCTTTTGAGCACCTTTAGGACTGATGGATTTGGCCCTTATGGCGCTTTTCTTCAAGATCGCCCTCATGGCCTCAGCTTGAGACAAAACTGGATAAGCCCTACCAAACTTGTTAAACCTCGCACAAGCACTCATATGTGCATTCAAAGCCTCCTCTTTGTGGCCTCCATTTTTCTCCATCTCTTCTTTCACTGCCTCAGCACACAACCCACATATCCACTTCCCTAGGAACTTGTTCCGAACACGATCAATATACTCAGGGGTGCACTCTTCACTCATGCCACAACACTCACATTTGGCATCTTCAACCTCGGATATTGGTCGGAGATTGATATCAATTGCTTCTTTGCTTAGTTCAAAAGAGATATCGGATTTTGTTCGATGAAGATTGTCATTTGAGGGTCTTGGTGGCTTGGAGAAGGCGTTTTTCTTAGCGTAAGCGCTAGCAATAGACTCCCCATGTGGTGCCATATTGATCCACAATGCTATAAATGTGACTCTTATATATAAGAAAAACAACAAAACCTTAACAAGGAGATGAGAAGTTGGTTCGGAGCTTTATAGAAAACAACTGAACAAAAGGCACTTCAAATAGGGTTAGAGAGATTGGAAGTGAAGAAACCTATCTAGGTGTAGAACAATAACTTGGAAGATTATGATCTCAAAGGTGGTATATAGAGGGTAAGAACAGGCACCATATTTATGATGGTTCACTTTTCTTCTTGGGAAACTCAGCAGTGAGTTTATGTGGATCTTGGTGACTCACACGTCAATGATCAAAGCAATCGTGAATAGTCATGATCACAGCTGGACTTTTCAAGAAAGTTCAGAAAAAAAAAGATGGTTCAAAGCTATATGTAAGGAGCATCATTGTCATTTCAAGCAAAATGAAGATACTTTGTATTTCCAACTGTTTTTGCCTTTATTTTTTGATAGCTAATAAGGTATGAGAGGTGTGGGTGTTCCTCTACCATTGCTTTCTACAATTGGCTTAAGAAGTCGTTGGTGTCAACTAGAGGTTTTGCATGCAAATTCATGGCACTTCGTAATAGTACCTTCAAGGTTGAGGGTTCGTAGTTGAACCAAAAAAAAATCAGATTACACTCCATTTCATAGTTTGTTCTGTAATTAGCTAGCTAGCCACACAACTACACATAGAAGTTAATCTGCTTTTGGTCGATTCACTTACTGGCACTGAAGCTTGTTTTGTATGAAATGCAGCACTGAGATTTTTGTTTTTCTCTTCATATATATATTTATATGTAACCCACAAGGTCTAGCAGAAGTCGTAAAATACTTGAATTAAAATATGGGGATATCTTGAGTTTAAGTCCCACTCTTAGATAGCTAATTCTTTCTTGCACCCACTGGATGTGGAGCCTCTCTTGAAAGAAACAAGATGGGGTTCTCATCAATCAAAAAACTGATGCAAAGTGGCGCAATCTCTCACTAATTGTGGAGAAGACTCAGAAGAATACAAAGATACCCCACTACTTTTACACTATTTAATTTAAAACCTCATTTTCCATTACAGAATATAAATATTATGTTCGAATTTGAGATTTCTTATAGTGAACTTGCAAACTAAAAGAATTAGACGTGAAAATGCTAAATAAATTTGTGTATCGAGAAGAGAGTAACCCTGTGGAAGTTCCCATTCAACCATTGTTTTTCCCTTCGAAAGTAGCAACACAAATGAATGCTCACATGTGGGTATGTTACAGCCATACACTTATGACTTAGCAATCTCCATTGATATGAAGAGAAGCTCCTACATTACATACAGCAGCTGCTGATCTCACAACCAAACAATGATTTCACGAGCACCTAAACTGATGACTCTTTTGAGAGAGCGAGAGGTGGTTGAAGTTAGGTATATATGACAAAACGTTAGTGGTGATTAATAAAGTATTTGCAGATTCACAGTTGAAAGAGAGAAAATGAGGGCTTTAAATGTGTGGGTTTTTTATTTCTGGGCCGCTACTTTATAGTTTTAGCTTTTACATGGTGAAGGACAGTTATAAGTAGATGGATATGCATGGCGTTGGCACCTCCTAGCTTGATTCTCTGTATGGCTCTACTGTGAATAATGTGACTGTGTGTAAATATCTTGCCTTTTTAGAAAGGGAGAGATGCAGAATCGATCTTAAAAAATAAAAGAGAATGAGAAAGGGACGGGGCAGTTTGTGGTCTTAAATGATCTGTCCCTTTTCAACATGAGCATACGAAATTTGTATTGAATGAATTCTATTATCAATTTTTTTTTTTTTTGTATATTCAATCTCTCAAGATAGATAAAATCTAATTATTAGTAAAATATAATTCCATTCTTGTACAAATGCAATGAGTTTACATTATAATTGTAATTCTAATAGTGACTTTAGTTTCATACAATGAACCAAGTATTATATAATATTTGGCTATTATACCTCATGTATGCTAGAAAAAATGATTTAAAACATAGTTAATAGATATATTTGAAATCAATTTAATTGTTGGGTTAACACACGATTTCAGTTAAAACTTTGTTGGAAATTATTCTCCAACATAAATACTTTCATATGAAATATTAATATATTTAAAATCAATTTTGAATAAATAAAAAATTCATCTCAAAGAACCCTTGATTAATATGTTCTTACAAACCCAAAAACCTCATTTCTATATTGAAATGTTACAAGATTTATTTTTGTAACTTATATAGACAGAAGTTGAAGAGTTAAAAGTAAACATATAGGTTCTAAATTGTTTAGTAGGGAGGAGACTTAGGCTAGGTAGGCCTTAAACTTAGCATGGATACATTTTCATGCACGAATAAATAACTATGTCTTATAAGTGTTCTAAGCAAACATGCATTGTAAAATCCATGATGAAATCAAAGTTATAGCTCATAAAGGTAGAGAGAAAGTCTGGTGGCTTTAAAAAAATTTAAATAATATTTTATGTTAGCCAAAGGTAGTGGAAACAGTTTGTGTCCATCGCGATAATCAATCAACAATTGAAAGGGCACAAAGTAATATGTATAATGTTAACTATAGACATTTACATCATAGATATAATATTAAACACTCATTTTAGACTGGAATTATTTCCCTTGATAATGTTAAGTCAAAGAAAAATATTGTGAGTTTGCTAATTCAAGGCTTAATGAGAGCTTCTGTATAGTTCATTAAAGAAAATGAGTTTAAAATTTTTAAAGATGAAATAGTGTTATGATAGTAATCTTACCTAATTGACTGCGTACCAAGATCTAGGTTAAAAAGAAAAACTAATTTATTTGTCATTCTTAGTAGCAATAAAAAATAATAATTTATTGTCTATTTCTATGATGAAAAGGGTATTGTAGTTGGATATAGGTAAGTTGTTTTTTTTTAATGATTTTCATATATTGGTTTTCTAAGTAGAATATAGCATAAC
>Ga0307511_10004599_pt1 | contig 14075 bp, 9 predicted proteins | sample 13_EM_MG_FD_200266 | JGI IMG/M metagenome (GOLD analysis project Ga0307511, IMG submission 200266) | Populus trichocarpa ectomycorrhiza microbial communities from riparian zone in the Pacific Northwest, United States - 13_EM | ecosystem: Host-associated > Plants > Roots > Unclassified | place...
GCGGACAGGAGCAAGCGGCGGCGGCCAATAAGTGCTGCACGGCCTTAATGCCTTAATGAAGGAGGGTAACTGAAAGAAAAGTGAAAAATGAAATAGAGGAGATTTTTTCTCATTAGTGTGTTTTGGCTGCATAAGATCAATCGTTGTTTTTTGGTTATGGCAAGTATGCAGAAATGGAATCGCACTACTAAAGTAGTAATAAATCCGAAAAAATGTAACCGATTACATTTTTTTTCTTAAAAATTATTTTCCCTACCTTTATCCATAAGATGTAAACGATTGTATGACTGCTGGAAAAGAAATCACCATATACGACCTGGCCCGAAAGCTGAATATTTCTATTGCTACCGTAAGCCGGGCTTTGAAAGACGATCCGGTCGTAAGCAAGAAAACAAAGAAGAAAATAGCTGAACTGGCCGAGGAAATGGGCTACCGCTCCAATAATTTCGCCCGCAACCTCCGTACCCAGCGTACCGACACCATCGGCGTGATCGTACCCCGGCTCAACAGCTATTTCATGTCCACCGTCATTGCCGGTATAGAGAACATTGCCAACAGCGAAGGGTTCAATCTCATTATCAGCCAGTCCTCCGAATCGGCTCAGAAAGAAATAGCCAGCGCCAGGACCATGTTCAATAACCGCGTAGACGGCCTGCTGGTATCGCTGGCCTATGATACGGATGACATCACCCATTTCGAACCCTTTATTAAAAAAAATATCCCTTTGATCTTTTTTGACCGGGTGGAAGAGCATAAAAGCTTTACCAATATCCTGATCAATAACAAAAAAGCCGCGTATGAGGCTACGTCGCATTTAATAGAACAGGGATGCAAAAGGATCGTCTATATCACCGCCACGCCCAAAAGAAATGTATATATCGACCGCCTGCAGGGATATAAGGAAGCACTGGCCAATCACCACCTTGATTTCAAGGAAGAATATGTCCTGATCAGTAACCTCAGCCAGGAGGCGGGCGCCGAAGCAGCCTCGATCATCCTGCAAATGAAGCCCCTGCCTGACGCCGTCTTTGTCGCCAATGACAATTGTGCGGTTGGATGTATGGTGGCGCTGAAAAAAGCCGGCATCCGAATTCCGGAAGATATCGCTTTCGCTGGTTTCAATAACGACCCCGTCTCGACCGTAGTAGAGCCCAACCTTACCACGATCAATTACCCGGGCTATGAAATGGGCCAGGCCGCCGCCCGTAACCTCATCAACCATCTGAACGGGGCCTCCAGCATCATTTCCACCAATACTATCATCCTTCGCTCCGAACTGATCATCCGTGAATCATCTGTGGGCAAGAAACCCCCGGCATCATGAAAAGGCTTTGAAAAAAAAGAAAGGACCAACCAATATGACGACATCTAAAAGAATAGCGCTTATCACAGGAGGAGGATCAGGGATCGGACTAGCCATAGCAGAAAAATTCGTACAGGACAATATTCAGGCAGTCATCGTAGGCCGCGACCCGGAAAAATTAGCAACCGCTAAAAAGAAATTAGGGGAACTATGTCATACGATCCAACTGGACCTGAATGATCTCCCCTCCATCCCCGGCCTGGTAAGCCAGGTGATCGCTGCCTTTGGCGGGATCGATATCCTGGTGAACAATGCCGGGATCAATATGAAAAAAGATTTTACGGCAGTCAGTGATGAAGATTTTCAGCGCATCCTGCACACCAACGTCACGTCCATCTTTGCCTTATCAAGGGAAGTAGTGAAAGAGATGATCAAAAAAGAAAGAGGCGTCATTATCAATATCAGTTCCATGGCCTCCCAATACGGCATACCCAAAGTGATCGCCTATACCGCCTCCAAATCAGCCATCGAAGGGATGACCCGGGCTATGGCGGTGGAGCTGTCGCCCATGGGCATCCGCGTGAATTGTATCGCCCCCGGATTTATCGCTACGGATATGTCGGAAAAGGCCCTGAACGGAGATACGGAAAGAAAGCAGAAAGTAATGTCCAGAACTCCCATGGGCAAATTGGGAGAACCGGCAGATATTGGCGGAGCAGCCTTATTCCTTGCCTCCGACAACGCACAATTTATCACCGGGGTGATATTGCCCGTGGATGGGGGTAATTCTATCGGGTTTTAAAATAATAATTCCATGAAGTTCGCAACGGCCTTCGCGCTCATATTTCTTTTGCCCCTTTTCTCCTGCACCCTGCACAGCCAGGACCTTATCACGGAAAAGAAAGAGGCAGGCGCCTTCCCTATTGTTACGGGCAGTGCCGCAACCACTTCCGGCTCCCGGGCAACGGCCATTTATGTGGATGCAGCCGACCACTGGCTGGTACAAAGAGCCGCCGCCCTCCTGCAACAGGACATCATGAGCGTCACCGGCCAGCGCCCGGAGCTTCTGCACAAACTGCCCGCCTCCGCCCAAAACCTGATCATCATTGGCAGTCTTGACAAGAGTTCCCTCATCGGGCGGATCCGGGCTGACATCCCCGCCAAAAGCACGCGGACCAGGAACATTGGCGACAGTCTGCAAGGCAAATGGGAAGCATTTTCCATTCAGTCAACCGATCATCCCATAAAAGGAATCGACCATGCCCTGGTCATTGCCGGTAGCGACCGGAGGGGCACTGCCTATGGAGTCTTTGAACTCTCCCGGCAAATGGGCGTATCTCCCTGGTACTGGTGGGCTGATGTTCCCGTAAAGAAAAAAACAGCAATCTATGTCAAAAAGGGAAGCTGGCTACAAGGTCCGCCCGCTGTAAAATACCGGGGCTTCTTCATCAATGATGAAGCCCCCGCATTCTCAGGTTGGACAAAGGAAAAATTCGGTGGGGTCAATCACCAGGTTTATGAAAAGGTGTTTGAATTGTTATTGAGGATGAAAGCGAATTATCTATGGCCGGCCATGTGGGGAAATGCCTTCAACGACGATGACACGCTGAACAATGTCCTGGCAGATAAATACGGTATCGTAATGGGCACCTCCCACCATGAGCCCATGCTCCGCGCCCAGCAGGAATGGAAACGGTATGGCTCCGGTCTCTGGAACTATGAGACGAATGCGGCCACCCTCGACAGTTTCTGGAAGAAAGGGATCGAACATATGGGCAGTCACGAAAGCATCGTGACCGTTGGCATGCGGGGTGACGGAGACAAGCCGATGGAAGAAGGCAGTAACATCGCCCTGCTGGAAAAGATCGTAAGCAATCAACGCAGGATCATTAGCGAAGTCACCGGCAAGCCGCCGTCCGCTACTCCCCAAAGCTGGGCTCTGTACAAGGAAGTACAGGATTATTATGATAAAGGCATGCGGGTGCCCGATGACGTAACCTTATTATTATGCGATGACAACTGGGGGAATGTCCGGAAACTCCCCAAAGCCGGCGAGCCCGCCCGGGTAGGCGGCTATGGGATGTATTATCACTTCGACTATGTAGGCGGTCCCCGGAACTATAAATGGCTCAATACGAACCCCATTGCAAGAGTCTGGGAACAGATGCACCTGGCCTGGCAATATGGTGTGGACAGAATCTGGATCGTGAACATAGGAGATATCAAGCCCCTGGAATTCCCTACCGGATTTTTCCTGGACTATGCCTGGGATCCCGGTAAATGGCCGGCAGAACGACTGCCCGAATATACACGCGACTGGGCGGCCCGGCAATTCGGACCCCGGCACGCGGATGCTATTGCGAAGATCCTTACCAACTATACAAAATACAATGGCCGCCGCAAACCCGAACTGCTGTCCCCTGAAACCTATAGCCTGCTCAATTACCGGGAAGCCGAGACGGTGGTCACGGACTACAACAAACTAGCCGAACAGGCTGACTCCATTTATAAGTTACTACCCGCTGACTACCGGGACGCTTATTATCAGTTAGTCCTCTACCCCGTTAAAGCCTGCGCCAACCTGAATGAGCTGTATGTTGCTGTATCAAAGAACAGGCTCTATGCAGCACAAGGGCGGGCAGCGACGAACGAATGGGCAGACCGGGTGAAAACCTTTTATGCGCAAGATTCCGCCCTCTCCCATTATTATAACAAAGAAATGGCCGCCGGAAAATGGGATCATATGATGGACCAGACGCATATCGGATATACTTACTGGCAACAACCGCCGGAAAATAAAATGCCGGATATAAAGACTCTGGATTGGCCTCCCTCTCCCGGCTCAGCCAGTACTGCAGGTAGTTCCTGGGGTGTCGCCATCGAGGGTTCGGCCGCCTGGTGGCCGATATCGCCGCAGTTGCCTGTCCTGCATGCCCTGGAACCACAAGGTCAAAGGAATTGTTTTATCGAGGTCTTCAATCGCAGCCAGTCCTCTTTCGATTACACAGCTACGACCAGTGTTCCCTGGTTACATATCCATCCACAAAAGGGAAGGATCACTCAGCAGGAACGATTGTGGATCACCGTTGATTGGCAAAAAGCACCTAAGGGCAAACAGTCCATTCCCATCACGATCAGCGGTTCGGATGGCCAACAAGTCATAGTAATAACTTCTGCCAACAACCCGACTAACCCCAAAAGTGGCCCGACAAAAGGCTTTATTGAATCCTCCGGCTATGTCTCTATGGAAGCGGAACATTACACAAAAGCCATAGAAACAGAACAGTTGAAATGGCAGCGTATCCCAGAGCTGGGCCGCACTCTTTCAGGAATGCAGGCCTTCCCTGTCACCGCCCCTTCCCAAACACCCGGCGGTAACAGCCCCCGCCTCCAATATGAGCTGTATCTGTCCGACAGCGGAGTCGTTAACGTGCAGGCATATTTCTCTCCTACCCTGGATTTCACCGGCGCCGGCCGCCTCCGGTATGGCATCTCCTTTGACGAAGAAGTTCCCCAGATCATCAACCTGGCATCCGATACCACCCAACGAAGTTGGGAACAATCCGTAGCCGACAACATCCGGATCATGGTCTCACGGCACCGGATCGCCGGACCAGGCCAGCATACGTTGAAATTCTGGATGGTCGATCCGGGTATAGTACTGCAAAAGATTGTGGTAGATGCCGGAGGAGTGCGGCCCTCTTACCTTGGCCCGCCGGAAAGTCGTCGTATCAATAAATGATCATCTTCATATACCGCAGTAAATCCGAGGTATAGACTGGCCACATCCATAAATACCCTTACTAAAAAATGAGATTTATCGCTACACGATAGGAATGCTATTGCCTTTGTTATAGTTTATGAAATAGAACTCCGACCTTAGAATACGCTACTCCTCCATAACCTTAAACCTGTCCTATTATGTCATCCTCTAAAATTGCCCTTCATTGGGCATCACCTGTTCTATTCATTCCTCTCCTGCTCTTGCAGGGAACGACGTTCGCTAATTTTCTGCACCATTTCTATGACACGGTCTATTTAAACAGCGCCGGGAAAAAAATACGCCAGGCCCCCGGAGGAACAACAATGGTAACATTTATCATCAAAACCATAGCGACGAATGACAGTCTGTACGGCACCCATCCGGAAGAAATAGCAAATGTGCAACGTGGAAGTTGTCACCCCATATCAGCGATTGAAGCTGCAAGAGTTGAATATCTTATTATGCAAAAAGAATATGATTCAGCCCTGCAAACAGGTAACCTGGTAAAGCTAAGACCATTGGGTGAACGAAAAATGGATGGCAAGGTTATGCTGGAAGATGACGGTGAGGGAAAAGACAGGCCGGCAAATAACATAGAATATGCAACAATTGTATATAAAAATGGCACCAGAACACAAACAGCATCCGAACCTGCAGACCCTTCCAAGGGAGGTATACATGTAGCGCCTCCTGACCTGGATAGTGCTATAACATATACGCACTCTCATCCAAGTGGCACAAGACCAGCAGGCATTAGAACCTGGTCCTTTTATCCACAGGCGCCAAGTAAGGATGATATCAACCTGATTGTCCCCGGAACGACCAGGGTAGTTTTTGGCAGAGGGTCTGATTTGGTGTATATCTACGATGGTTGTGGTGTAATAGCTGCTCTGAAAACAAAAGACTATCTTAGGTTATAGGGATCAATGTCACCACAGGAATATTTCTAAAATTAAATTTTGAAAAATTTATAAAGATCGCTAAAGAGATAAATTTAAAAAACTAAAAAAAATAACAAAAATCCAGTTACCTCAAAAAGAAGAAGCTATATTGTCAGATCATGAATAAGCTGTTTGTCATCATTTTCACGCTCCTGGCCCTGGCCAACGAAAAAACTATAGCCCAACCCAAAGGTCTGAAAGACTACTACGCCAATTATTTCCCCATCGGCGTCGCCGTAAGTCCCCGCTCCCTCAACGGACCAGACTCCGCCCTCATCCTGCAACAATTCAACAGCCTCACGCCGGAAAACGCGATGAAGATGGGCCCCATTCATCCGGAACCAAACCGATACTATTGGAAAGATGCCGACGCCATTGTCAACTTTGCGCAAGCCCACGGATTGAAAGTCCGCGGCCATAATCTATGCTGGCATGAACAGACGCCTGCCTGGCTTTTTAAGAACGATCAGGGCGGGCAGGTGACCAAAGAGGTGCTGTTGCAACGCCTGAAAGAACATATTACCACCGTAGTGAATCGCTATAAAGGAAAAATTTATGCCTGGGACGTAGTGAACGAAGCCATCGACGACGACAACACCCATTTTCTCCGCAATTCCTTATGGTACCAGATCTGCGGAGAGGATTTCATCGCCGCAGCCTTTGAATACGCTCACGAGGCCGATCCTGCCGCACAACTTTTTTACAATGATTATAATACGGAGCGGCCGGAGAAAAGGGAAAGAGTCTATAAGTTGCTCAAACAACTCCTGGATGCCGGAGTGCCCATCACCGGGGTAGGAATACAGGCGCATTGGTCCATCTACGAACCTTCGGAAAAAGAGCTACGGGACGCCATCGACCGATTCTCCTCCCTGGGACTCAAAGTACAGGTCACGGAACTGGATATCTCCGTTTATCCCTGGGAAAAGTTTAAAAGAGCCAAACGACCGGACGAATCCGACACCCTTACCCCGGAACAGGAACAGCGCCAGACAGACCAATACAAAAAAGTGTTCTCCATCTTCCGGGATTATAAAAATACTCTCAATGGCCTTACTTTCTGGAACCTCTCCGACCGGCATACCTGGCTGGACGAATACCCCGTTCCCGGCAGGAAAAATTACCCTTTATTATTCGATACCAGGGGCCTTCCCAAAAAAGCCTATTGGGAGGTAGTGAACTTCTGAGGAAGGCCATTCATCCCTTTCTTTCAGGTCATAAAGGCTGGATTATTTATCTTTCCCCGATAAACTAATCAGCCCCATGCTAAGATTTATTCTCTACCCCCTTTTATTGACCGCCGGTCTGTCGACTGCGAACAGTCAATCCTTGTACATGCCCCGGAATGTCGGGCAAGCCTTCAAAAAGGGCACCCGTTCCCCCGACGGCCGTCCTGGTAGCAACTACTGGCAGAATACCGGGCGCTATACGATCCATGTCAGCGCGACCCCGCCGAACCGGACGGTAAAAGGTTCCGAACAGATCACCTATTTTAACAACAGCCCGGACACCCTGAGAAATATCGGAATTAAGCTCATCCTGAATATCCACAAACCGGGCGCAGTCCGTTACGGCGCGGCAGGGCCCGACTACCAGACCCCGGGTGTAGAGATCGACGCGTATACCGAGAATGGGCAGTCCAAGCCCTGGAATTCGAATCCACAGGAAGGCACCACCCGGCCGGTACGCCTTACTAAGCCCCTCCTCCCCCATGATAGCGTACAGCTTTCTATTGACTGGCATTACCAGATCTCCCTGGAGAGCAACCGGGAAGGGATGATCGATTCCACCACTTTCTTCCTGGCCTATTTCTATCCCAGGGTGGCCGTATACGACGATTATAACGGATGGGACAGACTGGACTTCACGGATCAGCAGGAATTCTACAATGATTTTAATGACTATGTCCTGAACGTAACGGTCCCTAAGAACTATATTGTCTGGGCCACCGGAACCCTCCAAAACCCCGATGCCGTCCTGATGCCGGCCTATGCAAAGAAACTGGCGGCCTCGATGTCCACCGACTCCATCCTTTCCATCGCCACCACAGCAGATCTTGCCGGTAAACAGATCACGGCACAAAATGCAACCAATACCTGGCAATGGACGGCCAATGATATATCGGATATGACAGTAGGCCTCAGCGATCATTTTGTCTGGGATGCCTCCAGTGTGGTAGTGGATGATGCCACCGGCCGCCGGGCCAGCGTCCAGGCAGCTTACAATGACACCGCCAAAGATTTTCACCGGATGGTGGAATTCGGGCGCCATTCACTGGACTGGCTGTCCCATAACTGGCCGGGCATTCCTTATCCCTTCCCTAAAACCACCATTTTCCAGGGGTATGCCGATATGGAGTATCCGATGATGGTCAATGACGGCACCAATGAAGACCCCATCTTTTCCCGCTTCGTGGCCGAACATGAAATAGCCCACACCTGGTTCCCCTTCTACATGGGCATCAATGAAGCGCGTTATGCGTTCATGGACGAAGGATGGGCCACCACTTTTGAATTATTGATCGGCCGGGCGGACCTGGGCACAGAAAGAGCAGAGAGCTTTTACCGGCAGTTCCGCGTGAACGGCTATATCAATGACCCTTCCTCCGAAGAAGACCTGCCCATTATTACACCGGCCAATGTCTTAAGAGGCGCCTCCTATGGGAATAATGCCTATGGCAAGCCTTCCCTGGCCTACCTGGCCATGAAAGACCTCTTAGGGGATGAGCTGTTTAAAAAATGCCTCCATGAATATATGCGCCGGTGGCATGGCAAACACCCGATCCCCTGGGATTTCTTCCACTCCTTCAACGATGCGGCCGGGCAGAACCTGAACTGGTTCTGGACAAATTGGTTCTTCACCAATAACTACATCGACCTGGCCATAGAAAAAGCAGAGCTGGTCAATAAAAAAGTGACGGTCTCCATTCAAAATACGGGCGGATTCGCCATTCCCTTCGACCTGGAGATCACCTACGCAGATGGCAGCACCGAAAAGATCCATCAGACACCAGCCCTATGGAACAAGGATCAAAAGAATGCAAAACTTATCCTTACTCCAACCGGTGGAAAAAAGATCCAATCCCTGGAGATAAAAGGGGGGATCTACGTTGACGCGACCCCATCGGACAACAAATGGATGGCGAAATGATAAAAATTCGCTCTAACAACCCTATTTTTATCAAAAATACTATCGCATGTCTGCCAAACTAAACAGCCCGCTCATCCTTTCCCTCGCACTCCTGGTCTCGCTGTCATCCTTCTCACAGGACAGTTCCTACACAGCCTCCCCGGAAAACCTCGAGGCCCGGGAATGGTTCTCCGATGCAAAGTTTGGCCTTTTCATTCACTGGGGCCCGTTCAGCATACCCGGCAGCGGCGAATGGGTGATGAACGAGCGGAACATTACCGTTAAAAACTATACCCGGCTAATGGATTTTTTTAACCCCATCGCCTTTGATGCCTCCGCCTGGGTAAAAATGGCAAAGAATGCGGGCATGCAGTACATCACCCTGATCACCCGCCACCATGACGGCTTCAGCATGTGGGACACCAAATATTCGGATTTCAACATTATGCATTCCCCCTATAGAAAGGATATCGTGAAAATGATGGCCGATGAATGTCACCGGCAGGGGATCAAATTATTCCTGTACTATTCCCTGCTGGACTGGAGAAGGGATGACTATTCCTGGTGGACGGGTCGTACGGGAAAAGGCACCGGCAGGACCGTGCATGGCAAATGGGAAGACTATATCCAATTCATGAAGAATCAGTTGACGGAACTGCTCACCAACTATGGTGAGATCGGCGGCATCTGGTTTGACGGTTATTGGGACCAGACAGCCCCTGAAGGAGCTGCCGACAGGTCGCCCCGGATCGACTGGCATCTGAATGAAATTTACGGATTGATCCATCGGCTGCAACCTCAATGCCTCATCGGCGACAATCATCACCTTACCCCTTTTCCGGGAGAGGACTTTCAAATGTTCGAACGCGACCTGCCGGGAGAGAATAAATCCGGGCTGAGCTACCAGTCACCTTCTCAGAAAATGCCCCTGGAGACCTGCGAGACCATCAACAATTCCTGGGGTTTCAACATCACGGATACCACCTACAAGACGCCGGAGCAATTGGTCCATTACCTGGTAAAGGCCAGCGGTTACGGGGCCAACCTCCTGCTGAACATTGGCCCAATGCCCAATGGCAACATACAACCCGAATTCAAAGAAAGACTGGCCTACATGGGAAAATGGCTGCAGACTTACGGAGAGAGCATCTATGATACGAAGGGAGGATATCTCCGCCCCCGGGACTGGGGCTGCCTCACTCAAAAAGACACCAAGCTCTTCGTACATATCCTGAAACGGCAGCCGGGTAATATCACCCTGGAGAACTTTCCTTACAAAAAGATCAGCAAAGCCTGGCTCCTGAAAGACGGAACAAAGATCACGGCTGTCATTCATAACAACCAGTTGACCCTTACGCCTGCTGTTTGGAATGAGGAAGATCCCGACCAGGTCATTGTATTGGAGACACATCCCTGACAGTTGCACCGGGCTGCCGATCTTACAGATAGGCGGCCCGGGTATAGCTTATCTTGTTCCGGTCTTTATAATTGGTTTACAAATCTGCTGACCTCCACATTGTACCTGCAGGGCATACATTCCGCTCGCCAGGCTGCTGAGGTTCGACAGAACAATGCTGTTCAAGCCCTTTGATACGAACTGAGCTTGTTTTTTCACCACCCGCCCGTAAGCATCCACCAGGATGAAAGAAGCCGTCTCATTACCGGGCGACACCAGATCAAAAGTGACTTTGTCCGTGAAAGGATTCACCAGGGAACTGATGCCAAAATCCAACTGTGAATTACTTAGCAGCACGACGGTGCTGTATTTGACAAGGCCGTTGCTGACAGCCCGGATCCTGTAATAAACAGGACCTCCCACTATCTTCGGATCGGTGAAATGATAGAGGCCTCCGGCCCCTGCTATACCCTGGCCATCCACCGTACCCACCGGTGTAAAACCGGATTGATCATCACTGCGCTCGATGACATATTTAGTATCGGTCGTTTCATTGTTGCTGATCCACTGCAGGGTAGCCAGGCCATCCTGTAATTTCCCGCTGAAAGAGGTGATAGTCACTGCTAACGTAATATTACAGTTGACCGCGTGAACGATCTTGGAGGTGGTTGCAATAAAGGAGCAGTCAGTGCTGCTCAGATTGGCAGGAGAACTCGCCACCCTTACCCGATAAAGTACCAGCAGATTAACATTATCCAGCAGGTAATGACGGGAGATCGAATATTCATACTGACCGGTAACGGGATTATAGACAGGAGTGACGGACCCGTTAGATCCCGCTCCCGACTGATCAGTCCCTGCCACGGTCCAGGTGCTGCCCCCGTCAAGGCTCTGCTCTACCTGCCAATACCCGTAACTGTCGAAATAAGAGGACACCTTGAAGCCTACTGTATCATAGGTCCCCTGACATATGGTATCGGGTTTGGCTGGTGTTAACTGCAGATTGGGGGAACAGGAAGCTACGCTGATATCATCCATTGCCCAGTCATTACCGCCGCCGCCGGGAGCGTTATTACGGATATAAATGGTCATTTGATTTTGTGTAGGGCCTGTTTTGAAAGTAAACCCCTTCTGTACCCACTGCCCCGTATAAGCGATATCCCCCGTAGTATAATAATCATACCCGTTCGCATTAAAGGTCAGGTTAGGGTGCACCCCTGAAGAGTCTCCCGGTCCGGTGGGAATATAAGCAGAATTCCCCGAGATAGCTCCCACACCATTCGAGTCGGATCCTCCTTTGGGGCCGATATTTCTAAACCAGGCTGTATACTGGTAGTAGGTATTCGGGCAGAGACCTGTCACAACATCTTTAAAGGCTGTATCCGTCCGGTAAGCAGCGTTGATGACCACCATATACCCTCCCGTATTGTTAACATCGGTGGGCGGATTGCCCAGTAAAGGATTGGTGGCGCCTGTGTGATCGCCGATCACATCCCAGGTCTGGAATACCCTATGGGCATCGGGGATGGGCCAGGTATTGACAATCGTAAAATTGGCGCCGCCGGGACTGGTGTTATTGGAGACCCCGTAATAATAGTCATTTGGGGCATTGTTCCCGAAAGCGGTATAGGTATAATTGGCCGGTACTTTTGCAGAAGCGGCCCTGTCCTTGGTCGAACCGGAGCCGAATGTTCCCCCGAATTCGGAAAGAATGGTGTTACCGCCGACCGTATTGCTGCAAATACCATAGTTCTTATAAATGGCGATCGTATCCGGTGAAAAACTTACCGTAGTTAACGCGGCAGGGAAGGCGGCGCTGGAATAATTAAAACTGCCTCCTCCTACATTAATAAAATCCCCGAATACCAGGGAGGGACTGATCTGCACCCGGTAGGATGCTACCATGATAGCGGTACTGGCAAAGTTCGGCTTGTCTGCGTTATTGATAGTTCCACCTCCGGCGGCGCTGGCTCCGGTCCCCATATTGATCGTGATATTGCTGCCTGAAAGAGTACCTCCATCATCTCCGCTGCCATCTGTCCATTGACGGAATATCTTTCCCTCATTAGTCAATATCCTGAGCGTGCCTGGAATATAAGCGGTGCCGGCTGGAACATTGTCAGTAAACGAACATTGATAAGCAGTCCCGGATTTGACGACAAAAACAGCCCGGATCTCCAGGAGATCACCCGGTTCATTGGTACCCCCGCCAGGGCCCTTGGTAATATTGACATAACTTTTCCCATAATCCACGGATTGGGACCGGGCGACCAGGTGAAGAAGGAACAATCCTGCAAAACATGTGAGGATTTTACCGGACAAGGGTACACGAAGTATAGTTGTTTTCATTGGAGCGGATTTGAGTCCGGGAAGATTCCTGAACCTTCACAAATTTAGCCCGGAATACTGACTAACGCAAGGATATAATATACGATATTCAGGGAATATTACTATTTTCCTTTTGTAGTAAAAACCCGTTATATATAAGTTTTTAACAATTCATATTCTACTGATGGTCACGAAAAGGAAGCTTTACCGCATCTATCTTTCCGAATGCATCGGAACAGCAACCCTCGTCCTGGCGGGACTCTCCGTCGTTATCTTTATTAACGGGACGGGATCGCCCATCAGGCCTTATATACCCGATGAAGGGCTACGAAGAGCGGTTACAGGTTTTCTCTTCGGCACGACCGGCTGCCTCATCACCTTATCCCCGGTGGGAAAGATCAGCGGAGCGCATATTAATCCCATCGTGAGCATCGCTTTCCTGATGAAGCGAAGAATGACTTACGGACATACCCTGTGCTTCATCCTTGCACAACTAACCGGCTCCGTTATAGGGGCTCTCCCCTTATTATTGTGGGGCGGCCAGGGCGCCAGCGTCGGCTTCGGCGCAACCATCCCCCTTCCCGGCAGAACGGCAGCCGCTTTTGTGGGAGAAATGATCACCAGCTTCCTGCTGATAGCAGGGATCTTTTTTTTCACGGGCCACCATCGGCTGAGACGCCTGACTCCCTATTTAATGCCCCCGCTCTATTGTATCATGGTCTATGCAGAAGGTCAGCTATCCGGCACCAGCACCAACCCGGCCAGGAGCTTTGGACCCGCTGTAGTGAGCGGGCTCTGGACCAGCTATTGGCTGTACTGGATCGCTCCGCTCACGGGCACATTCATAGCAGTAGGGCTATTTGAAATGCCCTTCCTTTGGAAGTGGAATATTAAAGTCCCCAAATTGTACCAGCGCTGAATACGCCCACCCCGAAATACTTATTGTACTCACTATTAGGTGTATGCGAATTTTATAGCTTCTCCAGGAGCAATGCCTTTCTCCTCCGGCTTTCCCCGGTTATATATACATAATAGACACCTCTCACAAAGCCTGAAATATCCAGGGGTACATAATTATCGCCCTGGCTGACAGCCACCAGCCTTTTGGACAGCATGCGCCCCGAGGCGTCCACAATAGCCAGGGTGACGGATGTCGGCTGTGAGGACTCGATATACAACGTAGTGGCTCCCTGCCCCGCAACAGAGGGGCGAAGC
>Ga0307511_10004600_pt1 | contig 14072 bp, 23 predicted proteins | sample 13_EM_MG_FD_200266 | JGI IMG/M metagenome (GOLD analysis project Ga0307511, IMG submission 200266) | Populus trichocarpa ectomycorrhiza microbial communities from riparian zone in the Pacific Northwest, United States - 13_EM | ecosystem: Host-associated > Plants > Roots > Unclassified | place...
CTCAATCGAGGCTGACTGTTTTTCGTCGCTTATTTCCATACTTTTTTTACTACTTATCCTGACCAAACAGACCTGGCTTTTTTATTATCCCTTATTGTCCACTTATTGTACTTTTTTCCGCTTTTTCACACTTTTTCTCGCTTTTTTCGATCAAATAAGTAACTTGGACGTTCACTGATGTTCCACACCAATTCCGTTTCGCGGCTGATTAAATATGAATGGGTGATTCAGCATCCGTCGACCAATCCTGAGGTGCATAACACGATGTTGACCGTACATACTATGACGCCTCGGGTTCCAGCATCCTGTCAAGACTTTCCCCCTGCCTCAAGCTAGCTTTCATCTGCCCCTCTTTCAATCTATCCACACCGGCCTTGATACTCTTGATCTGGACTTCGATCGGGATCTTATCACCAATGATGTTTGGCGCGGCAACCTTCGTCCTCAACTCCTCCATATCCGCGTCTAAGGTGTGCAAGGTCTCCAAGGTCGCAGCGATATGTACCAACGCCTTCCTCCTGTACTTGTCCACGTTCTTGAGTAGACCTAGGTTAAGGCTCATCTCCCTGAGCTCTCGCCTATTCCCTCCGAGCCGCGTCCAAAGCTCGGCGAGAACTTCCTCTTGTGTCTTCGTCAATTCCTTGTTTTCGCGGCTGACTATCTCGTGAAGGACCTTCAAGTGTTCCTCGAGGCGCATGAGATGGCCCATTGAGATTTCTGCTTCCTCGCGAAGACGGCTCATATGGCCACCGATGTTGTCCATCGACGAGAGGAACGTCTCGATCACGGCCTCTTTTGTCGGGTTGCTGTTCGAGAGGGAAAACGGCAGTACACGGGCCATGAGTGAAAGAGGGTTTTTAGAAGCCTCAATCGTTTGTAACGCGTGGTCGTTTAAGCTTGTGATCCTGGTGGAGCGGTCAAGTTCAGACGATTTATAGCGGGCAGTGAAAGAGAGAGAGACTTACGAGTCAATCGCTCCTTTGGTTTTGGCCCAGAGCGAATGCAAGCTTCGCCCAGTCCCTCTCGCGTCATCCGAGAACTTACTCAGCCTTTCCGCTATCTGATCTTTGCTCTTCAAATCGCTCACCCTCACCAAGGTGATCAAGTCGTTGTTGGCCATCTCTGCCTTCTTCACCTCTAACGCGAGACCTTTGCCTCCGACGCTCTCGTCGAGCAGCTGGTCGAAGGTTCGAGTCTGTAAATCGACGAGCCTGGGGTAATCCGCCCAACGGACCGGCCGGCCAGCGGCGGTATGAGTCGTAGGTCCCTTGAAGGCTTCCCAACGACAGAATGGAATTACCGGGGAGACGATTGGAAGAGAACACATTGGTCGGGCAAAATAAACGAGCCGTGAGATCACCATCGAGCACAGAAACCACAGAATGATGACCCCAAGCACGAGCGAGAAAACCCAACGGGTGGAATGGAAAGTACCTGCCACTACCTCCGCAATGTATCCAAAGATTGGGGTGGCATAGTCCTCGGTAAGTCCGGCCGCTTGTCGCCGCGTGGCGCGCCCCACGTGTGGAGGAGCAGGAGGAGGGGTGGCTTCGTCCACATCGGAGTCACTTCCGGAGTACTCGACGTAGTATCTCCTCTTTCCAGCAGGTTTTTGGGGCCGCCGTTGCGGATTCCTCGTGGAAGCAGGCTGCGACACAGCGGGGACCGTCTCCAAGGGACGCCTTCCTCTCAAGTGTGGAGGGGAGCTCGAGCGGCAGACCTCTATATCCTCCCGTTCGTCGTCTGAAATTTTCTGTGGATTGACATTAGGATCAATGCCGAATGCCCTATTTCAGCGTTTGGATTCCGGCTTACAATATACTTCGCGCCATTTCTGGTGAAGTTGTGATGCACCGGTGGGCGAGGAGAGTTCTGCGATCTGTTTAGAGAGACCATGGGGGTTGATAGTGTGACTGCAGGTTGCAGCGTGGGAGCCGCGAGTTGGAGCATTTCAGGGATATGTAGCGCTCAAGGTCAAGCGGCACGGCGGTCCCCGATCGAGTCGCGCCAACAAGCCCCTGGCTTCGCTACTATGGCGCACGGTCATCGCAAGTGGTAATTATCACGGTCGTTGTTGTACATAGTACAACTTCATTGGGAGGTGCATCTTCATCGTCAGGAATAAGACCCCATGCACAATCAGGGTCGTGCGTGAGGACCAATGTAGATCACGAGCCCCTCCCTTCATCCCTACTACATTATTGTCCCCGGACTTTCGGAGCTCTAAGAAAGCTCTGTCTTGTAGGTTTTCTATCGTCCCTGAATGCCCGTTCCCCGGGTTGCATGGCAAGGACCCCTTATACCCTTCAAGTTGCCGTTTCTGGACTCTAGATTGAAGGGGCAGTGCTAGCCCGTCGATTTGAGCTATCCGCTGTGCAGAGTTCGTAGGATCCCACTTACAGAGCGCTATTTGCGTTTCGATAGACCGTCTCCTACAGCACTTCATAGTTTACCTTTTGATCGCGTTGGGGCCCGGCAGCCCGGCATTGCGGTATCGACTGGCCCCACTCCAATTCCCAGCGGACTGGTACCTTGGTCAACGCATCCACACTCCGGCCTGTTGGGTTTCAACGATCGCGGTTCATGGTAGGGTGTAGTCTCCGTGGCTGACTCATTGTGGATGACGACCTGATGACACGTGCAATAAATCTTCCACCGGTGATTGGGACCAACGGGGGTAACTCGACTAAATCGTCCATTGGTCGGGTCACTGGTCCGAGGGGTTCGGTTAGGTTGGCGGCTCACCAGTATATCCTTGAGAGGCACGGTTGCTCGCCAAGCAGGAAGAGGGCGGGGGCAGAATGGAGGGGACTAACGTTAGCGTGCTTTGAGGTTGAGTATACGGGGAGTGCGTTCTCGGTCCCCCGTCTTGGCAAAATGACCCGAGTTGATTCCATCAAGGCTTCCGCGTCAGCTCTCGGCTCCGCCCACCTCGCAGCCTCGACATGTTCTGAGGAATTTACCGCGAATCGGTACCGATGATATATTTCTAAGGCGAGCTGATATACATTTTTGGGCGCAAGGGAATAGACGTTTCCAAGCACGGGCCGGTGCACATCGCACAAAACTAAAGTTCGCCATCCCGTTTAGATGAGGGTTCGGCTCCGTTCGAGGGACGAGAGCGTTTCCCACTTGGGAGTAACGGAGTCGTTCGCAATGCACTGGCGATCGCGCGCGTCTGTACCACGAACAGGGACCCAACTCGTAAGCGGAGGTCCGTGGCTGTGGGGGTGATAGAATTAACTCCAAACAGCGAACCGGACAGTGGGAGGGAGCTGCATCAGACTTACGTTGTTCTCCTCGGTGTAGCTTGGAAGACCTTTACAGCCGTTTGTAAGTCCGGGAACGCGGATCCAGGGGGCGAGTCGATATGGCTGATTCAAATTCGTTCTGTCAGCCAGAGGGGTTACAACACGACACCGTACCAACCACTCCCTGAAAACCAGACAGAGTCGGTGTGATGGCGGGCCTCATCCTTCAAAATATCAATCTGGGAGCGATAAGAGCGCGTTGGCGTCAGTAATTCCTGGAGGAACGTGACCGGTGTCAACGGTGGCGGTGGAAGGAGTGGAAAATGGTTCGGTCGCATCGTACTGGGCGGGTTTCGAGGCGGGGTTGATGGGGAATGTGGTAACCTAGGGAGCGGGAACGGAGAGCTCTTTCACGGAAGCGACATGGTCTTGGTGGTCCAAGAGATACGATGCCAAAACGAGTGTTGAAGTTGAATACGAGCGAAAATCTGGGACCCTGGTCGTGCGCCAGGTTGTAGACCCGGGTTCCTTGGGGTACAGATCCTGGGCGAGAGTGGTCAAGTTGAGGGTGGGTGTCGGTGTCGGGTAATGCCGGATCGCCACCTGGCATGGTAGCGGCTAACTGCTTCCCATCGTGGCAGGCGTATTCAACAACTTGTTCTGGACCGGTGGAGTACGAGTGTGCGTGACCGATTCACTTCCCGTTACTGAGCTTAATTTGAACCCGAACGTTAGATTTTATCACAGACCTCAGCCCCGGGCCGTTACCCGGACGTCCTTCAGATCTCAACGTTTCAGCATCACGGTCATCCACTACTAGTGCTGTGCCACCGAACCCGTTTCTACTGCTCCCATTGCCACCTCACACCCCAACTACGTTCAATGCTCCCAGACCGACCGACGCCCGCGCGTTCTTGTCGTTCCTGGATGCTCCTACCCCAAGGACGCGACTCTGCCTGATGTCGATGGAGGGGCCAATACATTTAATGTACATCCCACGGGTCAACAGAACGAATAGAAATTCGCTTTTTGCATCTCTCGCTTAACTCGTCCGCTAAATACACGCTCTCAGCACCGCGTCCTCCGAAGCTAAATTGAAGAGCACAGCGGCCACAACACGACTAATCGATGGGACTGGGGCACGTCGACCGTGGAGACAACAACGGGTGGATTTGCTGGAAGTTGGTTAATGTTCACTAAACCCCTTGACACCTCACACCGCGATACAAATCACATCCAGCGGATCCCACTGTACGAGGAACGAGAGCGAAAAGTACCTCCATCACTCTGTCCCGTTCGCCACTCTCCCGAGCTGACCCCATCCCCTACAGCCACAAACTCTCATCTGCGAAATGGTCACTGGCAGTAGTACGTAGCCAGCTCGCCGAGGATCGTGCCCCAATATCAAGTGTGATTACCCGCCGGTGCATGGCAGTGGTTGATCTCCGCTCTGTTCACGCTGCCCCGGAAAGCCTCTCGACCCTCGCCGCGGAGACGTTTTGGCGTTGAAACACAGTAAAGGTCAGCATCCCCCCCTGCAACGTACCTCCATTCTCCGTTCCGAAACGAGGCCGGCTAGAACCCTATAACTCTAGTTTGGTGCAGACTTTGGTGCACCTCATTGCCTCGTGCAGTGGCCTATGGTTCTGCCACAAAGGTTCGTATGGGAGTGCAAGCTGCGAGCCTACCCCGTCGGAAGCGGGTGCTGAAACCCTAGAGACACCACGACTCTCCGCAGTGTACGTACGACCCAGTCAGTGGGTGGTTTGTTATGGCTTTATCTACGAAGCTTCGTGCTGATGGTGAGCAGGGATCATTACTTTCCAGCTTTCGTGAAAGTCCAAATCTGAGACTCGAAGAGGTGGAAATCCACCGCTTCGTACCAAGCATCGAACACTATTTCGAACGCCTCTCATGGGCCAACGCCCTGGTCTTTCACGTTGTTCAACTCACACTGCACACACCAACAGTTCTTAAGTTCCCTCTCCTCGTTAGTTCCGCTCCTCGCACCGAAACTACGAGCCCGTGACTTTCGTGTTGCAAGCCGTACCGCAACCTCAAGATCGGACCTAGGTGAGTGGGGCCCTCACATCTGGCGAGAGCGTCTACTGAACATCGGCTTTTTGACCACTGCATCTGGGGGTGTCTTTACTATATACTGAGTAGACACCAAAAACCCTGTCGTCGTCAAATAGGAGGGCATTGGCAAGCAACCGAGGGACCTCGTTATCAATGAGACCTCGTAATGAAGGCTTCAAGGTACCCAAATATCGTCGACTGCATCGACTCTTTCCCGCGCGAGAGCCAGCTTTGCGTCGTCGTCATGGAGTATATGGAGACCAGAGTTTCACGGACGTGGTCGCCGCAAGCATGACGAGTGAAGGACAGATCGCCACCGTTTCCACCAATCCTGTCGGAAGCGGAGTGCCTTGAGACCGTACCGCTCAACGCGGGAATGGCTCAGCTGGTACGAGCAACTGAATTCTTTAAGGAATTCTTCCGATTAGCTCGAGGGAACCAGGAAGGGGTGGGGACATCGTCGCACCAGAATATCGAAACCGGATCAACGTAGCGGGAAGACCGGGCCATCCCAGGAGGGGATCCAGGTTGTTAGAGCGGTAGAGGCAGCCAACGCCGTCAAGGATAATCGTCACCTACAGACACCCCTCTTTGTTGAATTCTGAACCAGGGTGTGGTACCAAATAAACACGTATAGTCCTGCTACGCACTTGATATGCGAACGTAACGGAGAAACGGATAGGAAAAGAGATAATGAAAATAAGATTGACATCGTGCGTATCGCTCGACTCCCTTACCACAAGCTAGAGGCCCCTCACATACCAGGATGCCGCAGCATCGTTCAAGCAGGAAAGTATATTCTCTACCCCGGGCCGTGCGTTTCGATCCTCCAGCCAGCACAGCTCGACGGTCCTCCATAGTTCGTCGCTGAATCCAAGTTGTTTTGCTCCCACCGGTTTCATCGGCCGGACCCCTTCCATGATCGCATTGACGGCTAGAATATCCGACTGAAGCTCGACGTAGGGATGGTGTCCACATAACACCTAGGGTATATCACCGGTTAGCCATTGGCAGCAACGAATTTGCTCGCATCAATACTTACTTCGTAGATGACCATACCGAGAGCATAACAGTCGGACTGCCTCGTCGGCCGATTGCCTTCTGATTTTGGCATCCCGAACCTCTCCGGATCCAGGAGCTCGGGACTCATCCAGCGGCGGGTCCCCCCACCAGTAAACGACATGAGCGTGTCGTTTGAAAACAATGATACCCGAGAGTGCCCGGAAGTAGGGTGAGTTGCGACACCAGTGATGGTAGTGAGACCGAAGTCGGCAATGCAGGCCTGCTGGTCCTCGTTGACCAGGATGTTCGCCTTCGTAGAGGGTCAGGATGTAAGTGTGGAGACGTTCAATTTAAAAGACAGGAATCGTACTCCTTTCAGGTCTCCGTGGACCATGCGGAGGCCGTGCATGTACTTCAAGCCTTTCGCAACCCCGGCCAACTGAACGGCACGTCAGTAGGGTTACTGCGAGATCCAGGGACAACGTACGAGTTTCCTGCGGTTTACATGCTGGTTCCTCTTGATGAAGTCGTTGATGTTTCCGTTTTCCATCCACTCGGAAACGAGAGCAAACCTGTGCTCGTTTAATGTCACTCCAAGCAGCGGTAGAATATTGGGATGCCGGAGGTGCTTCCAGGCAACCCCCTCTCGGCAGAATCTCTGCAATCCATTTATCGAGTTGGCCATGGCAGCATAGGCAAAGCACTCACGCTGCGGATGGCATCCAGGTCACTGGTGACGTACATGCGCACGACTTTGATTGCTACCCGACGCCCTTGGTATGTACCTTGTGACACGTCGGCAAAGCCCCCGGATTCGACTTCCACGGAGTCTTTAGAGCAGTCGGGGATGTGCATGGACGTCGGGATCACCAGATGCCGGCTGCACGTTTTGCAAAGTTTATTGTACAACTTCAGTCGCTCCTGACCGGACATAGCGCCGCTCTCGAGACGCTTTGTGTCGCGTCAGCCTTGGGAAGGGGGAATATGGAAGGACTCACCTCATTCATTTCGTTAACCTGCCTCTGGATTTCTGATTCCGGATTTTGTAGGAACTGGAAGAAAGAGGCGATCCGTGGGAGGATTTTCCCAAGTCGTCGGCGTTGGTTTGGTGGCTGAAATACGTGATGCATAACAAAGAGTTCACATCGTTGGTTTGGTTGATCTTGCCAGCCGGTCGTGATTACATTCCAAATGGAGTCCTCTAACAATCGACCCTGGCTTGAGTCAATTGGGCGAGATGGTCGTTTACCGGCGCGGATCTCAGTGATAATATCCTTGCCACTATTTCCATGATACGGCAATACCCCCGTGAGGACCTGATTGTAGCGGGGCGACTGTTTCAAGCAGTAGGATGGTCTCCAAAAGAGGTACATACCGAGAAAGAAGTCATCGCAATGGAATAAATATCGCTCTCCTTTGTAGGGTGCCACACCCAAAAGGTGTTAGTAAAGTTGTTGCCATCTGAAAAACGTTCTGGGGCCATATATCGGAGGGTTTCTGGGTGGTGAAACTCGCTACTGTACCCCGAAAACGCCCCCACGATTGCAAAATCTCCGAGACACGCCTGACCATCCTGGGTGATCAGAATGTTTTTCTAGATGTATTGAACGTTAGTGTGCGGGTTCAGTTGATCCTTCATTTTGCATACCGGACTAATACTGCCATGTAAAATATCCGACGCATGAAGGTGTATAAGGCCACGGCACACTTGTGCGAGCTATTACAAGCGCAGTCAGTGGATTGTTCTCATCAATCTCGACCGATGGGCACGTACAAGTATCAGACGGTTAACACCCGGGTTCATCTGGGTATACTGAGTAATGTTCCCATCCGGCATCCACGGACTCATGATGCAAAATGGAAACAGCTCCTCCGAAACCTGGATGACACGGAGCACATTCAGATGAGAATTGAGCTTGCTCTCTTCGACTACACGACGGTACACCTGGCACGAAGTGAGTTGAGTGTGCCTCCGATGGAACAAAACGATCGCCATACCTGTTCGACCTCCCTCAGGTGGTGCAAGTCCCGTCCCCGAAGCACCTTAACGCACACCGGCTCTCCATGATATTCTCCCTTCCAGATGTCCGTGTATCCAGTATAAATGTAGTCCGGGGGTTTATCGTACAGTTCTAAGCCAGGGAATATTCGCGATCCACGGAGCAGGGCGTGGGTCAAAAATCTGGTCCATGGGTCCGAAAAATAGCCACCCCATCCTGGTCTGGCCTAACCACTACAGGCATCAGATGCTGAGGGGGAATGTAGCGGGGGGTAGGTACCTTACGAACTGTTTCCACCAATACTGTCGCGTCGGCTAAGGATAAACCCGTCGGAGAAGTTTTACCCCTCGACATCACGTCGGAGATTGACAATATGCGTTCGTCATCTTGCTGGGAGCGATGGTGGTTCTTCCGATAAATGGGATGGACGTGCAACAGGTCCTCCCCCAATCGCATGAGGTCCTCGGAACCAAGGGTGGGGAGTTCAACTAAAACATTTGTTAGTCAGCTGCCACCGCTCGAGTTCAGTTGGATTGCATGACTCACTCTCGCAAGGGTCTGCCCATCTGGATGCCATGGCTACTCGTCCTGGTGGACGATCGCGGCGACAGAATGGGAGGGGAGTAACTCACTATCAGGGTTAAACTGGGAGTGTACCCCAGCCTCGCAGGAACCACGCCGTTTCCTCGTTCTGGCCACGATACCTATGTATCTGAGTAGGTTACGTAATGCATTACTTGCAACTTCAATGCAAGAGAAATCAACGCGATTTCGCTTCACCCTGTAAATCGCGACCATCCTGGAGGACGGCTGCCTCCCATTTCCGCTCACAAACGTTCCGAGGTCCTCAACCCACGGTCTCGACCCTGCGCGAGGTTTCGTACCAGGAACGGAGTCGTCGCGCGCCTTTGCGAACCATCATGTGGAGGTGGGAACTTCGATCACCCCGATGCGCGAATCTGCATCCCGAACAGAGGTATAATTCGTAGGTGTAGGACTGTGGCTGTGTGGTAATAGGGCCGAACGAGTGGAGAGGAGGAGGGAGCTCCATCAGAAATCCACGGACTTTTGCTCCCTTACAAACCGTACACTGGCATGGGTTGACCGGCGACAAAGATATGAGAGCTCAACCAACCTCTGGTGAACACACCCGCGTCATCCCATACGAAAGATGGGCCCTAGTATCGGCAATCAGCGCCCAGTCCTCATGCTGTTGCTCAAAAGAGAGTCTGAAAGCAGATCCAGTAGACGAATAAACAGGGACACGGATTGCCAATTTCAATCTGTTCTGTCGACATACCAACTTCTATGAAATCGAGCAGAGTCAGGTCTAATGGTGAGCCTTGGCCTTGGGGATACCGGCCGCCAGGAACAACAGGAATGCATCTGCGTTGGTTGTTCCGGGAGCGATGTGGCCGGCGTCAGTGATGATTGTGGAAGGAGTGGAAACAGCTTCGGTCACTCTGTACATGTCCTGTTAGGCACGCACTCTCTAGAGAATCCGTGGCTGTCCGTCCCGGCGGGGGGGGATTGTATGGGCAGAAAGGGAGATGTTGGGTAACGTCAGAGAGTGCTATCCTGAGGGAGTGCGGTGGAGATCCAGACACGTTTCTCATCTTCCTGAGCGGTGAAACCTGGTGACGCACGAGCCACGACTGCGAGTGAACTGATGGGATGTTAGATCCATGTATTCTATAGGTGTTAATCATATTATCACAAAAGTGGTATGCTATGTGCTTTAGTACGGTTCCAATGGTCGATGCGCTCAGGATACATGCGGTTTTATTATATATAGCTTGGCTGACGTTGACTGGATATCATGAAAGTCGTCGGGATCATGGGATGTCATCGAGTTACTGATTACCGTTTGGCATAACGAAGGAACCTGGAGGCAAGGACGACCAAGATTCCATTAAAGACTACGAGAGAAGGCGTGTCAGCACAACCAACGCAGAAGAGGGAGGTGAAGACAGGAGGACATACCAAAGAAGGCGAAAATCAACCAAACGTCTCTCCATCTGTTCTCGAACCTGATATTCAATGGGGTGTAATACTCATCCCCAACCGCGACAGGGCAATATCGGCAAAGGGCGGAATCGGTGGGATTATCCAAGTATCCGCCGAAGTATTGAACGAAATCGTTGGCCCAAGTCGCGCATGTCTGGCCCAGAGGTGGGTTGAAGACGGTGAACTCTTCTGGGTTGCAGGTGATCTTGAGGCCGCTGGAAATAGGGGAGAGGTGGTTAGGGAAACGGTTCCCTTTTCTCAAATGGAAGAAAGACTTACCGGAGTTCTGTGGAGAGCATCGAGGCGGTGATTCTAACCCATGGGTTCAACTCATACAACCATACTCGCAGCCAATTCTGGATGTCGGGGTACGGGATGACAACACCACAAGTCAAGAACAACGGGATCGCGATCGCGGAATTGAATAACATCCCAACCTACGCAGAAATTTTTTCAAATCAATAAACCTCGAAAAACGCGAATCTAAGAGATAGAAAGAGCGTACCTGGATCGACGGGGCAAGTGCACCAACAAGTTGCCCAAGCGTGACACCAAAGAATTCCGTGAATATAATCGCGAGCAGCTGGAATCCCGTCCCGTTGAGTCCGACCGATCCAGCTCCAAACCCGATCGGATAGACCATCAAAACCCAGTAGACAACCGCGCAGATGACCGAGTTGGGGATCTCCGACAGGAGTTGAGAGATGGCGAACACTTCGGGAGAGTACAGTCGGCTGTGGGATTCTCGGATGAACGTACCTGATCAGATTAATATTTGTTTAGTATGAAGTGCGAGATAAGGGGGGTCGAGAGTAGATCACTCACGTCGGTTGAAGATCCAAAGAGGGACGAGTTGGACTTGGATGATGGTGGGGATGATACACACCCAACATCTGGCGGAGAGAACAAAGGTCAGTATACTGATGGGGGAAACAGAGTCACCGCCAACGCAAACACTCACATCGCGAAAAGCCGATATTGCAAATCCCTCATACTCTGGCCCAGTTGCAGATACGAAAGGGACAGAATCAACGAAATCGCCGCGTGGATGAAAACCCTCGTGTAGACATAGTTCGGCGATCTCCAGAGCCCAACGAAGGACCTCTTCGTCACGACCCTCAATTGATACCAGAACGGAGTCGCGAATCTCGAAGAAGACGTCTGGTCCATCCCATTCTGCCGCTTAACGGCCTCGGTTTTGATGCTTTCGATTTCGTCGATCGTCTCTTGGAATTCTGGGGATTCTTGCCAGAGTTCCGCCCAGTCACGATCTCCGACTCGGGGAGCGAGTCCGGCACCAATCACGTCGAGCATGTGTTCGGCTGGGTTGACGTTGTCTGGGCACACTGCACCGTGGCGGGCGAAGTACTCGCGGATGACGGATGAGTCGGCTCCAATATCACCGAAATAGACCTGCATAAACGTAAAGCGTCAGAATCGGGTTCCGGGTGGCTGTTCGGGTGGGCACCTACAGTCTCACCACCCCTCTGCAGTAGCAGCAACCGATCGAAACTTTCGAACAAGAGAGACGAAGGCTGGTGGATCGTGCACAAAATGGCTTGCCCGTTATCCGCCAGCTTTCTCAAGAACCGGACGATGTTCCACGCGCTCTGGCCATCGAGACCCGAAGTAGGTTCGTCTAGGAAGAGCAGTAGCTCGGGTTTGCTGGCGAGCTCCACACCAATCGTCACCCGCTTTCGTGCCTCTCCTCCGAGGCTGAATACCAGAGCGTCAGCGAGGGGTTGAAGTTCGAGGAGTTCAATGATTTCCTCCACATCAGCGTCCTTTTGGGCCTCGGGAATCTCGTAGGGTTGGCGCAGATAAGCTGAGAATCGCATCGCCTCTCGAACTGTCGCCGTGCCCTCGTGAACATCCATTTGCTCAGCTGTTTCGAGGTCCAGTCAGTTATCGTGATGCAGGAACGATCCACACTGGAAAGGGAAACCTACCATACGCAGTACCGCGAGCGAAGGAACGGCCAAGCGGCCTCCCGTCCACGAGCAAATCCCCAGTAATCACACCAACATTCTTCCTCTGGGCGAGAACATCAAGAGCGGTCGTCTTCCCAGCACCACTCGCGCCCATCAAAGCGGTCAAAGTTCCAGGCTTGATGTACCCATAAACGTCGTGCAGGAGACGACGGGTCCCACCAGGCACTGGAACCACGTAGTTGACTTTCTCCCAAGTGAAGGTCTTGCGGTCCGGGAACGACCTCTCTTTCGTCGAGACGGTGACATCGTGAACCTTTTCGCGAGTTTCATGTCGTTCCTTGAGTGCCTTGTTCAGAGCCTTGGTCTCTGGGCTCTCCCTCCTAAAGATCGCGACGGCCGCAAATCCGAATGACCCCTGAAGAAACAGCATTAGTTTTTATCAACAAAAAAAATGGATGTGGAGCAGGCTTACGTTGAGATATTCGATGAGAAGGACCTGAACAATCTGATAGAACAAGAACCATCCAACGAGGACAATAAAGTTCCGTCTCCACAGATCGTGAACATTGAGTGAGTATCCAGCGGCGATGTAAGAGGCTCCATCGACCGTATCCACGCCGGGGGTAGCACCGTACAGAGTACACGCTTGGTTCGGGCCGACAATTTCGGGGTATTTGAGCGAACCTGGAGGGTTTCGTGGGACGACGTAGTTGCCATCACACACCAAAGAGATGCGCTTGAATTCGTTGTCCATGATAGCACCCCATCCTGAGAGAAAACTGTTTAGCACAATTGGACGGTTTGGAAGAGTCGCTATTTTACGTACCGTATGCAAGAGGATTGATGTAGTACTGTGGGGGGGAAACGTAAGCAAAGAGGACATGATGATCAATGCTAACGGAATCACTCACAATCCAGAAGAGCCACCGCTTCATCGCAGCCAACGGCACCCAGACCCCAGCGTACTGAAGAATATGCAGGAAGAAAATGACCGAAATCCTGAACGCCGTATCGAAATCGTGGAAAATGAGCCCGAATGCTCGGAAGAATGCTTGCATTGCCAAGAACGTCGTGTAAACAACCAGGTGATATGTCCAAAAGCCTCCAGCGGACCGGTGAAGGTGTGTCATGAAGTAGATGACGACGTTGTAGACAAAGACTCGAGTTGCAGAGAAAGGGAGGTCCGCGAGCATGTTGGCGATTGGATACGCTGCTCGCCGGTACATACTGTAGCTCGTCTACAGGGGAGATATCAGTATCGCGTTGCCTGTTTTGAAGGCCACGGTCGCCGACATACCTGCTTGTTTAGGATACCCCGACCGATCATCATAAGTCCAATTTCTCCTTGCGAATCGAAGACCATCATCAAAGGACCAATGAGGAGAAGAGTGACTCGAGTGAAGCCTCCAGCACCCGTCAACGGCAGGTTGAGGTAAACGATCCCAGCGACGAACGCGACCCAAAGGTTGAGCAGGTAGCTCGATACAATCTGGAACCTGTCCTGGAGCCTCATCTGGAACTGGCGAACGGTGAGGGCCTTGACCTGCGCAGCGAATCCGAGGGTATAGGGGCTTTTCTTTGCCGCGCCCTTTCTCTTGTCCGCCATTACAGCGGTTCGGAACGCTTCCTGGTCTTTCTTCTCCTCTTCCTGTTCCTTCTTGTAGGTAGCCAATTCGTCTGCCAATGCCTTGTAGTGATGCGAAGCCCGGAAAGCCATTTCCAAAGCTTCTGGAGTCGAAGGGACATCGAAGGAAGACCTTCCGGGGGCGAACTGTCGTTCATACGCGTCTGTGCATCCGACG
>Ga0307511_10004601_pt1 | contig 14072 bp, 11 predicted proteins | sample 13_EM_MG_FD_200266 | JGI IMG/M metagenome (GOLD analysis project Ga0307511, IMG submission 200266) | Populus trichocarpa ectomycorrhiza microbial communities from riparian zone in the Pacific Northwest, United States - 13_EM | ecosystem: Host-associated > Plants > Roots > Unclassified | place...
ATGTACGTGTGACCAAATGGGCTCTGTGTGCCCATTCTGACATCACGGGCCATACAACCCCGGTCATGCAAGCCTTTTCTTTGTTATAAACCTACATTGTTTCAAAGCGTCTTTGTTTTGGGATGGGCTATGTTCCTTTCTTAATTATTCGGCGTTGACAAATGCAAATCTCCACGAGAGACCTCATACATCTTGTTATTGAGTATCTTCTTACTATCAAGTTTCTACAGTTAACCCTAGGCCAACAACTCGACTTAAGGTCGTTTTCTACGACCATTACATGGGGGAAAGGTTGGCGACAAAGATTAAAGATTCGGAGAGGCGCTATACTACAATATCCAAAAGTACTATAGCTGAGCTTAAGCTTGAGTTGAAGATTGAGCACCAGGCAAATCTGTTATCTAACCAGAACAAGAAGAATCGATAGAGCTTGGAGGAAGTTTAGCTAATTCTCTCTGTTCATTTCATAGGCATTAGGTGTTTTTAGACTCGGAATAATCACTGGGAGATGGTCAAAGTTGTTTCGGGGGAAGAGCTCAGGAGGATTGTGTTTACTATCAATGAATTAATCATTGTAACAAAAGAAGTTGACTTGTTTAGTTATGTATTTTGATATTATGAGAAATAGGGGTCCACTCTCTCAAGGGCACAAGCGCCCCCCCCACCTCGGCAGGAGCCATGCATGTCATCACTCTTGTCCTCTGCGTTTGAACAGGAGCTACCAAAGGCGCTTCGTAATTGAAGTTAAGTTAGCGGAATTATGAATTGACCACTACCATACATCACCGGCCTATGCATCATCACCGGCAAATGCATCAATTTACACGATCAACTTCTAGCAGTCCGAGACCTAGTTACACGATGCATAGGAGATCCAACGCTTCTTCCAACAGTAAGAGGAGATACATGACGACGTCTGAGAGGAGTTTGGGGCAGGTAGGGGGGTTGTTGCCTCCTAGGCAAGGGGGTAGCCGCCATAATAACTGATGCGGGTGATGAGTCGCGATCCACTGGAGCATCCAAATCAGATTCCCAATCCTCAATCTCATATCCGGACTCGCCAGATGATGGCTTAGCAATAGTAGATTCCTGAGATTCTTCAAAGTGGACAGATACCTTCCGCCGCTGAGGTGCTTTGCCTTTATTCTTCCGAGACACTGGCTGAGACATCTTCTGCGCACGGGCCTCCCAAGCAGCTTCTTTCTTCTTCTCAGCATGATCTCGCTGTACATAGAGCTTGTGAAGTACAGTGCCATCTAGAACAGTACCCTCTTCAGTATTAAGCTCCTTCCGGTTGACTGGGGCTGCCAATTTTTGTGCCTGCTTCCACTTCCTTAAAGTATCTCATTCTAGTTGCAGGTCCCCATCTGTCTTGATGGCAAATCGCTCTAAAGAGTCAATCAACTCAGCCAATTCCTCTCGATCAAGGTCTTGGTCTTTGCGCTTAAGTAAGAGCTTAGCCTGCCTGGCTTTATATAGTAATGCAGTTGAGTTGCGAGGTATAGGAGGTATGGGTAGTAGGGAGTTTGATTATGGTTTTTCAGGATCTCGGTAGGTTGGCAGCTTGGTTAAAACTGTTTATGGATTTGATGGAATTAGACCACTGCCACGCCAGGCTCCAAGAATATTGCTTTTGGTATAGGTTTGAGCTCAAGCCTTAACCACCAGAGGTAGGAAATTTCCTTTATTAATGGCGACATTTCCAAAACAAGTTAGGCGATCAACCTCCTGGCCATATGCTTTCTGCAACGGTGAAAAAAGACCAACATCCAATAGCTGAAGCAGGTGAGTTGTATGAGATGGAAGACAATAGGCAACAATATGATGAGAAATATAATATTCCACAAACTCAATGTGAATATGTATTTCACAACCATCGATTATTAAAAATCGATATTGCTATTAAGAGGTCAATCGTCCTTTGGTGATATTGTCAAAATGCTTCAACCATGCAATACTTAAATAGCTGTTATTCCACCCAGTCTTGCTATAGGTAAATTTCTAATTCTTACATATATCGATTAAGGAGCCAAGATGCTGATACCAGCCCATATAATGCGCTACCCCCTTATATATTACCAATGGAAACAACATCTGCCCATCTCCAGATATTGTCTCCACAACCGTAATCAATTCTCGTATACCATCAGTTGCCATCTTCCTACTCATACCTCTTTCTCTGTACTGATATATTACTTTAGCTCGATCTGATACCCCTTATCGAAATCCCTTTTCATCCATATTGTAGATATTTGTATCAGTAATCGAATATTTCCGCCGCACCTGCTGAACCTTTGTAAAATGACACTGGATAAGCTCCGGATCACTTTGCTTGATGCGCCGCTTGTCAAAGTTACTACTGAGCTTCGAAACTAGCTCAGGGTGCGATTCAAGAAGCGGGTTAAATAATTTTTTCCTATCTTCTTCTCAAAGTATCCTTCCACCACCTCTTCCTCCATACCAAGCTCAGGATGCTTCAATAGTATAATTGCCTCTTTCACATGACGCACTTGAGGTGGAAATCCAAATTCCTCTAGTCGAACAATCCATCTGACAATTGCTCTCTCTTCTGCTAACGTCAAAAGCTGTCGGTGAGAATTCGCTATTCTCTGAGATTTTGCACCTTTTAAACGCCTCCGTACAGTAGAATAATGAACTCCGTAGGCTTCTGCAGCCTTTCAAATAGATGGAAACCGCCCTTGTTGTACTCCTTCACATGTGCTCTTTATCGCTTTCTCACATTCGGCCTGCTCCTTAGCCACCTGAACTTGTCGCTGCTTAATCTTGCCCATTGCTATTTCAATCACTTCATTAGCATAGAACTAGGTATTAAGCACTCTGATTTGACCTACCGTCTATTCTATCACTTTCTCCAATGTGTATTTGACATAATACGCATTGCATTGATGAGAACTAAGTCGATACTACCCCGCAGGCGCTGTCACAATCTCAATGCAGGGATCGCGTGGGGGCTGATGCACTAGCACGTGATGATGCATAGGCCGGTGATGTATGGTACTAATGGGTTTTTGTTTCGGAGAAGAAATTCTTTTATTTTACTCGGGAGGTTTTTGGAAAATTTTGTTTATATACTCATACTCATATGTGGGGGGTCATGATGAGCCAACCGGAACCACAGCGGGATTGAAGCGACGGCGAAGCTAATCTGTCCACGCGGGCGACTATGTACAGGTAACGGTCTTTGCGATGGAAATCAAAAAAATCAAAAAAATCATGAAGGTAAAATGAGATAGTGTCTAAGCTATGCGTTCCTTCCGGCCAATTGCCTGTATAGATAGTTGAAGAATTCCTCAACAGCGTCCCAATTTTCTTGGTCCCCCCCTCCTCTACCCCATATCTGTTTACTCGGGAAGTTTATGTAACTGTATGTAAACGATATCTCATTTTAATGGGCTCCTGTTTATCTCACTACTTATCTGCTTTATTCTAGCCCCATAACCGGGGTACTTAATGATGAAATTGAAGTAGTTTTTATGGCTAGTACAGATAGATAGTCGCTAGAGGAGATTTTTCATGATATCTGGGGTTTATCAGTGTATGGTCTGAGATAAAAGAACGCCCGGTTTGGTGCGGTTATACATGCTGGAGGTGCCGGCAACGGCTGATTGAGTTACACTCACGTGATAATCCAGAGACATATCTGATAGATCCTCTTTCTATTGAAGATCTTCACCTCCACTTACTTTTCAAGGTATGGAACATGAAGAGGCACGCTGAAATCATTAATATTTATTAAGTACAGCATGCTCTGCACGGCTGAGGCTTGCAGGGGTGATGATGTAGGGTCTGCATGCCAAAATGTTTGAGATAAGACATGACACATACCCCTCCGAATGCATATCCCCAGATTCGAATTCGAAGTCAAGATCGGAGCCTCAAATTCCGACATTAATCGTCATTAATTGCGTGAATCATGATAGTGTGGTCTCAAGATCTCAAGGGTAGGTAGTGGTCACACGGCCCCGATTATGCCCGAGCTGGACCCCTACATGTAAGCTCGGTAGATATTCCTGGTACCCAATCTGGCTGTCGTACCAGTGCTACCTAATCAAGTAATATTGGACATGTCCTCAGCGTAGTCTGGTTGGGTTGGCTTTGAGGGTCCGATCGAGGGAACTGTTATAACACTTCCGCGGTCTGGTTGGCACAGCACCCTATAGACTATTTGATATGGTGTGTGGAGCAAGACTCTAACGGCATTGGTCCGGTTCAAAATCCTGACATTCAGTCTCACACAATGGGCAGGCCGCCCCTCACCCCTCATCTCAGATCTCAGGGAAAAAAACACACTGAGTTACTATTCCTCCCCAATTTTCTCCGTCCCATTACCATTCTCCTCCTAACCGATGACTAACCGGGCCCAGCCCATGCCCATAATATCCCCCAATTCCTCCTCAATTATGTTACAGATAAGTAAGAAGATCGATCGGCAATATCCATGCATAAAGAAAAAGAAAAAACACACGATGAAGCAAGTATGCATCTCTTTCTGCGTATGGAAAAGTTGTCAAATAAAGAAGAAAGCATAACACACCATACATGAACGACCCATGGGTAGTATAATAAGTGAAAAAAAAGCATGGAAAGAAATGTGAAATCGAGAAAAACGTTGTAGGGATAGCAGATGTGATTGGGTTTTTATCACACCCCATCTCTTTTACCATCCATAATACCTCAGATTTGCTCCTCCTGCTGCTCATCTGTTGCTGTTGCCTTAGCTGTAAGTCTGCAGCTGTGACAATTGCATCGCCACTGTGAGGGATGGTCATCTCCCTCCTGCCGGAAACGGAAAACCAGGAAAAAGGAAACTTAGATCACCATGAACAAAGAAAAAGCAGAGAAAAACATTGAAAGCTGAATGTGATAAGAAAAAAAGAAAAAAAGAAAAAAAGAATCGATCCCACCCCATAGCCCCAATGTTGATGCACCAATTCCCTCTAAGCCCCCGAGTTGAGGGTAAGACCTATCGCAACAAAAAACCAAAACGTCAAGACAACACCATTTTACCAGAGCACCCATATCCAAACACGCTCGGATCTAGGGTCCAAGCCAATTGTTGTAAACAATTGACAAGATCAAAGACCCCACCAAACATATCAAGCAGAATAATCCCAGCACAATCGACTTGTGGAACATGCTAACCTGCATCTTCCTCGCGACAAATAAACTGACCGCATATCCAGCAAGCACTGCAGCCCCAAATACAGCAACTGTCTCCGTGGCACTGGTGCTCATGTTTGGTCCTTCCCGCTTCTTGGGTGAATGTGTAAAAGCCCAAGCCCCTGCCGCTGAAAGAATCGATACAGAGGCGGCAAAGAAAAGACAATATCCCCTGAATAGCTTCCTCTCTCTGACCTGCTCCTGCTGAGAAGCAAAGGTAGCATAGCGCCATACTTCACCGTGGGCAGCTTCAACATCCTCATCTGAGAAGTCATGAGCTAGCAATAGTGTCCTTTCAGTTGGACTTGCTTCCTCATGGAAATTAAAGAATCTCTTTAAATCTTCTGAGAATTTCCCCAAGCAGCCTGTTGGCTCACTATCCGCAGACTGTGGATGGATAAGTATGGTGTACGGCTCGTCATCGTTCTCGTCATTAAACTCTGACCAATAGCGTTCACCCCCAAGCCAGGAATGCTCAATACTGCGTGGTGGTTTGCTGTGTTTTCCCCAACTCAATGACTTCTTCTTCCCGATACTCTGGCTATCAGTATATTCATTTGGTGGTGTGACAAGCGTTCCGGAAGAATCTAGCTCAGCGTCTGTGTAGTCGAACGCCGCTGTGGAGGTCACTGAGGGACCAGAGGATACATGCGGTATCGTAGTAGATGAAGGCTGTCTACTATGCCGTAAGGGTCTTGGGGGAGTCTTTCTGATATCCCTCGAGAGGGCGGGTAGCTAACTCAGCCAGTAAGCCACCGTATATATTACTAGGTCAGCCATTTACTCACCCAAAATGGCGTTGCCATCTCCTTCGGTTCATGCAAAACTGCAACGGCATGGACATCGAGCGAAAACCCGGGTACGGCTTCGACCTTGATATAAAGTAATTCTTTATTAGCACCGAGACAGATCAACAGAGGAAAAAATACTTACAAGATGTGACTTGTTTAGTTCTTGCACGACAGCGGGAACCTCATGGCCCTCCCATCGTACCTCGAGTACTGCGTGCGGGAATCCAGTAGGCACTCCTGTCTCCTCTCGAGTGGAGTCAGAAATGCATCCTTCCCAATCCTCCCCGAGACGAAACATTCTGATATCGCGATCTAACATTGCCCAGATTTTATACCCAGAGACGAACCGTGTCCTTCTAGCCAAAATCTTCGCCAAAGGAGCTATAGTAGGATGATCCTCAAACCATTGGCGGATCCTCTTGACACTCGAAGCGTATTCTTTGTAGCCGAGGGGCACATTGATGTTGATGATGTTCTCAACGTGCTTGCGCTTCAATCGCAAGATATTGTGTCCATTTTCTTCACTATCGACCGAATCCCCTTCGTCTGCCGCTGAGGACACTATAATGGAGGCCTCGGCATCTTTATCATTTCCGCACCACCTGATTTTGGCTGCAGGGCCTGTTTCAGCAGCCTGCTCGATCGTTTTTGAGCTTTGAGCTTGGGCAAACTTGGGGAGATTGTCCAGGATCACAGCCCCTACACTCTCCATCTTCTCCGATGCCCAAGTTAAAGAGTTGAGTCCAGTCGTAGATGGTCTCCTTGATTGGGCTGGTGTAGGCGGTAAAGTAGAAATAGGCGTGGAAGACTGAAGGTTGAGATACTTCAATAGTAGTACTTGTATCTCGACAAGATGATCACCGTGAACCCAGTAAACCGCTTTCCCGCCTTTTCCACTCGTGAAAGAAGGGTTTTCAGGTGAATTAGTACCAAGAGCCATATCGATATCCGCATGTGCTCGAAGACAGTGCTCCTCCGGTGAAAGATTAGACAATGCTGCGTCCGTCATTTGGGCACTCGGTGAAATTTGGACATTTTTAGGATTCTGAGATGCGTCTATTAGCTTGTTGTATTTTGCCCTCACAGCTGTCAACAGTTCCGATAGCACGAGTACATTTCCCTCGAAGTCCCGGTTGTGAAAAGCAGTTGCTGGCTCTAAAATCATAGTGAATCGGTCAACCACGCAAGTCGAACCAGTCCACTTTTTGTATTTCTTCAGAAGTTTCTTGAACCCGGTGTACTGGGCTTTTGTGAAACGGGAGAGATTTTGAGTTTCATACAGAGCCCTACGAGATATGAATCAACTACAAAGCCCCGACAATGCCATTTTGGGTCCACATACCGTTCTACTTCAGCTTCAGCTTTGACGTATCGTGCCAAGCGCTTTGAGGATAAGGTATTGCTTTTGTCTTTTTCGTAAAGCGTTGCGATAGCTTTCTGACATTGTGCTATAGTAAGGTTAGCAGCTGTTTAGTATGTTGTACTCCTGTGCAATGTTACCTATGCGTCTATCTATCTCACCCGCCTTGCTTTTAACGAAAAGCTCAATCTGCAGGGGCAATTGGTTAGCAAAATGTACCAGTTGGATTGAGCAGAGACTTACCCTCTCTAGCTGTTCCAGTAAAACATCGAAAAGTTCATCGTCAAATTCAGTCTTTGAGTTTGGATTCGATACAGGAATCCTGCCAATCGTATTCTTTTTTATCAGATTACATATCTCGTTGTAATCAAGATTGACTGGCCATGTTGTGCCAATGTCAGCTTGGGTCCCTGAAATGCTTCAATAAGGTGAAGACTCACATGCGCGCCATTCGAGGACAGATCGTTGGGGCAGTGCTTCGCCGTACTTCATGTCCCAATAAGACTAAGATCACAGCACAGTGCAATGATAGGTGTAAATGTTACTTTTGCTGTTGTGGGCAGTCGCCTGTCGGAGATATAACAATCCCTGCAGGCTGTAGTTGTACTGGTGGACTCGTAAACGCCAAATGAAGAAGATTGGAGAAACTTGGGTGAGAGGGAGGCTGTACAGAGCAATGGATTTGCTCTTGGATTGAGACCAGCTATGGTATTGAGACAGAGATATATCGTGGGATACGAGTTTCGTCGTATGGGACTCTATGAGGCAGCTTGGATGAATTGGATGGGACTGTTAAAGACTCAAGTACTTCGCATATCATACAGTATGCAGAGTAATAAGTGCGATAAGCTTGGGACGTGCTGATCACAGCGTTCTGCTTCGGCAAGAAATCTCACGGCGTACGATTTTCCAAGCACACCACACACCTTTTCAAGAGGAACCTGATTCTGCTGGTGGTACTGCAAATATTTCTCGACTGATGAGGCCGGGGTGATGGCGGGGTGGCACGAGAACAGTGACGGGGATGTAGCACTTCGAGTAAAGAGCAAAATTGATAATAATATTGCAGCAAATAGTGATTTGATATACCTAACTCAGTGATGTGAGAATTGGAGTCAAGGCTGGGACTGAAGAAGTGATGGGGAAGGGGCCGTATAGTGTCGGTATGGAGTAGGCGACGCCGACTACTAAGCAGCTATAAGTTCCTTCCGCACTGGGTAACTGAAATAGTCTCGGGCCCGTGATAGGTATGTGCAGCCAGACTATGCGAAATGGGAGTGATAGACTGGATAGGTGCGGATGGGGCGGTCTCAAAAATATGTCCCGGGTTACCACCCCTTTATTGCTCGTCGAGGTGTCGGTTGTGAGAGTCGTAATTGAAGCAGACGGGATTATTTGGATGGCTTTGCAATTTGTTGAAGAAGGGATGCTTTAAAGAATGTGCTGGATAGATGAGCCGGATGCGTAGTCTAGTAAGTACTTAGTAGTATGGAAGTGGGAGGGGGCTCTGGATATCGCTGTGTAATTACTTTCGTACAGCTGAGTTTAAATTGCGGAAGGTTGCCGTGAGAAAGTTTCCGCGATGTGACCGCCGCACTGGTTCACTGGTATCTGGAGTAAATGCGAGCTCCCGCCACACAGTGGTCGTATGTGTCTGGAATTGACCTATAGAGCACTGTCCGAGATCGAGAGAGATAAGGGCATCTTTGATTGCAATTCAATCCAGAGTAGGTTTTGCTTTTCTGCTACAGTCAAGGTGCAGTCAAGGTAGTCAAGGTGCATGTATTTGATGCTAGTTCCCTGCGATAGGATTTCAGGCGATGGCGCTCAGCGCTAGCGGTTCGGCCACTAGTACCAGGACAAGGGTCACACATCTAGGCGTTGGCTTTGGAATATACTAAATCTATATATTCCTCCTCATTCTGGGGCATTTTCGAGTCCCGTACCTTTTCAAGGAGGCTATTCTCCAGCAGCCTCTTGATGGGATGACGGAGCGGCCAGTTGAGTGTAAAGTGCAAGTGGTCATGGTTGTGTGTGACTTTCAGCCCGATCCTTGTCGCTTTCTATGGTGGCACGAGTGCAGAAAACGCCATGTGAAAAAAACGATGGGAAAATTGCATAAATCCCAAACTTCCGGGTACCTACTTACAAGCTGTTGCATCTTGTTTGGGGCATTTCAACCTAAATCCGAGTTTTTAATAAGAATGGTGTTTTGTTTGTAGTCTGTTTGTTGCTCGTTACTTATGTAGTACCTTAGCTTAGAACTTGATAGAAGGAGTAGCTTCCACGTTGCTGCTGCTATGTTAGCGGCGCAGCCAGATGGTGCCTGGGCTTGTGTAAACAAAACGGAAACCTAGAGGGTGGCAGACTTCCCTGAACAAGTTTGCACTAGAGTAGTAGATACCTTAAAGTACCGGTATATCTCGAACGGGCACTTCCATGCATGTGCCGAAATACTGAAATAGTGGGGTTCAAGAACCCTGGCAGAATGTTCCCTGCTACTTGAGAAGTAGCGAGCACCTCGTTATGTGCATTCCGGTCCTCTCAAGTCAACTTGCTCTCTCGCCTCATGTGACTGCAATAATACGACCAAAATAAGCATTTGCGATAAAGTATGCGTGAATAACTTCATGGGTATCTTAATACCAAGGCAGTGCGAGACGCAACTGCTATTACTTAACCATTGGACGCTTTACGTTGAATTGTCTCCGGGGAAGGCAGTTTTGCCTGCCATCCTATTAATTTGTTAGTCTTGGTTGGCACTTAATCTGTCAACTCGTCGGATTTCCTTTCTCAGAAGCCCGCTAGTTTAGTTTTGCATAGTTAGCTCCCGACGTTGAATGAGAAGGGTGCAGCTAGTCTAGAAGCAGACTAGACTGCAATATGCCTGTTATCTGCAGGTGCTTGACGAGCACAGTGTTTACAGGGCATTTTGTCCCCCTGTGAAAGTGAGGTTCTGTGTGGGGGTATCTTATAATCAACACTTCCATAAATTTAATTGGGAAATTCGGGTATGAGACTAGGGATCAACATCCGATGCTAACACTCCCACCTGGGAGCTGGCGCCTCTGCACAGGCGTAAAATCTCAGATTCTTGAACCACTGACCTAGTCTCGATGGGGAGCCGACAAACTGCGTACTTAAAATGCCACAGGATGTATTAACTATCTGTTATATATGCATATTGCGTGCTCTATTAATTCTTGTAGGCCCATCAATTCCTAGGGATAGGGTCTGCAGCCGATCGTGGTCAGTGCACGAATGCCTAGCAGTGCAAGACGCAATCCGTATAATAACGTGGGGTGAGTCGCCCAATCCTCGGTAGATGATGTCAATCGAGCTTGATTAGTCGAGCAATCCATTCGCCGTTGGAATACATATGTATATGTAGTTTTGGAAATGTATGTATATGTACAAGTATGTAGGTGCATCCAGTGGCTGTATGTAATGTATGTTGACGTGCATCTAGCGTCGTAATGGTGAGTCTCGAGCACCTATCATCTTGATGTTGAGTGAATAGCTTGAGTGCGGAGCCATGAATAAGAAATAAATATTAATAACCCTAGTCTAAGACTTTCGAACCAGACTAAGACTTTCGAGGAGTTTAGCCCATGGCGAAGTCTAGTTTGGTTAGGCGAGGGTCGAAACGAGTGGACCTGCCAAGACGCCAAGATTTCAGCTCTTTAGCAGGCTAGTCCAAATCCAACAATTTTTCACGACACCAAACCCGGCCGTCATCATCTGCTGTGGACATGGTCGAATCGCTGGCCTCGTATTCATCGACAACACTTTCGGGGGATTCCTTTCCAGTGCCAGAAATGGCTTCTCTCAATGTGTTGACAGCTGCACTGTCAAACTCTCCACATGACTTTCTTCAGTCTACCTCAACTCTCCATGCTGCCTCACTCGTTGTTGCAAAGCAATTCTTGGATCCACTTGCGGCCTCTGTGGCAATTTCAAAGAGTGGTCGACGTCGTGTCAATAGCACAGATGCCACAGTCCTTGATCAGATTTACCTTGAAGGGTTCGATATTGAGCAGGTTTGGGAGCAGGTGCGGTTGTTGGTTGGAGAGGTGGAAGGGTCAATAGGAGTGTCTAAAGCTCTGAAAAATGCCACCCCTATAGCGGATATTCCTGCACCAGTCACAAATGGCAAAAAGAGGAAGGCGGTGCAGTTCGAGTCGGATGAAGATGCACTTTCCGGGGAGGAGGAGATGTACTCTGACTTAGGGGATGGGGAGGACGGGGAGGACGGGGAGGACGGGGAAGCGGGGTCAGGAGATGATTCTGTACTCGGTGGGAAGGAAGGGCATGGTGGTGAAGATGGAGATTTAGACGAGGAGATGGGTGGTGAAGACGCTGATGATATCAAGTTCCAAGACGACGATCTGGAGGGCTTAGAGGAGCTTGAAAGGGATGATGTTGACGGCGGAGAGGACGAAGAGCCTACGGAAACTTTCGTAGAAGACGTGCATGGGCTTAACGACGGATTTTTCTCAATCGACGACTTCAACCGGCAGAGTGAAATGTTCGAGCAGATAGATTTAAATGGCGATGTCAATGAATCCGATGAGGAAATCGACTACAACGCAAACCCCGACCAGATGCAGATTATCACAGGCAAGGGTGACGACGTTGATGACGAAGACGACGGCGAAGAGGACGACTTTGACGAGGACCTTGACGAGGACGACAATGCGAATGAGATCATGTATATAGATTTCTTTGCCCCTCCACCTAAGAAGGGGCTATCGAAAACCCAATTGAAAAAAAATGCATGGAAAAATGAAGTTCCCAAGAGGTCAGCAGAAGATGAGGAGCAGGAGCTAGTTCGGGTCGAATCCGACATGGCTAGGGCTAATAGAGACCTCTTTGATGACGCATTCTCGGAGGAGGTGTCTGAAGGCGATCAGGGAGACCCAGCGAACCGCAAATCTGCATATGAACGGGGTCAGTTGGCTTTAAGTGAGCAAATACGAAAGCTGGAGCTTGAGAATGTCTCGAAGAAGAAGTGGACCTTGACGGGTGAGGCAAGGGCTACCCAGCGCCCTCTCAACTCACTTCTGGAGGAGGACTTGGACTTTGAGCGGATTGGTAAACCAGTCCCTGTCATCACCCAGGAGGTTACGGAAACAATTGAGGATATGATCAAGCGGCGTATTTTGGCTGGGGAGTTTGATGATCTTCAAAAGCGAAGGCCTACGGATGTTTCACCCGACCTCAGGAGAGGAAGGATCGAGTTGGATGACTCTAAACCCCAGGCGAGCTTGGCGGAAGCATATGAGAAGGATCTTTTGCAGTCTGTGGATCCTTCTGGACATCCTAATCCAAAGGATGAGAAGCTACAGAAAGAGTATGAAGAGATCTCACTTATGTTCGCCGATGTGACGAAGAAACTCGATGCTTTGAGCTCATGGCACTACACCCCAAAGCCACCAAAGCCGTCCATATACATTGTTTCAGATGCTCCTGCGATTGCTATGGAAGAGGCTCAGCCTACGGTTGGTGGTGGTGGAGCAGCTGCTGCAGATGCCTCTATGCTTGCGCCTCAGGAAGTGTACAACCCCATCAAGGATAGGAAGGAGGCACCAAAGGTTTCAGGTGTGAAGGAAATTGTTGGCAAGAGCGGGGCGCCTGTGTCCGTTGCGGAGATGACTTCCGAAGAAAAGCAGAAGAGGCGGAAGCAAAACAAGGAGAAGCAGAGGAAGAGTGCGGAGGGCCAGACCCATGGTGGAAAGGCAAAGGAGGGGTCGAAGAAGGATGTCATAGACACGTTGAAGAAGGGAGGTGTCAAGGTGATTGGCAAGCGTGGGGAGAAGACGGATGTGCATGGGAAGGAGGTGAAGGAGAAGAAGGGGTTCTTTACAAGCAATGCATTCAAGTTGTAGACGAACCTCTGCAATACCCTGCAACAGCATTAAAATGGAGGCTTAAGGCCAAAAATTCATCATGTGAGAGGATCATTTAACGCTAATTCACATTGTTATGTATAACTGTAAGATAAGTTATAATTTCGAGGTACCGGGTCCGCTTGAGGATAAGATATGTATGTGGCATTCCAGCGGCAAATTTGTGGCATGCGGTCCTTGAATCTGCAGTATCGCCAGAATAGTCATGGTGGTGCGATTTGCCATCCAACCTTTAGCCAGGGCTTAACCCTGAACTCAACACCAAGCTAAGGACTGCTGATTTATCACCACACCACACCATGTTTGGAACTATACACAAAGAATTATTGTGACCGACCGACGCTCAACGACCGACGAGAATCTACACCAACCACTACCAATTCCACCAACCACCGACAAATAATTCAAAATGGGAAAGTGCGTATTCCGTCCCTACACCAAAAGATCGAAGTTGGGGGGGGGGGGGGGTTTGGAGTTAGTTTAATGAGGTAGTAATTATGCTGATTTGGGACGTTGGGAAACTGCAGAGGAAAGCCGAGAGGGCTTAACGCCGCCCGAAAGCTCAGGAATCACAGACGTGATAACCGATGGGCCGATGATGGATTCAAGAAGAGGCTTCTCGGAACTGCCTTCAAGTCTTCTCCCTTCGGAGGTTCTTCCCACGCCAAGGGAATTGTGCTCGAGAAGGTCGGTGTCGAAGCCAAACAGCCAAACTCTGCCATCAGAAAGTGTGTCAGGGTCCAGTTGATTAAGAACGGAAAGAAGGTCACTGCTTTCGGTGGGTCGCCCAACATCTCCTTATGGCAGATTGCCAGTTTTCTTTTGGGGACG
>Ga0307511_10004602_pt1 | contig 14071 bp, 13 predicted proteins | sample 13_EM_MG_FD_200266 | JGI IMG/M metagenome (GOLD analysis project Ga0307511, IMG submission 200266) | Populus trichocarpa ectomycorrhiza microbial communities from riparian zone in the Pacific Northwest, United States - 13_EM | ecosystem: Host-associated > Plants > Roots > Unclassified | place...
ATATAAATTCATACACCTATAGAATAGACATCTAGTAATTTCGCAGAATCAGTCCAGTCGGAGAGTAGAATCTGATAAGGTCACGTAGTATCAGGTCACTCAGGTCACGTAGTTTTCCGACGCTGTCACGTGCAGCCTCGACAGCCAGCTGGTGTGAAGACGCTGTTAGCTGAAGTTCTTGGCAACGGACGGGCTTGGCAACCTTTGGGCTTGGGTGACCTGATACTACGTGACCTTATCAGATTCTACTCTCCGACTGGACTGATTCTGCGAAATTACTAGATGTCTATTCTATAGGTGTATGAATTTATATGAATTCATATGAAACTCATATGTCGATGAATGACATATTACCTTCCCCCATTCTCCGTCCCAGACTTGACTGGGCATGCTGGCTAGTATCGGCACCCGGAGTGCCAGTGCCAAGCCAAGGTGGTAAGCGCTAGACTAGTTCTGGTTCTTGCTCCCACATTAGACATCCAAACCCCGGTTAGGCAGGGAACTAGTTGAATTACATAGGTAGCCTGTGTAACCAATGGTACCTACTGCACCTACTGTTCTACTCAGAGATGGTTGCATCCACCTGTATTGCGCCAAGACATGAGCCCTTAAAAGCGACCGGGGATGTTGCCCACCAGATGCGCTAGAGGAGAAGGCAACCTCCTATGTAGAAACTGACGTTGATGTATGCTAAGCCCAACAACTGAAGTTGCAGTAACAGTTTCCCTCATATCATGTGCGCGACTATGTATACGATAGTATAAGCACGAGGCTACCAACACCCTTAGTTTTAGGGGAATTCCAAAAGTAAGCGATTGACCCAAAGACCCCATCGATATCCTCCACAAACTCAGGATCAAGAATACCTATGAAAAGATAAGCATCAACAGGTTTAAATGGCATTTGGTTGAATGGTACATTTTCTAAGGCTTAGAATTTGAAGAAGGAGTGGGTACCAGGCGTTACGATATAAATTTGTATACGTGTCAACTACTTTGAAAATTTGTCGAATTTCTCACATTTTCCAGATAAGGTGGAAATACAATCAATTACATAAACCCCTTGGGCGTGATAAGTAGTTACTATCGCGATCAGACAACACTTACGACCGCTGAGGATAGAAAACAATGACACTCAGAGACCTTGTCGCAGCCCTCACAGTCCCATAATACAACACACATTCTAGGAGATGGCTTCTACGTACCTTAGCCAAAATATCCCGAAGATTATCAAGGCATAATTAGGTCTACAGGATGGCCTCATACTAGAATGTAGAGACCCCTTCGCAATATCATCCTAGTGACTAGGGATGTCACACGTGCTGCCAGGCTAGGCAGATAACATCGGTAAGGCATAGGGCGGAGGTTAGTCTCGAGCGGAGTATATGTGTGGAGTTGCAAGGTAGACTGCGGTGCACATTCAATAACATTGGAAACAGACGCCAAGCTGCTAAATATTGCTGGTAAACAATGAACCGCCATTGTGGAGCGGTTTGAAATGCATACGGAAACGCAAATACGGTCTCGGTAACGCGAATACGAGCAAAAAAATAGAGTCATGAAAACAGTATGATAGGAAACAGGTTAGAAAATCATGAAATCGATGAGTCGCTATAGGATCACGACCACTAGCTCCTCCCAACCATCACATAATAAGGTTTCTGAAATAATCATTGCTCCCCCAAGCTCACTTAGCTAACAATACATAGACCTCATCCACCAAGTCTCCAGCCATGATAACGTGCAACGTGGTCTTGAAAAGCGAAATAGCTACTGAAAATACCACAAGTAACAGGAGTTGAATCCAATCCATTGTTACAAGTCCGTACCCCCGGAGAACGAAGTAACCCCATCATACTCTCTCTGTGGTTCCGCCACAGGTCGTCACAAAAGAAACAATATCCCAATGGAGTAGGAGTATGTGGAGAAATTTGACTAAGCAGATCGATAGCCGTTCCTTGATTTCCCATGACTGGATCTGCATTTGAAATAGGTGCAAACATCCTCTGCTGAAATTCCGCGCCTTGGATGATAGTTGTAGAAGCAAGACTAGGGTTACTTTTGAGGTTAATTGAACCACTATAGGCGTCTGCTCGTAAGGTATGTGATGTGACTCCCGAGTCTTGCAGGAGTGTACTCTGGCTTGACAGGGTACATGGAAGTAGCTCTGTAAGGGGTTGCTGGCCCTGTGGTCCTTGGTTGATGACCACTCGTCCTGCGGGTATGGCAGCATTAACAAAGTCCTTTCCTTCCGAGCGGGGGAAGGCAGGCGTAGGCTTTGGTAGAACAGGTCGTAATTGTTGTACTGATGTGGGCATACGTCCTGGTGAGGGTCTTGTCGTATTCGGAATGTTAACCAGAGTGCTTGGTCCAGCAATCGGATAACTTTCTTGATAGCGGGCGACCTTTCGTTTCGGCTCGTTTTCTGTACCTGCCTCTGGGGAAGCACGACCGTGTTTTTTACCGCTCATAGTTTGACGACCAGGGGATATAAGATTGTAACAGCGGTGTTATTTGTTAGTTCAAGTATAATACTAACTTTGAGCTGAGAATTGGTTATTCTCCCGTTGGAAAAGAACTTGGAGGGTGCGGGACTGAACTTGGAGTATAGTGGAATGGTAAGCCGATCAGAGGTGCTTGATAGTACTAGTTGAGCACCGCGGTCGAACCAATTAAAAGTATATCGGTATATATTTATATATACCAGCCAGACAGGGTCATAATATTTGTGCTATTCTTCGAGATTCAGGCCGCACCGTGGGATTGTTGGATACTTACTATAAATCATGAACGTGGATAGGTGCTAGATATCTGCAAATGGGGATTCCTAGTAGGTTATATATAGTTTGAAGCCTTTCGTCGGCAGATACTTGATTCGATTTTGACACTTTGACATTCGATAACAGCATGCCTTGATTGGTAGCTAAGCTTGGATTTGGGGTGTCGGGTACTGAGACAGTTAATGGCCAGTATATCGCACTACCTCGTCGATATCTGCTTGCGAGATTGAAAACCAGGATTACCCTTGTACTGGAATGGTGCCTAACTCGACGCAGAACGATAGATTCACCAGCCTATGAACACGGGAAAAAAGTAAAGATGAAGAAGCGTTTCAGAACATGCAGTTTGGATCGTCAGGTGATACGAGGTCGACGGCCGCGGATGGGAGCCCCTAGCTGTGGACAAATCAGAGGCAAAAGTCGAAAGCGCAAGGCCCCTCATGCGCAGGACGACAGACACTCTGGCTTAAGTCATAATAAATTGGAACCTCCGTATACTGGTGTAGGCGTGGAGGTTGTACCGAGAGAGACTGATAGCTGCGGAGGTTACACCGAGTAAATTACGTATACGATACATCATTGTAGCTTGACGCTAGCTCCTGAGCTCAGTGTAGCTGCATCATCAATCTTTATGCATTACTTAGCCACCACCATTGTACTTGATGATTATCAAGGTGAGCTAATTGCGTCCTATCTCTCACGGCTATAGTATGTACTATAATAAGCTACATATATTGTACCTATATTATGAGTGCCCATGCAGCGACATAGAGATATACTAGTATGCAATATATAAAAGTAAAGTTATGCTACAAATATGTATTATATGTATGGAAATATTATGCAACATTTCGCGCACGACATAACGTTCGTTATTGCGAAATCGCTGTTGGTTCGAGCCTCGCCTCACTACCCCGGCCCCGCAGCCTTGTTACCCCGCAGCTTGGCTACCCCACAGTCTCCCTACCTCGCAGCCTTCCTACCCCACTCCCTCGTTGCCCAGGCCGGCTATCCCATCGACTACTGAAGGGTGGTAAATATTATCCTGGCTAAACTGATTGCTAAGTACGGTAGCTAATTCAAGTGATCTCTGATAATCGTACATATAAACTACCCACCTAGTGCATATACCCGTAGCTATATGTATTAACAGGAAGGGTGTCTGGTACTTAGAGTACGAGTAATTATTATCGATATGGTAACTCTCTGCCCACTTTAAGCGATCAAGGTAGGTGTGACACAGACAGCACCCTGACAGTTTCCCCTTATGCACCGGTATACCATAGCTAGACCGAAAATATACCAAACTGCAGGTCTCTGAAATGTGTACTCACATTGCAATATTCTGCCAGCACCGAGTTTTGCCAGGCCCACTGCGGGTAAAATCGGTGCCGCAAACACCCGATGGTAACCCGGCATACCTAGTCTGGTTGCAAATCCGCAAAATTATCCGCTAGCACCCGATAATCGTGACGGCCACAGCAGCGAAAAAGCCTCCGAGATCACCCGATGATTATGACGAAGGTGATGCTCATGTGATAATTGTTTTTCCACAGCTTTACAGAGTTGCCTGCATATACAGTAAATACATGTGTGACAGGCATCTGATCACGAAATGGGGGCGATGCCGCGGAAGAAGTAACTTCTTACGTATCAGTAGCTGACCGAATTCCTGAAAAGGCTCTAGCTAGTGCACGATGTCTGACGAATCTAAGTCCCCATGGCCAATCCTAAGTGCTTACAGTCCTTGTCAAGGATGCCAGTACCACACCTCCCAGGCTCCAGTGAAGAGTACAGAGTAATTCCGCGATCATGGTGGGGGGCACTATTCCTGCCTTGAGTCAATCACAAAAGCGCTAGCCCTGTGGAAGCCTGATTGCCATACGCCCTTAGCCTGACTGATAAGCTTTTGTGGTCGGCGACTACGGTTGGAGCTTCTTAAACCCCCCCGCCGCATCTTCGAAAGCCGTCTATCTGTGTATTCGCAGATCTAACGACCATACACCGAGCTGGAGCTGACACTGGAGTGGGGGTTTATCAGCGGAATAGAGATCTGTTGGGCAGTACTTGACGAAATAGCTTGGACAGTGGTGGTACAACGGCTTTGGAATTAGTACCGGTTGGGCTGTTTTTACCCATATTCTTCAGCAAAGGGAATTGTACCTGGGAAGTGAACCTAATTTGAGTCGAGATCTTCCCATGGCTACGATACAACAGTGACGCAGTTATGAGCACGAAAACAATCCCCACATACACAGCCCAATTGCATTGAGCCGACGATTGAATATATTTGCTCATTTTCAAACCTGCGACCGCCAATTCTCAACATTGGCTCCTTGCAATTTCGATTTTGCAGAACGATTGCTCACCGAGACTAAATCTAGCATGCTCATGGTGGATATTACAGTCCCTCCATCAGATCGGAGTTCATTGTGGCTTGATGTGCATGCTCAGAGGGATAGCAGGCCTGAAGGGGAGGGATACTTGGATGGTCTTGGGGAGCTAAAGAGAAGGACCCCGTGGTTCGGAAGCCGAACCTGAGGTATTTGCACTATTTGTCATTGGAGACACGAAAGTTGGAACTCCAGCAAATATGGGTAATTCTGTATTGGGAAATCGCTGGGGTCAATAGGAAGGTCGGGCGGAAAGGATGACATCGCGCGAGCAGTATTCACCGTTTCTATTTCTTCCTTATTTCCTGATTCTCCTTGAGATCCTTCATTGCAAGAATGGCGAGTTTCTTTCCCCCTCACATTCTTCAGGGTGATTTTGCAGGACGGAGATTGAAGCCGATCGGAGGCAGCTCATGGATTGGAACGTTACTATTATAGTGTTTTGTTGTTGGATATGTTGGTGCATTGGGAAGCTGGGGCATAAGCTTGATGGCAATTAGGGGTTTCGTCTTTTTTCTCCTTCCGGTACTTTTCATTCTTTTGGAGTGACATTTTGATTGAACCTTTCACTCTAACACCTATCTCTGAGTCTCTATTCTACACAAGCTATACATGTACCGTAGGAATCCTACAAATCAGCGGAAACACCATATTGAATACATCCTGTAGCACCCGGGTACATTACAGAACTCTATGGTGCGTAAGCCGAAGTACAATCAAAGTTTACCGAGTAATATGCTGAATAGGTGTCATGACGGTGCACGGTAGGCTAGGTTTGGTGTGTGTATGACCTTGTATTGCAACAAGCACAACCTTAACCTATATCTCTCAGCTGCTTAGTCACGCTGCTGAACACAGCAAGCTATGATACACACATGTATAGGCAGTAACATCATGTGGCATGGTATACCTTTAATAAGACTAGTGGCACCGGCTATTGTAGAGGATACAATGGGATTGATGCGACACTCATACTGTGCCAAGTGCCAAGCCAAGTGCCAAGTCAAGGACTCAAACTACCTAAGTTACCTAGACCTGTTCTGGTAGCCGTTACCATATTCAGGTTTGCAACCTGATATGTAAGTAGTCGCTACCGTATTTAGAATTTGGTCACGAGACTAGTAAATCTGGCTAACCAAACTAGGCGCCTACATTTGATGTCCTAACCCGAGACTATCCCGACGCTGGTGACTTGCAGTAGTAGCGATAGCTCCCCGTGTATATAAAGTTGCACGTGTATCGTGACAGCTAAATTCACCTGAATGATCTCAGATCATCCCCAATATACCGTGCTCTAACTTGTATTCCCTAACCCATTATGCCTTCCTTATTTAATTCGCAACATCATTCATGTCCAACCCAGACCCAATTTGTGTATATAACTTGGCCGGACACTTTGATATTGAACTAGGGTCCTGCTAAGTCAGATCTGGAACCACTCAATGTAAGCGAACCGCCTCATTTTGCGCAATCGAATGTAATAGCACTGGTACAATTTTATTTGGGGTATCATCAGGCATATATGCATAGTAGGTGAGTTGAGAATAACGAGATGAGCGGATGTGAGCGTAACTGTTACCTTCCACTTATAATTAGCGCTCTTGGGCGCTAGGTAGGTTGCTTGTTTGCACAGACTGAGCACCGACTACCGGTAGAGTACCTACTGAAGTTGTCTTGTTGCACTGCCTCTCGGCACTGAAGTACATTGGTAATTCAATTCATCGGGTTTATTCGGCGATCACGAGAGTGCTCATGCGATTTGAGGTGACTAATTTGGTTAGCTCTAGAGTATGTGTAGATAGGAAACAAACCAAGAGGTGAGTGTTAGAAAGAAAGATTCAATCAAATCACTACTCTAAAAGGAGGGAGGAATACTACTAGAAGGAGGAAACAAGACGAAACTAATAATTGCTATCAATAGTATTCCTCAGCTTCCCACGCAGCAACATATCTAAGGAAGAAAACAAGGTAATAAAAACCTTCTGATCCCATTTAATCCTTTATACCTCCGACCGACTTCCATCTCGACTCTGCATCAATCCACCCAAAGCATGAGAGAAGAAAGAAAATCCGTCAATGTTTAGAATATTCAGGATACCAAGAGAATCATGAAATAAGGAAGCAAAAGAAACGGCAAATACACTGTCCCATCGTTCCGAATTTCCACCCGAAGCTCCGCATAATTCCAAGTAATTTCCCATGGTGTCAATTATCGATCTTCCATGTCTCAAATGACTTACCGCGCAAATACCTTCACCATGTTCTTGAACTCCCTAACCTACCTCCGATCTAGATGTTCCCTCTCCTTCAGGTTGATGTAGTACCCGTCCCCTCAGCCCTCCCAGTAATATTTCGCTTGAATATACACACACGCCCCATGCTGATCTCTAGGGGAGGGACTTTATTGTCCACCATGAGCCTCTCGAATGTGAGTCCTCAACGTCATAAAGCTCCTTCCTAAATCAAGCTTCAAATTTTGTACCTCACCCATCCCGCCCTCCAGGAGAATCAATTTGGCCAAATGATAACAGAATAGATCCTCACAGAGAGGATAAACAACTCTTGATCCCAGTAAGTGCACCTCACGGACATGCTGGCGTAGGTCTTTGTAGCTTCTCATAAGAGTGCACATTCCCCAATCATCAAGGTTCTTTTGACCAGGAACGAGCAACATCATACTGTCCAAATGGAAGTACCATATGGAGGGGCATTGGTCACAGCTGCTGGGCTGAGGTATTTGTGCAGAATGTGGATCACGTAGTGTAGTAGGTTGCTGCCATCGGGTGGAGCCGGCAGCCGGGGGGTATCCAGGTTCTGTATGCAATCGAGTTGGTACCTCTGTACACGGCGATCTATGATGAAGCGTTTGGTAAAAATAACCGGGGTTCCCGGAAGCCAGTTTTCCCACCCACGAGTACCTACCACTATGTGTCCCCATATTCTGAGGATTCTGAAGACTTAATCGGTCGGTGAACAACCGACCCCCCTTGCGGGCTTCTGTCAGGGCACCCTCCATCATTCTCATTAATATTCTTGCACATAGGGTGTGTTTCCTGGTTCCTAGATTGTATAGTATGAGTATAGAAACAGTCTCATTTTGGAATGATTGCCTTACATATTTGCTGAGGAGGAGGCAGTCGACAGAATATTGTTAACATTCTGCCTGTTAATAATCCAATACTGAGTAGATTCGGATTCGAGCAACCCTATTGGTAGATGCTCAGGCATTTTCGGCATAGGCTCTGCCGCGAGTGGTTGGGCGGTGACCACTTCGAGTTCGAGTGAAAGGTCTGTCGTTTGGCTCACACGCTGTTTTATTGTCGGTTTGGTTCCTGGCAGATGCACATATTGTGCCTTGGGTACCAAACGGCGTAGTGGACGGGTGGGTAGCTCGAGCTTTGTGGTGGCTTGGGAGCACCGCGCAATTTTTCCGGCGTTGGCTGTCTACGGATTGACCCCCTAGATCTCGTAATTGACATTGTTAGCATCATGGCAGTGTCGAAAGTCAGTGATAAATTATAGGAGTAGAAATAAAAGGGGATGGATGGGTGGGGTCAGCCAGTGGAATGCGGAGAGGCCTCGAGGCGTAGTTGGTCGATTTCAACTCATCCGTCTTGGGTGGGGATATGCTGATATACCTTTTTGCACTTCGGTACGGTTGCAATTCTTGGCGCTCATAGCGGTTTGCGGAACATGGGTCGGTATAACGGCTTGGGTTTGGGTGGAGCCGTACATGACTAGTACGCAATTGCACAATTCCTACAGTGATCATATGGCCTTTTTCTATTATGGCCGGAGTAAGAATTGGTGCTGATTAGTTTCTAAAAATTCCCCTGAAACCTTGGTTGGAAATACCAACCATGCGCATATGCTGCCAAACCAAATAGGAATAGGAAAGGACTTGCACACTGGCAATGTCAATAAGGAATATGTCACAATAATAGATCGATGTAGGGCTAGGACTAGATAAATATGGTTTCCCCTTTTTCCCTTGGTGATTCTAAGGAATATGTGTGTAGTTAGGAGCCGGGACGGCCCAGAAGTTGGATAATCCAGCGGGGGGGTCTCACCCGCGGATGCGCCCTCGCCATATACGTAGTATCAGCACGAGTACTGATTTTTACCCCCCCCAAAATACAGGCGTTACCAGTGCCTCTTTAACTAGTTCAGCTCATCTATTGCCTAATCTGAGTGTTTAATTCTCCATAGGGCACGAGAAAAATCCTTTATATGGTAGTGACTGCCATAATAGGTCTAGCATTGATTGTATCGGGCCTAGCACCTGGCAAACAATCCTATTGTCTGCCAGGCGGCATCTCGGATATCTAAGTTAGTGTTCCTGTACCTGAGCAGTCAAGTCGGGATAGAGCGCCATCATCCTGCCTCCGCAAATAGAGTACCAGTTTCTCTGCCACAGAGGCTGTAACTCAGTTTTCCCATGCATAGGCTCCCGTCCGCACGTGAGGCGAGTAACGGCATAAGAACTAGCGAGTACCTATATTGAATGTGCCCATGATTTTTTGCGGCGACTTCTTCTACAGCCTAAAAGATAGGTGCTAGCGAGAAGGTTGTGTCAAATCACCATTCCAAAAGGAGTAAAGAATACTACTAGGGGAAAACTAGGCGAAACCGCTAATTGCTGTCAATAGTATGCCTTAGCTTTCCCATGCAGCAACATATCTAAGAACGAAACACTGCAATACTAACGTTCTAATCCTATCGAGTGCTCATTCACCATTATACCTCCGACCAACTTCCATCTCGGCTGTGCAAAAATCTATCTGAAGTATGAGAGAAAAAAACGAATTCGTCGATAGGATCTCTAGGATATCAAAGAGAATCGTGAAATAAGGCAACAAAAGAAACGATTAATACACTGCGCATGTCACCGTTTCCCCCCCATAATTCCCAGCAATTTCCTAACCAGAAAATTACCCATCAGTGACTATTCGCTCCGGATCCATTCTTGGGCTTCCTAACCGACTTGCAAACTCGACGTTACATCTTATGGGGTCCCAATGTTCAGCCATGTTTCTTTTCCCCTCAACTCTCACGGATATTCTTCTTGAATATACACACCCCACACGCTGATCTTCGTGGGAACCACTTTAATGTCCACCATGAGTATCCCGAATATGAGCCCTCAAAGTGATGAAACTCCTCCCTAAATCAACTTTCAGCCCTTGTACCTCCCCAATCCCTCCTCCAGGAGCGCCAACTTAGCCAAATGATAGCAGAAAAGATCCTCACAGAGTGAATACAGCACCTGGTGCTGATAAGTGTGCCTCATGGACATGTTGGTGTAGGTCTTTATAACTTCTCATAGAGTGCCCACTCCCCTATCATCAAGTTCCCTTTGGCCTGGAACGAACAACATCATACTTTCCAAGTGGGAGTACCATATGGATGGACGTTGTGCACAGATGCTGGGCTGGGGTTGATGTGGTACTTGTCTGAGATATAGATTATGAGGTGTAGTAGGTTGCTGCCATTGGGCGGTTCTCTGAGTTTCGGGGCTATCTGGGTCCTGTACGTAATCCGCATGGTAGCTCTGCATGGCGCGATCTATAATGGGTCTTGCGGTCAGAAAATAGCGAAAGATACGGGAACCCCTGCTCCAATCTCCGAGGACTTACCACTGTGTCCTACACTCCCAGGATATTGGGGGCGAGATCGGTGGTTGAACAGCTGACTCTTGGATACTTCTCTCAAGGTATCCAGCCCCATGTCCATTGTCGAATCAAGCAGCGTCGTCTTCAAGATTCCTATAATGTAGAGTATGAGTAGGTAGCGAGGCACTCTAATTTTGAAGGGCTTGACTGACATATTTCCTATAGAGGCAGTCGACAGAACGTCATGCTGGCTGTTATTAATGTAATACGGGGTATATTCGTATTCGGGCAATTCTCGTGGTGGATGGTCGAGCACTGTTGGAATTGCCGGTGGACTGGCTATGGGTACTGGCGGGGGGGGGCATGGATACTACCTCCGGGTGAATGGGTACTGCCGTGAGTTATTGGGCGGTGATCACCTCAGGTTTGGAAAGGTCTGTCGTTTGTGCCGTACAATTTTTTATCGCCAGTTTGGCTCCTGCAGCCGGTGGATGCCCACTTAGTGGTTTTGGGGCTAAGGGACGTGATGAACGGTGCGAGCAGCTCGAACCTTGTGATGGCTGCGGAGCACTGCGGACGTTTCCCGGCGTTGACTGTCTCCAGAGTAGCCCTCTCGATCGAGTAATTGGTTTTGAAATTGTTAGCATTACAATAGTGTATGCAATGCCGGTAGTAGTTTATGTGACTTGCGATAGGAGGAGATGGATGGTTGGAAAGATGCGAGGCGTACTTGATCGATTTCAGGCCCATAGTCTCAGACGGGGTACTTATGGAGGTGAAGCTTCCAATATTCAATCTTTTGCAGTCGGTACGGTGGCGTGACGATGTCTCCTCTCTTTCTCTCTTTTTGACGTCTAACCTGACCATCAGACTCTGATTTGCTCAAGGAGATCGCCGCGGCCCGGATCGGTCCAAAATTGTCTCAGTGCCTGAAGACGAGGTTAGCTTGAGATCACTACCTAGCCTGGCTGGCTAGCTTACCATGATTGGTTTGCTCATATATATACTCGCAGGCGGCTTTTCAGCTCCAAACATCCCAGTCTGGTTGCTGAACCAGTTTCGTCTTGGCGGCACCAGGCTAAGACCGCTCGGCGAGACTCAGACCCAAGCAGACCAAATTAGAGACAATAAAATCGATACATTGCAATGTCCGCAATGTGCAGGTTGTGTTCCCGTGGTACTGGTTGGCGCATCAGGCAACTCCAGATATCACTGCATCAGGATGTATATATATATATAGCTGTTCACTTGATTCCAGTTATGGAGTGGCCAAGGAGGATGGCTTCACGTTTAAAGCCCTCACCCTGCTCCCAATTTTGAGCCTGGTCCCACTTCCCTGTTTTTCTTAGCAGTTCTTTGATATTGAAGTGCATACTTAGTATGCATACTAGTAACGATATCGGGCTCATTATCCAGTGCTCCGTAGGGTGCTACCAAATAAAAGTTCAGTTTAAGTACAAGATCACATGTTACGTAGAGACTACTTGATAAGCGAGTCGATACGGGGGTAAGTATGCTACGAGAGTCTATACTGAACAAAGACATACCCCCTTCTATTCTTGTCTCCAGACTGGTGTTGACAGTAGACACCATGGGGTAAATAAACACCTATTACCGAGGTGTTCTCCTAACCCACTTGTCAAAGCGTGGGATTTATATGGTGAATCGCACCAAGAGAATAGATCCTCCTAAATCAAATAAGATTTTCAATTACTCCATGCATTATAATATTGAATACGAGCTCCGGAGTCAAATGGTTTCGCGGCTGGATATGCATGATAGATGTATAATTACGATACGATCCACAGCATAGCATATGACCTCATGTGCAGAACCTGAACGACCCTCCCTTCTGGCTTTCATCTATCCATACGGATACATCGTCTCGCATCACATATACCCCTTCGAAGGACCTAAAAATGTGGTACAAACTCAACAAATAACCCCTATACCCTTGATGCCAGTGATGAGTATCGCGCATACGCAGATATTCCTCCAACAATTCTGAGACTGCTGTTATCATGCCCTCGCCCCATGAGTATGTATAGGAACCCCCGTGCTGCCAATTGGCACTTGCCATGGATGCTAGATCTCGCCCCCACAATTGTTATGGCCCAACTCCGGCAAGTGCCACCCTGGAGGTGTGATAGTCCCACTGTAGCCCCATTAAATTCCACTTCTATCTGCTCCCATCTCCTTCTTGCTACATCGAATGATACATAGGGTGCTACTAGTTGGTTGTCTTATTCGCAGAAGGTGCCGGATTGGTTTCGCCTGACGCGGCAATGTTAGTCATAGGGTGCTCATTGGTGGTCCCAGGAAATATTAAACTACTCCTACCTTTGATACCTAAAGTATACCCAACCCAAACGTCAACCACCTTGGAAGCCGAATTAAGTTTGGTATCAACCGCGTGGGAGATTGTACTCGGGGGGTGTTGAACCATTGTGATCTTTATTCGAGTAGCCCCACTGATGTGCTCATTGGCATAGCCACATGGTGCAGTCCTGAATCAACCGGAGCTTCAATCCTCGAGCTCCCTTTCATCCACCAAATCGAGCTCGGCTTATGTTGATTTCTTGTCCAGTGCCCACGTCGATTCGGACCTTCTGGTACGGGAGAAAAATAGGTATATAATTCCCGGCCGTGCAATTCGAACTTGCCGGAAGTAGTGTTGAGTATTGGCTAGGGCCGTGAAGGTTGGTATATATTCAATGTACGGTTCAACCGCAATTGGGTTGCACAGGTTCTATCGCTCCCTTGCTCAACAGTTCGAAAACCGATACCGCTCAACCAATTGTTGTGCCGTAGGAAACTAGGTCGGTCATTAGGTATAATTCCCCTTTGCTGAATCATAACGTACTATTTCTAAGGCTTTTCTACAACTACTGTTCCCACTATTTCACCAAGCACTGCCTGAAAGATCTCTATATCCACTGATAACTCCATCGTCAATGTTCCCCTACTCACGGTGCCAATCGTTCCAGCTCGGTGTTATGGTTATGCGGTTTGCAAAAGAATGATATGATAGTGCTACGAGCGGTGGGTGGGTATAAGAAGTTGGAGGCCCCAACATGAGACGTCACGGGCCGCAAGGCTTATATCTAGGCTACGAACCAATGATGATGCTGTATATTGGTATATGAGGGCTAACGCTCCTATGATTGGATCGAGGCAAGAATAACCCTCACAGAATTACCTGCATACTGTACTTGAGCCTGAGACATATGGTACCAGCATCCTTGAAGCAGCCTCATACTCAGTCATGATTGGTCACATTGTGCACC
>Ga0307511_10004603_pt1 | contig 14071 bp, 12 predicted proteins | sample 13_EM_MG_FD_200266 | JGI IMG/M metagenome (GOLD analysis project Ga0307511, IMG submission 200266) | Populus trichocarpa ectomycorrhiza microbial communities from riparian zone in the Pacific Northwest, United States - 13_EM | ecosystem: Host-associated > Plants > Roots > Unclassified | place...
GGCGCTTACGCCGGCGAGGAAGAATCCGTCACCGAGTCGGTGTCCACCACCGCGCTGTCATCCCAAACGCACGCGAGCGTTGCGTCGGTCGATTTGCGTGCCAACGGTCCGGTGATCTCGACAGCAGGCGGCCTCATCAAGCTCTCGCTAGGCGCCTCATGGCGGTGGGAGTCCTTCAATGCCTTCAATGACCTCCTGGCGCCGCCCGGACCAACCGGCACAGGTTTGACGCGACAAGTCCTGGGTGCCTACGGGGAAGCATTCATACCTATCGTGGGTGAGGGCAACGCACTGCCGTGGGCGAAGCGGATCGAATTGTCCCTTGCCGTTCGGCACGACGATTACCACAATGGCGAGGCGAAGATCGCCAATGCAGCCTCGGATAATCCGAAGATTGGCGTGTTGTGGAGTTCGCGAGCGGGCCTGCTCCTGCGTGGAGGTTACGCCACCTCGTATCGGATCGCGCCCTTGGCGCAGATGAACGGGGCAACTGATACGGTCCTACTGCTTCCAGTGCCAAACCCGAGCAGTCCAGGAAGCGAAATCAACACCCTGTATATCACCGGCGGTAACCCCTCCTTGAGGCCTGAGTTCGCCAAGTCCTTCACTGCCAGCGTCGATTTCAAACCGAGCGCCCTGCCGGGTGCATCGTTCTCAGCCACGTATTTTCATACTAACTATAGCAATCGGATCGCCGCCCCGCCTGTAATCGGCCCGTTGACGTCGATATATGCGCAGCTCGGCACTTTGCATCCCTATATCGATTCGACCCCTTCGGCAGCCAGCATCCAGAGCCTGTATGGGCAATACGCGGTCCTTGATCCTGTGCATATTGGGCAAGCCGGTGTGCAGGCCATCTTCAATAATCGGTTCCAGAACATTGCTAGAACTGAAGCATCCGGAGTGGACGTGCGGGCGGAATCAAACGTTCGGACTGATTTCGGCGACCTCAATTTTTTGCTGCAGGGCCAGTATTTGGCACAGCTCAATAACCAGGCGGCGCCGACTACGCCGTATGTGCCTGTGGTGGGCACGCCGTTCAATCCTCCCAGGGTTCGAATGCAGGCCAACATGAGCTGGTCCGCCAAGGGATGGACGGCCTCGACGACGCTAGACTACACCGGCTCGTATAAGGACACGTTGGTCGCGGGCAACCCCTCAGTGGGGTCCTGGCTCATAGTGAATGGCCGCCTGGCTTACGAGACCGGAGAGCGCTTTGCTTCGACTCCGCTCGAGAACACCACTGTAGCGGTCAGCGTCGGTAATCTGATGAACCGCGCTGTGCCCCACGTGGAGGGTCTGGCCAATGAAACGCTCGGGTATGACCCCTCCAATGCGTCGCCGCTGGGACGAAGCATTCTGTTTACGGTGAAGAAACGGTGGTAACTCAGGCCACCGCTTGGGCGCTGCCCGGATTGATCCAGAATCGCAGCCATGTTTCGACTAAAACATGATCGAGTATTTCACCGACGCTGGCCGTATCTTTGATCGCCTTGCCCGACAATGTGGTCTCAAGCGCTCCGCGGTCAAGATAGTGCTCCTTGACCAAGATACCTTCGAGCAGCATCTCGCGGAAGTACGGTAGATTCGCCCGCAGGATCTCTTCCGGAAAGCCCTGCACCCGATCCTTCCAGCTGCGGGCGAGGATGGGCGCCGGAACATCATCCGCGAACGCGCGGCGGGCGAGGCCGCGGTCCCGTCCCTGATCGAAGTGAATATAACTCGGAATGCAGACACACAACTCGACCAAGGGTTGCGATAGCAGCGGGAAGACAGATTCCGCGCCCCCTTGGTCGGGATCGCAGAGCGGTGGATAGAACAGATCGGGCAGGGTCAGAAACGACAGAACCTCACGCGCGCCGGGCGGAAGTCGCCCAGACCGAAACCAGCGATGATCAAATGAGCTCCTCGCCGCAAGTAGCGGCTCCCGCATCTGCGCAGATGCCAGTCTCCGAGCCTTGCGCAGGTCATTGGTGTCCTCGCGGTCGCGGTTGGAGATTGCGTGATGCAGGGTTGTCGACAGAACCTTCCAGACCGATTGATTGCGCAGCAGCGCGACATCCGAGGCCAGGCGTAGCAAGGCGGGTCGAACGCCACGCCGCCTCACATAGTCCAGAACGGCATAGCGTGCGGCGGTCGACCCAAAGAGGCTATCCCCACCGTCACCGCTGGAAATCGCTGTGGCGCGATATTGAGTCGTGAGCTGCCCTTCGAGCCTGTCGGTCTCCAGAAACGAAGAGGTGAGGGGCGGGCTGGCGGATGCCTTCATCCAAGACAAGGCGCGAAAGTTGATGTGTGGGTCCCGCGCGTACTCTACGTGCTCGCAGCCGCCTCGCTGCGAGGCGAGGCGAGCCCACGGTCGCTCGTCGGACGCACCGCCCGATCGGTAGTAAGTCAGACACACGATCCGGGGTCGGGACGGCGCATCAGCCAGGCAGGCCAATACAATGGATGAGTCAAGCCCGCCGGAGAGGCGGTGCAAAACCGTGCTGTGCTTGGAGGCCCATGCATGCACACAGGCTTTGGTCATTGCCCTGAGCGATCGGGCGGCAACTTCAGGGTCTTCGACAACTCCTCGAGTGAAGAGGTTGTTCGGGTCCCAATACAAGTGTCTGGATAGGCCTCCCGCGTGAAACTCCAGGCACTCGCCCCCGCACACCTCCGAGACGTCTTCGATGCCCGTATCTTCGGGACGCCCAGCTCCGAGCGCGATACGGGCCGCGATAAAATTCCAATTGATCTTGAACGGCGGGTACCCGAGCGCGACGCAATCGGGCATGTAGGAGAAGACGACGGACACCCCGGCGTACTGCGTCACGAAACACGGGAGGCGGCCCGTGGGGTCCTTTACAACCCACGTTGCGTGTTGGGCGGCTGTGGTGATGAACGACACATAGCGGCCCCAATAGCAATCAATGAGCAAGCGACCCCGGGTCGCAACAATCTTGTCGGTCTCCTCGTCAGTGAAGCTCGGATCGTGCGTCATCCCGGTGTCGTCCGAGCGATTGGAGCGGCGGAACACCGTTCCAAGCACTACGCCTAGTCCGCGCGCCAGCGGGTAGACCGCTGACGCTCCCTTCAGAGGGCCCGTACGGCAGAAGACCTGCAAACCTGGTGCGTTCAGCACCATGTTCCAATCGGGTGAGGCTTGTGTCAGTCGGCGGGCCCATCGCGCAGCACTCGCGCGGCGGGTTGGATCTGAGTCATTCCAAATCAGCGCGACGTACCGAAACATCAAGGCGTCGTTCGGTACAAAGACTCACACCACCAGGATGGGCGTGAAGAAACGCACCTGCTCGGGGGTTCCGTCGAGCACGTACTCGCCGGATTGAACCCAGCTGTGCGCCGCCCACGGATCGACCTTCACCCCCATAACGAAGTATGGATACACACCGTAGCGCGATAGAAAGTTCACGAGCACCAGGGCGTGAAACAGGCAGCGCCGATGACTACTGAATGCAAAAGACCGCAAACGTCGAAAAATCGCCACAAGATCGGCCGCAAGTGCAGCATCGAATTCCAGTTCGGATCCGTGGCTTGCTTTTCTCGTCGCTACCGCTTCTACGGCGTTTTGGAGGGAACGACACCGCAGCAACCAGACCGTCGACAGGCATGCTGCCAGGAACTTCACAACATCGCCCCACTGAATACCTCGACCACCCGGAACGTTGTGGTCCAAAGCGATGTGTGGGGCGTTCGAATCGAGTCGCGTAGGTGTTGCGTCCTTACCGTCCGTCTCGCGTGGAGTCAGCATGCCCTGTGCGATCAAGTCGCCGATGATTCTGGAGGTTTTGTCGGCTGAGATGAGCCCATGTTGCAGTGGTTCATGAGTATTGGGTTCGGGCCACCCCCGAACTGTAGCGGCGAGGGATTGCGCGACGGATCTGCTGAGACCGAGATACTTATCTCTCGCAAGATCCAAAACGATGATCGTCGAGTCCAGCTTGCACAAGTGAACATGCCGCGCTAGCCAAAGGGTGCCGTGCGGTGGTGAGGTTAGCTCCGGCACGTGTGCCTCCGTGTTGCAATGCACGGCAGGCTCACCCGATCCCGCGGCCGAATACTTAGCCGAGGACATATCGGTCGGCACTCGTTTTCCGGCCGGGGATGCGGGCGTCCGCACGGAGCTGCGGGTCTACAAGTCTCGAAAGTACTGAAAGCTCAACCCGTCGAAGAATACCGGTGGGAAAACGGGCTGTCGGGTCTCAATTGACGCAGTGCCCAATTCAACTATGTCACGTTCTTCTGTGTCACGTATGTCACGTTCTTCCATGGCGATCTCCTTGGTGTTGGCAGTTAGGTCCATACTCTCACCGGCAAACCAACGCTGCACCCAACAGGTTCTGTTGTCAACACCTGACACCGGTGGCGTGTTGACTTCGAGGTTGTTTTTAGTCTCGCTGGCAGGGCCCTGCGCCGAAATGGATTATGGCCAAGATCAAGTTAAAGCACCTTGATCGCCCCTGGCAAAACTGCCTTGGCTCGTACTCACCGAGGGGCTCTGGTGAGTCAATGAGGTGGTAGGGGTGAGAGTTTCACGTCGCCTCTAACGAGATTGGCTGATCAATCGAAGATCCATGGGTTACGAGGGAGTCATTGATGTCGAGCCCCACGCCAGAGTTCCAGGTTTTTCTCAGCTACGCACGACCGGACGCCGAGATCGTTCAGACTGTCCATCAGATGCTGCGTGCCTCGGGGGTCACAGTCTGGATGGATGTTGAAAATCTTCGGGGAGGCGAGGAATGGCGGTCTGCCATCAAGAAAGCGCTCAGGAGTTCGCAACTCGTGCTGGTTTTTCTTTCGAAGCAGATCGTTGCGCGAGAAGGCTACCTATACGAGGAGATTCTGGAGGCCCTCGAAGTATCGAGGCAGAAGCCACCGGGAAAAATCTTCCTGATTCCAGTAAGGATCGATAACTGCCCTATTCACGAGCGACTGGAGCAGTTTCATTGTGTCAGTCTGTTTGCCGAGAATGGCCCCGCGCGGCTCCTACAGCAGATTCAGGAATGCCATCGCAGATACCGGCTGTTCGATCGACGCGCCGATCTCAGGGACGTTTCGCGCTAAGGAGGTTGGAGGCTGGTGCGCTGGGCCGATAATGCGTGAGCAGCACGTGGCTGCGGTTGGAGTTCGCGAAAGCCACAACATCTTCGGTACCGAACTCGCACCACTCAACCGCAAACCCTGCGGCGTTCTGCCGGACCACCTGCGCTTCGAACCTCGAGCTACCTAGCTGCATGATCCGAGCCGCACGCCGGCCGAATCGAAAGCTCACGCTGACTCGTGACAGCGGCGCTACAGGCAGCGTAGTCGCAATAAAGGCACCGCTGACGCTGAAGTTGACGACGAGCCCGGCACCGATCAGGCCGAACGGGGCACGAATGCGGACCGGAAGCGCTACCTCGAGACGTTCACCCCATCTATGCTCCACGACTTGCTCCCCCGCAGGAGGCCTGGTGGCTGGGACGGGAGTTATAACCGTCCTGCGGACAAAAAGCTAACTTGAGTTGAAGGAGGCCTAACGAATGTCTGATCTGTATGTCCTACGCAACGAACTTCTCCCGTGACTGCTGCAGTCCGCGTCAACGGCGAGCGGCTTTGGTCGAGTCTCATGACTCTGGCCGGCATCGGCGGCACGGAGCGCGGCGGCTGCAATCGGCAGGCTTTGACGGATGAGGACAAAGCGGGCCGCGACCTCTTTGTTTCCTGGACGCGAGCTCTCGGCTGCAGCATCACTGTGGACGAAGTGGGCAATATCTTCGCCTCCCGCGCGGGCGAGGATCCCTCGCTGGCGCCCGTCCTAATGGGAAGTCATCTGGATACGCAGGCGACCGGTGGCCGGTTCGACGGCGTGTATGGCGTGATGGCCGGGCTCGAAGTTCTCAGGACCCTCGCGGATCATCAGCTTGTGACTCGCAGGCCGATCGAAGTCGCGAGCTGGACCAACGAGGAAGGCTGCCGTTTCGCGCCGGCCATGCTGGGGTCTGGGGTTGTCGCTGGCGCGTACTCTCTCGAATACGCGTACGAACGAAAGGATAAGGCGGGGCGTACGTTTCTGGGTGAGCTCGAGCGGGTCGGGTACCGCGGTGTTGCGCCTGCGCGGCGCCGGGCATTTCATGCCATGTTCGAGGCTCATATCGAGCAAGGGCCGATATTGGAGAAATCCGCGACGACCATCGGCGTGGTGACTGGGATTCAGGGCGCCTATTGGTTGGATGTGATCCTGGATGGTATTGCGTGTCATGCGGGCCCGACGCCAATGGAGATGCGCCGCGATCCTTGGCGCGCTGCCTGTCCGATCATCGAAGGTGCATTCGGCTTGGCGGCGGATAACGCGCCTTGGGGACGTGCGACGATAGGTGATGTCAAAGCGGTGCCCGGATCACGCAATACGGTACCGGAGCGGCTCGTCATATCGGTCGATTTGCGCCATCCCGAACGGGAGGTGCTGGATCGGATGATCGCGGCCTTTCGCGGCCTCGTTGAGTCTGCGGCATCGCGGCATGCCATTCGCGCCAGCATCGAGCAGGTCTGGCATATGCCGCCGACCGCGTTCGATCCGCGACTCATCGATCTGATAGAGGCGGCTGCGGGGGATTTGGGATTGTCGCGCCGACGGATGGTGAGTGGAGCGGGGCATGACTCACTGCATACGGCCCAATTTGCGCCTACGGCCATGATATTTGTGCCTTGCGCCGGGGGGTTGAGTCACAACGAGGCGGAGGAGGCGAGTCCTGTCGATCTGGTTGCAGGCGCCAACGTTCTGCTGCACGCTGCACTGGCGGCGGCAAACGAAGACTGAGAACACTGGGGCGGCCGCAGTAGCCGATAATTAGTGGACAGATCCTATATGCAGCTTCGCACCAGGCTCGAACAAGGTGGCACTCCGCTGGCTTCGCAGTGGGGTATCGATAGCGAATACGGTCGCCTGCGGGACGTATTGGTGGGGCCGATTGATCACTTCTCCTGGCAGCCCGGCAATGCCGTGGCGCAGAGATCCGAGCGGGTTGGCCTGCGGTTCGACTTCGCCGCGGCCCGTGCGCAGTACGGCGAGATGCTTGATGTCTACAGGCAGGCCGGCGTCAAGGTGCACATCCTCCCGCCCTCCGCCGAATTGCCTTACCAGATCTTCGCGCGCGACAGCAGCGCCATGACTCCCTGGGGCGCTGTGATCATGCAGCTCCAGAAGGCCTATCGCCGCGGAGAGTACGCCGCCTGCCTGCGTTTCTACCTGGACGCTGCAATTCCGATCTACGACCTTGTCACCGCGGGCAATGTCGAAGGCGGCGACTTCATGGTGCTCAAGCCCGGTGTCGCCGCCTGCGGCTACTCCGGCGAGCGATCCATCGAGCCAGCGGTTCGCCAGCTGCAATCGTGGTTCGAAGCCGAGGGCTGGGAATTTCACACCTACGCGTTCGACCCGCATTTCCTGCACCTCGATGTGCAGATGGGTATGTTGGCAACGAATCTCGCCGTCGTCTGTGTCGAGGCCGTAGAGCCCGAGCTGATGACTTGGCTGAAGGACCGCGGCATTCGGGTTATCGCCGTTCCATACGAGGATGCGATGCAGTTGGGCTGCAACGTGGTTGCGTTGGGTGATGAGCGAGTCCTGGTGCCAGCGTCCAGCAAGAACCTGATCGCCGCCTGCCGCAGCGAGGGACTCACTGTCTATGCACCTGATGTGTCCATGATTGGCAACGGCGGTGGAGCAGTCCACTGCATGTGCCAGGCCCTGCGGCGCGACTCGGTAGCACGCTGAGTGATCCGGACTGATTCCGGCGCTGGCGGCATGCGTCCGGCGTCGGTCGTATGGTCGTCCAACCTGGCCGCCTATCTCGGTGCCGCTGGCGCGTCAGTCGGTCTGGGAAGCATCTGGCGTTTCCCTTACCTCGCTGGAACGGGCGGCGGCAGCGCTTTCATTTTGATGTTCATACTCGCCTGTGTACTGGTGGCAACGCCGCTTCTGGCCGCGGAGTTTGCTCTCGGGAGAGCTTCCCGGCTGAGTCCGCCCGAGGCTGCCGGCGCGGTGGCGGTCGCTGCGGGATTGAGCTCGCGGTGGAACCTCATCGGAATTCTCGGGACTCTGGCCGCCTTCCTCCTGTTCTCTTACTACACGGTCATTGCGGCGTGGGTTCTGGCCTATGCGTGGAAATGTGCGATCGGTCTGCTATCCGCTGCAGGCCCGCAGCATGTCGCGGCCTTATGGACTGAATTTCAGTCCCATCCGCTGGAGATAGGGGCGTGGCATGCCGGCTTTGTGGCCGTGGTCATCGTGATCTCGGCCCGCGGCTTGCAGGGTGGAATCGAGCCTGCAAACAAGTTTCGCGCTCCTGCGTTGCTGCTGTTGCTGCTGATCCTGGTCGTCTATTCCTTGTCGACTGGTGACGTCCGCCGTGGACTGGCATTCGCCTTCAAACCTGACTTCTCGGCTGTTACAGCGCAAGTCGTGCTGTCCGCAATCGGTCAGGCCTTCTACGCAACCGGCGTGGGCCAGGCGATGATGATTGCCTTTGGAGCCTATGTGGAGCGCGGTACGTCACTGGTGCGTACATCGCTCGTCATCACCGGGTCGATACTGCTGGTTTCGGTGCTTGCCACCATGATGATTTTTCCATTGGTGTTCGGGTATGGGATGAATCCCGCGCAGGGTCCTGCGCTGGTGTTCGATGTGCTGCCGCGGGTGTTCACGGAAATCCCTGGCGGGCGGGTCGTCGGAACTCTGTTCTTTTTGTTGCTGGTGCTGGCTGCGACGACGCCCTCGATCGCGTTGCTGGAACCAGGGGTTGCCTGGATGATGCGACGCCGCGGCGTCGGGAGAGCCGGCGCTGTCTGGATCGTTGGCGTCACGTCGTGGGTGCTTGGAATCGGGACTGTGCTTTCGTTTAACCGGTGGGCTGAGTGGCATCCGCTGTCGTTCATACCTCTGTTTGCGCACAAGACGTTTTTTGATGTGTTGGACTATGTGTGCTCCAATATCATGATGCCTATTGGTGCCTTGTTGACCAGCATTTTTGTTGGGTGGCGCGTTAGCACAGTGTTCGCGCGGGATGAGCTGGCGGAGACTAGTCCGGTGGCTCGGGTTGCTTGCGTGTGGCTGTTACGGTACGTTTGTCCTTTGGCGATTCTTGCGGTGTTCGTCGCTACGCTAGTCTGAGCCGGCGGGCACGGTGCGGGGCCCTCCCTAGCCTCCAGTCGGTACTCGCGCTCATATTCCCAGTCGGTCGCCTTCGATTCTGTCAGCGAGCCTTGGCTTTTTCTAAGTACGCTTTGAGCGCCTTTTTTGCGGTACGTCGAAGGTCCTCCACCTCGCCCATGAGTCTATCAACAGCGTGATCAATCTCCGAATCTGAGGCCAGTGGCCCAAACAACACCAAGCCTTCGTCATGCTGGCGGGAAGGTAGTCCCCCAATATCCAGTGAAATATCCACACCTGGATAGTTAGGAGAGAAAGATACCGCGCTTCCACCGAAGGAATCGTGCACCTTGAACAGCGCCATGGCTCGTAGTCCTCTGTAGCAGTTCAGCAGTGGGAGCGTACCTTAACCGTGCCCCACACAGGCATTCCGCGGCTCAAAACACTCGACGCTGATCAAGATCCCGGCCAGAACTCCCTTATTCAACTAGCCGGCACAATAATCGCGGGTGGCGAATTAGCGGGGGTCTTGTATCGGTTTCAGCGGATTGATTACGCCCGTCGTCGGTCAAGCTTGCGGGATCGTTCGAAACAACCGGCTCAGGATTGTCACATCCACCGCGAAGCAGCAAACTCGAACACGGTGAGCGGTCATGTCGGGAGCCATTATAATCCATTCCACGGATCGATTCCGCACCACGGCGGTAGACAGTGCAACGCATCATCGCGAGTTGCGGTGGACGGTGGCTCAACTTCTTTGAGATGATCGGCGTTGGACCGTATCGTCCGAAACGATGCGGCAACAACCATAAGTCGGGGAGTCCTATCCATGCGGGGGATAGCAGCTGCTTTGTCGTTCGGCCTGATCCTCCCACTCGTCCTTTCCTGTTCATCCGCGCACGCCGCGGCAAGCTGCGCGAATCCCGTGGGCATTTGGACCAACCAGCTCAAATCAACGCTGACCATCACAGTGGTCGATGCTCAGGTAGGGCAAATCTCGGGATCCTATCAGTCGTCCTCGAAATTTCCATTGATCGATTGGCTGACGAAGGCCCGTGGCCAACAAAGACTATGCCGTGGTGATTTCATTTGCCGTGAACTGGGCTCCTACCACACCGTGACCTCCTGGAGCGGTATCTGCCGCACGACCAGCAGCACCGACACCCTCGTGGCACTGTGGCATTTGGCCGACTCGGTCGCGGGGTATGAATGGAGCCACGTTCTGAGCGGGCAGGATACCTTCAGTCCCAATTGATTGACGGAATCTGCACATGAAGCACGAAGACGCGCTCGCTCTGACACCGAAGCGACAATCCGTCCCCTCGGCCTCCTTCAAAGGACGTTGGCGTAACGAGCTCGACTCAACCATGACTCTTCGCGTGACGGGTGCCGCTCAGGAAGCACGGCCGTGCGGCGTACGGACTTCATGTAGCGCTGCCGGCTCTGCTGACGCTGTGCCTCGCTGAGCGTTGTGCCCATGATCTCGTAGGTGTTCGACGGCAACTGAGTAGCCAACTTAACTTTATAGAAGCTCATGCGCTGCGGTGCTACCTTCAGTTGTGTACCCGCTTCCACGCGCAGACGGGGCGAGAACGGCGCTGGGAAGTACCAGAGCTGCGATCTCCTGCAACGCGGTCTCCGGGATCTGACTGGCCAGAGCCGGTGCGTTGCGCACATCCAAATTCAGCTCCCGGAAGTACAACTCATACTCCCAGCGCTCGGTGTAGTGACGTGCCAACTCCTCGGTCGGACAGCGCTCGCAGTTCTGCAGCGTCGTCCACCGATGCATGGAGGGCAGGCTTCGACGACGCCATCATTCGCGATGACGTCGACGACCTCGTCGAGAAGTACGCTCTTTCCACAACGAGTCCACAGCCGAGAATGGTATTGTGCTTCGAGACGACTTAAGCAACAGGTTGATCCATCTGACTCGCGGCGGCTTAACTGCTCAAGAGTGGCGACGCGTTGGTGATCAATCGCGAGCGTAGAGGGACCGGATCGACTCGGTCTCATGATGATAGAAGACTGCCACCGGAGATCACGGAGACAGATGTGAGTGACTACAACTTACAAGGATTGAATCCAAGAGACTTTCAGCACCTTGTCCAGGCCATCTGCCGAAGGAGAATTGCGGCCGGCGTCACGGCATTGGGTGATGGGCCAGATGGTGGGAGGGATCTCTTCTTTCGCGGACAAATGGACTATCCTTCGACATCCGCTGGATGGAACGGATACTTAGTGGTCGGCTGCAAGTTCAAGCAGGCTCTCAGTGATTCGAAAACAGATGGGAATTGGGCGCTGCAACAGCTTGAGCAAGATCTCAAGAAGTTCAAGAGCCGCTCGAGAAAGCTTCGGAAACCAGAATACTACGTCTTCGCTACGAACGTTCGGCTAACTGCTGTCCATCGCGTCGGGTCACGGGATCGAGTTAGTAAGCTCCTCGATTCGTATGCGACAGCCCTAAAAATCAAAGCTCACGCGGTATGGGACTATAACGATCTAAGAGGCTTCATAGACGCCGACGAAGATATTCGCGGCGCGTATACCCATTTCATTACGGCCGGTGACGTTCTTGCTGAGGTAATTAAGCATATCAAACTCGAGCGTGCCGACTTCGTCGGCGTTATGCATGCCTTTCTCCAGAAGGAACTCATCGCAGACTTCTCCGCAAAGCTCCAATCGGCGGGGGACGATCCAGAACGACAGATACCTCTCTCAAGCTTGTTCGTGGATCTCCCGTTCACTGACTCACCGGAGAAGGCGGTTCTTCTGTCTGGAGAGGATCAGAATAGGCTACCGAAGGTTGTAGAGTTTTTGTTGCACGCCGGAGAAAGAATTCTCCGAAAACAGGGAGACGTAGAGGACACTGGCAAAGATAGGAGTCGCGCTCGAGCGGACTCAAGATTTGTGATTGTAGGTGGACCCGGTCAAGGGAAGAGTACGTTCGGACAGTACCTCTGCCAGCTATATCGAGCCGCGATCCTCAAGGATAGGCCGCCCTCGCGTCTGGATGACGTTGTGCCCCCAATCATCAAACAACTCAATGTGCAGCAGGAAGCTGCCGGTGGCCTGCCTCTCGCCCGTCGATTTCCTCTCCGCATAGAGTTGAGAAACTTCTCACACGCCTTGGGCGTCAACCCCAATCTGACTCTTCTGGAGTACATACGCGAAGATGTTTCCAGGCTGGGAGCATCAACGCTGCTTGTCTCTGATCTGAAAACATGGCTCGCGTGTTACCCGTGGCTCTTCGTTCTGGACGGACTGGATGAGGTCCCCGCATCGAGTAACCGTCAGCGTGTGTTACAGGAGATCACATCCCTGCGCGTCGACCTAGCAGCCGGCAACGCCGACGTGCTCTTAGTGGCAACTACCAGGCCACAGGGGTACAGTAGCGATTTCTCGAACGAGATTTTCACCCATCTATATCTTACTCCGCTGACGGCTGAGCAGGCGCTGGAATATGGCAGGAAACTCGTTAAAGCGTGGTGCGCTACAGACGAGCGAAGGCAAGGAGAGTTAACCAGCAGTTTGCACAAGGCGTGTGAGAATCCGACCACCTCGCGGCTCATGCAAAGCCCACTTCAGGTGACAATCATGACAACGCTTCTGGAGGAGATGGGGGAGCCTCCCCAGCAGCGTTATCGGCTGTTCGCTGAGTATTACCGAACCATATATAAGCGCGAAACGCGAAGAAAGCTTCTCGGCGGAATTCTTTCGGAGCGACAGAAGGACATAGATACGATCCATCAGCAAGTAGGGCTGATCCTTCAGTCGCGTGCGGAGGGATCTGTAGCGGCTGTGAGACAAGGTAAAGTTGAAGATGTCGATTCGGCTCTGGCGGATGATGAGTTCAGATCAGTGGTAAGACAGCGCCTCGACCAAATAAAAATAGCGGAGCCGCGCGCATCGGAGTTGGTTGATACCATCAGTGCTGGAAGCTTGCAGAGGCTGGTCTTTTTGGTAAGACCCAGAGACGGCTGGATTCGTTTTGATATCACCTCCTTCAAAGAGTTCATGGCCGCGGAAGCTCTTATGAATGGCTCGGATGACAATGTAAGACTGCGCCTCACCGAAACGGCGGCAGTGACGTATTGGCGGAATGTTTTTCTGTTTGCGGTCGGAAAATGTTTTGTCGAAAAAGAGCATATGCTCGACACAATAGTGCGCCTGTGCATGGCTCTGAATGATGAGTCCTCCTGTTCGAACATAGTAAGGGATGAACTCGCGGCCAAATCTGCGCGGGCCGCGCTATGGGGATCACGGCTAGCACTTGACGTACTGACTGACGGTACCGCCCGGCAAGACCCTGGATACGAGGCGCAGTTCGCAACGATCGCATTACGTTTGCTAAGGGAGCCGGACGATGAGCTGTGTGCCCGCTTGGCATCTGTATACAACGAAGATCTCAGACGAGTGTTCGTCGAAACGGTGAGGGACCGCCTCGGGCAAACTAGTCTGCGAGCCAAGGTAGGTGCATGGCGTCTTCTCGCAGATCTGGCAGATCGAGAGGTCTCTTGGGCGCGTGATCTCCTGATGAAGACGTGGCCAGACGACATTAGTGCTCAGCGAGAGATTCTGGCGGAACGGAGACTGAGACATAACAAAGGATGGGCAGCAACAAAGCTCAATGCGCTTGTGCCAAAAATCGAGCCGTGGTGGCTTATGCGATTTGGAATAGCGCGGGTGCGGGACCGGGACTGCTCGTCTTACATTCCGAAGGTTTATCAGTTGTTGCATGAGTTACCGAAACCGCAATTACGCATATCGATTGAAAGCCGATCACTAGCACTGGGCGGGGTGGTGACGGCCATAGGAGTGACGCCGTGCGACGCCCATCGAGAACTATGGGAGCTCATGCGGGATATTGAGTTTTCCAATCAAGCGTGGCTGCCGTTCGTGTCAGGCGTGCGATTCTCAGCAAATCCATCCGCGAAGACA
>Ga0307511_10004604_pt1 | contig 14071 bp, 15 predicted proteins | sample 13_EM_MG_FD_200266 | JGI IMG/M metagenome (GOLD analysis project Ga0307511, IMG submission 200266) | Populus trichocarpa ectomycorrhiza microbial communities from riparian zone in the Pacific Northwest, United States - 13_EM | ecosystem: Host-associated > Plants > Roots > Unclassified | place...
ACTCTTACTCAGAACTTAGTAATCCAATACTAGAAACCAAACTCTTAGCCTTTAAAGTACTTAGTAGTCCTGGAATATTACTTCAGGGTAATATTCCACCCTAAATACTTTAGGTCCCCATTTACAAGTACTTTTGATATATCACAGAACACGTTTGGTAGCTCCCATGTGTATAGTAGTAGGTTGGGATGAATATTGTGACAATAGTAACACTGTGAAAGCCAAGTCAGGATGTCTTCCAATCACAAGATACATTCAAGAACCAATTATCTGTTATTATAGGGTGGCATCTGCAATGTTATCACCATCTTGAAATTTCCCAAGTTTGGAATTAGGATCCAAAGGTAGCGTAACAGGATTGCACGATGTCATGCCAAATCTAGACAGTAATTTGTCTATGTATGCTCGTTGAGCAAGTGTAACACCCTCAGAATGGTATTTGATTTGGATTCCTAATAGCCAATTTAGGGTACCTAGTTCTGTTAGTTGAAATTCAGATTTCAACGCAATTTTTAGAGCAGATCTAGCAGATCCAGGTGTGCTGAACAAGGTGATATCATCTACATAAATCGCAATAAAAATCTGGGCTTGAAGGTTGATGGGGACACAAGGGTCAAAGGATGATACAGTATATTCCAAAGGAAGTAGATAGGTCGTCAGTCGCTCATACCAGGCCTTAGGTGATTGTTTAAAACTATAGATAGAGGGATTAAGGCGTGCGCATTGTCCAATCTCCTGATACCCATTAAAGAGACTTATATAGATTTTCTTTTTGAGATAAATATAGAGAAACACTCCTTTGATATCGAGTTGATCTGGAGACCAATTAACGTGAAGTGAGAGTACAATAAGTAGTTGTAGTGAGCCTGAGTCGTAATGAACAACTGGTGAAAATATTTCATTGAAGTCTCTGCCGGGTTGTTGTGAGAAGCCTTGTGCAACCAGGCTGGCTTTGTATCGTGTTATATTGCCAGCGGCATCTCATTTGATCTTATAAACCCACCTGCAGCCAACAATATTGCCATTTTTTAATTCAAATACAATTGTCCATACATTTTGATCTTTAAGGAGATCTAGTTCTTCTTGCATTGCTTGGAACCACTTGGGGGCGTCCAAGCAGGATATGGCTTCGTTGTGAGTGCGAGGCTTATATTCTTCTGTTGTAAGTAGTGTACAAGCAAAAATCTTAGTATGTGAAGGATCTGGAAGATCAATGGTTTCCCAAAATGGACGAGGTTTATGGTGTGTTCCATTGCTAACCTGTTGTATAGCAGGCTTCGATATCATAGATAATTCAATGGGTAGATACTGTTGTGCATCTTCTGGCGGCAGTGGTACTGAAATTTCAAAATTGTTGGGTTCATTTGAGTTTGTAATTATAACAGGGTCACCCATTTCAATTTCTGCAAATCGTGATTCTGTCCCTAGATTGGTTGGTGTATGCGATAGTTGCAGGGAGTTTGGTGCAGTTGGACTTGCGTTTTTAGGGAAATAACATTCATTTGCAAGAATAGAATGTATATGTTTGTTAGATTCTTGAATTCTGTAAACATGTGAGGTAAACTTATATCTAACAAACGTGGCTAATTCCTCTCTCGAATGAAGCTTTGAGCTAGGTGGACACTTTTCAGATGCTATATGGGTATAGCAAGATGCGCCAAAAGTACGCAGGTGCGAAATTTTTAGTTTGACATGATATAGTGCTTTGTAGGGTGTCATTCCATTAATAAATGAGTGAGGTAGGCTATTTTGAAGGTAGACTGCAGGAGAGCATGATTCCGCCCATAGGCATTTCTTTAAGTTCAAACAAATAGCAAGCATCATGTTCTGAATTGTTCGATTAGAGCATTCTAGTATAACTATTGGATTCATGATTGTAACGTACAATTGGCTCATGTCGAATACCTTTGTTACTTTAGATTGTTTGTGTTCAATTGTTGATATATTCTCCACTATTATTAGATTTAAAACATAGAATAGTTGCTGAAAATTGACATTCAGGCATGTTGACAAAGTGTTCAATAGCTGTAGCAGCTTCGTCCTTAGATATAAGGAAGTAAACCCAATGCATTCGTGTAAAATCATCAATGAAGGTCATATAATAACGTGTGTTACTATATGAGGGTACTAGTGATATGCAACTTAAGTCACTATAGATGATTTGGAAGGGGCGTAATGAATAGCGTTCTTGTGTATCTGGAACTTAGTAGGTTAATTTAGCTTGAATGCATGGTATGTACTTGAATTGTAATGGTGCTGGTGGTATGATATCCCCAACTTGAATGAAAGCAGGAACAATCTGAGACAGGTAAACTGATGCATTATCCCATTACTCAAATGATGTGTTATATGTTACGAACGCATTAGAAGCTGATTTAGGTGCTTAAATAATGTAGGGAAGACCATTATAAAACTCTGTAGAAAGAACTAGTTTTCTATTCTTTGCATACAAGTATCCTTAATTGCCGATTGGTTCCCATATGTAGCCTTGAGCATGAACTGAATTCCATGAGAACAAGTTATGACAGAGAGTAGAAACATATAAAACATCTTTCAGTATTACTGGTTGAACTGAGCCATCAGAAAGTAAACAATTCAAGCGAACTGTTCCTGTTCCCTCTACCTGTGAAAAGGTATTTCTGCCTATAGTTACAGTTCCATAATACTATGTAATTATATCAAATTGTTCTATATCACATATCATGTGAGAACTTGCACCACAATCAAAATTCCAGACTGTAGAAGAGGAGGAACTACCACTTGTATATGCATGTTCCATGGTTATATGGGCAGCTTCTTGTGTTGGCTATTGTTTCTTAGCTCTTGATCCCGTTTTAGATGTCTGTATTCAGTCCATATATGACCTTTAAATGGAGTCTTCTTGTGTTTTTTGTACTATGTACATCACTTAGTATCTGTTTTACCAGAACTTGTAGTACTTTTCCCATTTTGATTAGTCCTCTGTTTTTCGCTTTTTAGAAGCTGGATACTTGCTTGTAATAAGAGCCATGTCAGCTGCAGTGACCAATTGCTGGTTTGCAGTGAGGCTATGAAGTCTAGACTTCAATTTAGAGTAAGTAAGGTTATTTTTAGTTGATAAATTGTCGACTGGGTTTGGATAGTACTTTATATAAGCAGGAAGTAGAAAATCGACTTTTGCCTCGTCGAAGCTCAAGAATGTGCGTAGGGCTTGTCGATACCCATTAGTAGGGCCGGACACAGTCTGTTAGTTAGGCGTTCCCATTTAGTTTCGTATAAATCAATAAATTCATGGATAGGTTTTGAAGGGTTGAAGCTGTGTGACCTAGTGGTGAATTTGTTCTATTGCTGAATATAGCTTAATATGTTATCTGCATAGTAGGTATTATGAAGGTATATCCAGATTGCATGTGGAGTCTCATATTTTGACACCTTTTTAATAATTGGTTTGCTCAGAACTTGAATCATAATTAGTAGTGCAGATTGGGAAAGAGTCAGATAATCATCTTTCTCTTTTGTGGATGCATTTTCAGCAGGAGCAAGCCTATTGATAATGATTAAGGAGGTGCCCATTCCACGAAATGCCATCCTCATAGTGTCTGCCCAATCCTCATAGTTAGATTGCCCAACTAGAGAATTAATATAATCCACTTTGACTGCTCCTTGGCCGATTTCTTGAGGCAGCTTGAAGGTAGAAGGTGGAGCTAGGACAGGCTGATATTGACCAGCTTCGAGTGGGTCAGGGGATGGTGAATTCATTATTGTATATGTGTTTTTTAATGATTGGTAGAGGTAGAGCAGTCCAGGCTCATAACCTGCCGAAGTATAGGTATATGGGAAATATACTGTATGCAACAAGTAGCAGCATTCTACCAGGGATCTGCTGAAGGAAAGTGAAGAAGTACGTAGTCTATAAGACTCTAACGGACGTACTGGAGGTGATTAAGCACGGTTGAAGACCTAGTGCAAAGGTAGCAAATATAAAAGAGTGTTTATGAGATGAGATTGAAGTGTTAGCTGATGATCTCCAAACTGGTGGGCATTACCACTCCTGTATATACACGATTCTGTCTAACTAATGCCAGAGCTCAAAGTATTCCAGCATGCGTCAGATCATGCGAAAATGACATCTACAACTCATTATAGTTTGTAGTACAACATAATAATAACTATAACTCAAACTATGAGCAAATAACAGTAATAGAAGCTTAAATAGAGGATTATGGAAGGTTAAACAGTTGAGAAAGGTTAAAGCAGAGTTCAGAATATAATTAAAAAGTTAGTTAATGCATGTGAAAAGCATATGACAATACTTAATTTATATAAGTATGAGGCACATGTCTATGCATGTGGTAGACTGTAATTGGGAAGGAATAACACATTGGTAAGTGATTTGTAGCAGAGAAGTGAGCGTGTAAGGGCTGTAGGAATATCCATACAGTTCACGTTTTAATACAATTCACACCATTAGGACTAACCTTTCTACAGTAGAAACATCCAACTTTTTTGGCTAGTTCTTTTTTTTCTGCTAGAGTAAGTTACTTGAACTTAGAACTCGTGTTGGAGGGCCTAGTAAAAGCTTTAGATTTTGTCCAACTCATGTTAGTAGGGGCTGGGTTGTTGCTAGCCTGAGTTGCGTGATTTTGCTGACGCATTTTTTGACCATTTTTAGACTTGCGGTCTTTTTTGATTGAGGTATGCCCATGAATGAATAAGTCATACTTACTGCCGAACTCAATGAGGTCATTCCACTTCATTTCTTCATTAATGTTCACTTTTACTTCTTGCAGAGGTGCAGGGTCCATAGCTTCTAATAGTCAGTTGTAATACTGCCAATCACTAATTTTGGGTAAGAGGATCTGCAGTTGTTTAATTTTGTTGGCCACTTGTTGGATGGGCTTGGTTCTGCCATTCTAGGTCTGTCTGATAGCTTGAAACTCAGTCCATAACTTGTTATCACTAATGAAGGATACACAGAATTTTCTGAGTACTTTGGGAAATTGTGGAATAGTGCTATCCTTGATCTCAGGAATTTTTCTGTAGGCTATATGCAGGATTTTTGCTTCTCTTTCTAGGTGCTAACCTAGCCAGATCATAGCTGATCTGTCTTCTGGATCAAGTTCTCCTACCTCTAGAATGTCCATAACATCATTAACCCAATTGTCAAAAATAGCTACTTCCTTCCATTTACTACTTCTACTATTTTTCTCAAGTTTTGGGGCTTTGAGCCTACTGTTTCCAAATACAGAGGTAGTAGTAGATCCCACACTCTGAGATCTTCTACCTTTACTACTTGCTCTTCTTATACCATTGTTGGTGTCACTTTCAGATAAGCTAGAGGTGTTACCATCTGAATCACCAGGATCAGATCCTGAGAGGGTTGATATCCTAACTTGTTTTTGGGAGCCTTTTGGGGTGGATGGTGGATGGGCTACTTCTGGGGGCGGGGAAGGTTGCTGTGGCGGTTGCTTAGATGCTGGTACCCATGCAATGTCTGGGGATCAGGGAGGTCTAGATGTTGGTCTTGTGCCTTCCTAATGAAATACAGGTCCATTGAGGGGCTTAGCTTGACTTAGAGGAACTGAGGTGGGTCTTTGGTGGGGAACTCTCTATTGTGATGGCAGGGGAAGGCATTATGAGGATTGTCTGGATGGTCCTGGATTATTGTGGAACATGGTTGGTTGGAGGGTATCTTTTAATCCTTGGCTTAATCTTGAGCCTAGTTTAGATAACATGCTGGAGTCTTCCCTAGCTTTTTGGGGAGCTGTAGGAGGAATGACTAGAGTAGGTGCATACTGTGCAGGCTTCTGAGGGGTGACAGGGAATTGTCCTGGAATAGGCCTCCTGGGTAATTCTTGAACTAACTTTCTAATTTCTTTGGCTAGTGCTAATAGGACTTAAAGGGTTGGTTCAAACTTGAATCCATTTGGTTTATACAAGTGATAGAGGCTGAACATACTATCAATGAGGGCGTGTGCTTCTCGCTCTTCTTTTTCTTTACTAGTCTCTGGAATAGCAATTGGTTACATTGAAGTAGAGTGGTGAATTACTACATCTGGCCTTTTCCCTTTTGGGTCTTGCATAAGAGTAGCTTCCATATCTGCAGGGTCTGGCTCATCCTCTGCTTCTGAGAGAGGATCCTGCTTGCGTTCAGAGAGCTCTTCTGCTTCTGGTTCTTCTGTATCTGTCCTTATAGATTGTGTGGAGGCAGATCTGGAAAGGTATATAGGTGGGTTTATTCTCAAGGGTCCAAATTCTGGATTTTGGCCTGAGAGTCTGCTAGAGGTTCTAGAATAGCACAGTTCTGGTGCTGACATGGTGGCTTGCTAATTTCGTTTGTAAGGCTTTAACTGTGTTGGTTGCTAAGTGGGGACTAGTACTAACTTACTAGTACTGATGTAAGATTTTCTGAGATTTGTGACAAGGGAGGTAGAGGGACTGCTGTTCCACTAGCCTTGGGGAGCTCAGGTCTGGAGTGCTGGATAAGGTGCTAGATTGACTAAACAAGATATATTGAAGGTCTAGGGTTGGTCAGGTTTAAGGAGGTGTGGGTGAAATATTTTTATAACTTAAGTTGTAGGTCAAAAAAATGTAGGTGTGGGCCAAGTTAGTAGAGGAGATCTTATAAGGAACTCGCCTCTACCAAGGTGGTTATGGGGTCCTAAGCACGCCCACTATGTCCTATACAGGATTATAGTAGGAGGCTAAGAGGTTATTGAGAATAGAGTTTTTGGGGAGATTAAGAGGTGTAAGTGGACAAGAATATTACTAGTGTAGCTTGTCTATTTCTGAGGTAGCTAGAATAGACTGTGCTGAACAAGAACTGTCCTATCTGAGGCCATGGAATTCAGATCTTTAATAGATACCGGGTTTCTAACGCTATGTATCTATTTGGACTCATACTATGCAATAGTACAAACTCATTATGATGCCATATCATAATGAATACATGATGGCTCATTATAGACATGTCCAGTGTCATGATGATGCCTAACAAGATAACAGAATCAAAGCAGCTAACGAGATAAACAACCAACAAGAAAACAGAATAAGCTAATGCCCAATTAGGCAGGCATAACAGGAGATGGTGGTCAGCAAGCTGACATACATGGAACTAACCTAGAATAATACAGGAATATGACAGATAATAATAATGAAATATGACAAGAAAACTATAAGGAAAAACAATAAAACCAACCACAATATAATACTTCCTAATCCAAACATGTTCAAAAAGAGTAGGTGCCAAAACAGGCCAAAAATGTGCCTTGATATAAGTAAATAAAATCCACTAAAACTGCCATAAATAAAACACATATAGAGAAAACATATACTAGAAATTCAATTCCTTACATGATACGTATTTGTATGCTGCGATTATTCCTGTGATGTTTGGTACCGAGATGTCATATGGGCTCTGGTATAAAAAGATGATTGAAGATTGTAGTTGCCAGGATGTAAGGAAGTGATATTCTCAGTATGCTGATCTATCACTACCTCACAACTTACCCTGAACCAACATCTACTATGTAATTTCTTACTAAGTTATACTAACCTGCCTGGTTAATTATGATGGAAGATTCACATGTAATTTCTTTATTTTCACATGTCAATTATGAGTCACCTATGACTCAATAATTTCCTATGACTCATGTAGGACTCTAAGGTTATGACTCACTCAATGAGGCAGAGATGGATTTCAAAGCATGTATGACTCACTACTATAGCAAAGCCACCATAGTGAGTCATAGCTAGTTTTGGTATATAATACTTAAAGGCTGAAGGTCTGCATCCAGAGAAGGGGATCAGACCTGGAGAAGACAGACACAAAATAGTTAGATACAACAAATATAAGAGTTCCACTGGTTAATTCTAGTCCCAAGAGGACTTTTACTCAGAACTTAGTAATCCAATACTAGAAACCAATCACTTAGCCTTTAAAGTACTTAGTAGTTCTGGAATATTACTTCAGGGTAATATTCTACCCTAAATACTTTAGGTCCCCATTTACATTTTTTTAACCTAAGAAAGACTTTTATATCAAGATAGGCTTGATCACTCTAGCCTATAATCTTATGCACAAGCAGTAAAAGAAACTACTTACCAAGTACTATAACTTTATAGTGGTTAAGAAACCATGGTAGAACCAAGCCTGATAGTCAGCAAAGAAACACATACAACAAGCAATAGTACAACAAACCTGCATAAGAAATAGAAAAGACACCTGAAATAAACTCAGCAGTAAGGAAAAGACAAAGAAATAAGAAGAATCAGTTACCTGAACTGGTAAGACTGCGTACCAAGGAAAGGCTCATCACCAAACCTATTGGAAAATATTAGTAGGAAGCCAATAAGAACAATAAGCAATAAAGAAACTTACTTGCAACACTCACTGCATCCCCAACAAGCAGAAGATCCTCCAAAGGATACCTAGTATCCCAACCCCAAGAAAATCCCAAAGAGAACCACCAATCACACCTGTCCTTACACTCCCAGCAAGGACAACACCTATACCTCTCCTGCCAGAAAGAATAAGCCTCCCTGGCAGTCCAACCCCTAAGCCTCCAAGAAGTATTCCCATTGTAACCAGGAGGAATACCCCTAAGAGAGGTATTGAGGCCATCAACAAAACTGACCTCCTTAACCTTCCTGACCCTACCAAAAGAAGGATCAGACTTGACAGAAGAAGGCTTTGGTCTAGCCCCCATCTGCCCAAAGAAATAGTCCTTAGAACTATCATAGGAAACTGAAAAGGATTCCTCCTCATCAGGATCTATAAAAGAAGGAATAGCAGGAAGGAAACAAAGCCTCCCCAAGTTCACAGTGGTATAATTCCTGAAGATAGACATGTTTGCTACCCCCAGGAAAGGAAAGAAAGGAGCCAAAAGTGGCACCAAAGGAAGAAGGAAGGCCTTAACTCCTGAAGAGGCAAAAGCACTACTCAAAGAATTAGTACCTCCAGAAACACCAAAAAAGGCCATACCAACTGGACTAGATATTTCAGAAAAAGAGGCAGTTCAAAAAACAATTACACTTGAGGAAAAAGGAATAATACCAGGAAGAATAATCAGAACCCCAGTTGTAACAAAACAATACTGGGAAAATAACCTAAACAAATGGACCCAATACATGAACCAAGTCCAAACATATTGCCTACACAACCAATATAAATTAAATGTTGAAGAAATAGGGATAATCTTTCAAGTATGTTTAAACTATCTAACCTTCCAAGAAGTATCAGAATTAAATAATAAGGTATTAGAGGATATGGAACTAAATACAGGATTTAAGCAAAGACCTCCTCAACCAACATACAACCCAGTAAAAGGTATACCTTGGTTGGTAAAAAACTGGCCAGAAATAGAACAATATCTTATGTTGGGAACCCTATATGAACTAGGAACTCCAGAAATAGAAAATCCATATAACAGTAAAGAAGTAGAATGGATAGATAATGACCCATTTGTCATAAAACCTCCATTAAGAGAAGCATCAGGAAGTGGATTACAAGATAGACCACAAACACCACAAAATAAAGGTAAAGGTACAAAAGCGCAACCACAAACACCAAAGAAACAAAAGAAAGAAAAACCCTTACCCTAAAAGAAGATAGTGCAAATAAACCCAGAACCAGATCCAGAACCAAGCAGTAGCTCAAGCAGTGATAATGAATCTGGATCTGAGTCAGACAAGTCTAAAGAGTCAGACTCTGAAGAATCTGGGACTGAAACAGATAGGTCAGTAAGGGAAATATCACCACACCAGAAGGAATGGGAAAAGGTTACTAGAATAAAAAAACATGCCAGTAAGATAAAGGAAGAAACCATCAAGAAAGCAACTAGGCTTGCAAAGATCAAAGAACCAGAAGCTTTTGATGGAAAAGCAGAGAAATGGAAGGACACAATTACCGTTGATGAATATATGGAACAATTGGTAAGATGGTTGAAGTGGCAAGGCTTGGATATAGAAAAGGAAGAAGCCTTGGAAAGAGCAAGTTTTCAATTCACTGGTATGGCTGCCAGATGGTTGAAAGACTATAGTAAAAAAACCAAACTAACAAAGAGGAATATGCATGGTTTTATGGTTTTCCTGAGAAAACAGATTATTCGATCCACAGATAGGGAAGAACTGTGGAAAAGGTATGAAGGCTGCCACCAAGCACAATTTGAACAAGACAGCCCTGTCAACACATTTGCACAACACCTGCAGGACTACCAACTTAGATGCAGAGACAATGAGGGTAAAGCCCTTATCTCAGACCATGTACTCAAAATAAAATTTATAAATGGCCTGATATCCCTTATTAAACAGCAAGTTAAATTAGCAATTAACTGGGATATGTCATTTGAGCAAATTGTGAACAAGGCAGAGCAAGTACAAGCCACTATGAAACAGACTCATAAACCTCCACAAATACTAAACCAAAATAGGAAACCCAATAAAGAATGGTCAGCTGGAAAACCTATGGAATTTATTAAATCAAATTACAAATTCCCAGCTGAGAAAAAGAAAATTGCAGCACTAGCAGCCAAAGGCAAGGGAGGACTAGGAGGACTGTATGGAAATTTCCCTAGTGCTAGAAAAAGGAAAGATGATATGGCACATGTCTTATCTTTTGGAGAAAGAGAAAAACTCAAACAAGAAGGTAAATGCTATCACTGCAAACAAACTAGTCATGTGGCATCACAATGTGCACAAAAGAAACCTATGACATCATCATACCAAAAGATCAACCAACAACAATTCCAAAACAGAAATAGAAACCCCAAGATTAAAACTGCAGCCCTTAATATGGAAACATAGTTAGCACTAATGCAGGTAAAGAAAGGTACCACACAAAGCAGAACCTTCATTATACCTGAAGCAAGAAAAGAAACCACGGCTGCAGAAATCACAATTAATGGATACAAGGCTCATGTGCTACTAGACCCATGTACACAAGGAGGTGACCTGATATCCAATAATTTCTGTACCCTGTTCAAACTTCCATTAACACAAATGGAAAAGAAACCTCTACAAACAGCAATCCAAGGAAGCAGATTACCTATGACAAATAAGACAACAGTGCTTATCAATATACAAGAATATGAAGAAGAAAGAACCTTCTATGTAGCCAATCTTAGAAATTGGGATGCTATATTAGGTGAACCAGCATTATAGAAACTAAAAGCAATTATGAATATCCATGACAACATGATAAGTATCCAACCACTAGGAATGGCTAGATATGACCTCATAATGCTACAAAAAACTAGAAATGACTCAATAAGATCTGCAGCAATGTGGATGCAACCAATATGTGAAATAGTAAATGAATCATCATCATACCCACATTCAGATGCGGAATCTAACAGAACATCTGACTCAGAATCAATTAAAGATTATGCATATGATGAAACAGATTATGAAGACTCATCAGATAATGAGTCAATCACTGACTTAGATGAACAATTGAGACAACTGGATGAGGAAAATAGATCCTTCTGTAAAAACCTATATGAAGCAATAGATAATCTAGAAGCAAGAATGAGAGATAACAATATGAAAAGAATACAACAACCTGATATACACCTATGGCTAAACTATAAGTTTGATGAACTCATGAGAAGCATGGAAGCAGAAAGAAGAAGAATATTAGGGCAAGATGCCCTATATACTATATGGGAAGAAGAAGAAGAAATTAACCCAGGATCATGCGAAATATGGTCTGACTCAGAATATGAACCTGGACCAGACCCAGTCATGTATGAAGGTGGAGACTTGATCTGCAACCACCTAACCATACAACAAGGATTTGACCCTTACTCAGAATTCCCATATCTATTTCCAACTGAAAAACCTACAGAACTACTACCATCATGATTAAGGGAACCAATGGAAATCATGCAACACAAGATAGAGGTAATGGATGAGGCTGAATAGCACCCCAACTATATCCCTAGCTATGATAGGTTCCAGGATCAAATCACAGAGAAAATAAATAAGGAACTAGAAACTGGTAGAATCATACCATCTAAATCCCTCAACACAATAATAATGTTTACACAACCAAAGAAGGATAGTAAGAAAGCAAGGTTCCTCCTAAACTATATACCAAGAAATCTCAAAACACATAAGGATAGGATGCCTATGCCTAGCATTAATCAAATTATTGATTGGCTAGCTAGCAAAAAATTTAAATCCAAACTAGACCTAACAGATGGATACTACAATATTAGGCAACACCCTGATTCAGTCAAACACATAACATTCTCATACAACATGGGAAAATTTGACTCACGAGTCATGCAACAAGGTGACTGCAATGCACCTACAATAATGATGAGGGCAATGAATTGGCTTCTAAGAGAATTCATTGGCAAAACAGTAATGGTATACTTAGATGACATCCTAATTGGAAATAATACATATGAAGAACATATACAGACAGTCAGAGCAGTATTACAAACATTGGAAAAAGCCAAAATGTGGTTCAATAAAGACAAATGCCAAATAATGCCACAAAGAATAGAATTACTTGGGCGTGTCCTACACAACAATGGGCTGGAAGCTGACCCTGAGAAAATTAAAAAGGTAGTAGACTTCAAGACACCCACCAACAGAAGGGAAATACAAAGATTCATGGCAGTAGTAAACTACCTTGCAAGATTCTGCAAGGACTTAGCAACCAAAGAAAGATGTCTATATGAATTACAAGGATCAACAAAATAATTTAAATGGACTCACCTGCATGATGAGGCATTTAAGCAAGTCAAAGAATTAATAATGAGTAATGCAGTGCTCAAACCAATTAATCATGACTTAGATGAGCAAATATACCTGAAAACAGATGCAAGCAATGTAGTATTATCAGGATGGATTGGTCAAAAAGAAGATGGTGTGATCAGGCCAGCAGCATTCCACTCAAGATGCCTAAACAAGGGACAAACAAATTACACAACAACTGATAAGGAATTATTAGCAATTGTTGACTCACTGAGGCATTTCAGGGGTGAGCTGCAAGGCCACAAAATAATAGTACTCACAGATTAGAAACCCCTGGTGATATTTATGAGTACATGGCAAGATAAGCAAATAAAGATCAGGGGGCAGCAAATAATGAGTGAGTTTGACATCACCATAGAACACAGAGGGAAAGGAAAATTTCATAGCAGACACCCTAAGTAGAGCAGGAACATATAAGGGCTCTACCTCCTCCTCTAGCTCTGACCTTTCCTCCTCACCAAACCACACTTCTACACTACTACCTTCAGTAGTAGTAAACCACATCTTCATTTCATACCTACACCTTATACCACCAACCACCAATATCAACTACCCTACCAGCATGCCTCCCAGAAGGACTATGAGTGAAATGACTGGGAAACCAGTCTACCCACCATCTTCTGCAACCAGGCCATACCAAAGGCCACAATCCCCCAACTCTGCTAGCAGTAGCAGCAGCACTGGGCTGAGAGACATCTTCCAGCAAGAAAGGTATGCAATTGAACCAGATTCAGATTACAGTGATGTCAAAAATAACAATATGCAAAGGGACAGGAGATATCAGGAGCTCCAACAAAGGACTGCCTGGAATGAAAGACAGCAGGCCATAGTGACTGCTGCTGTTACAACTAGGGCATAAGCTCAGCAGCAGCAGAAATAACAAAAGCAAGTGGAGATAGGAAGGTCAGTAAAACAAAAACCTAAAATACACAACTTCAGCATAATTATTAACAAGAAACCTAGTAACTCCACTACTATGGCCCCTCCTGCTGCCACTCCTTCCCCAGAACTAGAATGGACCCTTGAAGGGCCATCAAACAGTGATCAGGTGGAAACTAATACTGAAGAGGAGGAATGGATGAGAGTCAACCCTGGACCTAGCCAGGAAGAAATGGTGAGATAGATTAGGGCAACTGACAAGGGAAAAATGAAGTATGACCAGATGCAAGAGTGGAACCCCACTCTTACTGGAATACTCAGAAGGAGACAGCATTCATCAGGAACGAATTTCCTCCGCCCCAACGCCACCTGCCGGCGCCTTGAATACTACCTCACCGATGCTGTCGCCCCGTGCGCCCGATTGCCCATGTCGTCCCGGCGCCCTATG
>Ga0307511_10004605_pt1 | contig 14070 bp, 17 predicted proteins | sample 13_EM_MG_FD_200266 | JGI IMG/M metagenome (GOLD analysis project Ga0307511, IMG submission 200266) | Populus trichocarpa ectomycorrhiza microbial communities from riparian zone in the Pacific Northwest, United States - 13_EM | ecosystem: Host-associated > Plants > Roots > Unclassified | place...
TTTTTTTTCGTTTTTGATGTGCACATTTCCGCGCCAAGAACGAGTAGGGACTAGGGACCTCCGACGAGCAATTCAGTTCATCACCGATAAGTAGCGACACATCATGGCCTTCCTCATCACGGGAGTACTTGGAGACCGAAGGATCGGTTGGAAAGACACAAAACGGGGACCGGGCGGCCAGTTCGTTTGACTGGGGGTCAAGGTTGCAGAAACGTACACTTCCGCGTTCTCAAGCTCCTCCCGTTTCATTTGATGACTGTGGTGCCCAATACTGTGAGTTGTTCGGCAAGAGGGTCGTCCGGGTTCTTGGTATGGCTGTACTAGCTTGAATGCAAATGCGTCTTCCCCTTGGATTGGCTCGAAATGCTAGCTCGTGTGCATAATGTACAGTGGTGAGTTGGGTTTTTTTACAGCTTCTGAATGACAATGGCCGACGCGGCACCCCCTCCATTGCAAATACCTGCCGCTCCAAACTCGCCAGACTTCAATGCGTGAACCAGGGAGACGACGATACGCGAGCCAGAACTGCCGATGGGGTGCCCTAAGGCGACAGCGCCACTGGTAGCAGGTAGGGTCAATGACGAAGCTGGGCAAGGGTATGATTGCAGAATACTCACCCGTCAATGTTGATCTTGTCGTATGAGACGCCTAAAGCCTGTTCAGCGATTCGGACGACGACAGAGAATGCTTCGTTAATCTCGAAGCGAGCAATATCCTTGATTTCAAGGCCAGCACTCTTCAGGGCAATCGGGATAGCGAGGGCGGGAGCTTCTGGGAAGTCGATTGGGTTGACACCGACGTCGGAGAAAGCTATTGGGATCGTCAGTCAACGGACCCCGTTACATCGTAACTCATACATACAAACGACTCGCGCGAGCGGCTTGAGACCAAGGTCCTTGGCTTTCTGTGCGCTCATCAACACCAACGCAGAAGCACCGTCGTTCAAAGGAGACGAATTTGCGGCGGTGATGGAACCATCCTTCTTAAAGGATGGCCTGAGGGTTGGGACCTTCTCGAAGATAACTCGTTTGTACTCTTCGTCTTCCTTTACGATGGTGTCCCCTTTCTTCCCCTTGACAGTGACGGGTGCGATTTCTGCATCGAAAACACCGTCAGCCCAAGCACGGGCAGCGCGTTTGTAGGACTCGATGGCATGGATATCCTGAGACTCTCGAGAGATCTTGAACTTTGCGGCAGCAGCCTCTCCACAGTTCCCCATTCCGAAGTTGTTGTAGACATCCCACAGACCGTCAGTTTCCAACGAATCCTTGGTGGTGAACTTGCCGAAAGACGGGTTCTGTCGGGGGAGTAAGAATCTTTGCGTGAGGATCAGAATGGGTTCAACACTGTAAGGATATGGAGATACGCACGGAGCGTTGCTCATGCTTTCCATACCACCGGCGGCGACAACATCTTTATATCCGGAAAAGATACTCTGGGCGGCAAACATGATCGACTTCATGCCGCTGGCGCAGACCTTGTTGATGGTGGTAGCATCGGACCTATGTTTCATCCCGGAAGAAAGAGCGACCTGGCGGGCAGGGGATTGACCAACTCCAGCCTGAATGACGTTTCCGAAGAAAATTTCTTCGACTTCTTCCGGGGGGACATTGTACTTGTCAAACGTATGTTTCAAGGCGACGGTACCGAGTTCGGTCGCGGTGAGGGATTTGAGGCTGCCGTTCAAAGAGCCTATTGGCGTCCTGGAAGCTGCGACGATGACTGCTTCCCGTGGGCCAAAGGTGGACTAAAGAACGTGAGTCCCCGACGCGAAGTCGATACGAGGGCCACGCCTACCAGCTGCCGGGTGCGAAAGACGATCTGCCTGGTGGCTAACCTAGAAGCAAGCATGGCGGGAACGACCGGAGGGGTTGGGGTTGTGGGAGGAGGTTGGCTGGGATTTGGGACTGGAGGGTTGAGGTTGACTTCGGATCTCGGATGTCCGACTTCAACGCGGGGTACAAAAATCACATGTCACAAATTTACAACCGACCCAAGAACAAGAAACCACATCTTCATCCAACACCTCAGCCTATCGTCTTCAGATGCGTCTGTGCTAATAACTTCATTCACGAGCTCGTTGACCGCAGCACTACTCTCGCATGGATGGAAGTACCAACACCGGGTACCGAGCACGGGATGATCGCCTTGAGATAATAGAGGGAACGCCGAACCAGGTTGAGAGAGTCCGAACGTTGTCTTATCGAACTCCGTGGTCGGGTCGAAACGGAAAAGGCCAGTTTGCAGGAGTTGATCCAATGTCAACTGCACACCCTCTGCATCGAACTCAGCAATTGTCGCAAGATCACAGTCACGGGACATACGCTGGTCCCATACGATAAAGTAGAAGGCAGGAACCATGAACGAGGGCGAATAGACAATATATTGGTCGCAGGAGATGAAGTTGGGAGTTGAAACAACTACCGCAGAATCGTCTTCCTCGACTGGGATCTCCCCTGCGTCGTGGTTCGTGTTCCCTTTAGGCTCCACGGGTATCGGGACGGCGCGTTCAAGATATCCTAGATGCTGAAAGGTCTATCGTGCCTGTCAGAGATGAACTTGGCATTCCCGGACGGATGCTATTACCTGGTGGGACCGCCAGGACCAAGATGAGCAGGAATCATCCCCCCCAAGCAGCAGTCTGCAAGCGCGTTCGAACTGTGGTCGTGTGAGACTCATCAGGGCAAACAGGAGCAAACAAGGGCGTGGGAGATTTTGTGTCGTAACTTTACAGTTGTGCCGGCAAATTCCGCCCAATCCACACCATCAGCATAAGTTGTCCGTTTAGGCACCCATCTCGCGTCCTCGCCGCCCTCAATCTTACACACCATGGCCGTAGGCAAGGTTGGTGTTATCGCGCTCTCCGAGTGCCCTGGGGCTCATATCTCGCTCAGAATAAGCGTTTGTCAAAAGGAAAGAAGGGTATCAAGAAAAAGGTCGTTGACCCATTCACCCGAAAGGGTATGCCTACCCTTGTTTATCGTGCGTCCGTGCGCACTGCTGACCATGTCTCACAGAGTGGTACGACATCAAGGCTCCATCAATCTTTGAGGTCAGGAACGTCGGGAAAACTCTTGTTAACAGGTCTCAGGGTCTTCGTAAGTTTATCCCGAGCTCTTTGGTTCACGTCCCTAATCACTGGGGTATAGGAAATGCCAACGATTCTCTCAAGGGTCGTATAGTTGAGGTCTACCTGGCGGATCTTATCAAGGATGAGGACCAATCCTTCCGCAAGATCAAGTTACGGATCGACGAAGTCCAGGGCAAGAACTGCCTCACCAACTTCCACGGCATGTCTTTCACCTCGGACAAGCTGAGGGCACTTGTTCGCAAGTGGCAAACGCTCATCGAGGCTCACGTTGACGTGAAGACCACCGATGGCTACCTCATCCGACTCTTCGCCATCGCCTTCACCCGCCGGCGTCAGTCACAGGTTCGCAAGACCACCTACGCCCAGTCGAGTCAGATTAGGGAGATCAGGAAGAAGATGTTCGAGATCATGACCCGCGAGGCGACGAGCTGTGACTTGAAGGAGTTGGTGCAGAAGTTCGTGCCGGAAGCCATCGGTCGTGAGATCGAGAAGGCAACGAGGGGCATCTACCCCTTACAAAATGTGTACATCCACAAGGCCAAGATCCTCAAGGCTCCCAAATTTGATCTGTCAAAACTTCTCGAGCTGCATGGCGAGTCAACCGATGTGAGTTTCCCCCAACCTGGTCCTCGTAAAATTCGGTTTGCTTACGGCTTTCACAGGAGACAGGGACGCGTGTGGTCAAGGACTTTAAGGAGCCGGAGGCCCTTGAGTCGGTGTAATACCAGCCCTTCGGATTACTTGTTATCTCTGTATTTGCATGACCTCATTCCCACCATCTATGCGACAGCGGTACATTGTATGACGAGGGCGTAATTTGTCGCGTGTGAAACATTTCCTGTGTACACGGGGATCGGATGTATTGGCCCGACTGGCGCAACACCGCCAGCAGACCTGGGGTCCCATTCCGATATCCAATTGCTGAGGCTATATCAGAACGCTGGGTGGACTTTTTCCCGGATGCCACATAACCACTGACGTCCACCATAATGTCCGACGTCGAGTACCTCAGGAACCTCCTGGGGGAGCACACCGATTTCCCCAAGAAGGTTCGCCCGTTGTTTACCTCCCACTGAGCGTGGACCTAAAACTCAAATTGGTCACACCCAGGGTGTCGATTTCTTGGACATCTTCCCAATCTTGAGAGACCCAGTCGCTTTTGAGACTCTGATCACCAACCTCGTACATCGCTTGACCTCACACACGATACCAGGCCTCAAGGGTGGCAAAATAGACGCAATTGTCGGTTTGGACGCCAGGGGATTTTTGCTCGGCCCGATCATCGCCTTGAGGCTGAACGCTGCCTTCATCCCGGTGCGGAAGAGAGGAAAACTTCCTGGAGAATGTTTCTCAGTTGAGTACGAGAAGGAATATGGCAAGGTGAGACGGAAGACTCTCCGATGTCGTTTTGCTCATCGGTGGTCTGCCTCTAGGACGTGTTTGAGATGCAAGTTGGAGCTATCTTGCCTGGTCAGAACGTCGTGGTTATCGACGACGTCATTGCAACGGGTGAACAATATGTCCGCATTTCCAACGGGTCTTCTAACTTCGTTCTCTAGGGGGTTCTGCAAGAGCCGCAGGTGACCTTATCGCCAAGGCGGGGGGAAAGACCGCTGAATACCTCTTTATCATTGACCTCGCCTTCTTGAACGCCCATTCAAAGCTCGACGCACCCATGTATTCAATCGTCGAGATCGGGGAGTGGCCCGAGAAAGGGTAGGGTCCGGGAGGAGGAATAATACAGTTCGACACCATTATATAGATCTATGCCTGTACATGCTACTTACTAGACGACGAGCCTTGTATTCACCAGTGCATGTCCATTAAGGTATAACACCATCTGAACATCATCCTTGAGCTTGTCCATCTCGTGACCGCTTTTAGGATTTTTCATCGGTCTTCTCTTCGCACCAACTTGCCTGCTCTCCGGATCGACCATGAACATAACCTGTCCTAGGCCCATGTCCTGTGTCCGTTTGATCATGTCCGTTACCGTCTTCCCCGCCGCCTTAGTCAGGAGAACGAGTGCGACGTCGTCTATTGTGTCCCCGACCTCTGCCCTCTCGTCGTCGTCGATCGAAGGGCTGACTCTGGTGTCATTGTCGCCGATGACAATGACGCCAGAAGCACCAGCTTCCTTCGCGTTGAGAAGCTTCTTGAGGAAAGTGCACTCTCCCCGATCAACCACCAGGGCCTCGTCTACATAGCTTTGTTTGTAGGGATGACATCCGTACTGGTTCGAGTGATCCTGGACGAGTCGGACGCCATCTTGGTGACCAAAACGCATCAGCTTGTCGTCTGGAGTCAACAGAGAAGGGTCCCCTCCAAAGAGTGCAGTGTTTGCCGATAAAGTGGCTTCGAGCGGACCTCCTGTAATGCCCGTTTGGACCTGGAATCTCGGGTCGACATCGGTGACGAAGAACTGTAGGTTGATGACGGAAACCCTCTTCGGTGCAGTTTCTGGCGGGTTCGCTGAACCAACAAGCTTCTGATCGTCGACGAAAACGAGTTGACCTGCACGGACGGAATGTGGTCCCACTGAACCGGAGCTTGAGCATACAATACGTGAGTCCAGAACGAACATACGTACGTCGAGAGACGTCATATCCTTTCCCATCCAATCGGCTTACGATATACGCTCTGATTCCGGTGATGTTGTGTATCAGGTATCCGTACTCGGTTATCTCGAGCTTGCTGCTGTCCGGATTGGGATCCTCCGTGACCGTTTTGCCGTCATGAGACAATACAAAGTCGTAGGACTGAAATTAAACGTTTCAATCGTGGGATGAGGAGAAGATCATGACATAGGCTTACGAAAATCTCCACCTTCGGGATGTCACAATGCCCATAAGGTGACCAAGCAGCCTGTTCCAGCTCGCTCGCAGCTCCGTCCGCCAGAAAACGAGCGTACTCCACGTCTCGGCGAGATAGTATACCCCCCACGATACCCCCTTCCAGGTTTGAGTGTTTCTGGAAAGCAAGTCCAGGAGTATATGCGGGGCATTGATGGTTCTCAGCTCCACGAAGCTTCCGTCGGACAGCCGACATGGGTTTTGTGTACTTCGGATCGAGCGTCAGGATGTGTCCTTCGGTCGTGAAGACGTAGTTTGAGTCGTCGCTGTGGATTGGGTTTTCCTCGTCAAACAATAAATATAGATACTGCAGGACGGTGACCATGAATTAGGCAGAGGGGTCAGAGAGGTTGGGGAAATAACGTGCCTTAAGGGTTTCAGAAAGTACAAATGACTCCATGCGATCGGATAGTGTGTTTGATAGAAGGTTTGATACCCCTGCGAGGCCGCATTCCACCTTGGCCCGAGTCTCGATGTCGTTGAGGACTCGCTCTCCGACGTCAAGGTAGAATGGATCCCGGGTAGCCTATGTGTCCGTTGAGCGGTGGAACCAACGATCATGAGGGAGGGCGACAAACGCGGTAGAGGTACCAAGTGGATTCTATGAATTCTGAATCATGTGTCAGCCCGGGTCGGAACCCAAACTCGGATGACATACCGGGACGAAGGGGGTATTGCCACGAGGTTGCCTGCAAAAAGGCAGTATCGAAGACTTCCGGCATTCCAGAGAACTTTTTCCAGAGGTTCCAGACTGCGGCATACAGGGTCAGAATGGGAATACACGGTGCTGAAGGGGCGTGGGTTTACACATAAGGTGGGCTTTAATCGCGTTCTCGACATCACCAGCCAACACCTGTAACCCAGGCCAAAATGCGGACAGGGAATCTATGGTGAAATATGCGGCTTCCCCGGAGTGGATGTTGACATTCCTAAACTTGAGTGGGTTCAATGACATTGATCTCTCAAGCTGGGTAAATTGGAGACATACCCAAAACCCGTTGGATGCTCTCGAGTGACGCATCACAGCAGCATAGCTCTGATGCCAGACGTCCAGGAATTCAACTTCCCCTGTCCAAACCCATCAGTGGGCAGGCCTCTCAGTCAGCAGGAGGTACGTACCACTCAAGATATACCACTTGAGCGCGTACTCGTAGAATGAGTCAACTCCGGCCCCGATCCCGCTGACCTCTGGAGTGAGCCAGGCCTAAAATGCTCATTGACCACAGGCACCGCGCTGCCACATCAAAACTTACCCCCGTTCGCAGACTGACTGTGTTTCCAACCAATCCTATATCCGACTTGCGATTCCATAACGCAAAGAAAGCCTTATACGCGGCCTGCTCGAAGCGGTCATCACCGGTGAGGCGGCTCAACGTTGCAAATTCTAAGATGAGAGAACCTGGAAAGGAGCCTTAATGCAGGTCAAGCGTCAGGTGGGGGATTGATTACCAGCTCCAGCGGTGCCTGCGTTGTACGTTGGTGTGAAATATCCAGTCGATCGAGGGGTGACGTACAAGTTTCGTAGCCTTCCCCCTGGAGTACGCCAAGTTTCAAGTGGATCTGACGGGGGATAAATACAGATGAATATATTGGTCTTAAAGTCCTTACCCTTGCGTACGGAATCCCAGTCGGGGTCGAAAAAGCAGGTAGGAGCCTATTGCCCAAGTCGTGTGCCATGTAAAGGAGTTCGTCCTTGTACCACGGTAGGTAGAAAGGTTGATTTGGGCGTGATGCAAATATATGGGCAGAGAGCAAACCTCCGAGGACACGGATGGTGGCTTCGAATACCTGTGGTCTTGTGTTCACGTTGAAAGAGACAGCCTTGATAACATTCTTGACCGCTGTTTCGAATCCCTGAATGTCGCCCAGTACCACGAACGTGTCGAGGACGTCGACTAGTGTCACAGAGTAATTGCCTGCAACGTCATTTGCCGCCCAGTTGTCACTGAGATCCGATGAATAAACCAGCGTTTACGGCAGATGGTTTTACTGACAGGTTTATAAGGTCTGGTCCACGCCCTGTGCAAGATATTGGATCCAGTTCGTCATGTGGGAAAGCTAGCGGTTGGTGTAAATGTGAAGCTTCACTCGTGGTCGGCGGTCGGACTGACCGTGGTTCATGTAGTTATCGAAACCGTGATACCACAAACCCCGTACCCTCTCGCTACGAAGCAACGATAATCAGACATCACATTACCCGTGGATCGCGGGACCAACCGAAGGGCGACAGTGCGATTCAATGACCATCCGGTGACAGGGCTCGGGGTGGCTAATGGTGTTTCTGTGGTCGACGGCCAGAACTGGAATGCTAAAATGAAAAGTCCCAGAAGTGCACGAGTCCGCCAATTGTGCCACGGCATGTGCAGCGAAGAGTGAACCGATGCAGGCCGTGCTCTGTCCGCCACCGTATCCGGATTGAAACAGTGCACGTTGAAAGTACGTGGAGGTGATTCCAGGTCACGTGCGACTCAACTCACTTTCTTCGTCCACGCGATTATCGCCATGAGCCGAATCATGGACGTCTCATCAAAAATGGGGCCGTGGATGCTTAGAGGATGGGTGCGCGTCTCAGGAGAGCTTAACTGACTTGAAACTCACAAGACATAGGTCTTAACGGACAGAGGGTGCCCGAAGTGCCAGGTCCCTTTGATGAGATCCCCAAACGCCCAGACACCTGTCGTTCATTTCTGCGTCAGCTGCGATGGGGACCCGTCACAAGCTCCGGCCCAGTCATCCGTACAACGAAGACCATCTCAGATTTCAAATGTGACAACTATGTCAACCAATCGCTCGGCTTCACGTACTTCAACTCCGCCGACGGACCTCCCGAGCGATATGGAGTCCCCTCCACTGCACCCTATTATTGACACGGACGCGATCATACGTCGAAGGCAGCAGTCCGATAGAGCATCTGCTGAGATTGGTAACCGCTTGCTCAATGGATGGGCCATGTTGGCGGACGAATGCCCAAACCCCGAGTGTTACGGAGTGCCCCTTGTTCGCCCACCGAAACCAGGGGGTGGTAAAGATCCGAGAAAGGTTGGCCATCGGCTCATTCTTCGTGGGACAACAAGATTATAACTGTGGCTCAGGAGTGCGTTATCTGCGGCTCGGTTTACGTGGACGGACAAAACCTGGGCAATCTGGATCATTCAATAACACAGCCTCGTGCAAACCTAACTGGAGGGCATGTGTCAACTACTACAAACAACATAGAAAAGGATAAAGATGTCCAAACTTTCGATCTTCCCGACCCCGTCGAGTTAAAAAGCAATGTCACGGTTCAACCGGCGGCAATCCACCCGCTAGTATGTTCAGGCACACTCCGCTCGTCGAAACAACTAAATCCATACACAGAGCGCAGCACCCAACAATCGACCCCCGACTCAAGGCAACTCGCGGTAAGCACGTGCATCAGACATTTATCCCACAGCTTCATGTTTCTACAGTCCTCGAGGTTTGCCATCAGCACACCCGTTCACGCAAGCACTGGACACAGTACGTTTCACTTACTTTATTTCCGGGTATTTCCCATTGGGGATGTTTCCTAGGGAAATCGCTCCGACGCTAGTGGGACATTAGCCCTCGAATCAGCTGAACGAGCCTTGCAAGCCAGCTTGCAGGCCCTAGCCGAGCGCCTCAACCTTTCAGTCACCTCTGGTGGGATTTTCGACCCTGGATCCATTGGCGAGCAAGCAGAAGCAATCCAAAAGGTTGCGACGGCTTTATCTGCCGTTCGATTGGCCCGCTGAACCGAGTGCCCCATCGTGTGAAAGCTCACATACGTCAGGCCGGTAGTTGTCAACCCTCGTTGTTTTCATTTTCGTCGATGATCCGAGTTTATATAGGAACTTGTGGCCGGCGCGCCAATGTCACGCTACTACACCCGAATCGATATTCATTGACTTACACTATTTTCTTGAATCACAACACACGACTTCCCCACGTTCGAGCACGCCCCCCTTATATCAACTGTTCTCGCTCTGCTCTTTGATTCGAACACTCTTATCTCTACCCCTCTAACCTGTATGGCCCCCCTTGGTCTCAAGAGTATCTTTGGTCCTAACAAGGATCCCCAACACAACAACGTGGGAAGACTATCACACCAGGACGGCTATATGGGACCGGGCTCACTTCCAGGCGGCCTTCCGCTCGACCAAGGCAGAGAGCCCCCGTCAAGTCATGTAAGGTCACTGTTTCGCGCAGAAAAATTACATCTAACACCGAACATAGTGGGATCAGCAGGCTGTAAATGGTTGGGTCGATAGTGTTCACAGCCGTTCTGAAATATTACCACAGGGTCTGATGCCCCGTGGTTCCGTGATGGACTACGGCTTGAGCGAGCTGAACCTCGAAGATAGCGACGGCCGCCCAATTACGTCTAACCCCAGCCGCAGCCGTGTCTCTTCCCGTCCTCTCAGCAGATATCGCCCCGAAGATTCCGGGGATGAGGACCACGACATCGTGCATGTAAGCCGGCCAAGGTCCCGGATACGACATTCGTCCGAGTCGTCATCCTCGTTGGAAGCGGGTCGCGTCGACAACCCAGACATTCTGCCGCACAATGCCCACGACTTCGGGCTGTCGTCCCGATCACACCGCCGACACGACTCCAGACACCCACCTGATTACCACCATCGCTCCTATTCCAGCCACCCAGTAGACTACGACGGTAGACCCTATCGGGACGACGGACGATCCTACCGTGATGATGGTCGGTCGTACCGGGACGATCGGTCATATCGAGACAGGAGGTCTTATCGAGATGATAGGTCACACCGCGACGATCGTAGACGCTATCGGGACGACGATCCTTACCGTCGCGAGAGGAGCAGGTCTCGCCACCGTTCCAGGGGTCATCGCAGTAGCAGGTATCATGACGCCCTGGAGGATCATGAGGGCCGCCTCCCTGCGATTCTCATGTTTGATAACGGTCGAGGCAGGTGAGGGCACGTACGCACCCGAGTCGTGACTCCATCTCACACGTCCCTGCCTTAGCTATGATAACGTCTGGTACATAAAACCCGAGACTCCCCCTGTAGTCTTTGAGGACGTTTACGGCAACGAGATCACGAGGTGGGATAAACAAGAGCTCGGATCCAGTCTGCGCAATCTGACTTGTCATATCCCCAGGCTAGGCGATTTCTCGAACGGAGAGCCAATTCGGCGCCAACCGATTGTGCTTGATCAATACGGAGGGTACGCGGTTCCAGACAACGTATCGCTAGGCCCGAAACTAAATTTGTTCTCTCAAGTCCCCCTCCACTTGAGCTCATGGGCAGCCATCGACGCTCAAGCAAGTACTCATCACATATACCCTCCATCCATGGGTCCGATAGGTGAGTTCATCGTCAAACTTTGGGGTAAACCTATTTGCACGAGCTAACTTACCAATAGAGTGGATCCGATGCTGCGGGGATCTCCCGACTCCAACCCAATGATGTTCGGCAACTACCCAGGATCAGTCCGTAGTGGAACGCGAGGGTAAGCGTAAACGGTACCACTCTTCGACCTGATTTCAACAAACGTCACGTCGCAGCTCGCACTACGGTCCGCACTCCCACCCTACTCCAGGGCCCAGGTCCGTTCGAAGGTCTCCGGAACTCGGCCGAGACGAATTTGGGCACCCGGACTTCCGAGGACAACCTTCGTTAGTGAAGCCCCCTCTTCGTGGTTGATATACGCTGAGTAATCCCGTATTGTAGAGCCGATGAACTCCACCACGCCCTCGACTATCAGCTTTCCATGAGATCCCGCGCTCGCACACCCGCCCCTAGCCCTCAGCAGCGAGCACCGAGCATGTCTCGTGCTCCGAGTCGAGCACATTCTACCGCCTCGAGGCGTTCACGGCATGCTCAGTAATCGCGTTACGAAAAATCCGATGTGCACCTGCGCGTTGTTGTATGTATTTGTGATGTAATGCTAGTGGTTGGGCTTCCGGGAAGCTCCTCTCCCTTTTCCTTTGACACGCGGACCAGTTGGTCGATGTGCGACACTTTGGATTTCGCTGCGGCTGAGCTTCAAGACACCACCCTTGAATCTACCAACGCCCATCTTCAAACCGCGGTCCCGTCGTGATGTACGGGAGTCGTTCTCCTCTTCAAAGAGCTGTTTGAGCCTCGGGTGATAGTTCCCGAGACCCTTCGCCTTCAGACGAACAAACTTAGGACTGTGATCACCCTACAGTCAGGAGAGCGACACACCTCTTCCAGTTTTTGTTTCACTCGCTCCTTCTGCTTCGCTTCGATACCAAGGCGAACCCGTTTCGCAGCTTTGTTCCGTTCGGCTTTTCGAACCAGGGATTCACCTTTACCGATCTTTGTTTTCTCGGCGAGCTCTAATACGCGACCTTCCAGCGCCTTTCGGCGTTGGGAACCGGTTAACCCCAGCTCGTCTGGGTTCGCCACACCCGACAGGAGCCCCGTGTGGATCAATTTATGCAGGAGCGCGTCGTTCTGCCGGTTCGATCTGGAATCATGTTAGTCTAATAGAAAGGAGGGGAGTGTGGTGGGCTCACAAGTCCAAATCATCACCCTCACTGGGTTTCACTTTCTTTGTTGGATCCGTACTTTCTTGTCGCAGTTTGGAAACTTTCGACGACTTAGAGCGCTCTTTGAGTCAAGTACATGCGAGCACGATAAGAACTACGTACCATGAAGGACTTTTTAAGAGTTCTGTCAGATGCTGAGGCCTCGGATTTTTTGCTGGGGTCCTGGAAGGTTATAACAGACGGTCCCCCAGTTTGCGTAGCATCTTCATCGGAAAACTCTTCTTCACTATCCCCTTCGCCCATAAGCACTTTTATAATCAGGCGGAGACAATGCAACGCACCATGAAAAGAGTTTGTTGAACCTCCGTCTCCAGAATCATCTGGATCAGCATTCCCAGTACTGAAACCGTGCCATTCCTCGTCCTCTCCCCCACTAGTCGAGGAATCATCCGACTCCTCGAGTTTCCTCTTGCTGCTAGAGGGTTTCGGGGGGTGTCCGAACGAACTCAAGAACTGTTGCCCGCGAGCCTCGAGAATTTGCAGCAGCTGTTGATGATCGTCGGCGTCGGACATGGTGAGTCGATCACGTGGAACTCCACTTCCGTTCCGTGACCATGGCACGCAAACACGCGAAAGGCGCAAAGAAGGCACCCTCGAACAAGCCAGAAATCTCTGAAGAGGAACAATGGAGGTTGATAAACGAAACGGGTCTACTCAAGCAGCTACCAGACTCCTCGCGCGCCACACGAGTCGAGGAGGCGGAAGAAGAAACCCCGTTCGCTGTAGAGATCCTGAATGCACTGTTGTTAATCGCCCCCTTCACGTTCCTCCTTGTTATGATGGACATGTGAGTTTGTGTTCACTGTCGGTGTGTAGCTTATGGACTTGGCAAATAGTTTGGTGCACCAGCAGTATGCCCGGAAAGCTGAGTTCAAGGATATATGGGACCGGCTGGTGTCCGCTCTACCAAGTGCGTTTAGCGGATTCCAACCATGCGTTGTGTACTTATTCCTTTCAGTTCTGGCTATTTTCATATACTATAGTGAGCACCTGCACCCCCGTTCTCAAGGTTTGCCTGAAACCGATGAACAGCGAACAAGCACAAACGAAACCGAAGAGCCAAATTCCTCTTCTTCGCCATGGCTGTCGTCGTTGGTCCGCGACTGGTTTGGGTCGTGAACAGAGCTTCGTGGAAGCTCGTCATGCAACAGGTATGCCACACGATAGTATTCAAACCAGCCACCTCACGTCCCCCAGGCGCCACCGCTGGCAGTGCTGTGGATCTACACCATCGTCCAGATGGACCTTGGCCCAGCAGTACTCAGTTTGGTATTCGTAGGAGTGTGGTTTTTACAGTCAGGTCTGAAATTCTTCCCATAACACTCGTAATACACGGGAAATGTATCCTACCACGGACTCGTCGAATCAACGAATCAACTCATGGACATTCCAGCCGACAAAGTGGTTAGGTTGCGAACAGCGGCACTGTCTTCTGTGTCCCTTTGCGATACGACGATACTATCGCTCTCCGCTCGATGATACGCCGAACTCGAGGTGTGTGCTTGGCCTCGGATGGCACCTTATACGAGCGGGTTGACGGTGCCCGTAAGAGCCCACCGAAAAGGTGAGAAGCAAAA
>Ga0307511_10004606_pt1 | contig 14070 bp, 7 predicted proteins | sample 13_EM_MG_FD_200266 | JGI IMG/M metagenome (GOLD analysis project Ga0307511, IMG submission 200266) | Populus trichocarpa ectomycorrhiza microbial communities from riparian zone in the Pacific Northwest, United States - 13_EM | ecosystem: Host-associated > Plants > Roots > Unclassified | place...
ATTGAAGGCAAGGGTGCTTGGGCTACACGATTTTCAGCCACGCCGATTAACCGCATTTGGTAGATATTTGCAAAGAATTCAACCACATAATTTTTATAAACGTTATGAACTCAATTCGGGCATACCGAGACTCTGCGGAACAAACGGGCGTTGTGTACAGATTCTTACTATTTGTTGTGCCATGGAGAACCTGCCTCAATGATGCCTGAACCCACATACACTTACTCCGAGTAATCTCTTCTCACATATCCCGTCCTTTCCGGCTGGGGTTTGGGGCCATGAATACAAACATTGCTTATCCTCGTGCCAGTGGTCCTTGGTTATTCCGCCGGGTAGGCTTCCTTGAAGACATGTTTCAGCGGAGATTGAAATTACCTGTAAACGTAGACTCACTGCGGTGGGGGGGTTAGTCAACGACGTACGTAATTATGCAGGCCAATATAGTGTAGTTACATTATGAACCTAAGAGCTAAAACTCCGGGGTCCCGAAAATCTAGGAACAGTGGATGTAGGTGTTTTCCTCCCACCGAAATAACGGATTTCTGTCGCACAAAATTAGGGGTACATATTTAGTGCCGTAGCAAATTACGACACGGATGCAAATGATCTATCTTTCGGATCATATCGTTGAGTGTCCTTATTCTCGCCCCCGGGATGGCAAGGGGCGTTGGGAAATACAACCCAATAACTTTTCGGCGTTCTAAAGTTGTACCGCCAGCTTTAGGATATTGATGTTTAGGAATCTAAATGGGAGTCAACGTGACGTAGAATTCAAAATTTCATACACAACCAGGTAAGGATGCATTGGGAATTGCCAGTTTTGGTTTGGCTGTCATTAAACTGTTCTCATTTCAAATTCAACATTGTACCCTGAGTTGGTGCGAGTATACCGCTATGGAACGGGTTCGTTGGGAGGGCAGTAGTTTCTAGCCTAGGGAAAGTTCTATTGTAATTCTCCCGATCAGGTCCAAGGTTGCTATGTCGCTCGCTAATCCCCTACAATCTGGGAGTCTGACTCTAAGTGTGTTGGGAAGTTGTACATGGACTTTGTTCAAGCGCACATGCCAAGTGACACAAGCTCATCTGCTATCCAAGGCTCAAATCCGAGGGGATAATTAGATTTAAGTTCCGGTGGTACCCTCCACATGGGTCTTGCCACATATCGAGCGTTACAAGCAACGTTGCATAACATACCTCTTTTTTTTGCAGTGCCTGATTGAGGGCTGGTAACCTGTACTTTGAAGGAATTCAAAGAAATTCCGTCGTGAATATATACCTATAGTATAAATACTGAACTACAAGTCATCCAGTGAGGAAAAATCAAAAATAACCATAAAATTTGACAATGAGCTTGATTATGGAGGGACCCATGTACATAATCTGTCGATGTCCACCGGAAAAACTGAGAAGACCCCGTCTTTCCACCGTAGCAACGGATTTTTGTATGGGTCTTACATCTCAGTTTTTGCGGTACCGGTAGACCGCGCAAACAGGGAGTACCTACAGCTGTGAGCTAACAAAGGCACAAACAGCCGGATCCAATCTAGAAGCAAAGTAGCGACCCGCCACCCCCACAGCCTTGCAACCAATTTTGCTGTTACCCTGAGCGTCTCGATATAGTACACACTTCCTATTTCGGGTGGCTATATCGGCTAATCCCTATTTCGTTCTAGCTCCCCTAACTAATGCCCCTCAAGAGGCCAAGCACATCCGCTGGTACCCCATATCTAAGCATGGAGCATCAGTTGTCGCATAATTGCAGAAACCCTCGAGAAGTGTTCCACCGGAAATTTTCTGTACGGTCAGAGTACCAATCCTGGAAGATGGCCTGTGGAAAGCACAAGATGTAAGTCTAATTAGCATGCGCCAGATGCTTAGTGAAGGAATCCCTATGGGAAGCTATCCCCTGCTAGTCTCTCGTGCGTAAAAGGTCTCGTGCCACTTCCTGCTAGCACAAGGCTGGTGCACGGTCTTAAGATTTTCCCTCATTATGCAATAGTCCAGAATAATTCCTGTTGATCTCAGGACTGGCCCTGCGAACAACACATTCGTCAGACTAGACTCTTGCCCCAGTGGCCAAATGGTAGCATGTACCAGAAACCCCTGGGAGCCCATACATAAAAAACCCAACCCAATACCTTCCATACACGGAGTTGTAAAGTAGGCAGTTTACGATATCATACTGGGACGATTGTAGAATAAAAAACATGGTACTTGCCTCTTCCGGTAACTGGAGGTTATGCCGGAGTCTTGCTCAGGTGTATTCCATACTGTGAAATTTTATCCAATAGTGTTGCGTGTTCTGTCAGAGACATCCCCTACTTGACATATTGATAGAAGCAGAATTGTATCAAACCATGAATGTCTCTCTCTCGTCCCTTCCATACAAGCCGGAAAGGTGGCAGAGCCTAGGAATTGAACACCTTCATGCTAATCGCTTTCTCATGCCTGGACGTGAATTGGGCGTAAATTCTTCGACCTTTGTACAATCACATGAGAATCAATAAAATTCATCACTTCGGATCCGTTCGGACATCGCCGCATACTTTCTCTGAACTGGCACAAATTTGTCGCTCTCGAACTGCTCCTCGTGCTAGCTTCCTATATGTCTAGGAGAAATAATATATACTTGAATTAGTATGGGATTGTCGGATTGAGTTAGGAGGGAATTATATACCTTGAAATCAGCTAAGAACACCGGAGCCCAATCGCCTGTGATACCGTTTTTATACATAAAGATCAACAGAACATACTCTTCTTCTTTAAATCCTCTCTTTTGCGAGTGCTATGGACATTTTGATATATATCGATAGGTTTCATGTATTCCATCTAGCTACCACGTGCTGCGAATCTTGAATTATCTACCGGTACCGTTTTGGTGGCCGGTTTCAACGGTACAAGTGCTGCGGCACATGCATCCAATTAACTGGACGGAATACGGTCTATCAACACCCCAGCACTGTTGGCCAAAGATTGACCAATGGAAATCTCAAATCTCAGCGTCAATCGTGATCTGTGAAATTTTGGCATGAGTCATGGTCAAGAGCCACTCGATCATAGGTAGTACGAGCAACTCACTTCTCACTTGCTCATCGTTATCAATAGTGGCTCTAGGAAAGTGATATTTGACATCTGCAGACATTCGTGGCAAAAGATTACCATACACTGAAATAGTGATTCGTATGTGATGAACTTGCCACACCGAATTATAATTCATAGTATAATTTGGCAAGCATCAACAAGAAGCGGGAAGCTATTCACGGGCAACGTGGCCACAGATCAATGGACTGCCAGCATAGGATGCACCGAATCTAGCACGGAATGTTTTAATACAAAGCTAAATGACTGACCTATAGGTGTCTATGTACCGTAGAATCAACCAAATGCTTCCATGCATTCTCGAGCCTGCGGGGCATCAACCAACCAACAACTTTCGCGAATCAGATATAAGGGTGTTGCACCCCTGTCGATGCAACCCGACTCAATTGCTATTAACCAAAGTATTATAGGCACGTTAGTTGGTCCGATCCGCACGCCCAAGTAGTACTTCTGCTACGCCGTCCATGCACATAGTGAAGTGGAGCAGCTCTATTCACGTGCAACAACATACCCAAGATACTACGAGTAGTTATCGCTTCAATATCTAAATATCTAGGGACCTATTACTATTTCCTATCATTTGAAAATGTACACTTAATTGGATACCTATTACACACAGTGACGTTGCTCAGCTAGTGCTTCTCTCTATGATCAGCATTGTATACCTGGGCCTCCTAATGGGCGGTCAGCTTCACGGCAGGCAAGCGCTCGTTTAATGTAAATGTAAGCAGCTGTTAGAAAGACTGAGGCATTCCCTTCTTGTGCAACAGCTCAGAATATCTCACCAGATGGTGAATCCGCAAGCATTATAGGTACATATCTGCAATGCACAACCATATTTTGTGAACAAGCTCTTAGCCGTAGTTTGAACATTCTCAAAGATGGAATTTATCGTACGTGGCATCATATCCTACCTATTGTGTCCTCAGCTCGAATGACTTTCTAGCTGAACAGTCAAGCGGGTTCGCATTGGCTATGTACTCTGCCTATGGGAAGGTATCACGGCAGAACCAATAGAGGTACGCAAGTACCCTATTGAGCTCGAGATCGGCACCGTGCAGAGTCATGAAAGGGGTAGGGAAGTGATGGCATGTATGGCTATTAATGGGTGTATCAGCATTTTAGCAGCTATTTCTTTGATAATCAATCCTGTCCTTATATGCGTCCACACGTAATTTCCAGAAGCCGCAGAGCACCTACTTTATTTTCACCACGATGTTCTAGGCCGAGGTGCTCAGATATGATGGATCATACTTAGGTTGGGGATTCCTAGCCATTTATCAAAGGAGAACCTATGGCCAATAGGTACAGAGCCTATTATGGAGTGTGGGGTAAGGTTGCGTCGACCAGAGCTCAGAGGCGGTATTTGACTGCTTTTCAACCTGGAGCCCACCCATCATGACTTCTATAGTATTCCATTGTTTTGGTATTGAGTACCTTCAACGTTCTTTTTTTAAATTCCCAAGTCGCTTCGCCATGATTGAAGAATCAAGGGGGCTCGCGATACCAACATTTCAATCCTTGGTAAGTTGAACTCGGCTGAGTTTCCGGGGGGCTCATCATGGCCCCCCTATGGGGCCGCATATGAGTAATGAGTATGTAAAAAAAAAATTAAAAAAAACTCGACTGAGTCGTGGCACCGCGTAGTTTTGCGGCTATCTCCCGACGCCCAAGCATCTTTATCCGGGTGGTAATCGTTCGTTCAATCTGTCCACCAGCAGCGCCTTCCTGTGTCAAATGGTCTCTTTCTTCTGTGCTGGGGTAGGTATGTGCAATGGATTGAAGTTCCCTCATTCGCCCCCTCATCATATACCAGTCTCAAGTCTCAATACGAGTACTGATTTACCAAACCAAAAAAAGTACCCTTGTTGTTATTCTATCGTATTAAATCTCAACTAAGGCAGTAGGACAATACCGCACTGGTATACAAGACAGGCCACAGCTAACTCTCATAGAGCTAACCTAATAACGCAGTAGACAATATGTAGATTTTGATACTAGACAGTATAAGAATATAAAGATCAAGTGTCTGTTTCATCTTCCATTGTATACGCATCTATCTGCAGCTAAACGCACACAATATACCGACACAAGCCAACCTAGTCCTAGTCCCACTCCCGCTGATACCTCGTGAGTGACCTATCGTTCGAACAATCAGCCAACAACCCGAGCAGCCTGCGTGCGTATAAATCTCAAAAGGGCATCTTGGGGAGGAGATATCGATTCTGCAGCTGCATGCCTTCCCCGGCCTTCTTTTATCAGACAGCGTCTCGAATTTACGCGGATATCGTGTACGGGAGAGCAAATTCAAGCTCCCCGGCCCCTGTTCAACGATAAGAGCTGTCTTAGCTGCGAATTAATACGATAACACCTCTAGGGTGCGTAAGTGTACATATAGCCTCGCTCAAAGTCAGTGCTGTCCATTGGCGGGAAAGTGGTGCATAGTTACAGTATCATTTGCGCCTGCAAATACCTCCAAATCGGCTTAGCACCGTTCAGGTGCTTCCTTAAGCAGGTTAGGTTTAAAGCGCTTGCGCCAGCGGTGGCATGGATCTAGATCTATGATACATACATAAGTCATGATACTCGATTGAGACCCACCAAGGATATTGCTCCGAGCCCTCCCACCTGGCCACAGTAGCCACGCCTAATTCAATATGTGGAGGAGTAACGCCAGATGAGACCAGCTCCTTTTACTACATGCAGCCCACTGGTCCCCCGTTGCACTAGATCTATTTATCCGACTGTATGGAGTCGTCTTGAATCATTCATATGCAGTGACATTCACTCTTACGTGATGACTCACTGTCCTATACTCGACGGTGTTTCTATAAATATGGTGGGTACATGTGTTTTATCTCACAAACGGCCATCTCTAGGCTTCTCATTGCAACGAACGGCCTCGAATCTAGAAGCCATTATTATTGCACGACATTTCTTCGAATTCGCCAGTTGGCAATGAATCAATTACTAAGCGAGCTTCTATTTATACGCTGAGTGTATTCGAACTGATCTAAGAGTAAAGTAAAGTACAAGACTGTTTTGTTTATCCTCGGCTCTTATTAATGATGTCTATAAGGTCGACACATTGCAATGTTCATGTGGATGAAAGGTGACAACTTCTGACTATAGTAGTTCCATCGAATCCTAGTGAGTATGAGCTGGCCTAATTCATGAATTTCGAGAGCTTACCGCGGCAGGCTTATGCAACTATAAAACACTGACTTACTACGTGAAGTGGTAGGTACTATACCTACTAAGACCCTGACAACCAGACACCTCTTTGTGACCATTTGTGACCATTTGTGTGATTCGTGAAACCTGTTGTAATTATGATCTAATTCCAAGAGTTAAATCAACCATGAGTACGACGGCCACGGGGGTACCGGTACCCCCACGTACCTTAACTTTCAGGGCACATGAGTAACTACAGTACTATGGACATATCACTTCCCCCCCGCCCTACACTCTCAAAGATTCATGCAAATTAGTATTAAAGTAAACTAAGTGAAACTTGATCGTTCAAAAGTCACGGAATATCGGTATATACATATGTAGTTAAAGTTTATTTATCGCAATATATATCCTTTGCAAACATTGCCCTCCTAAACCAAGAATCGGAACTCTCAAGTTATACCTTGTACCTTCAAGCCCCTCTTCTGCCACCTTATCCAACCTGCATTTCAAACAGTCAAACGCAGCTAAGCTACCTAATGACATAAAACAGTGCTCGTAACACCGTAATGGGAGGCATCAGAGATCAAAGGAAAAAAAAGGTCTTTGGAGTCATCCACGAAAGGCGCAAACAAGTAAAATCATACACCTCTGAATGACCCCCAACACTCGACTGTGACCCCTCTCCCGTAGTCCCCATACCTAGGCTTAAGGCTTTTAAGAAGTATTTGTGGCTCCAGCCCCGCGGGGGCCTAAATCCCCGTCCAAACAAGTATCCATATCAAGTCCCTGAGATGGAGTGCGACAGCTGCTATCGATATTAATACACATTCCACTCGTACTAATACCGAAAAGACGGTCCACCTCATGTAGGTCCCGCTCCGTAACTCGAGGAGTCCTGATACTGGGACACCCTGGTGTCCAAGGATCATCGCCACCACCCTCAAGGAATTGGCGGAGACTGTATGACTGCTGTTGCCCCGCTGGGGTGTGTTGAGTCTGAAAGCGGAGGTATTGCGATGTCCAAGGATCCTCACGAGAGAGATTAAGTGACTGAGACATGGAATAGGACGTTTCGACCGGCTTCTGGATACGGAGGGTGGCAGGGCTTGGGTGAGATAGCGGTCTCGTGATAGTATGTCCGGTAGTGAGAGTGTTGGGATTCTGCTCGATTGCACGGTGGATAGCAGCCTCCGTGGCGCAGAGCTGACCTGAGGCTTTGGTTGGCAGAATTGATGCGGTGATGGCCAGATGATCATGGCCATTATCAGCACTGTGAATGTGGTTGATATTACAACTTTCGACGATAGATACACTAGTCCCACCGGAACCCACTAAGACATTCCCCGGGTGGATTTTCGAATCGACGAGGAGCTCGGTATCAGCTGTCAAGCATGTAATGGTTTCGTTCAGGTAACTGGAACTCCGGTGAGGTTGGAGCCACATTCTGGATGTTTTGCAACCTTCGTTGGCAGTCGGTGGTTACGTACTTAGGAATTAGGCTCCCGTGGTGCGCAGCGGGGGTACCCTTGTTCTCAACAGTGGTTGGAAGAGTTTAAACAGAATATAGGAGGGCTAACAGTCTTGTGGGATCATAAGTCGTATGCCAGATCAAGGTCTCAAATACAAAACATAACAAGGCACCCGATTGTTGTGGAGCAGCTTCGAGTTCGAAGGTAGAGAGTGGGGCGTGATCACCTATATTTATATCGCTAGGCAGCCTTTAAGAGTGCAAGATACAGGAGGTACACCCAACTAAGCACCGGAAGAGCTACACTTAGATAAATCATCTAGCTTATGCATATGAAGGGGTAGGTATGGGGCGGTCTGATGCGGCCCGACGCGCAAATTCGGGCTCGGCAGGTTCAAAATCTAGGATTCCAATTCGAGGGTACCATAGTTTATAGTTTATGCACACGATACTTATACACCTTAGCTCGTAACTAGAATCGTCTCATATTTGACCCAAGGTTCTACCTAGGTCTAGATAGAATACTCTGCCTGATAGAAGTTCCGTGAAATAGAGGCAATAAAGGGTCGGCACAGGGGTGCTGACTTAGCATACACGGATACTTCCCTAGGCAGAGATATAAACAACACTGGTTAGCCTTTTCGTCTTGCGGGTACTATGACATTTGTAGTTCAACATATTGGATCATGCATAATCGAGATTGGTGTTACATTTACAAGCCATTACCAATGGGTTCATAAACGCTGGTCTCTGCTGATCCGTAGCTGTTATGGTGTCATACACGGGTATCTAGTTATCTTGGGCCAGGGTCTTATAGTTGAATTGGCTGGCATCCTTGGCTGGAGGCCTAGAGAGAGGAGAAAGCTGATTGAGCCAAAATGCCATGAGATCCGAGCCTAGTGCCTGGGTGTGGTATGAACCAGAGTCCTAAGTCGGGTAACGCGGTTATGAAGGGCCTGGAGAACTGCCGGCTCTGGGCACCACCACCGGTCATATAAGGTAACTTAATCAACTCCTTGAGGTATAGGCCTACATAATTCCGACAGCATCCGGTCCCTTAGGTATCGGTATTGCGGGGAGGTTTCTTACTCTGTAGGCACTACATTGAGTATAGGGCAAGCGACCGATTGATTTCGTATCCAGGAGCAGCAAGGTTATTTCATCCGCGAATAGGATCCAAGGACGCATCATGGAACTGCACAACTTTGCTAGAGTAGATGGGATAACCTGTAAACTGCAGCTGATACGGCAGGTCTAGGCTGCAGCTGAGCACCCCATTCGTCAAATTTTAGAATTCTATCCCACACTTACATCATCCAAAAGCAATATATGCACTTTCGGAAATAGGTGCAGCTGCTTTCAACACGCGATGATCTGACAGGGAGCGAATTGCAACTCTCCACTCGCCTCGGTATGGGGAGAGCTTACAACGGGGATTTGGAATTTGAATTCTAAACGAAAAACTCTAAACAACATCGTGCACGACCACAACTGTGATTGCTGCACTTCACTAGGGAGTATCTCACTTAGCGTCGGACAGAAAATCCAGGAGAACCAAGCTTAAGAGCCATTCCATTTCGCGACTTATTCCATCCATCTCTAGTACTAAAATACAGCCACGCCAGAGATCGCTTATACCGCAGCTGCAGATCTGGAAGCTGCAGCTCGCTAAGGCACGTAGTCCGCAGAAGGCAGAAAACGCTGACTAAGCCAGAAACATTTCGAACCCCCTAACCCCCATCGTCTGCAGTAACTACCTCAACCCTGAAAAGTATTCCAGTTCTTATCTGCTTTCCATCCTTGTTTAAACGTACCCCGAATTTCCAGTAACGACTCCTGAGTGTCCCTAAAAAACCATCCCGAGGGGTTTTTTTTTTTAAAGCCTGTACGTCGATTCGACCTAATGTCATGCGACGAATCCCGAGGGTAAGTGGGCTATGCTACTTCTACGTTCTGGATGTATCAATATAGCCTTGCATGCGCATTCACCCTACCGAGCTTCCGCTCAGACAGGGTTTTCACTTTTTTCAACAATGTGTTGGGGAATATTGCACGTGTATACCGTGGTATTTCGCGTATAAGAACCGGTTCTTATGATCGAATGTGGACCGGGGTCTCCACGCTCCTCTGTATTTCACCCCCAAATTATGTCTCACAACCACGGCCAACTATAGTCTGGTGGCCAATGTTAGCTATAAACCTCTGAACACATGCATACACTAAATCAATTCTAGGGCGGTTCTTATGAGCCAAGGGGGTTCTTATGTGCGAAACACCACGGTAGTTATCTTCCCGGCACGAGACCATGTGCCTTGCTACGGGAAATATTGCAACAAAATTTGTGAATATTTTCTTTTATATACGCATAACTCGTATGCGGCCCCAATGGGGGCATGATGAGCCAACGGGAAGCCCCTCTGGTTTCAGGTAGCGCCCAGGTTAACTAGGACATGCCGGCGACTATGTACATGCTTGCGCAGTGATAGACTTAAACTTGAGGGGTAAGAAATGTAATAGTAATGGAATGAGTATTGAGGTAGGGAAATGAGATGGATGTAGGAGATAGGAATGGGAGAAATGCGTCTTGAAAAATTAAATGAGGTGTAGGAAATGGGGTGGTCATCTGTCTCCCCCGCCGAGCTGGACGTAGATGTGGTGGAAAAACTGCTCTTCTGAGTCCCGGGTCCTCCTCTCCCTCTTGTCACCAGCGTCTCTCGTCTAGGTCTTCCCAGGTTGCTATTAAGCCCATTTGGGCTTGGGGAAGTCGGTATGCAGGGCAGTGGAAGGTGATTTATGTACCATCCTCCGTGTGGTGGTTGCATCTGGGGCATGCGGATTCTTCTGTGATTCGTAGGTGGTGGAGCCATGAGCGTTGTGGGCCCCGGTTGGTCCTTATTTGGTTGAATATCGCAGGCTCTGGGGGGAAATATATTCGTATTATAGGTTGAGGTCAGCTCTAAGTGGGCAGAAATCGCTCTTAGTTTGTACTTGAATTATGAGCCGATTATATCTAAAATATAGTTCAGCGTAAGTACTACTTACTGCCTGGGCATGTCTCCAGGGGGGTGGGGCGATTGTATTTCTTGGAATATCTCTATCCAAAAGGTTCGAAATATAGTGCCCGAAATCTCAAGTAAATGTACGCATGTAAGAAGGTTAGGAAACCATATCGAAAATCTGGTATACACTGGCTGAGGTCATTCTGGTGAGCCACCCTCCAAGAAAGAGTAAATCGTATAGCTGCACTACCCGTGCAGATTGGGATAAAGCGATACCAAGAATTTATGCGTGATAGGGCATCCTTCAAGCCACTCTGTATGTTAATTTGTCAAATATCGAGGTGGTTACTCTGAGGTGCCCTATTTGGGGGGAGACGCTAGATCCTAGTATATCTCCAACAAGAGATGTCCAGACCTCGCACTATAGATCATTAATGAATAGCCAATGGAAGTAGGAAAGTTTTAAGCTATTAGGCGTTTCATTGGGATATTCTTTGATAGAGATATTCTAAGAAATACGATACCACCCCCCACCTACCAAGGGGACTAGTACTTTCACATGAAAATACTCTAAATATGGCTGGGCTGCAATGCAGATACTAAGTGAAAGCAATACTCTTGCCATTCACAGCCCTTCTAATCCTCTAATATGAATATACTTCGTCCTCAAAGCTCCTGTTATCTATTCATATATTTTTGCCGAGATAGTTTCAGCAGCAAGACACATGAGCCCTTGCCTACTTGGCCCGAGAACATAATATACATGTACAAATTGTACCCAAGCTTTGAGCCTATTCGGTTCAACAATAGCTGAATTGTGCCTGAAAAAGGTGAAAAACCTGTCGGAGCGGAAACCCAGTAGTGCAATCTATTTCTCTTTGCAAGACGATAGATCTAGAAGCCCTAGCTAGAGTCCGAGGCGATCGCATTTCTCTCGGAGGTATCTCGCAACTACCGTAACAACTCTCGGACAAGCCTGCAGTCTATTTACGGTCCGTTGGTTTTGCCAAAAGCTGCCCCAGCATCTTATTCACGATTACCTTCTTAACCATAGGCACTTTCTTATGCACGGTATCCTACCAGAGTATCCTATATCTAGACACATATTCGTGAATGCAAACAAGGTGATAGCTGTCAGCATAAAGCTCCCAATTAGCAGGTTCTCGATAGAACATTCTACTGTCACCTACCACAAACACCTTTCTTATTTACAATACATCGACATTTCAAATCCGCCCACAGCCTGCTCAGCGCCCTATAAGCGATTTCTTTCTTATACATTACTTCCTTGTCCGAGAGTTTTATAGTACCTGTAGTTAGTGCTTACTATAACTAAAGCGAGATAAAACTGAAGAGTTGGAGGAGAAACTAGGTAACGATGGAGGAGGGAGTATGGGAACCTAGAAGGCAAATCAAAACGGATAGGAGGTTTTCCAACCAGTCTAAGTTAGTCTGGTCTAAGTATATCAACCCATACATTCAAACTTCTTTTCCATTGCCGAAACCACACTACTAGTCCCATGACATGGAGCTGGGGCTCTCACTAGGTGCCATGTGCCAAAAAGAAGAGCATCTGCAACACCAGGTGATTCCCACGTGGTCACCCACCGCAGTACTAACCTGGCGATCCGAAGCTTAGATATGGCAGAGCGGACGGGATGCCTCGTTTTCTTCAGTCTATGGTCGCAGATGTTGTTGCAACAACTATGGATTGTAAATGTTTAATTCTATGATGGTTGGTTTGCACCCTGTGATTGCAAATTAGAATCCTGCCACCTTCCCTGGGCAAAACCATACCGGTAAATGTATTTGTAGGCCAATATGACTAGGTTCCATGGAAAACTTTCCCGCTGCACATGTACCCTACCATTCAGAAACAGTTGTAGAGTACTGGAGAATTCACTCTAGGTTAGTTATCTATTTCATATCGAGAGGACTAGATAGTACTTACCTTGCCAGTAATTAAATAGCTTTAGGTAGCCGCTTAAGCAAGCTTCAATTTATTTTTTTATTCCGACTACCCATGCAGTTGTAGCGATCAACTAGTTCTCCGATAAATGCTCCTGTACGAGTTTAGATATACGGGGGTAAAGAAGATCAAAGTGTTTCGTAACGGTGGTAGAAGGTCCCCGCCTCCCCATGTCAGGCTGTGGAATGTTATAGTTGGAGGAGTCCTCCACTTGGTCCATATATTCATGCCTTGGGAGGTAACGAGGCTGGGTGACACGGCGAGAATCAGGTAGGTGCGATTAGGGAGACTAAACACTGAATATGCACACCAAGAGCAGAGAAATATAGACATAGGACCTTGTCTGTATTGAGCGGTCTGTACGAACCGATGATCTAGGTAGGGAGATACAGATTGGAACGCTAAGCATAATTATGAGTCTAGGCACAGGAACACCATGGCACTAACGTTGAGCTTACCATAACTGTACTTGGTGAATGGACTCAATGACAGCAGAGCTAGGTGGGGTTGTAAACATTTATTTGCACTTATGTTTAACACATGAGCCTCTGTAAGCTGGCGTACTAAGTGTGTTTGTTCCGGCTACATATCACAAAGGCTTTTCCAACACTAATTCATTCCGTGAGTGAGGAACTATGACATGGAAAGGTCATCTGTCTATGTATCAAGGACGCCAAACCTGAAGTAGAAGGGACAAGATTCCATATCAAATTCCTTCGATAATGTAGTTGGTTAAAGTGAGAAACAATTCAATCTGAGGAGTGACTGGTACTTGATTCGGTTGACCGCCGCGTATCAATAAACAATTATCACACTCCGATACGGGGTAATGAAGACGCAGAGGATGATTCAGCGGAGTCTGGGCGGGGATCATATCTGGAGGCATATAATGGTTTAGCTAGCATGAAGCAGTTTATTTTGGAGCAGGGTGCTACTGATCTGTCCATTCCGGAGGAGAGCTACCGCTCTCCCAGTTCAGCACTTAGAGAAGTATATGACTGTCCTTTCTTTTAACAAGCTACCAAGCAAAATACTATCATCTCATATTTTGTCCCATTGTAGCTCGATTGGTCTTATTTTCTATTGTTTTTATCCAGGTACTTACTTCAATGAATTCCTGTGCGCTCACTTGCCTCATGCGGCCACATATGAGTAATGAGTATATAAAAAATTTTAAAAAATACAATCACGTGATCATTACCACCCGCCTATGTAACCCCCTTATTGGGTAACCCGCCTTATTAGCTACCCTCGAGTGTAGCTATACACTCGAGGGTAGCTATACACTCGAGGGTAGCTATACACTCGAGGGTAGCTATACACTCGAGGGTAGCTATACACTCGAGGGTAGCTATACA